>Ga0193706_1000594_pt1 | contig 20112 bp, 27 predicted proteins | sample U3c1metaG_FD_160130 | JGI IMG/M metagenome (GOLD analysis project Ga0193706, IMG submission 160130) | Soil microbial communities from a riparian zone of the East river system, Colorado, United States - U3c1 | ecosystem: Environmental > Terrestrial > Soil > Riparian zone | place: USA: East River... | reverse complement strand
GGCCTTCATGCCGTGATCGAGGCAGGCTTCGGTCGGGTCGAGCACGATCACGGCGCAGGCCTTACCGCTCGACCGGACATATTCTCGTATTCCGGCATACGCCGAGGCACCAAACTTCCTAGCGTGGTTGAGTGGCACCTTGATCCCGAACGCATGGTCCGCGGTCATCTTCGCGAAGCCGTCATTTTGGAAAAGCGCGATCGAGGCAAAGCAATTCGCTTCTCGCTCGAACAAAGCGGCGGTTTCGGGCGCGAGGTGCTTCGCACAGTCTTGGATGAAGCGGTAGAGGCCCTTTTGATGCGGGATCTCGCTATGGCCAGTTTCGTGGAGCTTCAGGAAGTTCTGCTTCTCCCGCTTCACGTTAGGGTCAATATGAACGACCTCGGCATGGACGTCGAAGATCGCCAAGACCTTGTCGAGCGCGAAGCGGACGACCTTGCCGACCGCGGCGCCAGCCTGGCGGACATAATAGTCGAAGGCGCCCTGGTCGAAGACGCTGACGGGCGCGACCTTAAGCTGCGCGGCTTCCATCAGGTCCCAGATCGGGGTCGGGAATCGGCCCCAGGCATCCGCCTTGTCAAGCAGACCGACCGCCGCCTGATGGACGGTCGGTACTGCTCCGGCTCCAGTGCGCTATCATCCCCCTTCATTCAGCCGGTCCCTGAAGTTTCGCCTGAACTTGAGGTATTCGAGAAGCTCATGCTCCTCCTCCTCGCTTAAATTGAGCTCTGCGAAGGTGGCGGCCCGCCCATGGGCGCCGCCCGCTTCCTTGCGCGTGGAAACGATATAGCCAGCCAGCTCCATGAGCTTCTCGTAGCTTGCCTTGTAAACCTCCGCGAGGGCGTGAAGTATATTCGGCGAAGGTTGGTTTATTTTGCCACTTTCGATCTGGCTGAGATAGGCATTCGACACAAGATTGCGGGTTAAGGACTCGACCTGCCGGAGTGAAAAGCCGCGATCCTGGCGAATGGCGGCGAGATGTTTTCCAAGGGGGGTGCTGGTTTTGGCTGGGGCCGGGATCGTGTCCGCCACGAACTTCTCCTTCGCTTTGGAATTTGCACTAATTCTCTCACATTTTGCTTGATCGATCAAGCGCGCCGCCTTGGCGCTTGGAATTACAAGCGCGCTATCTGTGCGCTTGACATTCTAAGCGCGCTATGTGATGAGGCTCGCACAGCTGGAGTTCCGACATGGCGCGGGCTTCCTGGAGACGCAAAGGAGTGAATGAGATGAGTAATGACAAGCGCATCCACGTCGTCCCCCATAATGGGGGTTGGGCGACCCGCCGCGAAGGGGCCATCCGGGTCGGCAGCACGCATCCGACGCAGACCGATGCGATCGACGCCGCCCGCAATCGGGCGATTCGCGAGGCCGGCGAGGTCGTAATCCATCGCCCCGACGGTCGGATCCGGGACGCCGATTCCTACGGCAACGATCCCAATCCGCCGCGCGACCGCAAGCACTAAGGGACCGGCGCATCCACCGTCCGGTCGGCGCCGCCAAGTAAGAAGGAAACCGAGCATCATGGCCAAAGAGAAGCTAGTGACGATCGCGATCAACTCGCGGAAGTTCGAGGAGCCGAAGGGCAAGACCACCTACGATCGCGTCGTCGAGCTGGCCTATCCCGATCACGCTCAGTTCCCCGATGCCACCTACAGCATCGTCTACGAGCGCGGCGCCGCCGGTCATGCTCAGGGCACGCTGTCGAAGGGCGGCTCCGTCGAGATCGTTGAAGGGATGCGCTTCCGTGTCAAACGCACTGGAGAATCATGACGACCTGAAGCAGCTGGTCGAGCGGGAATACGCCCTCTCGATCATCGGCGCCCATCTGGTCGTCAACGACGTCTATTATCTCGACTCCGCCGGGGCGCTTCAGAAGGCGCGCTTGGCGGCGCCTCTCAATCTGCCGACCCCGGAAACCTTGGGTCCGCCGGTCAACCATCAGATGTATTGGTCCGGCTCGGCCCCGCATTATGCCAACGGCACAGCGATCCCGAAATTGGGGTCCGGCACGATTGCGCTGCCGATCGGCGACACGACGTACAAGCGCCATCTTTCCAACAAGCCGCCCGAAGGCTTTGCGACATACAGCCTCATGGTCGAGCATTACGTGTCGCTCATCTCCGCGCCGGCCGAGCAGAAGTTCGGCGTGTCCGCGCGGACCGGCGCTACCTACGATGTCCCGCCCGACACCTCGCCCTTCAAGGTCCGCGACACCTTCTCGGCACGCGCGGAGATCACCGACCTGAACCAGCTCGTCGCGAACGACCATATTGCGGTCATTGGCCTCGGCGGCACCGGCGGCTTCGTGCTCGACTTCATCGTGAAGACGCCCGTCGCGGCGATCGACGCCTATGATTTTGACACCTTCAAGGTGCATAATGGCTTCCGCCTTCCGGGTGGGGTCCCGATGGACCAGTTCGGACATCTCAAGACCGAGGTGATGAGGCGCAAATATGAGCCATTCCGCCACGGCCTCACCTTCCACAACAAGCGCATCGGCGCCACCGACGAGGCCCTCTTTGCCGGAATCAGCTTTGCGTTCGTCTGCATCGATGATGGCGAGGCGCGGGCGGAAATCTGCGAGATGCTCACCCGCCTCAATATCGAGTTCATCGATGTCGGCATGGGCGTGGAGAAAGAGGAAGGGTCCCTGGACGGCTTGATCCGGACCACCCTGTTCACGCCGTCCACGGCGGCGAAGGCCATCAGGGTAGTTCCGCTGGATCGCCGTACCGAAAAAGGCGCTTATCGCACCTTCGTGCAGATTGCCGAGCTCAACGGCCTGAATGCGGCGATCGCGGTCATGCGCTACAAGCAGCTTCGCGGCTTCTATACGGATGACGCAGGCTACTGGCACAGCCTGATCTCTATCGGCTCCAGCAACTGGATTGGCGAAGCATGAGATACCGGCTCGTCGAGGTTGAGGAATTGCCGGAGTCGCTTGAGGCGGGCGCGCTTTATTGGTCGAGGGAATATGAGATTTCGGCGCACCTTTGCGCGTGCGGATGCGGCGACGTCATCCATCTGCCGGTCGGTCCAGTCGACTATTCTATTTCGATAGATCCCTTAGGCCCCACATTAAGCCCGTCTGTCGGGAACTGGAACGTATGCAACGCACATTATTGGATCACCCGCGGTGAGATCGCATGGGCCAGTCAGTGGAGCCCGCAGCATATCGTGGCCAGTCGGGCCCTCGAGGACGCGCGTAGAACGGCTTATTACGACCGGCCTGAAGGCTGGTGGCGCCGGCGCGTCGATCGGCTGCGCGCCTGGCTGCGCCGGATCAGGATTGGTGGACGCGACTAAGCCGTTGAGGTAGGAATTCCGGGAGTCAGCGTCGGGACCATTGAACCGATCGGCCATTGTCATCAGGACGGTACGGCGGCTTTTCGGAACCGATACGCTGCAGGCGGACCACCCAGATTTGCTGGGGCTTCAGAGCGCGTTTGGTGCCAAGTTTGCGTCCGGCGTTCCAAGCGAGGCGGTCGCCAACTGAATCATAGGTCGAATGTCCCATCGTCGTTCTCCCACGGCCGAGATTGGCCATCGAACCGAACGAGGCGCGAACTCACACTGGTGGATAGCGGACTGGCGGTTTTGGGCGGCGTGGGTCTCGCTCGCTGTGAGCGGTCGAGCTTGTCTGTTGCGTTTCAGGCCGTGATAACTGGCTGATGGATAGCTTCTACATTGGCCACCGGCTGACTAACCTCATCATTCCGGGCGAGCCGGACGCGCTCACCATCATGACGCCCGCAGGGTCCTGGGAGCTGCGAAAGGATTCGCGCTACGGAGAATACAAGCGCGCCATAGCTGAGGGGAAGATCGCCGAGACCTACATGGTCGAGATCAGCTGCTCCTACACCGGGAGCCGCGCTGCCGCGATGGACGCCGTCGATGACGAGCTCGTGCCCCTCTGCCTTGCCGCCAGCTATCTCACCGGCCTCAGCGTGGCACCGAGCCGGAGCCTGCCGGCGTCACAAATAAAATTCATGCAGGTGGGCCCGCACTTCCCCCGGCCGCGGGCGATGGGCACCGGGTATCCGGCATGTCCGGACGACACGTCGTTTGCCCGGACGGTCGCCGACTTCGTCGCGGCATATCCGACGAAGGGGATGGACGAGAACATCCGGCTCATCGCGCATCACTTCCTCGACGCGCTGGCATTCTGGTCGCTTGAGGATCTCGTGCTCAGCACCACCACGATACTCGAGATCATCGCCATCAGTGCCAAGCGCGTAGCAGGCGCGCAGGGGCAGACGATCAAGCATTTCACGCCCCGATTGGCGTTCGCGGCTGCGCGCTTTAACCTTCCCAACCTGCCGGCGGATTTCCGTAACATGCGCAATGACCTGGTCCATGAGGGAACGCTCTCGGGGCAGAAGTTCCCAAGCAAGGACGCGTCCGCCTGCGGCGTTGCCGTCGCGGGGGCCCTGGACTGGATCGACGAATACGTCTTTGCGGCGATGGGACTAGGTAAACCGGCCCAGCCGCGGTTCATCGGAGAGGCTTTCCGCGGAGCGAACAGCTTCTCGCTGTGATGATCGCGGCTGACTGCGTCAGGACAAAGGCACCGCGCGGTAACCGAAGCAGGGTGAGGATCGCCCCTAAATACGCTTCTCTTCGACCAACTGGTGGGGCACCTTTCCGGTTGCTTTGGGATCGTGGTTGCTCCTTGTCGTGAGAGGGCCGGGACGCAGTCACAAAGGGAGGGGCGCGGTCACGGTATCACAAACGCGCGCCCAGAGAAGGAGTTGGCGCATCTTTGGCTTTCCGGCGAGCGCTTGGCGAATCCCAAGAGCGGTCGTTCACTCGGTCAGCAAAAGCACATCAAACGACAGATCACGCTAGTCGATAAATTCGCTACGCACTGGTAGAGGGCGCTAAAATTAGGTTCGGCAAGCTCTACATCTTTGCTGCCTAAGAGCTTCATGTTATGGGATCACTCGCAAGTGGGAGATGTCAACTATGCCGACTCCTGTCGATTTGCCTGAGCAAGCTCCAGTCAAGCCAGACGATGCGAGCGGCATACTCCGGAAATTGCCACTGCTCGACTTAGCAGCGGCGCTTGAAGCCGGACCTATCTACGGTGTGGACGCACCGGACTTCGATACTACCTTGAAGCATGCTGCGCTGGCGCTGAGGGTCGCCGCTGCGGCTGCATTAGCTCAGAATGAGTGCCGGCTAAAGGCGCCGTACGAGCCAATGTATCGGGTTCGCGATGCCAACGGCGAGCGTTGGACCTGTGGTCACAATCCCCCGCACGAGACTGCGGCTTAATGCCCAGCCGGTTGCTCTTGGCAGCGCCGGCCTTCCTTGTCACCGTTGTCGGCCTATCCATCGCAGTCGCGGGCCGCGCTCTCGGTGTCGGGCCGGCATTAATTTCCTGTTTGGTCGTGTTCGGTCTGGGCTGGGGGGCCGGTCGGATCGCGGAATCTATCCTTCTTCCCCGAAACCCAAAGGCGGCCGTGGTCATGTTTACGGTCTGGAGCATTTGTCCCGCCATCGCGGCAGCCATGGCTATCGCGCTTATCATCTATTTGAACGCGAAATTCGACGCCGAATCGACTGGTGCGACGGGTTCCGACAAGGAAATGCTTAAAACTACGGTGGCGGCCATTACGGCGTTGCTAACCGCTTCCTTTATCAAGCTATTGGATGATGCCGATGAAGGTGTCGTCGGCGAACGGGTCAAACTCGCGTTCTATGCCAAGTTTAAGGACACTCAAGACCAGCTGCCAGAAGGAGTCTATCCGGTCATTGTGGGCAAGAGCAAGGTGGAGGCTTGGGTTTTCGGAGACCCGGTGGGTGGCATCAATGGATGGGGTTGGCGTGCCCGCTGGAAGCGCGCCAAGGAAATAGCGACTGCTATGAGTGACGCGGAAGAAATGGAGAGAGTCACGGCCTTCTGGAAGGCGCGAACTCCTGCGCCGAACCCGCCTGCACCCGTTATGCCTGCTGAGGTCCCCGCGAATGAAGGACCGATCGCTAAAATCGAGACGGCATCAAAACCAAACTGAAGGGAAGGAGCGCTGGCGATCAGCCGGACCAGCTCCAGCGAAAGTTCACCACTCGGCGCGGTCGGGATGGGCGTAAAGCCGCTCATGCGATAGCGGCACGACGTGCGGTCGGCCGTCGTCCGGCGGTGGGCAATTCCCCTACGTCGTGCCAGCTTTCCATAAGGGCGCCCGAGCCGACGTTGCGCGCGCGTCGTCCCGCTCCCACATGAGGCCCGAAGAGAAGCGGGAGCCTTTATGGAAAGCTGGCACGGCACGACGATCCTTGCGGTTCGCAAGAACGGCCAGGCGGTGATCGCCGGGGACGGGCAGGTCACGCTGGGCCAAACCATCATCAAGCCCAATGCGCGCAAGGTTCGGCGGCTGGGCGACGGATCGGTGATCGGCGGATTCGCCGGGGCGACGGCCGACGCCTTCACTTTGTTCGAGCGGCTCGAGAAGAAGCTCGAGCAGCATCACGGCCAGCTGATGCGCGCCGCGGTCGAGCTCGCCAAGGACTGGCGGACCGACAAATATCTCCGCAATCTCGAGGCGATGATGATCGTCGCCGACAAGGACGTCACCCTGGTGCTGACCGGCAACGGCGACGTGCTCGAGCCGGGGTCGGGAGTCGCGGCGATCGGATCGGGCGGCAATTTCGCCCTCGCGGCCGCGACCGCTTTGTTTGGCCATGTCGACGATGCCGAGCAGATCGCGCGCGAGGCGATGGCGATCGCCGCCGACATCTGCGTTTACACCAACGGCAATTTGACGGTCGAGAAGGTCGAGGCGGCGGCCTGACGGCCTTCAGGAAAAGTATCGGCTGCCCTTAGGTTTTACGCGCTTGCTCGGGCGCCCCGGGGCCGCCGACATGAAGCGGCAATAGGGGAAATGAGATTCCAGCTTCCGCTGGAATGACGAGAAGGGGCTTGGCCTGGCACTAATGCGTCCCACCCTGATCCTGCTGCCGATCCTCGCGATCTTACTGCCAGGCGCTGCGCCTCCGAGGCAGGTCGCCAAGCCGCATTACCTCTTCTACCTGCACGGCCGGATCGTCGAGGACCAGGGACCGGCCGGGGTCAGCCCGAAATATGGCCGATACGACTATCCGGGCATATTGGCCGCATTCCGGGCGCGCGGCCTCCGGGTGGTCAGCGAGGTCCGGCCGCCCGGAACCGATCCTTCCGCTTATGCCGACAAGGTTGCGGGCGAGGTCCGGGCGCTGCTCGCCCGCGGGATCCCGCCATCCCGCATCACCATCGTCGGCGCCTCGAAGGGCGCGGTCATCGCGTCGCTGGTCTCCACCCGCCTGCGCGAGCCGCGCCTGCGCTACGTCCTGCTCGCCAATTGCAACGACTGGCTGATCCGGACCCACGATCCGCGCCTGACAGGCGAGGCGCTCTCCATCTACGAACGGTCCGACGATATCGGCGGCAGCTGCCGGGCGGTCGCCGCGCGATCGCCCGGGCTTAGGCGCTTCTCGGAGATCGCGCTGAACACGGGCCTCGGCCACGGAATGGTCTACCGGCCCTTGAGCGCCTGGGTCGATCCGGCGGCGGCGTGGGCGAAGAGGTGAAATCTCCGATGGCGGAGGGCAGCGGACGGACCAGGACGTATCGGCTCAATACCGAGCCGGGCGCTCTGCGAGCGCCAACCCCTCACCCAGCTTCGCCTAAGCTCGCCAAGAGGCTCGCTAGGGCTGCGCGACCCTCTCCCACAAGGGGAGAGGGGGATTCTTGCGCACTGAATGTTGATTGGGCCTAGAGGTGACGGCCAACGTCCAGCCCATTAGGTTCGCGAGCGTGTTCCACCTTGCCGACCGAAGGACCCTGCTCAAGGCCGCCCCTCTGGGCGCCGCCGGGCTGCTGCTTCCCGGCTGCGCCACGACGAGGGCGGCCGCGCCGCGCAAGACCTGCCTGCCGCCGGTCAAGGTCTCCATGGACCGGGTGATCCGGACCGTCGCCGGGCTTCGGCCCTATCGCGATTCCGGCTTCGTCGTCCGCGCGGAGCAGATCGGGGCGACGAAGCTCGTCCACAATTACGGCCATGGCGGCGCCGGGATCACGTTGAGCTGGGGGAGCTCGCGGCTCGCGGCCAACCTCGGCCTCGCCGGCCATTCGGGCCCGGTCGCGGTGATCGGCTGCGGGGTGATGGGCCTCACCACCGCCCGGCTGGTCCAGGAAGCCGGTTTTCCGGTCGTCATCTACGCGAAGGCGCTTCCGCCCGACACGACCAGCAACATCGCGGGCGGCCAATGGCATCCCTACGGCCATTTCAGCCGCGAAGCGGTCACGCCCGAATGGCGCCGCCAATATGAGGCCGCGGCGGCATACAGCTGGCGGCGGTTCCAGATCATGGTGGGCGACGATTACGGGATTCGCTGGCTGCCCACTTTCGCGGCGCGGGATGCGCCGGAGCGGCCGCTCATCCCCAACTTCCCGCCGATCAACCGGATGCTCGCGAAAGCCGAGAATCCGTTCCCGATCGACAATGTCGCGCTGTACGACACGCTAAAGGGTCCGGACCCATTACCGGCAACAGCCATGACGTGGCGGAGAGGCGGTCATGGTTAGGAGCGAGGAGGGAGCGATGCTCGATGCATCGTGACCGACCGAGCGACGACAGCAGGGCCGCCTCTCCGCCGCGCCGCTTCGCGGTCGCCCGGAGAAGGGCACCGGCTACGTCGAAGCGCTTGTGCGGGCAACCAGCCCGCCCTTCGCACTCCTCCTTGCCGGTGCCCTTCTCCGGGCGATCCTGGCCATTGCCGGTAATGAGTCCGGACCCTGTGTCGAGACCGGCCGGTTCCTCCGGCAGATGATGCGCGACGTCCAGATCGCCGGCGGGATCATCCGGGTCCGCGGCTTCGCGAGCCCGGCCGAGATCGCCGCCCTGCCCGAGAAGCTGGTGTTCAACTGCACCGGCCTTGGGAGCCGCGACCTGTTCGGCGACAAGGAGCTCCGCCCGGTGCGCGGGCAGGTCGCGATCCTGCTGCCGCAGCCCGAGATCCGCTACGCCTTCACCGGAGACGGCTACATGTTCCCGCGGCGGACGGGATCATCCTCGGCGGAACGTTCGAGCCCGACGTCTGGTCGACCGAGCCCGAGCCGGAGACGATCGCCCGGATCGTCGAATCCCACCGAAAGCTGTTCGCCGGCTTCCGCTGCGCCGCGCCCGCCTGAAGGCGCTCTCGACGACACCAGGCCGTTTCCCGGCGAGACGTAGTCGACCGCAGGCAACGCCGGGATCCAGTCCTGCTTTCCGCTGGACCCCGGCCTGCGCCGGGGAACAGAACAGGGGCCGCTCCCGGGCCCGTTGGCCGGGCGGCTTGATTCCGCCCGGCGCCGACCCATCTGGACGGAAAGAGCAATTCCCCACGGGCAAAACCGACAGATGAACGACGCACTTACCCCCAAGGCGGTGGTTGCCGCCCTCGACGAGCATATCGTCGGCCAATTGGACGCCAAGCGCGCGGTCGCGGTCGCTCTTCGCAACCGCTGGCGGCGCCAGCGCCTGTCGGACGAATTGCGCGAAGAAGTGACGCCCAAGAACATATTGATGATCGGCCCGACCGGCTGCGGAAAGACCGAGATCAGCCGGCGGCTGGCGAAGCTGGCCGACGCGCCGTTCGTCAAGGTCGAGGCGACCAAATTCACCGAGGTCGGCTATGTCGGCCGCGACGTCGAGCAGATCGCCCGCGACCTGGTCGAGGAAGCGGTCCGGCTCGAGAAGGAGCGGCGCCGCTCGGCGGTCCGGGGCGCGGCCGAGGAGGCGGCGATGGACCGGCTTCTCGACGCCTTGACCGGAAAGGGCGCGAGCGAAGCGACCCGGGCGAGCTTCCGACAGCGCTTCCAGGACGGCCATCTTAACGGCAGCGAGGTCGAGATCGAGGTGATCGAGACCCCCAACATGCCGTTCGAGATGCCCGGCGCCGGCGGCCAGATCGGAATGATCAACCTCAGCGACATGATGTCGAAGGCGATGGGCCAGCAGCCGAAGAAGAAGCGCAAATTGAAGGTTCGCGAGGCGTGGCAGCGCCTGGTCGACGAGGAAGCCGACAAGAGGCTCGACGAGGACGACGTCAACCGCACCGCTTTGGCCGATGCCGAGGCGAACGGGATCGTCTTCCTCGACGAGATCGACAAGATCGCGGTCTCCGACGTTCGCGGCGGCTCGGTGAGCCGCGAGGGCGTCCAGCGCGACCTCCTGCCGCTCATCGAGGGCACCACGGTGGCGACCAAATATGGGCCGATGAAGACCGATCATATCCTCTTCATCGCCTCGGGCGCCTTCCACGTCGCCAAGCCGAGCGACCTTCTGCCCGAGCTTCAGGGCCGGCTTCCGATCCGGGTCGAGCTGAAGGCGCTGACCGAGGAGGATTTCGTCCGGATCCTGTCGACCACCCGGGCGAGCCTGACCGAGCAGTATCGCGCCCTGATCGCGACCGAAGGAGTCGAGGTCGAGTTCACCGACGAGGGCATAAAGGCGATCGCCCGGATCGCGGCGGAGGTAAACGGCCAGGTCGAGAATATCGGCGCCCGTCGGCTCCAGACGGTGATGGAGAAACTGCTCGAGGACGTCAGCTTCGACGCCGAGGAGCGCAAGGGCGACAAGGTCGTGGTCGACGGGCCCTATGTCGAAAGCCAGCTCGCCGCGATCGCGCGCGACACCGACCTCAGCAAATATGTGCTTTAGGCAGTGTCGACATTCAGGGCTCGATCCCTCCCCCCTTGTGGGGGGCAGGGAGAGGGGTCAGCGGCCGGATCGGCTCTTCGCCCGTCCTGAGCGACGCTGGAGGCGGCGTCGAAGGGCCGAGCCGGGCGCCCTTCGGGCGCCGGACCCCTCACCCAGCTCCGCCTAAGCTCGCCAAGGGGCTCGCTAAGGCTGCGCAACCCTCTCCCACAGGGGGAGAGGGGGCCCAAGTGATGAATTCGATACGGGCTAGTTTAGACGGGCATTCTGCGAGTCTCCGAAGCTATATCCCTGCTAAACCACGGTTCCCCAAGGATCGCTCCGAATCGGTGACAATTCTCGTGGAGATGAACCGGGCCGGGGCCTAATATCGGCCAGTCGTCCGAGCGGCGATTATCTGGCTACAGGGGGATCTGGACATGGCCTGGAACAGACGCGACGTACTCGTGACCGGCGGCGCACTGAGCATTCTCCTTGCAACCGGCGGCTGCGAGGAATGGTTCAAGAAGATCAAGAACCGGCCGCTTCGGCGCAACATCGCCAAGCTTGCGGCCAACGCCCCCGAGATCCAGGCCTATCGCGACGGAGTCGCGGCGATGAAGGCCCTGCCCGCCTCCGATCCGCGAAGCTGGCAGGCCCAGGCTTTGGTCCACCAGAATTTCTGCCCGCACGGAAACTGGTATTTCCTGCCCTGGCACCGGGCCTATCTGCTCTCGTTCGAGCGGATCATCCAGAAGCTGATCAACGACGACAAGTTCGGCCTTCCCTTCTGGAACTGGCAGACCGCCAATTCGATTCCGGCGCCCTTCTGGGTCGCCGGAAGCGCGCTCAACCATTCGCCGCGGGTCGCGACGAGCTCGAGCGTCGCCAACACCAGCATCGTCGGCGCCGGCAATATCGAATCGATCCTCGACGAGACAAATTTCGAGGTGTTCGCGAGCTATGCCGCGACCGCGTTGCGCGGCGGCGGCGGCGCCTATGGCCGGCTCGAGAGCGAGCCGCACAACTACATTCACGGCTTCGTCGCCGGGACGATGGGCACCTTCATGTCGCCGCTCGATCCGATCTTCTGGACCCACCACAACATCCTCGATTACCTCTGGTTCAACTGGAACGCGGTCCGCAACAATCCGAACACCAACGATCCGGCCTGGGCGAATTTCGACCTGGCCGGAATGTTCGTGGACGGAGACGGCAATCCGGCGACCTACAGGGTCGGCGTGACTCCGCTCATGCCCTTCCTCTCCTACCGGTTCGAGGCGGACACGCTCGGCGGCTCGGTCTCGCCGCAATTCGCGCAGGCCGAGGGCAAAGGCGGGCCCGAGAAGAGCAGCGGCCAGGGCCAGAAGGACGAGGAGACCCTGAAGGCCTTCCTCGAGAAAGGCGCGCCGGTCCGGTTCCGCGAGCGCTCGCGGCAGAGGATCGCGCCCGGCCTCACCGTGACTCCGGGCAGGCCCGCGCCCGTCCAGGTGCGGCTGCCCGAGGCGCCGCTGGCCGGAACGATGGCGCCGCGGCAGAGCGAGCGGACCTTCGTCAGGCTCAGCAACACCATCGCGCCCGACAATGAGAGCTATTTCCTGCGGCTGTTCGTCGACAAGCCCGATGCCGGCCCGACCACGCCGATCGACGATCCGGCCTATGCGGGCAGCATCGCTTTCTTCTCGGACAGGAAGGTCATGTCGATGGGCATGGATTACCAGATCGAGATAAGCGACCTGCTGCGCCGGCGCGCCGGCCAGTCCAGTGGCGCCGATGCGCGATTGACCCTGGTGCCGGTGCCGATCGAGGAAGGCAGGCCGGCCGGAGCCGAGCCGTTCACGATCGGCGCGATCGAACTGGTGACCGCGAGCTTCGACCCGATGGCGAGATAGGCAGGAGCATCGTGCGGGAAAGCGGGAACCATGAGCGCGGTGTGGATTGCCCCCGGCAATCCACAGCCATGCCGGGGGCATGGCGACCGCGCCTCATTTACGCTAAAACGATGCGGCGACGGGAAGCTGGAGCGGCGAGCGGAATTCACAAACCCCGCCTGCCGCTCTAATCCGCGCCCGATGGCACGGACGGCTATCCTGCTCGCATTCTTCCTGGCGGGCGCCTGCTCGCCGTCCGGGGAAGGCGAGATGCGCGCACCCGATAGCGAACCGGGCAAAGCCATGCGGGTCCGGCTGACCGCGAAGGCGCCGCGCGCGGCGCTGGACCGCCTGACAAAGTGCGCGGGCGATCTGGTCGTCGAGATCGGCGAGACCTCGCCGTCGGACGCCGCTTACATTCTCGTCGTCACCGGGCGGTTTGGAGCCGAGCAGAGGCGGCTGGCCGCCCACACACCCTATCCCACCGGCGCCGGCGGCCGGTTCGTGATCGCCCGGGACGAATGCGCGGGCGCCGACGGGATCGAGATCGAGGCCCAGCCGATCCACGGCAGGACGCTTCCGGAGGGCCTGGAAGTGCCGGTGTCGGTCACCCTGCCGACCGGAAAGCGGGATTAGCGGTTCGTACGGCCGAGATCCGGATCGACTCCGCCGGGATGGCCAGCATCGTTTTCGGTGTCGCCCTCGATCGTGTTCTCGCCTTCGATCAGGCCACCGTCGTCGCTCGATGTGCGGGCGAAGATGCCGGCGGACTGGCCGATGCCCGGATTCTCGTCGAGATCGTCGGGCAGGTCCACCGGCGTGGCGTCGGGCCGCAAATGCTTGTTGCTCATCTTGCTCTCCTTCGCCGCCTCAACGCGTGCCCATGCCATCGGGTTCTGTGGAGAGCGGCCGCCGCGCGCATAGTCGGCACACGGTCCGCCCTTCGTGCGGAACGGCCGGGCGCACACGAACGGTGCCTGGCCTGAGGAGACCGAAGCCGGCGAAATTCGTTGTCTTACGTTAATGAAACCGACGCGAAGACCGGAACGTTGATTTGCCGACAACCCTGGGGAAGGAACCCAAGTCATGCGTAAACTCGCTCTCGCTTTCGCCGCCGCGACCTTGACTCTGCCGGTCATACCGAACGCCGCCGTGGCCAATCATGACGGCTATTATCACGGCAAGACCTGGCGCGATTCGCGCGGCCGGCTGCGCTGCCGCAAGTCGAACGGGACGGTCGGAATCATCGTCGGAGGCGCGGCGGGCGCGCTCGTCGGACGGGCGGTCGACGGCGGACGCCATCGCACGACCGGCACCGTCGTCGGCGCCGCCGTCGGAGCGCTCGCGGGCCGCGAGATCGCCCGCAACAAGCGCCGCTGCCGCTAATTGGCCGGACAAAAGAAGAGGCGGGGCGCCCCACGGCGCCCCGCCTTTTTCATGCCTCGATGGATCTAGCCGTTTCCGACGTCGGTACCGCCCGAGGGCGAAGCCGAAGCACCGGCTCCGGCGCCTCGCCGCGAGGCGCCTCTCGCCGTGCCTTTCTTGGCTCCCGCGCCGCGCTTCGAAGCCTTGGCGGCCGAGCTGGACGCGGCTGCGGGCTTGGCCGCTTTGGCGGCGGCGCGTGGCTTGGCCGCTGCCCGGCCGGTGCCCGCCGATGCGGTCTTCGACCGGCTCGCGCCGGACGCCGCCTTCGGACGACCGCTTGACGCCGCCTTTCGGCCCGTCGAGCTCCTGGCGCCCGCGCCGGCCGCGGATTCGGTCGTGCTCGAAGCGGCGCGCGAGCTCTTGCCGCGTCCGCCGGACGTCTTGCCTGCCGCTTTCGCCCTGGTCTTCGCGGCGCCGGTTTTCCGGCCACCCGTCCTGGCCCTGCCGCCGGTCGAGCTGGTGCCGGTGGCCGAACGCGCGGCCGAGCCGCTGCCGACCTCGGTCCCGCCGCTCGCGGCGAGCAGCCGGCGAACCGCGTCGGTCGCCGCGGTGACGATCGCGGCGCCGATCTTGCCGGCGCTGTCGGCTGCGGCCTCGGCGGTGTCGATCGCGTCGCGGCTGGCGTCGCGCACCGTGGCGCGCACCTTGGCGTTGGCGGTCAGGGCCGCCGCGGCAGTCACCAGGCCCGCGGCGAGCATCGACCGGGCGACCGGATTCTGGGCAAGCTCGGCGGCCTTCAGGCCGGCCTCGCGCAACGCGTCGGGAAGAGAGTCGCGATAGCCTCCGCCCTTCTTTTCCGAGCCGCCATCGCCGCCCGAATTCCCGCCAGACGATTTCGATTTAGCCATGTCGCTCTCCAGCACTTGTAACTGATGCGTAACAGACGAGCGGAGAGGCGAACAGTTCCCTGTGGGGTGTCGCCTCGCCGCCGCCATCTCCCCTCCCGGATTCCCGGGAGGGGAATAAGGGGTGGGGCGAGCCTCGAAGAGGTGAGCTTCTTAGCGGCCCAAAGAGCCCACCCCCGGCCCCTCCCGGAAATCCGGGAGGGGTGCAATGGGTACCGCCCATAAGAAAAGGGCCGCCCCGAAGGGCGGCCCTCCTCATTCACCGGGTAAGCGCCTCAGCTACGGTCGGTCTCGGACTGGCCGCGATCCTGGTTCGAGCGCTGATCCTGCTCCAACTCGTCCTGGCCGCCCTGCTGCTGGTCTGACGAGCCCGAGCCGCCGCCGCCCTGCTGACCGCCGGACTGACCGCCGCCCTGCTGCTGGTCCGAGCCGCCGCCGAACTGATCGCCCTGGCCGCCGGAAGCCTGGCCGCTCGAGCTTCCGCCGCTGGTCTGGCCGCCATAGCTGGACGAGCCGCCCTGGCTCGATTCGCTGCCCTGCTGGTCGGAACCGCCGCCGAACTGGCCGCCCTGCTGCTGGTCGCCGCCGGATTGGCCGCCGGACTGACCGGACTGACCGCCCTGCTGCTGATCGGAGCCGCCGCCAAACTGGCCGCCCTGCTGACCGCCGGACTGGCCGCCCTGCTGCTGCTGATCGCTGCCGCCGCCGAACTGGCCGCTTTGGCCGCTCTGGCCGCCTTGCTGCTGCTGCTGACGGTCGTCCTGATTGTTCTGATCGTTCACTGCATCCTCCTTGGATGTTTGGGTGCCGGATGAACGAGCATTTCGAGCTTCGTATCCCTCGCCAGCGCCGGAAGGTTGGTGACTCGCGCCGCGTGGATGCGAACGCCGGCCCCGCGCCCCGATCGAGGGTCTGCCCTCCTGGTTCGTAATCGCCGGGACGGAGCGCATTTTGGCGCACGGCCAGGAGCGATGAGGGAGCGATGAGGATTCATCGTGACCGACGAGCGACGCCGCGGTGCGCCAAAAGGCGCCCGCCGCCTTCGGCGGTCGCCCGGAGAGCCGCACCGGACTGCGTCGGGCCGCTTGGCCGGAGGCACCACTCCGCCCTGCGCGGCCCTCCTAGAGCCTGATCGTCTCAGGTTGGACCGCTGTTCGCGGTTCAACCTGAGGCGTGAATCAGGCTCTAAGATACGGTGAGACCATGATTCACGTCTCAGGCTGATTCAGCCTGAGACGATCATGGCCTTGCCGGTACGCCTCTCCGGGCGATCACGACGGTTACGAACCAGGAGGACAGACCCTAAGTCGGGTAGGGCTCTCCGTCGGGGTTCGCCGCGACGGGATCGGCCTGCACGGCTTCCTTCCCGTCCTCGCCCTCGCCCTTGGCCTCTTCGAGGCTCTCGGGGACCTCGCCGCGGCGGGATTCCTCGCTCTCCGGCAGAGGATGGCCGGTGCCTTTGTCGCCGCCGCTCATATATTCTCGTCAGCATCGATCGGCCGGTCCGCGGCGCGGTCCGCGTCGCGCGGTCCGCCCGCGGGGTCGGCGCCGGAGCCCGCCATCGGATCGGAGTCGAAATCCTCGCCGGGATTGCCGCCGCCGGCGCCCGAGCCGCTGCCCGACACCTCGCCCGATTTGGAATCGAAGCCGCCGGGCTTGCCGCGCTCGCTTCCGTCTTGCTCGCTCTGTCCGGCCATCATCTTCTCCAGTCGGGTGCGCGCGATCAACGTAGGCGCTCGGGCCACCGTTCCGCCGCGCGCCGGATCAATTTCTTTTCGCCCGCCCGAACCCTTCCCGCAGGGAGGGCGTTTTGCATGAGAACTCAAAGCCATAGGAGGAAATATGTTCGAAGCCGGACTGGACGTCATCACCCTGAACAGCCTGATCGAGACGACCCTGGACAGCGTCGACGGCTATCGCCGGTCGGCCGACGAAGCGCCGAACAGCCGCTTCGCGGCGGAATTCCGCGCCCGGGCGCAGGAGCGCGAGCAGGTCGTGGCCACTCTTCGCGACGAGGTCCGCCGCCAGGGCGGAACGCCGGAGGAGGACGGAAGCCTTCTCGCCGCCGCGCACCGCGCCTTTCTCACCCTTCGCGACCGGGTCACCGGTTCCGACGACGATTCGGTGATCGCCGAGGTCGACCGCGGCGAATCCTTCCTCAACGCCAAATGGGAAGCCGCGATCGCCAACGACCAACTCTCGCCCGAGACCCGCGACGTGATCGGCCGCTGCTACGACAGCATCCGCGCCGGGCATGACAGGTGGGAGCAGGTCCATCGCCAGAAGGACTCCGCTCGGATCTGAATTGGATGGGGGCGCGCCAGGGGCAGACCCGAAGGCGCGTCCCCCGTTCAGGAGGCCGGTTCGGCGACCTTGTCGAGCTCGGGGGCGTCGAGCCGGAAGGCGGGCCGGTCGGTTCCGACGGCGATGCTCCCGCGAAGGCCGAGCGCCTTCTCCTGCTGCTTGCGCTGAAGCTGCTCGTCGTAGAGGCCGCGCGCGCGGCCCTGGTGGGAGGGCATCTTTCCGATCATCATTGCACCTGCCTAGTTGGGAATTGCGGCGCAGCGGTTAAAGGCTGAAGTCGAAATTGCATCAGGCGGCGCCGGCCATGACCGGCCCAGCAAGCGCCGCTTTCTCGCGCTCGAGCATCTGCTGCTGCATCTGGAGCTGCTGCCGGCGCTGGGCGCGTGCATTGTCGCCGACGCTGCGGTCCCCAACTCTCTCCTTCGTCCTGAAGAATGCCATGGCCGAACCCCGGACAGGCCCGAACATCCGGGCGCCCTTACTCAACGCTCGGACATGGCCAAGGTTGCCGAACCGGCGCGTTCATGTCGGGGAGCCCGGACAAGTTGAAGGGCCGCCGAGCCTGAGCTCGGCGACCCTCCTAACATGGTCAGCGGCCGGATGCTCCAGCCCGGAAGACCCGAAGAGAGCTTAGCCCTCGATCTCCCGAACGAGCAGAACCGACCTCTGTGCTGAACCATGAGACATCGGATCACCTCCTTTCGCTTTGTTGAAGAGAAGGCGAGCATGAATCATCGCGAATCGCGGTGCAAGACTTGTTTTGATTTTTTTTGAAGCTAGATTCTTCGCTTCGCCGAATAGGGCGAACCCTCTCAAATCCTGCAATCTTCCACCGTCTTGGCGGGCTCCGGCCAGGCCGGGATGAACATCGTCCTTCCGGCCGTCTCGACGACGAAGCGGCCGCGGCTGAAAACGATCGCGTCGAGGAATGGGTCGCTCGCCGCAAGCGGCGCGCGCACGTCCGCGAAACGCCGGTCGCCGGCGCTGGTTCGGATCGTCATCTCTCCCGAGGCGCCTTCGCGCTCGATCAGGACGCTTCGCTCGGCGCTGTCGCAGCGCAGGGCGAAGGCGGCGCCGTCGCCGCTCAGGAAGCGCGCCGACGTCCCGTCATAGAACCATATGCCGGGGGTGAGGTCGGCGTCGCGCCAGTCCGTCGACGGCGACGGAGCCCGCATGACCGGAGGCGGACCGATGACCGGCGGCGGCACGGGCGCGGCCTGGGGCGGCGGCGCCGGTGCGAGCTTCGACACGCAGCCGGCCAGCAAGGCGAACACGGCCAGAGCCGCAAGATATGATGACCGGCCCATGCCCGCTCCTCGTACCTAGGCTCGTTCCCGGTTAGATTGAACCGGTAACGAGTCCAGTTTCCTTGTTTGCCGTGCTTTCCGAGCCGTCAGATGATTCCACCTGACTAGAAACCACTCCAAGGCGATCCGGCCAAGAGCATGGCGGACGCGCCGTTCCAAGCCCCAAAAGCGGGCCGGGAGTGCATTAAGGGAGCCGAGCGGCGGCGGCGGGGGCCCCAAAGCTTAAGCTGGGCCTTCAGCCCTATTCATGGCTTATTCAATGCGCCGAGCCTATCGACGGCCGCTCATTCATCGAACAAGAAGCCATTTCATCGTGATCGTGCGTGCCCTTCTCCTGCTTTGTGCCCTCGGCGCCCTGGTACCGGCGCCCGTCGACGCTCGCCCGCGCGACCGGGAGCAGGACAGGCTGTTTCGCGGGATCCAGGACGGAAGCGTGCTTCCGCTGCGCGTGATCGAAGCCCGGATCGTCCCGCGAATGCCCGGCTTCGACTATATCGGCCCCGAGCTGATCGGGGATCGCTACCGCCTGAAGTTCATGCGCGGCGGCCAGGTCGTGTGGATCGACGTCGATCCCCGCACCGGCCAGATCATCGGCAAATCCGGCTTCTGATTTGAGGGCCGGACGCTCGTCATGGCCCAACCCCCGACCGATCCCGCGCGTTGCGGATGTGAAACCATTGGCAATGGCGCTGGTTGGGCGGCTAGAGAGCGTCGATATTTCGACGCCAGCCATAGGGGAATGAGATGCGGGTCCTGATCGTCGAAGACGAGCCCAATCTTGGCCGCCAGCTCCGAGCGACGCTGGAAGGCGCAAGCTATGCCGTCGACCTCGCGACCAACGGCGAGGACGGCCATTACCTCGGATCGACCGAGAGCTACGACGTCATCATCCTCGACCTCGGCCTGCCCGAGATAGACGGGCTGACCGTTCTCGACCGCTGGCGCAAGGAAGGCATGGCGGTGCCCGTCCTCGTCCTGACCGCGCGCGACAGCTGGTCCGACAAGGTCGCCGGCCTCGACGCCGGCGCCGACGATTATCTCGCCAAGCCGTTCCAGACCGAGGAATTGATCGCGCGCCTCCGCGCCCTCATCCGCCGCGCCTCCGGCAATGCAAGCTCGGAGCTGACCGCGGGCGACGTCCGCCTCGACACCCGCTCCGGCAAGGTCACCCTGGCCGGCGAGCCGGTGAAGCTGACCGCGCAGGAATATAAATTGCTGTCCTATCTGATGCACCACAAGGGCAAGGTCGTCTCCCGGACCGAGCTGATCGAGCATATTTACGACCAGGATTTCGATCGGGATTCGAACACGATCGAGGTGTTCGTCACCCGGATCCGGAAGAAGCTCGGCCCCGACGTGATCACCACCATTCGCGGCCTCGGCTACTCGCTGGAGGATCCCGACGCGTGAGATCCGCGCCTTGCTGATCGCGGACTAAGGGTCTGTGCTCTTGATTCGTAACCGTCGTGATCGCCCGGAGAGGCGTACAGTCAAGGAGGGCCGCGCAGGGCGGAGTGGTGCCTCCGGCCAAGCGGCCCGACGCAGTCGGGTGATGGTCCAGCCGATGCGGGCACGCCATGTTCCCCCGGAATATGGCTGCGAACTGCCGGGGGCAGCTCGCACCCGCCTCGGCTGGACCATCTCCGGGCGACCGCCGAAGGCGGCGGGCGCCTTTTGGCGCACCGCGGCGTCGCTC
>Ga0193706_1000593_pt1 | contig 20121 bp, 15 predicted proteins | sample U3c1metaG_FD_160130 | JGI IMG/M metagenome (GOLD analysis project Ga0193706, IMG submission 160130) | Soil microbial communities from a riparian zone of the East river system, Colorado, United States - U3c1 | ecosystem: Environmental > Terrestrial > Soil > Riparian zone | place: USA: East River... | reverse complement strand
CACAGCGATGCCGCCGTGAGCGCAGCGTGCCCCCACGGCAATGTCAAACCTTGAGGAATCAGAATGGGTTTGGCGTCGCGAAACCAAGTTACCAGAGCGGCGACAATGGCAGCGATGAGCAGCACGCGCGCGCGGCCGAGGTCCTTCGAACCCGCGCTGTGCATCGTTTCGATCACTTCTCCGGTCGCTCTGCCGGTCGGGAAGGGGAGCGCCTCGACGACGATGAGTCGCTGCCGCAGCGATCGCGCGATCACGATGCCGAACGCTCCTAGTGCGATTCCCCACACGGCGATGGCCCAAAACGGGTAACTATGACCGCTGAGCGTGAGGGCGCCGATGGGTCCCGTCACACCGGTAACGAACGACATCACGGCTGCCGACGAGGCAATCGTCTGAGAGAGGTTGTTTTCGGTGATCGAATAGGGGCGAGCACCTCCGCCCCGCTTAGCCCCGAGGAATGCAAACGCGACCACCGCCGCGGTGATGCTTCCCCCGTCGACGTAGCCCGTCTTCAGTCCCGTATAAACATTGCCCGCCGCGAGAAGCGCGCCGATGAGGCACCCTGCCAGGATGGCTCGCGCCGTGAATTCGGCCGCGCGCGAAGACGCGTTCTCACGCGGGAGGTCGCCGGCAATAGCGGCAAAAGCTTGATCGGATTCCGGATTCATCGTCGTCTTGCGTGACGGGGACGCTCGCCCCCCCGTCGCGCCGACTATCATCGAGGTTCGCAGCTATCCGTGACTGGTACAAGACTGTGCCTGCCAAACGAAGCAGCGTCTCGCGTGTCGCGGTGTCGGGCGCATCGCCTGGTGTCCGTTGACGAGGGGCAATGTGCGAAAGAACGCGCCGCGTCGACCTACATCCGTGTGACCGCTCCCCCTTCCACCGCCCTATGAATAGAGAGGTCAGGCGCCGGTAATGTTATCTTCGACGAGCTTCGTGAGCTTTCCGGGTGCGCCGATGTACGCGCCGGGAGGTCGCGTCGCCAAGGAGACCATCCGATGCGAAGGAGTGCCTCAAACCGACGGTCGAGCGTGTTCACGCTCGCCGCGCTGACGATCACGGCGACAGCTGGTTGCGGGGGCAACGACATCGGCAGTATCGGATTCGGCGGTAACGCCGGCGCCTCGGCGCTCGATGCAGCTGCGGATTCGAGCGACGCGAAAGGGGGCGCGTCAGGTGCAGGCGGCGCGGCGAACGCGGGCGGAGCGGGTCGCGACGCCGGACTCGGCGGCACGACGGGCGGAGCCAATGACGCCGGCTCCGATTCGAACAGAGGAGGCGCCAGCGACGCCGATGCGGGCAATGCGGGCGGCGCGGGCGGCGCCTCGGGTGGGGGCGGCGCCGAAGGGGGAGTCGCCGACGTCACATCCGAGGGTGGTGCGGGCGGTAGCGCCGGTGCCGGCGGAACTTCCGGCGCGCCCGGCGATGCGTCGCGCGACGTCAGCATCGATGCCGTCGACGGCACCACAGTGGATGTCCGAAGCGATAGCAGCGACGGAGGCATTTGCCCCATCGACAACGCCGCCTGTTCCAACGGCGGCAGCAATGGTCTGTGTAAGGCCCACATCTGTGTGCCTTGCGTCGATGGGGCCGCCCCGGGGGGCGACGACACGCGCTGCGCAACGGCGTATGGCGGCGACTACCTCTGCCTTGGTGGTGCGTGCACGCCCGGCGACTGCAGGTCCAATGGCGATTGCACGCTCAGTACGAGCGGTCCTTTGTGTCACATCGTCCAGCCGAATTTCTGCGGTAAATGCGACGCTGACGCTCAATGTCTCGCCCTCGGCCCAACCGCGCCGGTGTGCAACACGATCACCGGCCAGTGCGTTGGTTCCAATGGCAGCTGTCTCGCCCAACTCGACAACACGCAATGCACCATCAACGGCGCCGACGTTTGTTGCAGCTCGGTGTGCTCGCTCGGCGACTGCTGCCCCGGCTCCGTCGGCGATCAGCTCTGCAAGATGCGCTTAGCTAACAACAGCGCCGTCTGCTCGGCCGGGCACCAGTGCACCACCTGCGACACGGCCGCCGGTTTGACCTTTCTCGTCGATCCGATTGGCGGTAGCGACGGCGCTGGAACAGGAAGTGGCACCAGCGGGGGGCAGCCCAACGCGGGCTGCGCGTTCAAGACGATCTCGCGCGCGCTGCAGGCGATCGGTGCCAACCCCGCCGTGGGAACCGTCATTCAGGTGAAGAACACGGGTCCCGTTTCAGTGGGGAGCAACGGGGAAACGTTTCCTCTCAACCTGACGGCGAACGTCACCGTCACTGCTTCGGGCGGCACGGTGACCATCACGCCTCCGGCGAACCAAGTGGGATTCATCCTCGGCTCGGGGGGGGCCGGCATCAATGGTGCGCTCGGGGGCGGGTCTATCCTCATCGATGGAGGCGGTCACACCGCCTACGATGGGGTGGGCGTAACGACCGGATCTACCGCGGCCACTAGCCTACAGAACGTCACAATTCAGAATTTTCTCCGCGAAGGTATTCGTGTCGCCAACGGCGGCGTTCTCACCATCAAGCAGGGGGTCACCGTCACCCAGAGCGGCACGACGAGCGGTCGGCGCTCAGGTCTGCTCGTCACCGGCACGGGACACGTGAGCATCAATGTCGCCGCGGGTCAGGCCACCACCGCTTTCAACGGCAACACGATGCACGGCATTCAGGTGGAAGGTACGGGCTCGGTATCCATCCTGGGCGCCCTCGCGGGACCGACGAGTACCATCGAGTGCAGAGGCAACGCGGTGGCCGGTCTGGCCATCGCGCAGACCCCGGGCACCAACCTCCCTGCCAACAGCATCGACGGTGTCTTGAGCTTCGGGGCGACTATCGGCAATGGGCTACGCATCGAAGGCGGATCCAACGTGAAGATCCGAAACAGCTCGATTCTCGGCAACAACGCCAGCGGCATCGCCGTGGTGACGTGGGTCAGCGGAGCGAGCCGCAACAACGTTCTCGCCGGCATCGATCTCGGCAAACCCTCCGATCCGGGAAATAACGTCCTGCAAACGAGTGGCGGACAAGACCCCAATCAGGGCGCCGGCATTTGCCTGCAAATGGATGAAAACTCAGGAACGCTCTCTGCTCAGGGCAATGCCTTCTCGGGCGGCAAGAATTGCGCGGCCACGGCGGCGTCGCTGACGTTCAACAGCGGCAACTGCAACGGTAACCGCGATCTCGGGCTCATCCCGAGCGGCGGAGGTTCGACGAACGGTAACGACATCGACGTCTCTCTCTGCACGCACCCTTGACCACGCGGCCGCCGGCGGTTGGCGACGCGTGCTCACCACCGGTTGGTGAGCACCAGCACCTCCGAGGGGGGCAAATCGCGGATTTCGAGAAAACGCACCCCCTCACGCGTTTTGGTGGGCACCATGGACCCGACCGGATGCGTTCCGCCGTAATCCGCGTTGGCAGCTTGCGCCGTGTTCACGACCACGCAAAAGCCGCTCTCGGGCTCGTTCATCGAGGCGTCGACGAGCACGTCGGCACCGCGCGAACGCTCGCCGTGGGTATTGATCGCACAGAGCGCTTCCTCGTCGTCGAGAACCCGTGACCACGCCAAGATCTCGCCGGCCCCCGAGGTCGCGAACGACGCGCCGACGATGGAAAGGGGCCTTACGTATTGACGGCCGTGGCGGAGCACGGGCAGCGCCGCTCGTGCGGCGAGCATCGCTCGAATGCGGCGAAAGACGGCGTGCCCCTCGTCGAAGCAATGCCGGCCGGAGGTACCGAACGGTCCGAACCCAGGCAGCGCCGCGTCGACCCCGTCCGGAGCAAGGCCGGCCCGCCCGCCCAACCGCGGATGCAGCGGGCCGAACATGGCTTCGCGCAGGTAGCGATCGGCACTGCCCCATTCGGGAAGCCACCGCCGCTCCCTGCTCTCCGGGCCGGCGAAAGCCTGTTCGGTCCCGTAATAGATGCAGGGGATGCCCAGCGTGAAGAGCTGCAGCGCCACGGCGGCCACGACCTGGTGCTCGGACGCGGCGTCGCTCGAGAAGCGAAGCTTCGTTCCGAAGACGTGATCGTGGTCGTCACAGATGGACACGTGGCGCGTGCCGAGGTGACGATGCGAGCCCATGATCGCGAGCCCGGGGTCAAAACCGTCGAAGTAGGCGTTGGGATGAGCGAGCCCTTTGGCGACATTGCCGAGCGCGAGGCGCGTTTCGCCGATGTCGAGCGCGGCGTTCAGCTCGGCCTGCAATACGTCGAGGTAGCGATCCTGGGTAAAGTCTCCGCCGGCGACTTCGCCCACCAGGAAAAAATTGTGTTTACCGAGGTTCGCCGCAAACTCTTTGATCGTCCCACAGAAGGCGCGCGCTTGTTCGAGCGAGACGTGCTTCAGCGTATCGAGGCGGAATCCGTCGACGTCGGTGAGGGCGATCCAGTATTTGAAACAGCGCGCCAAATCCTCGATGACACGCGGGCTGTCGAAATCGAAATCGCGTAGCGAATAGAAGTCGCTCCGCTTGTGCTCGGCGTGCGGATCGTTGATGTCGCCGGCGGCGAGGTTGCCCGCACCGGCACGGGTGTAGCGCTCGGCGGATTGCAGCTCGGCCGGCCAAATGCCGTCTTCCCGCGTGCGGATCGTGTCGATGGGTTGACCCTCGTCCCCCCGCCACGCGCCGAACGGATAACGACCTTCGGTGTAGACCGGCTCGTAGATGCCGCCCGGCGTCGCCTGTGGGTAGAGCCAGTTGGTCCCCGAATGCTGGAACACGACGTCGAGAAGCACGCGCATTCCGCGGTCGTGGGCCGCCCGCACGAGTTGCACGAGATCGGCGCGCTCACCGAAGTGCGGGTCGATATCGAGGAAATCTTGAATGGCGTATCCGTGGTAACTGTTTTCGTGGCAGCGCTGTTTGAAGACAGGACTGAGCCAAAGCGTGGTCACACCGAGGCGCTCCAAGTAGTCGACCTTGGAGATCACCCCGCGCAGGTTGCCGCCCTGCCAGCGGTTGGCGCCCGATTCGGCCCACTCCGCCCAGTTCCAGCCGTCTCCGCGCGCGCCCCCGATGCGTTGCCGATCGAGCAAAGGCCGCTCGTGCTCGGTCCCGTCGCTGAAACGATCGACGAAAATGAAATAGAGGACTTCGTCTTGCCAATCGACTGGCGAGGGGAAGTAGTTGCCGCGGCGAGGGAGGGGGATGTTCCGCACCCGGTCCGGTCGCGCTTGGCTCAGCATCTCGTCCGCGAAATGTGCCATGCGCGGTCAGGCCGGGCGCGCGCCGTCGTAGAGGTCGTACTCCTCGGCCCGCGCCGAAAGGCAGCACTCGCTACCGACGGGAAAAGTGCGGCACATCTCGGGGCGAATGGCGTAGATACCGCAGCGGCTGTCGGCCGCCAAATGCACGCAGGCGCGATCGGGAGCCAAGCGCAGCACGATCTCGCCGCGGCTGTGCCGTACGTAGGGGCGCTCCGCAAAGTGGCCGCGGCCTCCCCGGCGAAATCGAGCCACGTCGGCGTCGTCGAGTACGACGCGATTGGAGTAGCAGCAGGCCGCGCAAGACACGCAGTCGAGCGTCACTGTGTGCGTTGCTCCCGTGTGCACCTTGTCGCGCGCGATACGGTCGCGCACGATTGCAATGCAGTCACGCGGCACCAGTGTGACGGCGAGTCCCTTGGTGACGCCCCGCGTGGAGACGCGGTAGCGCTGTTTGCCGAGGTCGAGAATCGAGTGGTAGGCGAGATCCTTGGGGTCATCCTCGATGGGGCAGGGGACGAGCAGCCGAGCGCGCGTTCGGTGCTCCCACACGACGGCATGCCCACCCTGACGTGCATGGACCGCGGCGCCCCGCCACTGTCGGGAATTGAAAGACCGGACCACGGGACGAACGACTTCGGTGGCGGGCACGACGGTCCTATACCGCATACGCGCCCTGGCGGGCGAGTGCCGGAAGCCGCCCGGGCGAATAGAGGGATGACATTAGGTTCCGCGCCAGCGGACGCCCGATGATAATCTGGAAGGGGCGCGTCGTCCGCCGGGGAGCTACGCGTCGGGGTTCACGAAGCGCCGAAGGAAAGGACCATGGGGGAAGAAGGGGGGCAGGATCGCGAAGATCGACGTCGAGGACGTGCCGCACCTTCACAGCCCGAAACGACGCTCTTCGAAGAGTTGCTGCAAGCGCAAAACGAGATGGGTATCGGTGTCGCCATCAGCGAGGGCTCGCGTTTCATCCTCGTCAATGAAGCCCTGGCCCAGATGTACGGCTACACGGTGTCGGAGATGCTGGCGCTACCATCTACGTTCGACGCCATCGCCCCCGAATCGCGCGCCGAAGTCGCCGAACGCCTACGACGTGGCGTGGCCGAAGAGGCAACGACCGCGGCCGAAGAAGTGATCGCTTTGCGCAAAGACGGCGTGCGTATTCACGTCGAATACGGTTTGAAAGTGCTGCCCGGCCGACGCCCGACACAAATGATCTCCCTCGTCCGCGACATCACGGAGCGAAAGAAGACGGAGAGCGCCCTCAAGCTCCACAGCGTCATCGTCAACAAAATGGCGGAAGGGATCTGCCTCATTCACGGCGCCAAGGGCACGCTCGTTTATGCCAATCCCAAGTTGGAGAGGATGCTCGGTTATCTGTGGGGCGAGCTTCAGGGTAAGCACCTCTCGAGCGTCAGCTACGTCGACCATTCCGCCTCCGATGCCGAGAAGACGGAGAACCCGCTGGCGCGCCTCGAAGCCCGAGGTGAAGCGATCTACGAGCTCCGCCTCAAGACCAAGGACGGCGATCTCCTCTGGTGCCGCGCCAGCATGTCGAAGCTCGATCATCCCGAGCACGGCCTCGTCTGGGTCGCCGTGTACGAGGACGTTTCCGAGCGAAAACGCGCCGATGAGCTCATCCGAACGGCGCACCGCGATCTGCAGCGACGCGTCCAAGAGAGGACGACCGAGCTTTCCAAGGCCAACGCCGCACTCGTTTACCAGATGGCGGAACGGGAGCGCGCCGAACGAGAGAAATTCATCCACCAGGCGCGCTTTCGGGCGTTGATCGAAAAGAGCGCCGACCTGATCGCCGTCGCGTCGGCCGAAGCGAAGATCACCTACATGTCGCCCGGCGTGAAGGCCGTTCTCGGCCGTGACGCATCCGAATTCATCGGCGTCAGCGCTCTCGATCATGTCCACCCCGAAGACCGGGAGCGCATTGGTGAGGTGCTCCGCGATCTGCTGGCCAATCCCGCCAAGGTGCTGAGCCTCGAGTTTCGCGCCGTCCACGCGGACGGGTCCATTCGGCGCTTGGAAGTGACGGCAACCAACCTGCTCGCCGATCCAGCCGTGCACGGATTGGTGGCCAACCTGCGCGACATCACCGAGCGCAAGCAAGCAGAGGAAGCGCTGCGTCGCACCGAGGAACAGCTGCGACAGGCGCGAAAAATGGAGGCCATCGGCAGCCTGGCGGGGGGCGTTGCCCACGACTTCAACAATCTCCTTTCCGTGATCTTGAGCTACGCCACCATGCTTGCCGGTGATCTCGGCGAAGGTGACCCCATGCGCGAGGATCTGGAAGAGATCCGAGCCGCGGGCGAGCGCGCGGCCGCCCTCACGCGCCAGCTCCTCGCTTTCAGCCGCCAACAGATCTTGAGTCCGAAGACGCTCAACCTGAACGAGGTGGTGAGCGGGATGGAGAAGATGTTGCGCCGGCTCATCGGCGCGCACATCGAGTTTAGCGTCAGTGCAGCGACGTCCCTCGCCAAAGTCACCGTCGATCCCGGTCAGATCGAACAGGTGATCATGAACTTGGCGGTGAATGCCCGTGACGCCATGCCCCGCGGCGGCAAGCTCACGTTCGAAACCGCCAACTTCGATCTCCACAGCCGCGCGATCGCCGAAGAGCTCGGAGTGACGCTCGGTCCTTACGTGGCGCTCACCATCTCCGACACCGGAGTGGGGATGGACGACGTCACCAAGCGGCGTATGTTCGAGCCCTTTTTTACGACCAAGGAGCGCGGTAAGGGGACGGGGCTCGGCTTGGCCACCGTTTTCGGCATCGTCAAACAGAGCGGGGGCGGTATCCAGGTCGAGAGCGAACCCGGCCTAGGGACGATGTTCAAGGTGTTGCTACCGCGCGTGGAGATGGGCGCGCCGGTGGAGTGGCGGCCGTCGCAAGCCCCTCCGCGCGGGCCGGCGCGCGGTACCGAGACCGTACTCCTCGTGGAAGACGAAGAGCGGGTGCGGACTCTGGCGCGCACCATCCTGCGTCGTAATGGCTATCAAGTCCTCGAGGCGCAGAGCGGCGGCGACGCACTTCTCATTTGTGAACAGTACATCGCCACCATCGACCTTCTCCTAACGGACGTGGTGATGCCGCGCATGAGCGGCCGACAGTTGGCCGAGCGCTTGCGGGCCGTACGCCCCGCGATGAAGGTTCTTTTCATGTCCGGCTACACCGACACTGCTATCGTCAATCGCGGCGTGCTCGATCCGGGCATCGCTTTCTTGCAGAAGCCCCTCACACCGGAGACGCTCACCCAGAAGATCCGCGAGGTCCTCGATGTACCGTCGTCGCTTCCAGTCGTGCAAATCCAGGCGCCCCGGCCCGCCGATGGCTGACGCGCTGCGCGAGAAGGGCGTGGCAGACGCGCGTACAAGGAGGGGCGCTTCCGACATGCGGCCCCGTTGGGCGCCACGGTGTTTTGCCTCCTACGAATTCGAGCATACTCATCGAGAACCTGGACGGTGAGTGAAAACCAAGAGAAATTGGAGGGCCAGTGGCTCGCTCCTGCCGCGCTTTGGGACGGGACGAGGATTTTCAATGTCACGACTGCTGAACATGACATCGCTCGGAACGAAGCTCGCGCTCGCGACGGTGGGCGTGCTCTCCGTGATTTCGGTGCTCCTCTATCTGCAACTCACGAGCCGCGAGCAGCAGCATCTGATCTCCTCGAAAACGACCGCCGCGGCGATGGTCACGAATCTTTTCGCCGCGTCGCTAGCCGCGCCTCTCGATTTCGGAGACGCGGACGCCATGGAGGCTGAGCTCGGCAATCTGCGCAGCAATCCCGAGATCATCCAAGCGTGGATCTGGTCGCTCGGCCCCGCTGATCCCACCCGCCTTCATCGCAATCGATCGTTGACCGAAGAGCCCCCGCCCCTCGGTCTCGACGTCATTGGAACTCGCTTGTTGCCGGATCGGGTGGAGGTCGCACGACCGGTGATCGGCCGCAGCGGCCAGCCGGTGGGCAAGGTGGCCGTCGTTTTTTCGCTGGCCGCGGAGAACGCCGCCTTCGTTGCCAATCGGGCGCGCATCTTCTGGTGGACGTTGGTCATGGATGTCGCCACCGCCTTCGGGCTCATTCTCATCGCCCGCCTGCAGATCATTCGTCCCCTCGCCAAGGTTGCCGAGGGCGCGCGCCGGCTCGAGAAAGGCGAGCTCGGCGCGCGCGTGGACATCGACTCCGCCGACGAAGTAGGCCAGCTAGCTCGCGCTTTCAACACGATGGGGGAAGCGATCGCCGATCGCGAGCAACGTCTCGACGCCGCCCGCCAAAGTATGCGCGAGCTTTTCGATCACATGCGCCAGGCCATCATCGCCTTCGGACCGAGCGGCACCATCGAAGGCGAAGTCTCCAAGCAGGCGGCACGTCTCTTCGGAGAAAACCTTTCTGGTATGCGCGTGCGCGACGTGCTATATCGCGGCGCGCCTGACAGCGATATCGACGCGCAGGCCTTCGACGAATGGACCCACGTCGCGTTCAGCGTGCGCCTCTCGGAGTGGGCTGAATTCGGCACGCTGGCCCCCTCAGAAGTGCGGTTGGGCAGGCCCGGGGAAGAGCCGATTCCGCTCGAGCTCGAGTTCCGGCCCGTGACCAAGCACGGCAAAGTCGTGCGCGTCATGATGCTGGCCACCGACGTGAGCGAGCAGAGGGCGCTCGAGCGCACCGTGCAATCGCAGGAAGAGGCGCATGCCCTTCAAATGGCCGCCATGCGCCGCCTAGTTGCCGGTGGTCCGCAGGTGTTCGTGATGTTCGTGGAGAGCGCACGCCAAAGGATCGCCCGCTGCATGGAGATCGTCGGACCAATACCGAACATGCTGCGCTCCGGCGAGATCGACGAGTTGTTCCGCCACGTCCATACGCTCAAGGGAGAAGCGGCGGCTTTCGATCTTCGCGATCTGCAGTCGCTCTCGGCTCAGCTCGAGGAAGAGCTCGACGAGCTGAGGTCGGAAGCGCGCGGCGAGGGATTTGCGACCACTGGGTCCGTACACGGCCGGCTTTCGGTGCACTTCGATCGCGCGACAGCGGCGCTCGAGCGCGGGTGTGAGGTCTTCGTGGCAGCTTCTCCTACTGGCCGGGTCGCCCTCGATCAGGTCACGGTGCAGCGCTCCGATCTGCTCGAGCTGCTCACCCACCTCGGCCATCGCACCGACGTGCTAGGTCAAATCGCGGCGCGACTTACGTCGCGCCCCTTCGGAGAATCGACGGCAAACCTGGTGGATGTCGTTCCCACCTGGGCCGACAAGGAAGGGAAGAGAGCTCGCTTGCAGGTAGAAGGCAAAGAGACCCGCGTTCCCGCCGACGTGGCGCGCATTTTGGGCGGCGCCCTTACCCACTTGATTCGCAACAGCATCGTGCACGGAATCGAAATTCCCAACGCCCGCGCGAGCAAAGGCAAATCGCCGATTGGCCTCATCCGCGTCGTCGCTGCCGAGGGACAGGGTGGGCCCCAATTCACGATCGAGGACGACGGACAGGGGCTCGATCTGGCGTCCATCGCAGAGCAGGCGATCGCCATCGGCGCAACGGTGGGAACGCGACCCATCGAGCAGCTGGCGTTCTTGCCCGGCTTGTCGACGGCGCGGATGAGCGACTTGGCGGGGCGGGGCGTGGGCTTACACGCCGTGAAATCGGAAATGGAGACCGTAGGTTACAAGGTGGATGTTTTCTCAAAGGCCGGTGAATACGCACGATTCGTGTTGCGTCCAAAAGACTCGCCGTACGACGGGAACGCTTTCGCTAATAAGGAAGCTCGACAACATGCGTAAAGACCCTGCTGGACCGCGACACATCCTCGTCATCGATGACAGCGAGGTGCTGCTCTCGCGCATCAAAAAAGCGCTCGTCGACGACGGTCATGTGGTGACCACCACGACGCAGACGGTGGGCAACGCGCGCCATCTCGCCACCTGCGATCTCGTGATCATCGACTACCACATGCCTGGCATCAACGGGCTCGCTGTGCAGCAAGCCATGCGTGCGGCGGCCGCGCACCTCGATCACGAGCCGCTCTTTTATCTCTACACCTCCGATCGTGCCGTCTCCTCGACGTACGCCGAGCTCGGATTCGATGGTGCCTTCCCCAAAGGCGACGAAGCCGTGCTGGCCCAGCAGGTGCGCGCCGTCTTCAGGCTCAGCCAGATTCGGGCCATGGCCCAGAAGGAGCGACCGGCGATGACGCCCAGCGAGCATGTGCTTGCCTCGCGCGATCGCCCCTCCGGTTCGCTGAGCGAGCGCGCTCCCACTGGCAAGCCGCGCGACAAGAAGTGACTGCTCGCGAGCGGCCTTTGAGAAACCGATGACGCCGTTATTCGGCGTTGCCGAAGCGGTAGCCGACGCCGCGGACCGTTTGAATGAGTGAGCCCGCGACACCGAGCTTTTCACGCAATCGCTTGACGTGCGTGTCGACCGTGCGCGTCTCGACGTTGAGATGCAGCCCCCAAACGTCGTTGAGCAACGTCTCCCGCGTTTGTACGCGGTCGGCGCGACTCATCAGTGTGTAAAGCAGCCGAAATTCGAGGGCCGTGATTTCGACGTCGCTTCCCTCGACTTGCACACGGTGCCCTTCGACGTCGACGCGGAGAGGGCCCGCCTGGAGCATGGGCGATTCGGTAGGTATGCCCCGGCGAAGAACGGCCTTTGCCCGCAGCACCAGCTCGCGCAAGCTGAATGGTTTGGTCACGTAGTCGTCGACGCCCAGCTCGAAGCCGACGATGCGATCGACCTCTTCGCCGCGCGCGGTGAGCATGATGACGGGGGTTCGCTTCGTCTTGGGGTCTGCCTTGAGATGCTTGCACACCTCCCAACCCGGTATGTCCGGAAGCATGACGTCGAGCAGCACGAGGTTAGGAGGTCGGGCAGTGGCGAGCACGATGGCGTCCCGACCGCGGGTCGTCGTCGAGACGGCGAACCCCGCGTTTTTGAAGTTGTATTCTAGGGTGCGCAGTAGATCGACTTCGTCTTCGACGATCAGCACGCTCGGCGTGGGTTCGTTCATCGTTCGAGCGATCGTAGCTGACGTCCTGTGTCATCGGCGTGACATGTCGTGTTCCGAAGGTTGGGGGTCGGCGAAGGGTGCGCCAAAACGCCCGGATTTCGTAGGCTGTTTGCTTTCTGCCTCTCCTCGCACAAAGGTGGCGGATCCGTGATGGTCGTCCTTCCGCTCGCCCCAGCTTCTGGTCCCCCGCGGTCGACCGACGTGAGCGTGGACGCGCGGCCGGCGCTGCAAGCGCTTTTGCCCGAGCAGCTCGTCGCGGTTGCCGCGGGCATCGAGCTCTGCGACGCGCGCAAGCTCATCGCCTTGGTGCATCGAGGCGAAGCGCTTCCACAGCGATCGCCCGCCGAGGTTCGCCGCTCATCGCTCGATCGGGTGCGGGCGACGACGCGCGTACCGGAGCTAAGGCTCGTGGCACGAACGCCGAGCACGGTAGACGGTTTCGTCAAGTATGCGCTGTCCGGACCGGATGGCGCCGTGTTCGAGGCCGTCAAAATTCCGCTCGAACATCCGGGTCGCGTCACGGTGTGCGTTAGCTCGCAGGTGGGGTGCGCGCTCGGCTGCGTCTTCTGCGCGACGGGCCGTCTTGGCCTCCTCCGAAATCTCGAGTCGTGGGAGATCATCGAGCAAGTACGCATCGTGCGGCGCGATCTACCACGCGAGGTTCGCGTGCATGGCGTGGTTTTCCAAGGCATGGGCGAGCCGCTCGCCAATTGGGCTTCCGTTCGGCAGGCAGCGCGCGTGATGTCGGAATCGTCTGCGCTAGCCGTCGACGCGCGCAACATCACCATTTCCACCGCCGGCATGCCGGCGGGGATTCGCGCTCTCGCCGAAGCGCTGCCCAACGTCCGGTTGGCGCTGTCCATCGGGAGCGCGCGCTCCTCGCTCCGTCGCGAGCTCATCCCGCTCGAAGCGCGGTATCCGCTCGAGAGCGTGCTTTCTGCCGTCGGTGAGCACGCTCGGGCAACGACCCTCGTTCCGCTCTTTGCCTACACGCTGCTGGCCGGAACGAACGACACACCAGAAGACGCGACGGCCCTTGCCGAGATGGTGAAGTCTTTTGCGGGGTCGTACGGGAAGAGACCGCGCCTCTCGCTGATTCCTTACAACTCCATCGGTGAAGGCGATCCGTTCATGCGTGCCGACGATGCGCGACACGCCGAATTCCGCGAAATGCTCGTCGCTGCCGGCGTCATTCCGACACGGCGGTATTCGGGAGGCGCCGACGTTGCCGCCGCCTGCGGACAGCTCGCAGCGGCGGGCATGAACTCCCGCCGACGCACCGAACGTGACTAGCGGGCTGCGCGTCTTCCGTTAAACCGGTTGGCGTAGGCTTGTGTTCCCCCGTCGCCGTCGGACGTGATGCAGGCGAGCCATTCCCCGAGCTTGCGCCGGTCGTCCGCCATCGGTTTGGGATCGCTGGGAGGCATGGCCGTGTTGACCGAATCGGGCCCTGCTGCTGCGTGCTCGTCGATGTGCTCGGCCATGTCGACGATGCCCGCGAGCGAGTCGAAGTTGTGGTCGGCGGGTGCGCCTTGACGCATTTCGCCGGTCACTGCGCTCGAATGACAGCGGGTGCAATACGTGGTCATGAACGTGCGCCCGAAGTTTTCGTAAGTGAGCGTGCTGCCCGACGGGCACACGGCCCCCGACGGCTTGCCCTCTTCTTCAGCGGGGTCGTCCTCGCCTCCGCACGACGCCGCTCCGGTCAATGCGAGAAACGCAAAAGCATAAAAACCGAGCTGATTTCGCAGGGGAGCAGTTCTCATGGCGTCAGGAGACCCGAAGCGATCCACCTCCGTCAATGTGGTGTTTTGTCGCAGGGCGGCCGGCTGGCGAGGGGACCGCTGTCGCAAAATGCGCTAAGGAAGGGCTGCTTTGCCGCCCGCTCGAAAATTTTCCGATCTCTTCGCGTCGCGCCCGGCCATCTTGGCGCCGATGGAGGACGTCACTGACGTCGTCTTCCGCCGCCTGTGTCGCGGCGCAGGAGCGGATCTCTGCCTCACCGAGTTCGTCAATGTGGAGGGGCTTTTGCGCGGTTGTCGCAACGCTCGCCGCAAAGCGACGCTGGGTGACGGTGACGAGCCCACCGCGATTCAAATCTACGGCTCCGACCCCGATCGGCTCATGGAAGCGGCCCGCGTCGCCGAAGCCGCGGGACCGGCTTTCATCGACATCAATTGCGGATGCTGGGTTCCGAAGATCGCGAGCCGCGGAGCCGGGGCCGGCTGGTTGCGCGATCCGGCGGCGATGGTGGCCATGGCCGCCCGCGTCGTTGGCGCGGTTTCGCTGCCAGTGACGGTCAAGACGCGCGTCGGATGGGGTCCCGAGTCGCACATGCCCATCGTCGATCTCGCCCCGAGATTGGAAGAGGTCGGCGTGGCAGCACTCACCGTGCATTGCCGGACCGCGGACATGGGGCACCGGGGGCCGGCCGATTGGTCTTGGGCGGCGCGCGCCGCCGAGCGGGTGAGCATCCCGGTCATCGTCAACGGGGACGTTCGCAGCGCTGCAGAGGCGCAGAAGGCACTCGACGAAACCGGGTGCGCGGGCGTCATGGTGGGGCGGCGCGCTATCGAGCACCCTTGGGTGTTTCGCGAAATTCGGTCCTGGCTCGACCAAGGCGTCGTCCTCGCGCCACCGTCGCCCGCGGAGCGTTTTGCCATGTGCAGAGCGCATCTCGAGGCGAACACGGCGGCGCGGGGCGAGAACTTTGGTGTGCGCGTCACGCGCCGTCACCTGGCCGGCTACTTGAAGGGCTTGCCCGGAGCGGCCACGCTGCGACAGACGCTCCTCGTCGAAGACAGCTTGGCGCGTTGTCTCGAGATCCTCGACGCCGCCGAAACGTCGCTGCGCGGCTGGCGAGCGGAGATCGAGCCCGGTCAAGCCGCTTCGCTGGCGTCGCCCGCTTTGCAGACTTCGAGTGCCTGTTGACGAAGCGCTCGCGCGGCGCCTCGAGTGCGCGCTGTCGCGCTAACCTTCGTAGACGTCATCCTGCTCGATACGGCTGAGCACCCAGTCGAAATCGCCCGACGTGACCTTAGCCCGGCAGTAGGCGCAATTGCCGGCCATCTCGATTCGAAGGGGGGCACCGCAGGACGGGCAACCGGCGTCGACGCGAGAAGGCCCCTTTTTGGCGACGCTGCGAATGAGCGTCCAGTACTCGCTGTAGCGGCGCGGCGTGCGCCGGTTGCCGGCCACGATCTGGCCGCCGTCGTCGGCCAAAGTGTAGTCGAGGCTACTGGCGAAGATTCTCACCGTGAGGGCATCGAAGAATTTGTCCGATGTCGCACGCGCCAGCTCGATCTGCTCGACCCGCGCGCCCTCGGTGATGTTGCGAAGGCGTGCTTTTTTGTAGGCTTCGATCCAGTAAGCGAGCATCTGAAACAAGTTGTCGCTCACGAAGGGGCGTACCGCGGCCCAATCTCGGTTCGACCACGACGCCTGCATGGCGCCGTGGATCATGGCGACGCGTGATTGGAAGATAGGCCATGCAAAACCGGGATCCTGCTGGGTAAGCTGCGCAAAGCGGGCGGTGACGTCGGGGTCGAAGGCGGTGGGGAGATTCGTCCCTCTTTCTTCGGTGGTGCCGGTGAGCAGGGGGCCGCGCGCTTCGCGGCTCGTGATCTCGATGGTTTCTACCACCCAATCGAACTGTCCAGTATCCACCGTGGCCTGACAATACTGACAGCGGCCGCCGGACATCGAATCGAGTGGAGCGCCGCACGATGGGCATTCGAACACCCGGGCGCGTTCCGGCGTACGCGACGGCGCCGCTTTGGCGCGCGACAGCATCCACTGCTCGCAGGCGTAGAAGCTCTGTTCCGCGCCGGAGGGGAGGATCTCCGTGTAGTTCGACTCGAACTCGACGCCGACCCATACGGTCGGGCCGTCGTTCGCCATGCCGTCGACCGAGCGGTAGCGCATCGCGCCCACGATGATGGATCGGACTTCACGCACCTCGCCGAGAGCGGTCAACGTCCCGCGCGCGGGCGCCTTCAAATAGGGCGACAAACGTTCGAGCACGCCCCCCCCGCGGAGCGTGTGTGCTTGCGCGTAGAGCGCGTAGAGAAAGTCTTCGAAGAGGACGATCGAAAAATTCTGGTCTTGGGTTCGGAGCTCCTCGAGCGTTCGGCGCACCGGCGTGCGCGGCGCCGCTGGTTGCGCGATTCCCGCCTGCCAGTTGAGCGCCATGCCCCGCTTCTTCAGCATCTGTGCGACCACGAAGAGAACGATGAGGCCGCCAAAAAAGCCGAATCCCCCGATACCCGTCGAGAGCAAGAACCCGATGAGCCCGAGAAAGTCGTCGGAACCGGAAGACCCGCTGCCACTGCTCGAGCTCGAGCCCGAGCTCGACGAGCTGCTGCGCGAGCTCGAGCTCGACGAGCTGCTGCGCGAGCTGCTCCCGCTCGAACGGGAGCCGCCGCTGAAAGATTGGCCCCCTCCGGGACGGGCCAACAAGAAGGTGAGGCTCGCGGTGCCCGGTGAATCGTGGGCAATTGCCGCCGTCGGCGCGATCGCCACGACGACCAAGATGATGCCGGCGACGAACGTCCGTGAGCGCTTCCGACGCGAATGGCTCATGCGTGTGGCTCGTCGGGAAGCTCGTTGATGTCGTCGGCCCGGCGCGGCAACGTGTGGCTCAAAATGGGGCCGAGAGCGCGCAGCGCTTCGGCAAAACGAGGCAAGCTCGGTCCGCGATGGAGCGCGGCGTCGAGAGCGGCAATGGCGCGGGTGAACGGCGCCCCCATGACGGCGGCGTCGATTCCCACGTCGGCCACTACTTCGACGCTCCGTTCGAACATCGATACGTAGACGAGGATGCCCGTCCGTCCCGACGTTCTACCGATGGCGAGATCGACGAACGTCGCGCGCGCGGCGACGCGTGCGTTGGCACGCATGAGCCGCGATGAAGTGAGCGTACGGCGCAAGGGCGGGACCGAGGCCGACAGGAGAGTGCCGATTGCGAAGGCAAAGACGCTGTCGAGCGGCATCCAATCGATGCTGAATTCGTGTGAGTCGAACAAGAAAACGAGGAGGGCCGCGAACGACAGTGCGAAGCCGACGAGGTAGTCGGTGTGACGGTAATGCCCGGATGAAGCGCGTACCGCGACGACGACTTCCGCCGCCGTGACGCGTTCGATCTCGCGAATGGCGCCCGCCACCTCGGCCTTGGCGGCCTTGTCGGTGAAGGCCGACGTTCCCATGGCTCCCCGTGGCTCTGCGCGCTCTCGGCCGCTAACCGTGGTTCACGCTATCGAGCAGCGAGAAAAACGCGGCGCGCGCCGATTCCACCGTTCGCTGCGGACCGGTCATCTTGAAAAAGTAGCTTCCGCCCGGTGTCTCGACCACGGCTGCGATCATGCGAAAATTCGGCTTCTTTCCGACCTCGCGAATGCTCATGCTCGAGCCGTCGTACGTTCCCTGGATGTCGACGACCGTCTGCTTCATCCCGTTGGCCTGGCGTTCGACGCGTTTTACGTCGGCCGGCGGCACGTCGGGGAACTGGGTGATCCAGCGCTGGATATTGGCGTCGGTGGAACCGCCGTTGGACGGACCGAAGTAATACACGGCAGCTTCGGCATCTTCGGTGTCCCCCGGAGCCGCTTTGATTTGGTAGGACGCCTTGCGCATCGAGCTGCCCCCCTGGGTCCGCTCCCATTTGGGCGGATCCTTCCACACGATCGTGGGCACCTGAGGTTCGGGCGGAAGCACGACGACGCTGTGGGACGGCTGCGGGGAGGGAGCGGGTTCCTCCCTTCGCGCGCAGCTCGGCAACGCGGCGGCCAAGAGAAGTCCGGAGAAGACGACGAAAGAGCAAAAGCGGGGAGGGCGCACGGTCTCGACTCGCCCGGAGAATGCCACGATTCGCGGTGGAGAGGATGAGTTTTGCGCGGATCGCTCGAAGATGCGAGCGAGCTTGGCCGCGGGGGCTTTGGCCCGCCGTGCCCGTCGGTCGCGGGGCGAGTGCGGCCGATCACCGCTTAGACCGGGCCGAAATCGACGGGCTGGACGAGCGCGGTCGCGATGGCGTCCGCGATGCGCTCGGGGGCGAGGCCCTTCCAGAAAACGTGCCACTTTTCGGTGCGGGCCATCCCATCGCACTCTTGCAAGTAGAAGGGGAGAATCGGGTTGTCGTTGCGCGTGCGCCAGAACAACGTCGGGTAGTCGCCGATGACCAGCTGCCAGAGGTCCCGACCGAGCCCTTCACCTTGTGCCTCGCGGTCGACGGCGAGCTTGCAGAGGTAGCCGCCCAGGGGCGTTTCACGCACGAGCGCGGCGCCGCGGTAGCTCTCCTCGATATACGCCCGGGCGATTTCGTGATCGAAGAAGGTTGGTTCGAGCGCGCGCCCGAAGCTCGAGGTGAGCAGGGCCGAAAGCCGCTCGCCGTCGATTTCAGCGAGTCCGTACTTCACCAGTATGGACGACCCCCGTTTGATGAGCGTACCCGCGCCGCGGATCGTGAACAGCTCGCGCAGGAGAAGAAGCGACGAAGTGACCGCCACGAACATGCGGTGCGTCGTGCGCTCGAAGAGGAGGCGGCGGCTCTGTTGCAAGAACGTGAGGCGGCGCGGGCTGAGGAGCCGCTTCGCCACGAGCGCGTCGTAGTCGGTCGCCAAGTTGATGATGGGAAGCTCGGTTTCCGACTGGCGCAGCCGCAGGCCTCCGCGACGCGAAACGAAAATGAGCTTGCGGGTTTTCAGCCCGTCGGAGAGCTCGCTGAGCGCGTCCCAGCGCGCCGGCTCGTCGCTGGGATCGCCATGGGTGAACGCGACGATGGGAATCACGCCGCTGCGAGCGTTCTCGGTGATCGTCCGCACCAGGGAAGGCTCATCGGCCGTGCTCACCGAGCAGGGTACGGCGGCGCGCTCGAGGCGGCGCAGGAGTCGCTCGGCTTGCTCTGCGCCCGCTTTTCCCGCGCTGGTGAGCCCGAGCGACACCACGGGGGTCAGACCGAGCCCGGCGAGGAAGCGAAGATCGAGGACCACGGCTTCGGCTGCGTCGCGCAGCACACTCGCTTCGATGACGAGGTTGGCAAAGCTCTCTTTTTTTTCGGCGCGAAACAACGCCAAGTAGAACTCCGCTTCGGATCGGTGTCCGATGCTCTCCATGAAACGCAGGATGGCGTCCGATGTCTCGGCGCCTTCGAAGGGCGGCGCGCGATCGCTCGGCAAGGTGGACGGTGGATCGGCGGCGCGTTTGGTCACGTTTTGCTCCCCTCCGCGGTAGCGGGAGCTCCCACCACCGTGTGCGGGTGGGCCGGCGGGAACAAGGCCGAGAGCGCGCCCAAAAGGCTCCACACCAACACAATCATTCGCGCCAGCACGCCGAGCATGAAGCCTTGGGTCGCGCTGGCCACGCCGGCGTCGCGGAAGAGCTTGAGAAAGGCGCCCTCCATGAGCCCTAGCCCTCCGAAGCTGATGGGGATCGAATTGGCCAAGTAGCCAATGGGGACGAACGCAAGATAGTGGGCGAACTTCGCGCGGTGAAGCCCGAGCGCGCCGCCCGCAAGGTAGAGGCCGACGACCTCCAAGAGCTGCAGCGCGATCGTGATGGCGAGCGCCGCGGCGATGGCCGCCTTGCGGTCGCGCAGCGAAAGCAGCGCGTCGTCGACTTTTTTGAAAATAGCGGCCCGCGGAAGACGAGAGATGATCGCGTCGTAGCGAATCAGCTTGCGCAACCAGGCCGAGAAGAATGCGATGCTGCCGAATCCGAGCGCCAGCGACACCGCGCCAATCTCCCAGCCGACGCCTTCGATGCGCTCGTTCGCGAAGAGGACGACGGTGCCGCCGAGAAATAGCAGTCCCATGAGGCCGATCACGCGGTCGATGAAGATCATCGTGGCGGCCGCTTCTTTGTGGGTGCTGTGACGCAGCAGGTACACGCCCTTGATGATGTCGCCGCCT
>Ga0193706_1000592_pt1 | contig 20151 bp, 17 predicted proteins | sample U3c1metaG_FD_160130 | JGI IMG/M metagenome (GOLD analysis project Ga0193706, IMG submission 160130) | Soil microbial communities from a riparian zone of the East river system, Colorado, United States - U3c1 | ecosystem: Environmental > Terrestrial > Soil > Riparian zone | place: USA: East River... | reverse complement strand
AGAAGTAGAGGTGGGCCAGATCGTTCATTATCCCAAGGCCAGCAGGGATGCAGAAGAATATGCAATAGAGCAGCTGGCAGAATATAAAAAACAGGTGGAAACCGGGGGTAAGGAATTCAAAAACCTTGCATCCTTGTATTCAGATGACCCCGGGAGCAAGGACAGGGGCGGGCAATATGAAATAAACCGTACCCAGAAAGACCTTGACCCTATCTGGTTATCAAAGGCATTTACGCTGAAGGAAGGACAGATAACCAATCCGTTCAAAACAAAATTCGGATATCATATACTGCAGCTGGTGAGCCGTGCCGGGGATGATGCGGTGGTAAGGCATATCTTAAAAATACCGCAGGTTACTACCATTGAAAATAAAATGGGATTGCAAAGGCTTGATTCGGTAAGGGCAAAGCTTATTGCAGGCACAATAGATTTCGGATCGGCCGTTTCCAGATACAGCGATGATGAAGGAAGTAAATTTTCAGCAGGTATGCTGCAGGGGCGTGATGGAACTTTCCTTACCATAGACATGCTTGATAAAGACATGGTAGCTATGCTGAAAGACCTGAAAGTGGGTGAATATTCCCAGCCCGTTGAGTTTACAGATGAGCGCGGAAAAAAAGGGATAAGGATCATTTATTTAAAAACACAGACGGCTCCTCACCGGGAGAATCTTTTAGATGATTATAGTAAAATTGCAAACCGTGCACTGGAAGAAAAAAAAGAAGCGGCATTGGAAACATGGTTTGCCAAAAAGATAAAGACGTATTATGTACAGGTAGATGAGGAGTACAGTTCATGTAAAGAAATCCAGACCTGGATAGAAGCAGCAAGGATAACGGGTAAGAAATAACGAGCGGGGTAAAAGCGTATAAAAAAATCGTGTAAGAAATTAAAAGCGGATGTTAATTACATCCGCTTTAATTTTGGATTTGAACCACTAAGACACAAAATCACAAAGGAGCATAAAGGATTTTTGAAAAACTTTTATTACTTCGTGAAACTTTGTGCCTTGGAGCCTTAATGGTTCAACTTTATTGGTTTTGAACCACTAAGACACAAAAATCACAACGGGACACAAAGGATATTGTGTATGTATAACAAGCTCACTGATCACGAAGAATATTTAGCGAAGCAGATAGTGGATATTGCATATAATTTGCATAAAGAGCTTGGACCAGGGTTACTTGAAAGTGTATATGCAAAATGTTTTTATTTTGAATTATTTAAGCGTCAAATAAATTATGAAAAGCAAAAAGAAGTTCCAATTGTTTATCAAACATTTACAATAGACGACGGATTAAGGCTTGATATATTAGTAGATAACCTGGTTATAGTTGAATTAAAAGCCCAGGAAAATTATCATCCAGTATGGGATGCTCAAATATTGAGTTATTTAAAATTAACAGGTAAACGACTTGGGATTTTGATAAACTTTCATGTTCCTTTAATAAAAGATGGAATAAAAAGATTAATTCTTTAATTCTTCGTGCAACTTTGTGTCTTAGTGTCTTAGTGGTTCAAGAAGAGAGATGATCTCGCAGTACAAAAATTAAAATATAATAATTGATAGATAAAAAAAATAACATCAATGCAGAAGAAAGAGCCATCCTTGTTGGTCTTGTGCAAGCCGGGCAAACCGAGCAGCAGGTAAAGGAATACATTGAGGAGCTTTCATTCCTTGCAGAGACTGCCGGTGCAATAGCAGTAAAGGTGTACACCCAGAAAATGCAACGACCCGACAGCAAAACATTTTTAGGAAAAGGCAAACTGGAAGAAATAAAAAATTATATAGAGCTCAAGGGCGACATTACCATGGCCATTTTTGATGATGAGCTCACGGGTTCGCAGATCATAAATATTGAAAAAGCCATCGGCATTAAAACGATCGACCGCAGTGATCTTATCCTCGACATATTTGCCAGCAGGGCAAAGACCTCCCAGGCAAAGACCCAGGTAGAGCTTGCGCAATATCAATACATATTACCAAGGTTGAAAGGCATGTGGAAACACCTTGAGCGCCAGGGAGGCGGGGTGGGAACAAGGGGCCCCGGTGAAACAGAGATCGAAACAGATCGGCGTATTGTAAAGGATAAGATATCGCTCTTACGGAAGCGCTTAGCCGAAATCAGCAAGCAGTCATTTACCCAGCGCAAAGAACGGGGGGAATTTATCCGGGTGGCCCTCGTTGGATATACCAATGTGGGCAAGTCCACCCTGATGAATGTATTGAGCAAGAGCGACGTATTTGCAGAGAACAAGTTGTTTGCCACCCTGGATACCACCACCCGTAAAGTGGTGTTTGAGCAAACCCCTTTTTTGCTGAGTGATACCGTGGGTTTTATTCGTAAGCTGCCGCATCATCTCATAGAAAGTTTTAAAAGTACGCTGGATGAGGTAAGGGAAGCAGATGTATTGCTGCACGTAGTAGATATTTCTCATCCCCAATATGAAGAGCAGCTTGCAGTGGTCAATAAAACCCTGGCGGAGCTGGGCTGTGGTGAAAAGCCCACCATTACGGTTTTTAATAAGCTGGATAAATACGAAGCCGAAGTATTTGATAAATGGCTGGAACCCGGGGTAAAGAAAGAGATCTTAGGTGAGCTGAAAGACAGGTGGGAGGAGGAGACCAAGGGCAATTGTGTTTTTGTATCGGCTACCGGTAGAACAAACCTGGATAAGTTACGCCAAACCATATTAAATAAAGTAAGGGAGATGTACCGGGTAAGGTATCCTTATAAGGCGGAGTTTTTTTATTAAGGTGTTCACTCAACGTCATTGCGAAGCTGCCTTTAATGCACATGACTTCAAACGTTCACAGCCAGGCGCTGAAGCCTGATAGCGTTCAGCCGGGCGGCAATCCACAACGGATGATGACGGAGAATATGGGAAAATAGCCAAGTGTTCTGGCAAGCTTCTTACCTAACTATATAAAATGACAAATTGGAATAAGGTGGAGCACGAAATTAAACTGTCTCCTGATCATCTTGCAGAAATCACATTGAATGGAAAACGAATATGTATCAGTAAACGAGGGCAACAATGGTTTGCTTGCGCCGCTTCCTGCCCGCATGCCGGGGGTGAGCTGGCAAAGGGATATATAGATGCTTTTAATAATATCGTTTGCCCGGTGCACCGGTATAAGTACAACATGGGCAATGGCTATAACAGCAGCGGGGAAGGATTTAAGTTAAAAACCTACCCGGTAGAGGAAAGGGAGGATGGGATATATGTATTAATGGGTGACGGCCTTTAATGAACGTTTAAAATACTTTTTTTAGGAAGGTGGAATTCTATATTTTTGCATCCCTTCAATTGAAGGGTATTTATTCCTCCTTAGCTCAGCCGTAGTTTTCCGGAACGACGGAGGAGTTTCAGGAAAACAAGGTCCCGCAGAGAGAAGCGATTGCGGGATTGGTTTAGGGAACGTAAATAAATATATTCCTCCTTAGCTCAGTTGGTTAGAGCATCTGACTGTTAATCAGAGGGTCGTTGGTTCAAGTCCAACAGGGGGAGCTGGTAGCTTAAGACCTCAGTTTTTACTGGGGTTTTTTCTTTTTAAAAGGGTACAGATCTCCCGATCTGCACCTCGAAAGGTATCAGAAAAGGTACAAAAGAATCTACTCCGAGGTTCAGCTCACTTGAACTCTTTTACACACAGCTGGTAGCTATTTCTCACCATTAAACGCTACTACAATGCACGCACTAAACATCCTTTTCTTACTACCGAAGTCGAGAAGAAATCAACACGGAGACGTATCTCTTTTATGTAGGTTAACATCTAACAAGCGCCGGGTTCAATTTAATACCGGTATCGTCATTCCGCTCACCTGGTGGAACCAGGAGAAACAAAAAATCACAAAGAAGAACACGGAGGCGGAACAACTACAGACTAAAATTCATGACATCACCCGCAAGATAAAATCCGCTGAGCAACAGCTGGTGATTATTGGTGATTCATACGGTGTACGGGAAATTTATAATATAGTCATCCTGGATAACAGGGAGACTATAACCTTGTTAAGCTTGTATGACCAGAAGTTGGAACAGATGAAAAAGCTTTTACAGAAGGATTACACTCAATCCACATATGATAAGTTCTGTTACGTGAGACAGAACATGGTGGACTTTATCCGGTTAACCTATAAACAATCGGATATTCGGCTGGACAAGATTGACCTACAGTTCCTACACAGATTTGAAACCTTCCTCAAGGTTGATCAACAGATGAAGCAGGTGTCTGCAAACAAGGTTATCCAACGTTTCAGGTCCGTAATTAAAATGGCTGTAGACTATGGATGGTTACCACTAAATCCATTTATTGGATATAAACCAAGGAAGGTCGAGACAGAGATCTTGTACCTAACAAATAGCGAATTGGAGTTGCTGACTCAGTTTCACTTTAACCAACCCCGGTTGAATCTTGTACGTGACATTTTCATATTCTCTACTTACACAGGGTTACACTACCACGAAGCGTTTAATCTTACCAAGGAAAATTTGATACAAGAAAGTGATGGTTCAATATGGGTAGTTTACATGCGCCTTAAAACCCAGAAGTGGAGCCGGGTCCCATTACTTCTCCAGGCACAGAACATTCTCGCTTCGTTTGAACAAGTTCCAAAGCCATATCTTTTACCACGCATCAGCAACCAAAAGGTCAATAGTTACTTAAAGGAGATTGCTGATATAGTGGGTATAAAGAAAAACTTAACTCACAAAGCAGCTCGCAAGACATTTGCATCAACAGTTCTGCTATCAAATGGTGTACCTATGGAGATTGTGAGTAAACTTTTAGGGCACTCATCCATACGGATTACAGAGACACATTATGCGGAGCTTTCCAACACAAAAATTACACACGAGGTAACTAAACTTCAGCTTTTGCTTAACAAGGAACAGATATAATTGCCTCTACCAGCATTTCGTACGTTACTAACAGTTCACACATCCAAGTTCAATGATCGTTTTAAGATTATTGTTCCTGGTAGTCGTTGACCCTTTTAAATGCAAAGCGTGGGTTCATCTGATATGTACCCCGTCCTAATCGGTATAATAGAGGGTGCTTTGAAAGTGTCGTGGACGTAAGCTTTATGAGTGTATTGTTGATTGACCCCGCCTTCAAATTTGTACTATTCATAATGTCCTGCCTTATTATATCGTTGATTACAATTTTACCGCCAGCAGGATAGTATTGTAATAAATAGGCATACACTCGTACTTCAGCGGTTGACATTTTTTGAAATACACCGATCAGTGTAGAGTAGATTAAGAGAAACTCTTCCTTCGTATTCACCATATACTTATGGGATTTGATCTCTATGTCCTCTATTTCACCAGTTGCTTTATCAACCGTCCGTGTTATTTCTTTTATTCTTGTTCTAAGGTAAGCGTCTCTCATGTAAGATTGTTTTGTTGTTATTATAATATAACATTAATAACACAGGGTACCAAAAAAACTTCACTTTAAATGTGAACAATCCACACATAATATCCAAATAGTTCATCTGTGGATGAACTATTATGATTGGTATTACGCGAAAGAAATTGGGTTGTTCATTTGAGGATGAATAGGTTTTGTTAAACTATGGGTATAATCTATTGATAACTATAACATTGAGTTCCTTTGCCCTAGATCTTCTACTCTATCTATCATACTACACGTTCTTAGTAGTTTATCATCTTGTATTGTAGTTCTGTATAAAGTACTTGATAGGTTATGATTTCATATGGAATGTAGATGCAGGAGATACTACGACTAAAACACATCAGGCGCACAAATATATAGATACGTTGAGGTAGTCAAATACTTTTTATATTTGGAAAAACACCACAACTGACACTTATGATCACAGGTGCTCTCAAGGGTAAAATCGATAAAGTCTGGGACGCATTCTGGACCGGGGGATTATCCAACCCCATTACAGTAATTGAACAAATGACCTACCTGCTCTTTATCCGCAGACTGGATGAGTTACACACACAACGTGAACAAAAAGCTGCTTTTTTAAAAAAGAAGATAGAGTCTCCGATCTACCAACCAGAACAAAATGACATACGGTGGAGCTTCTTCAAGAATACCGACCCGGAAGTCATGTACAAGCTTTTTACAAAGGAGCATGGTGTATTCGATTTTATGAAAAATATGGGTGAGCAGGGAACAGCTTTTACAAAGTTCATGAAGGGTGCCACGTTCATGATACCGACACCCAGGCTACTGGCTCAGGTTGTAGACATGCTTAGTGACATAAACATGGAGGACCGGGATACCAAGGGCGATGTATATGAATATCTGTTGAGCAAAATAGCATCAGCTGGTCAGAACGGACAGTTTAGAACACCCCGGCACATCATCAAAATGATGGTTGAGATGGTAGAACCATCATTGGAAGATACCATTTGTGATCCGGCGGCGGGTACTTGCGGCTTTTTAGTCGGTGCAGGTGAATATTTACGTAAACATTATGCATCAGAATTATTGCGACCACAGGCTCAGAAGCAGTTCCAGGAAAACACTTTTACAGGGATGGAATTCGATCCTACTATGATTCGCATTGGCTCTATGAACCTTATTCTCCATGGTATTGATAACCCCAGGCTGAAAGATGTTGATTCCCTTAGTGAAGCCAACAATGCTTTTACAGAACAGGCTACCCTTATTCTTGCTAATCCGCCCTTTAAAGGAAGTTTAGATAGGGAGGCTGTAGATCCTAAGATTATCAATCTGGTAGATTCAAAGAAAACGGAGCTGTTGTTCCTCGGTTTAATACTGAAGGGATTGAAAGTGGGTGGTCGTGCCGCAGTGATAGTTCCCGATGGTGTACTTTTTGGAAGTAGTAATGCGCATATGCAGATTCGTAAGCAGCTAATTGATAACCACAAGTTGCAGGCTGTGATATCGATGCCATCTGGCGTATTTAAACCATATGCAGGGGTGAGTACTGCTGTGTTACTATTTACTAAAACCAATAGCGGGGGGACAGATAATGTGTGGTTTTATGATATGACTGCTGATGGTTATAGTCTGGATGATAAACGAACGCCCAATTCTAAAAATGACATACAAGATATTATTGAGCGTTGGAAGAATATTAATGTTGAATATAAACGTATGAGAACGGACACAAGTTTTATGGTTCCTGCAGATGATATACGGAGCAATAATTATGATCTCAGCATTAATCGTTATAAAGTGGTGTTATATGAATATAATGTTTTTAATACACCAGAAGTTATTATTAAACAAATAGAGGAGCTCGATAACCAACGCGCCACCATATTAGAAGAACTAAAAAAGATGTTATAGTATGGAAACTTCTAAGGTTTTTATTTCCTATTCCTGGGAGAATAATGAACTTAAATCCTGGGTCCGAGATCTTGCAACACAATTACGAACCGACGGAGTAGATGTCAAACTTGATCAATGGGAGTTGATACCTGGCGATCAAATACCTCAGTTTATGGAGCGGATGATTAGTGAAAATGACTTTATTCTAATCGTTTGCACTCCTCATTATAAGGAAAGGTCGGATAAACGTTTAGGCGGCGTGGGATATGAAGGTGATATAATGACTGGCCTAAAGCTTATAACAAACAATAAACGAAAATTCATCCCCATAATTAAGAGGGGAGACATTGCTACTTCTTACCCCAATTGGCTATCTGGTATATATGGTATCGATTTTAGGTATGATATGTCCGGTTATAATGATCTTTACGCGACCTTAACAAACTCCGAACAACGGAAGGCACCAATCTTAGGATCAAAAAAGAAAACGTTTGATGACTCAGTTAAGGTTACTGATACGATAGAGATTATAACAAGTCGCACCGAAATAAAGATAGTAGGAATAATTACCGACGAAGTTGTGCTGGGTAGTCATGATGGGACACGCGGTAGTGGCTTAGACTCGATTCCATTTTTATTAAGCGGAACCCCGGATTCAACATGGGTTGATATATTCATAAAAAATTGGAACCTACCACCGAGGTTTACCACAATGCATAGACCCGGTATTGCACTTATACATGGCAATAAATTGATTCTGAATGGTACTACGATTGAGGAAGTACGTGATTATCATCGAGCGACCTTGATCACGGCCATCGAAAACACCAATTTTTTTTATAATGGGTATATTGATGAGCAAAAGAGCATCGCAGACGCGCTTAAAAAAAGGGATGAAAAACGGAGAAAGGATATAGATGATATAGCTCAGGGTTTAAACTTTGATTAATATGAGGTGGGAAAGCGCTAAGATAATTGACTGTATTGATAAGATCCAGTTCTGTAAACCCAGTCAGGATTTTGGGAATGGTAATTTTTGTTATATAGATATTTCATCAGTTGATAACAAAATTAAGATGATCACCTCTGTCCAGACAATAAGGGGCTTGGATGCTCCATCACGTGCCAAGCAAATGGTGCAAGAGGGGGACGTAATTGTATCAACCGTAAGACCAAATTTAAATGCTGTGGCATATATAGAGAAACATCACCATGGCGCAGTAGCATCAACAGGATTTTGCGTACTCAGATCTGATAAAGATAAGATACACCCCAGGTACTTATATTTTTGGGTTCGAAGTAATATGTTTATTTCTAACATGGTTAAACAAGCAACCGGCGCAAGCTATCCCGCCGTTTCTGATACTGTGATAAAACAGTCTTTAATCTCATTGCCGCCTTTATACGAACAAGAAAGAATAGCAGAGATATTGGATAAAGCAGATAGCTTACGTCAAAAAGATAAGTCGCTTTTACAGAAATACCACCAGCTTGCTCAATGTATTTTTTATGATATGTTTGGCGATCCAGTAAAGAATGAGAAAGGATGGGAAGTAAAAAAGTTATTAGAATGTGTAGAAGGTAAATATGGAATTAAAGCTGGTCCTTTTGGTTCGTCTTTAAAAAAGGAATTTTATGTAAGCTCTGGTTACAAAATTTATGGTCAGGAGCAGGTGATCGCTGATGACTTTAGTATAGGTGATTATTATATTAGTGATCCAAAGTATAAAGAATTAGAAAGCTGTAAAGTTACACCTGGTGATGTGTTGATAAGTATGGTCGGTACTTATGGTAAAGTAAGTGTTGTTCCTGAAAATGTTATACCGGGGATAATAAATCCGAGGTTGGTAAAAATTTCCTTTGATAAAACTAAGATCAATCCCTTATATTTTAAGTTCTGCTTTCAGTTACCAGAAACAAAATATCTACTAAGCACATATTCCAGGGGTGGAACAATGGATATTATTAATGCAGGAATTCTCAAAACGCTCGACATTCTTTCACCTCCGATTAGCATGCAAAACATATTTGTAAAAAAACTCGAACGGATAAGTGATAGTAAGAATCTTATATCAACAAACACATCTAAAATGCTATTTGACGCTTTAATGAGTAAATACTTTGAATGATCTCAAATTTTGACTTCATAGCACCATTCTCTTCAAAACTTGCTTCTACACTAATCGAGGCAGAACAACACGTTTTTTCAGCACCACCATATGCTACCGTTTTATGTCGTAAAAGTCTGGAGGAATGGGTAAGTTGGTTGTATGAGAATGATGTTGATTTGGAATTACCTGCCTATGATACCAGTCTGAATACATTATTATACGAACAGAATTTCAAAGACTTGTTGGCCCCCAGTTTATTTAAACAGGTAAACTTAGTTCGTAAACTTGGTAATGATGCTGTACATACGAACATAACCGTAAAATCATCAGAGGTACTTCATGTATTACAAATTATGCATGGCTTTGCCAGTTGGGTTGTACGCTTATACAGCGAGTCAAGGGTAATAGTACCCCTATTCGATGAAACAATAATACCTATCGAGTCAGATGTTGTAAAGACCAAGAAGGAGTTAAGGGTGTTAGAAGAAGCATTTCTTCAAACCCAGAATCTTAATAGGCAACTGCGGGATGAATTGGAGCGAATAAAAGAAATCAAGGAAACCCATCAAGGCTCTGTAGTGCCTCCGATTGATCCTAATGAAGCAATCACCCGGGATATATATATTAACCTGCTGTTAAAAGAATCCGGATGGGATGCTAACGGCCATAACGTTTCTGAGTATCCGGTTACAGGAATGCCTACAGGTGACGGAAGGAATAATGGACCCGGTAAGGTCGATTATGTTCTGTGGGGAGATGATGGTAAGCCATTAGCTGTTGTAGAAGCTAAACGTACAAGTAGAGATCCCCGTGTTGGTCAGAACCAGGCTAAATTATATGCAGATTGCTTGGAAGCTGCACATAAACAAAGACCCATCATCTTCTATACAAATGGATTTGAAACCTGGATATGGGATGATGTGGAGTATGCCCCTCGTAAAATTTTTGGATTTTATAAAAAGGACGAGCTTGAATTATTGATACAACGCAGGTCTACTCGAAGCAGTGTTAGTGATGCTGCTATCGATACTGAAATTGTTGAACGATATTACCAGGTAGAAGCTATACGTAGTGTAGCCAGGGTTTTGGAAAATAGGGGTCGTGAGGCATTACTTGTAATGGCTACCGGCAGTGGGAAGACCAGAACAGCAGCTGCATTGGTAGATGTATTAAGCAAATGCAACTGGGCTAAGAGAATATTATTTTTAGCAGACCGTACAGCGCTGATTTACCAAGCAAGGAATGCATTTACCAATCACCTTTCCAATCTTCCGAATGTAGATCTTACAAGAGATAAAGACCAAGATCTTGCACGGGTAATATTTAGCACCTATCAAACTATGATCAATTTAATTGACAATGAGTTTGAGGATAACCAGCGCCATTTTAGTGTTGGTCATTTCGATGTTGTGATATTTGATGAGATACACCGCTCAGTCTACAACAGGTATAAAGCTATATATGAATACTTTGATGCATACCGGATAGGGTTGACTGCTACTCCTAAATCAGAAGGGGATCGAGATACCTATTTGCTATTCGGGTTAGAACCTAATAATCCAACATATGCATATGAGTTGGAACAAGCTGTAGAAGACAAATACCTGGTACCACCGAAAGCCATATCTGTACCGATCAAGTTCCAGCGAATAGGTATAAAATATGCAGACCTTTCACCCGAAGAACAAGTGAAATATGAAGAACAGTTCGCTGATCCTATTACCGGGGAATTCCCGGATGAGATAAACAATGCTGCACTCAACAGCTGGCTGTTTAACACAGATACAGTAGATAAGGTTATTGGATACCTTATGAAAAACGGTATCAAAGTAGCAGGTGGCGACCGCCTTGGTAAAACCATCATCTTTGCTCGAAGTCATAAACACGCGAAGTTTATAGAAGAGAGGTTTAATAAGCAGTACCCGCAATATAAAGGGCAGTTTTGCAAAGTGATCGATAATTATGAGGAATACGCTTATGACCTCCTTAAAAGATTTTCCGAGAAGGATGGCCCTCCTCACATCGCTATATCTGTAGACATGCTCGATACAGGTATTGATGTACCTGAGATTACTAATCTTGTGTTCTTTAAACCTATCCGCTCTCGTTCAAAATTCTGGCAAATGATCGGTCGTGGAACCCGATTAAGCAAAGACTTGTTTGCACCCGGTGAACACAAGACTGAATTCATGATCTTTGATTTTTGTGAGAATTTTGAATTCTTTGGTAAGAAACCAGATGGTGTAGAAGGTAGTGTTGGTAAAGCGCTTAGCCAACGATTGTTCGAACAACGTTTAAAGCTGATCAGGCTTTTACAAAAGGTAGATGACAGGTCCTTACAAGAATATGGAATTGCTATTCAGGATTATGTGTTTAAGCAAGTACAAGGGTTAAGTGATGAAAGTTTTCTTATACGACAACACTGGAGAATTGTAGAAAAATACAAGGACCCGCATCAGTGGAATGCACTCACTGAGCTGGACATGAAAGAGCTAATTGACCAGATCGGTCCTCTTGTGACAGAGAGTGATGAGGATGAGCTCGCAAAGAGGTTTGATGGCATTTGTTATAACATTCAGCTGGGATTATTGACGAAAGGAATGGTTCGCGATGATTTGGTGAATAATGTCAAGGAGATTGGAGGTCAATTGAGCAAGAAGGGATCAGTACCAGCCGTGGGTGCAAGGATGGCAATCATAAAAGAAATACAGGGTAAAGAGTATTGGCGAGATATTACGATATTAAAAGCGGAACAACTCCGGATTGATCTGCGTGGTCTAATACGTTTTATAGAAAAATCCGATGGCCGCATCGTGTATACCGACTTTGGTGATGAGTTTACGGGCAATGTGCAGGAGCATCAGCTCTTATATGGTGCTAACAATCTTGAAGCTTATAAAAAGAGGGTTACACAGTATGTACGATCACAACAGCACCATCTTACTATACATAAACTTAAAATGAATATACCTATAACACCCGGTGAATTAAAAGTGCTGGAGAATATGCTATTTGAGCAAGGTGAGCTTGGAACTCGGGAACAATTTGAGCTAGCTTATGGTAAGCAACCGTTAGGCAAGTTTATAAGATCTATTGTAGGGCTAGATATAGGAGCAGCTAAGGCTGCATTTGCAGGGTTCATAAATTCACCATCATTAAATCCACAACAAATACGCTTTGTAGATACGATTATCCAGTATCTGACGGTCAATGGCATAATCGAAGGCGAGGCTCTATTTGAACCACCTTTTAGCGATATCTCAAGTAATGGTTTGATTGATGTCTTTGATCCTGAGAAGTCAGCAATTATTATTAATATAGTTAAAGGGGTTAACCAAAATGCCAACGTAGTAGGTTAACACTTAACAAGAAGGGTTACAACCATAAGTAGACTAACCGTGAATAATATGACTAATGAAAACAATTTAGAATCGTCGGATGTAAAATTTTCAAATGGAAGGTTATCAGTCCAGTTAAGTCGAACTTCTTCTTTAACTATCATTTTCGCTATCTCATTTTTACACCAACTTTTTAATGGGTTATTTCTCTGTAGTAATTTACTATAGTTCGAAAACGTTTGTTCTGTATTATCGTAATAAATTTCAAACGCACTATGAGCATAATTACACTCTTCTTTTTTATGCTTTAGTAGAATCTTACAAGTATTTGTTTGGGAAGTACCTCCGTTAATACCTGGTTTGGTATGAGTATATGACTTATTATAGTTATCGGTTTTGTCAAGTTCAGAAATCTTCAAAAAAGCTATAGACAAATCTAATATTTCTGCTCCTCCATAACTTTGGGGGTTTGTATTGTATAAGACATCTTCTGGTTTTGATATCTTATACCGTTTACCACTCCTGTTTACCGAGAGATCCACCAGGCTTATTTTTAAAAATGGATTTAATTTATCCGCTTCCTCACATCTTCTAAATAGATATTCACCTACATAAAATTTATTTATGTTTTGACGACCCCTCGCATGAAGTCTTTTAGGAATGTAGTGTAGAGAACAGGGCACAAATATTATAACGCAAAGAAGTTAAATGCTAACAACTCATAATCGGTAATTCCACCTTTTTCGTAAAAGACATAGGAGTCGGTTTGATCGGACTGTTTATAGGCGATAAATGAGAAGGATAATGATCCGTCGTCGTTAATAATAAGGTTTGAGATCCCATCGTTTGATTTTCGATAAATACAAAACTCATCATCAATTGTTTTATCGATCTTAAAAAAGAGGCGATTAGGGTCGATTTGATTTTCAATCGCCTTAAAATGCAATTTAACCAACTCTAAAGTTTCAACTTGATCTTGAGTGGGATTTAAAGTAGATATTGATACAGTAAATTTAGAGGTCACATCGTTATCAGTTACAGTGGTTAAAGAACCTTTTACGGGTTCCAACACCTCTTCATATTGAGTGACTACCTCTTTGGATTCACTTTGTAGTAAATCATATTTGTTTAATCCTCTGTTAGTAGATGGCGATGTAATATTTACAGTTATATCCATTAGTTAAATTGTTGTTCAGTTTTCGGAGTAATTGTACTAAAAAAAAGAGCGTCTTTATATTCTCTTAATTCGTTAAATGCATTCCACATTTCTTCCTCGTTGCAATTGAACACACCCTTCTTAAAAACGGTGATATCCAATAAAAGATTAACTACCTTATGAGAATTGTCGATTCCTAATAGAGCTTCAGTTATAATAGCTTGTAGGTTTTTTGAAGGATTGGATGTTTGGATCTGAATAAAAAAACCATTTAAATTAGGATTAATCCCGGGCGGAATCTGCGGTGCTAATGTAATATACTCCCTAAATCCTTGATTTAGAGGCAAAGGTAAGTTAATATTATTTATGTTCCTAACCTTAACCTCTGCTAAAAGGCCTTTACCAACAGCTGTGCAAAACTCTGTCCAGAGACTTCTCAGTTCTCCAATCATAACATCCCAACCATCATAAGTCGTCAGATTATGATAACTCAAATATGTGGATTTTACTTGAATTAGTCTTTTATTAATGTCACCCGCTTGCTTTAAAGAAAAACCATCATCACTTGTTGACGCCTGTAGGGTAGGTTTTTGTGTATGGGTGATATTTATTTTGTATCCAGGTACAGCAGCTGGAAATTTGCTCTTTACAAATGGTGTATTCAAAAATTCATTTAACTTCTCTGGAGCAACTGGATCCTTAAATGTTATAGTGAATATAGCCTCCCGAATTGGTGGATTCTTAAGTACACGCGGAATAAACATACTCGGTAAAGGCGTTGGTTGGAACACGGACAAATTACAACATTTTGACTATTCCTAAAATATATTTAATTTATGTGGTAAGAACGTACTTCGCTTGACCACGTGATAAATTCATCTGAGTTATGAGTAAACCTGTATTCTAAAACGGTGGTTTCAATAATATATTGTCAATTTGTTAGGATGTAACTATACAGATTAAAGGATCAATGGTCTATACTTTTCATCAACTCGCTTATGATTAATTCCAACAGAGCCCGGTTCTGGGAATTACCGTCAACAACCCTCCAGATTGGTTTTATATGTCTAAGACCCTTGTTCCTTAAAAGTGGACGATTGCTTTGTAAGGTTATGGATTGAGTTCCCCTGGTTACTTTGTACCGTTCAGTGGTATAAGTAAGAAGTATTACTTCAACACATAGCTTTTACTTTCTTCGTTCATGTATTATATAAAGGTCAAATTTCACATTGCTAACAAATTTAGCAAAGAAGGGTCGTATTACAGCCGGGTGATTTTTATCAAGACCTGTCTCAGATGAAAAGCCATCCACTTGCTATAACCACCTTGTTTTATGTGCACATGGATTTCATCCTTAATTTTAAATAGGTGTTCGCTTAAACCGTAAGGCTTATTAACCGTACAGTTTGAGTTTATAACAAGATCCCTTAACCTCAATTTTTCATCATCACCTATTTCCCACCCGCAATGCTTTATGATTCTTCCCAGTGACTGATGTGATGAATGATGTCTTATCAAATAGTCAAAAATCATATCAAGCTTATCGTTATCGCCTGGCGGGTATGGTCGAATACAAAGAAGCTTATAAGCCATGCTATAAAGTTTTCACAATATTACATAATCAATCTATAGGTCCATCAGAGGGTGTAGAAGATAACAGTATCTTCCTGATAGGAATAGAAGTTACCTTATATTATATGCAGTTATTTAGTCTTCTTTTAATAATCATGACCAGGATGATGAGTCCTGTTTCTTCTGAAGGATCGCTAAAAATTGGGGTTATATATTTTAGCCCAATCGATGTAAAACTGAAGAAGGACCTTCTATATAATATAGGTATCACGTATCGTTGTAACGTCGACGAAATAGAAGGATTGAGAACACTACCCACTGAAGCATATTTCAAAGCAAGAAACCGCTACCGGGCTCCTATCATTTTAGAATATTTAAAGACTATACACGGCTATGATAAAATCATCGGAGTAACATCGAATGATATTTCAACTACCTCTCGTGGGGTGTATGACTGGGGTGTCCTTGGTCTGGGATATTGCCCTGGTAAATCCTGTGTGATATCCACTTATAGGATGAAGACATCCAATAAGGCTCTTTTTAAAGAGCGTTTTATTAAGATAGCTTTACATGAACTCGGCCATACGATGGGAATTCCTCATTGTGCAAAGGATCTCAAATGCTTTATGAGTGACGCAGAAGGTACTGTTAGAAGTGTAGACCGGGAGGAAATGTCTTTATGTTCATCTTGTAAAAAAATTTTGAATAAGGATTGAGGTGTTAAGGGAGATCTTATGACACCCTATTAGATACATTTATGCCGGCGCACTTGTTTGGAGCTTATATATATAGTATAGATAGCTATTTCTGTTATTTATGTACTTCAGATCAATATCCTTAATTTTTATGCCGAATTAGCGGAACCTCTTTTTAATGAGGTCCCGCTTGTCCCCTTTTCCGTGAGGCGATAGGGGGATTCGAACCCCCGGACCTGTAACGGTCTGCAGATTTTGAGTCTGCTGCCATCAGCCGCTCGGCCATATCTGGTTACCGACCAGGTACTCAGATACGATTACTTCCGAAACTACTCAAAAAAAAACCATAATACAAGTTGGAGACAAAGATTATTTTGTTCTCTATGGAAGGAAAGTACCAGTCACATTCGGACATGAAGGCATGCAATTCACCGGAACGTTGGACCCGGTCTTTGGAGCAGCCGGTAACACGTGACACCTGATGATTGATAAATATTACTTTGGCCGTTTGCGGATTACAACCTGGGGCTGGATGTTTGAGGGTAACCAATTCAACAGAGCTGGCGCGATCACTTTGGAGATTATATCACCGCATGGTATGAATAACAGGTACCCTTACAAAAGTCACTTGTTCGCTAATAACTCGGGTCTATCAATTTGATTATTGGTAGATGATGAACCCGTCTTTGTAACAGTTGTAACAATTTATTATTTACAATACTCATCTGATTGCTTTGTGTTTCACTGTTATGTCTATCTATCATATAGACACTTTCATCACGTACTTTTAGATCGTAATCCAGATTACCATTTGAATCTCCCTTAAGTGTTAATTCGTAGGCAGAAAATATAACTGGAGATAACTCGCCCCATACAGTCAATATTATTGTTACTTTGCTACCAACATTAAAAAACCCCTTTGTTATCATCAGATATTCATGTGTGTAAGGCATATTTGAATGTAACATATCCCTCGCAACTTTGTCAATTTGAGATTCATACTTTAGGTCAGGTATCATCCTTAAATCGGGCTCTAAAATATCTCCTCCCGAACACATGATCCTAAAATGAACGCTTTTTTCATGAATAAATTTAGAGAGATTAGAAATGGTAATGACGATAGGTATAACTGCATTATTATGCAGAGTAAGTGTGTCACCAAATGTAATCGTTGCTTGTATACGGGGATATGATATTTTTTTCATTAAGGCTTCTACATAATGATGAGGTGCAGGCCTGGTAGCTCCGTCGACACGCATGTAATAAGTTCCCTTATATTGATGTGGTGCAAAATCGCTTTTGACAACATCGAAGACATAACAAAACTCACCAGCAGCTAACTCTATAGGTTGGAATAGAATTCGTAAAGGGGTAGGTGAAATTACATCACTTATCTTATTTGATATTTGGTCAGGTTCAAGTTTAAATTTCACAGGAGTTAGCTCCCCTTGGTATATTTTTTCTTTTGACCCATCCTTTTGAAAGCCTATTGGCGCACCCCAGATAAGTACACCCCCGTCTGAATTAAGGAATGCGCATAATGTCTTAATTATGGAGCTTAATCGCTCTTTATCGCTTATACTTTTTTTACCCTCATCATATTCTGTATAGGATTTAAATTCTATTTTGTCAGTTTCTACCCTTTCAGAAGCGAAGTAGTTTTGTAAATCCTCCTTGGTTAGTGAATGAACAGGTTTATTAAAGTGAGGGTTTATATCCATATCTTTTAGAAGTATCCGGTGTTGAGTAATACAATCGTCAATTCGATGCTGGCGTAATTACGGCCTTATCGATCATCAGTACCCCCATTTTTATCTTACGTGGCTCCTCCAACTCAATGTCAGTTGTGTATACCATCTTACTTGTAAAGTCTTTTAAATTCGCTCTCAATCCATGATCAAAAAACCCTAAGACTTCCCCAGTAATGTTATATTTTTTCTTCTCGATTAGGGTAATGGCGGAGGTTGAATCAAGTAGACAAATCACATCATAATACAAACCCATATCCCAGTATGCAAAGTGTGCGGAATAAACGTCCTTATAACCATAATCGTCGCCCAGGGATATAAGATAACCCCGATTTACTTTTTGAACAGTTTTAAACTCGTAAGGGTTGCTCAAAAGTTCACTCCTTCTCTTTAGAACAACTGCCTTAAAGCCATCATTTATATTTTTACGAGTTATGTCATTGAGACCATTGTTATTGGCTGCAAACAGGCTATCTGCGATTTTAAAAACGGGGGTTGTATTCGAAGATGGTGAGTTGTGATTTTTAGTGTTACAACTTACAATAAGCGCCATGAATATGAGGAGATATTTCAGCATATGGTAAATCTAATATACAAAGTCTCTAAAGTAAAAATTTTACAAAAATTTTCCATGCGTGTATTCCGCTCTCAATGGTACCCTCCAATACCAACCCCCCCTTAAACTTGAACGTGCCCTAACCCCCCTTAACCTGGGAGGACCCAAAAGGGTTCAATTCACCATTACATAACCAAAAAACTATTAACAATGGTACACGTAAAAAATTATCATGTAAGAACAAGTTCTAATGGCAGAACATTCGTAACACTGGAACTTTTAGGCGGTCTCGAAATGATCCAGTCACAACAAACTGGGAAGTTCTATGCTACGGTGCGTAAATGTTCGGTAGCAACAACATTTGATGAAGAGATAGCTAAGTCTCTTATCGGTTCCTCATTGGATGGCACTATAGAAAAACAAGAGTGTGTTCCCTACAGCTACACAGTTGAAAAGACTGGAGAGGTTATTCAGTTGAATTATTCGTGGGGGTATGTTCCGGCTACAATGCCGAAGGGAACTACCAGGAATGTTCAGCTGGTAGAAGCATAAACAATAGAAGATTTTGGTCTATTGTTAATCAGGGGATGGTACCGTTTGGTGCTGTTCCCTTTTTTTTAATATCGTAAAACTTAAACATTATGAATTTACAAAAGGCAGAACGACGGAAGGTAAAAATTAAGTGCATGTTGGCTGGACCTTCAGGAAGCGGGAAGACCTTTAGTGCACTCCTACTCGCATTCGGATTATGCGGTGATTGGAGCAAGATTGCGGTAATTGATACAGAAAATGAGTCGTCAAATCTGTATGCTCACCTTGGAACTTTCAACGTGATTAACATTTTGGCACCCTTTACTCCTGAGAAATATAGCGAAGCCATATCTATCTGCGAGTCCAATGGAGTTGAAGTGATCATAGTTGATTCATTAACCCATCAATGGCTATATCTCTTGGAATACCATAGTGGGTTATCAGGTAACTCATTTACCAATTGGGGTAAGGTCACACCTCGGTATGATGCTTTTACACAGAAGATGCTGCAAAGCACCTGTCACGTAGTAGCTACCAGTAGAACCAAGCAGGATTATGTATTATCCGAAAAGAACGGAAAGATGGTACCTGAAAAGGTAGGGCTTAAAGCAGTTCAAAGAGATGGGTTAGATTATGAATTTACCCTGGTGTTTGATATCGATATGAAAAACCATGCTAATGCATCAAAAGATCGTACGGGTCTGTTCTTTAATCAGCCGACACAAAAGATATCGATAAATACAGGTATTATCATTAAGGACTGGTGCAACACCGGAAGTGAATTAAACAGTGAATACATAACTACCAGGATACAGGAATGTAAAAGTATTAAAGAGCTATTGGAATTGTATGAAACGTTCCCTCAGTATAAGGAGACCTTAAAACCCGAATATGAAAGACAAAAGCGTCAGGTGATGATTAATCTTGAAGTAAAACAACTTCTATCAACTCAAAATCCTTTATCAAATGGAACAACATGAAGTACTTACGGAGCAACCGTTGATTGTATCACCTGATTCTGTAGAAGCTTCCCAGAACAGATCATTTATAACCGCTAATACAGTGCCGATCTCATTACAAGAGTTAAAGCATGATCACCTGATCCCCGTATTCTGTAAGGATATGGAGCCTGTCATCAGTCAAAATGATTTTATTGAAG
>Ga0193706_1000591_pt1 | contig 20153 bp, 15 predicted proteins | sample U3c1metaG_FD_160130 | JGI IMG/M metagenome (GOLD analysis project Ga0193706, IMG submission 160130) | Soil microbial communities from a riparian zone of the East river system, Colorado, United States - U3c1 | ecosystem: Environmental > Terrestrial > Soil > Riparian zone | place: USA: East River... | reverse complement strand
CCAGCTATCCAGGTGCCCACCAAGCATAACGATTTCGTTCTTTAAAACAGGATCAGTTCCGGGAATCTCTGCAATAACATTATATCCTTTAAGATCTGAAGGATAGAATTTTGTTTTAACATCCGCTTCAAGTTCTACTTTCTCCCCTGCATCAACAAGGCGCTGTATCCTTAAAAAATCATCGCTCGACAACATCACCCAGCCATAATTATTCTCTGCGTCCCTGGCATACGATCCACCGTTCTGCACAAATAAGGTTCCATCATTACCGGCACGGCTCATACTCAGCACCAATGCCGGCTTTTCATTTTTATAAAAATCTCCCATTAACCTTGCGATCGATTGCACCTGGGGGCGATTGAAATTTCCCGGGCCCCTACGACGTGATGTATCGGGTACTGCGCTTGCCATCTTTGCCAGTGTACTGTCGGCATACCGCAGGCCATCGGGAGAGAAAGAGGGGCGTAGCGTATCGGGTGTATAGACCATTACGATCTTGTCTTTTAATTTACCCGAATACTTTTGAAATAACTCAGCCGAATCTTTTGCTTTGATCAATATCACTTCACTGCTCATTATTTTTTTACCAGGGGTACTTCCTGTCCATGCACGTGGTATCGCAATGATGGTAGAATAGTAAGGTGCGGTCATGGCTAAATAGCAACGGGTTTGTTCCCATCCCTGCCCAAAATCTCCCCAGGGCTCCAGCATTACATTTACCAGTCCCATCTTTGTCAATTCTGCTTTTGCCCAATTGGCTGCTCTTAAATATCCCGGCGAGTTGGTTAGTCTTGGCCCGCTCACATCTGTGAGGTGGAATGCGATGTCCATCACTTTTGAATTCTCAAGTCCTTCTTTTTTTATTTTATTTGTTGCATCCTGTGCAAAAACCAGGCTGCCGGATAAAGAAAGAAAAAGGATGAAAAGGATATGCTTTTTCATGATACAATTTAGTTTTATGAATGAAACTTTAATTTACTGCATTAATGCCGAAAAACAATTAAAATAGAAGGCAAAAAAAAATCCATCCGCAACCTGACAGATGGATTTTTTTTAATTTAAGTTGTTAGTTTGAAACAGGTTCTTCCATATAACTTTCCATAGGCTCACAGGTACATATCAGGTTCCTGTCGCCAAAAGTATTGTTGATCCTTGCGATGGCCGGCCAGAATTTATTCTTCATAACATATGCCAGTGGGAATGCAGCATCCTGCCTGCTGTAAGCATGGTTCCATTCATCAGCACAGATAACCTGTTGTGTATGTGGCGCATTCTTTAAAGCGTTATCTGTTTTATCGGCCCTGCCTTCTTCGATCGCTTTTATTTCATTGTAAATACTGATGAGTGCCTCACAGAAGCGATCAAGCTCTCCCTTATCCTCACTTTCAGTTGGTTCGATCATGATCGTTCCCGGTACAGGGAAACTCATCGTAGGCGCATGAAATCCATAATCCATCAACCGCTTGGCAACATCTTCTGCTTCAATGCCGGCTGATGTTTTGAATGAACGTAACTCCACAATAAATTCATGTGCGCAAAAACCATTTGTGCCGGTGTACAATATCTTATAATATTTTTCCAGCTTTGCCTTCATGTAATTCGCATTCAGGATCGCCAATTCTGTGGCTTTTTTTACACCTTCACCACCCAGCATCTTTATATATGCATAGCTGATGAGTAAAATACTTGCGCTTCCATAAGGAGCAGCACTTACTGCGGGGATCGAACTTTTTGTTGAATGTAAAGTATCGGTCACATTATGTCCGGGTAAATAAGGTTTCAATTTGTTATTTACACAGATTGGGCCAACACCCGGGCCACCGCCACCATGAGGTATGGAAAATGTTTTGTGCAGGTTCAGATGACAAACGTCAGCGCCGATCATACCCGGGCTGGTCAAACCAACCTGTGCATTCATATTAGCGCCATCCATATACACCAACCCGCCATTGTCGTGAATTATTTTGCAGATCTTTTTAATGCTTTCTTCAAACACGCCGTGCGTACTTGGGTAGGTTACCATTAAGCCTGCAAGATCATTCTTATGCTCTTCTGCTTTTGACCTCAGGTCAGCTACATCAATATGACCCTCTGCATCACTTTTTACGACTACTACCTTCATGCCCGCCATAACAGCGCTTGCAGGGTTTGTGCCATGCGCAGAAATGGGGATCAACACAATATTCCTGTGGCTTTCTTTACGATCCTCATGGTATGCCCTGATGGTGAGCAGGCCTGCATATTCTCCCTGTGCCCCGCTGTTGGGCTGTAAAGAACATGCGTTGAACCCGGTGATCTTACACAAGAATTCTTCCAGTTTCGCTATCATGTACTGGTATCCTTTTGTTTGCGAAGCAGGAGCAAAGGGATGAATGGCACTGAACTCCGGCCAGCTAACGGGGATCAGTTCCGAAGCAGCGTTCAGTTTCATCGTGCAGCTTCCCAGGCTTATCATGGAAGTATTTAAACTCAGGTCTTTATTTTCCAGAGATTTTATATAACGCATCATCTGGCTCTCGCTGCGATGCGTATTAAATACCGGGTGTGTTAAATAAGCCGATGTTCTTTGCAATGAATTTAATTTGCCGAACAAAGCATCCGCTTCATCAAAGGCTAATAAGATATTTGCTGAATTAGCCTGTTTAAAGATGGCTGCGAGGTTCTTTTCTGTTTCGCCAATATAGTTGGAAGCCACTTCGTCAATGGAAAGAGTAACTGTTCCATTCTCATTGTAATGAAAGTTTGCCTGGTTAGCGAGGGCGGCTTTTTTAAAAGCAGCAATATCTCTTACTTCAAACGTAAGCGTATCGAAGAAATGCTTGTTCAATATTTTCACACCTGCAGTTTCCAGTGCTTTTGCAACGGCTGCTGTTAGTATATGAATGCGTTGTGCGATCTTCTTTAATCCGTCAGGACCATGATACACCGCATACATGGCAGCCATATTTGCTAAAAGTGCCTGGGCAGTACAGATATTTGAAGTTGCTTTTTCTCTTTTAATGTGTTGCTCCCTTGTTTGCAATGCCATGCGCAAGGCACGGTTGTTTTGCGCATCAATGCTTACCCCGATGATACGTCCGGGTATACCACGCTTGAACTCATCTTTGGTTGCAAAGAAAGCCGCATGGGGTCCGCCATAGCCTAACGGAACGCCAAAACGTTGGGCAGAACCAATGGCCACGTCAGCGCCGAGCTCCCCGGGTGGTGTTAATAAAGTAAGTGCTAATAAGTCGGTTGCCATAACCACGTAACCATTTATGGCATGTACCTTATTTATAAAATCGCGATGATCTTCAACAGAACCCGTACTGTCCGGGTATTGAACAATAGCGCCGAAAAAACTTTCGTCAAGTGATGCAGACCTGTAATCGCCATGAACAAGCTCGATACCGATCGGTGTTGCTCTCGTTAACAATACTTCTTTGGTCTGGGCAAAAACATTCGTATCCACAAAGAATTTCGGAGCGCCGATCGTATCCGTTTTATTCTTATGATGAAAAAGCATTGCCATAGCCTCAGCCGCAGCAGTAGCTTCATCCAGGAGGCTTGCATTGGATAATTCTAACCCCGTAAGGTCACAAACCATGGTCTGGTAATTGAGTAAGCTTTCCAGCCGCCCCTGTGATATCTCTGCCTGGTAAGGCGTGTATTGCGTATACCATCCCGGGTTCTCAAAAACATTTCGCAGGATAACGCTTGGAGTAATGGTGTTATAATATCCCTGGCCGATATAGGTCTTAAATACTTTATTCTTTGCAGCGATCTTTTTCAGTTCCGCCAGGTATTCAAACTCGGTTTGTGCAACGGGAAGTTTCAAAGGCTTTTTTAAACGGATAGAAGCAGGAACTGTTTTATTGATCAGTTCATCCAGGCTTTCCACGCCGATCGTTTTAAGCATTTCGTTACTTTCTTCTTCATTGGGACCAATATGTCGCCCTGTAAATTCGTATTGCTGTTGTTCAAAAAGATTCATATCGTTGTTTATAGGTTCTTTTATTTGAAATTAAGTGGCGCAAATTTACGATAACACAACAATATTTCCGTGCCTGTTCATAATTGCCCCTGCATTGTGGCAACCCGGGGCTGAAAACCTTTACAGTCCTGTAAAATGGCGTCGCTAATATGCACATATCTCAGATTCATTTCTTATTTTCAGCCTCCAACTGCTTATTATGCACCCGGCAACCTGTTTAAATTGCGGGCATTCATTAGAACCCGGAAATAAATTCTGCTCATATTGCGGGCAAAAAGCATCTGTTCACCGTAGGATTTTTTTCAAGCCAGCGTTTTAAATCCTTTGCAGTTAGTTTTACCTGTATCTTATTTGGGCATTGTTTTCCATGACCGTCATGGCCATTTATATTTACCAGAGCCGCGATTTCTATAAATTCTTTACGAGGATGTGGGGTAGTGCAAGTTGCTCAATAACTATCTTTGCCGGATGAGTGATCCGATCTTACAGAATTGGGAAAAGAAATCAGCAGACCATCAAAAGCAGTACAAGCAGTTTTTGAACCGTGCAGATAAGAACAAAGTGCTTAAAGCACTTCCCGCATTACATGAAGAAGCTTTTGAAAAGATAGATTGCCTTAAATGTGCCAATTGCTGCAAAAGTTATTCTCCCCGTTTTAAAACACCGGATATCAAACGCATTTCCAAACACCTTAAGATGAAAGAAGGTGATCTTATCAATAAATACCTGTTCGTGGATAATGAAGGTGATTATGTTTTGAGGATGAAACCCTGCCCCTTCCTGGGAACTGATAATTTCTGCAGTATATATGAAGTACGACCTTCAGACTGCCATCGCTTTCCCTATACCGATGAAGATGTATTCCTGAAAAAACAATCACTAACTCTAAAGAATTCCAGCTTTTGCCCGATCGTTTATTTTGTGCTGGAAAAATTTACAGAGGTCAAATAGGCGTCAGGCCACTAATAACAAGCTTTTAATTTTAAGATTTTTTATTTGTTGACTTTTTTTAAAATTCCAGGGTATAAGTAGTGGCCAGACACGTTATTTAATTGCCAGCTCGGTATAAGCTGCGTTCAGGGGCCTTTCAATGCCATCGCCTTTCCACTCAGGTGAGCCCGGTATTTCTTTTGTTTTTAAAATTTCTTCCTTGCTCTTTCCCGCCCTTATTTCACCTTCCATAAATTTTAAAAGATTACCGAGATAATCACCAAAGGCTTTCAGGTCATCAGCTTTCAATACAACGTCATAACCCGTGGCGGCATGCCCGCAGATGTATTGTGTATTTTTATCAAAAGTTGCAATGGTCTTATCCAGTAATACGATCCAGTTGGCAATATTGGCACCGGCACCGTTATCAATATAAGGATGTCTCCTGTTGAATACCAGGTCGCCCATGTGTATGATGTTGGCATGCTCAAAATGGATGAGCGAATCTCCATTGGTATGTGCCGCACCAAAATAATGTGTTCTTATTCTTTCCCGGCCTACTTTGGTTTTCCAGCCATCGTTGTTGTAGGTCATGTCAGGGGCAAGAAATTTGTCCGTGGCTGTTTTTTGGTCGGCAGCCACATTAAGCTGGTTGGTCTTTGAATTCTCGTGCGCAATTACATGCTCAACTATTCCTTTAAAGGCAATATTGCCGGAAGAATGATCTCCGTGGTGATGCGTATTAATAAGGTATTTAAAAGGTTTTTGGCTTTTCTTTTTTAGTTCATCGATCAAATGCGGTGCAGTATCGGGGAACTGTGAATCCACAACCACGATACCTTTTTTGTTGAGCAGGAAGCCCATGGTGCCGCCTTTTTCCGTGAATATGCCGATATCATCAGTGAGCATTTTTATTTTCCATGCCGGCTGCGAAAGAAAAGAAGCCAATGTTTCTTTATTCAATAAACTGAGCCCTGCCAGTGTAAGACCGGTGTTGCGGAGGAAGGATCTGCGTTGCATGTTTTATCGTTTAATGATTTAAGACGTTTCGGGGGTTTAAAGGGTTGGCTAGGTTAAGATTGTTTTAAATAGGAACGAATAAAATGTGAAAAAGAAAGTTACGAAATCCGTGTTATATTATTTGAGCAAATTTAATATTCCAACTTCCTCAACTTTGGAAACTTGATCCAGGTAGCCGCTACCACAAGAACCGACATAGCCCCGCCAAATATGATCGCAGGCAATGTGCCAAATATGCGGGAAGTAACACCACTTTCAAACTGGCCCAGCTCGTTGGAGGAATTTATAAAGATCAGGTTGATGGAAGCAACCCTGCCCCTCAACTCATCGGGTGTATTCAATTGAAGGATGGTACCTCTTACTACTACGCTTACTGCATCAAATAAGCCGGCGACCAGTAGTGCCATAAAACTCAACCAATACCATTTTGACAGACCAAAAACGATGATGCAAATGCCAAATCCTGCTACGGCCAGCAGCATTTTCAATCCCTGCTTTTTGCGCATGGGATATTTTACGAGTATGAATATGCTGATGAGACTGCCAATATCCATTGCGGCGTTTAAAAAGCCATAGCCGATGGGACCGGTATGTAAAATGGTAGAAGCTACTTCGGGAATAAATGCAACAGCGCCGCCGAAAAGTACGGCGAAGAGGTCTAGTGAGATCACACCCAGTAAATTTTTGTTATTGAAAACAAACGAAAAACCATTTTTAATGGCGATGAACATGGGTTCATTTTGCTGGATGCCTACCGGTGGTTTTGGTTTTAACTGTAAAGCAAATATGGCAGCCGTTATGATCAGGCCCGCGGTTACAAAGTAGGAACTTGAAATACCTACGATGGCTATCAGGAGCCCACCGATAGCGTGACCGCCAATAGATGATATCAGCCAGGTGGATGAATTGTATGATATGGCTTTTTGTAACTGTTCACGGGAAACGATAGCCGCGATCATACTGTTGGCGGCAGGCCCGGCAAATGAACGTATGATACCGGTACAAAAAACGGCAGCCAATATTACCGTGACCTGTGTATTATTTGTTAAACCGAAATAGGGCAGGCTGATGAGCGCCAATGCAATTGCACAGAGCATGTAAAAAACATAAGACCAGACGAGGATATTCTTTTTGTTATGTTTGTCGATGTAATGCCCTGCATATAACGCTGCGATAACAGCAGGAATAAATTCGGCAAGGCCGGCAATGCCAACCATATAGGTGCTGGCCAGGTGAAATACCTGGTAAATAACGATGGTGGTTATCATGCGTAACCCCAGAACAAAAAAAAGCCGGGCAAAAATAAAATTCCAGAATTCTTTGGGGAGTTTGTCGCTCATCCGGGCAAAGTTAAATAATGTTGCCCATCTTCATATTCTTTATCCAGTGCATCAACAATTACTTTCAGGTGCGCTTCGTTGCCTAAAAAGTCTGCATTGCTGGCATCTACAAAAAGCGTTTTCATATTGTGCTGCTTAATATATTGCGTGTAGGTTTCCTGCAAACTAAAAAGATAATCATTGGGAATGGATAATTCATACTCCCGGTTGCGTTTCTTAATATTCTCCTGTAATTTTTTAACAGGCGTGTGCAGGTAAATAAGGATATCAGGCTGAACGATCTGCGGGTTGATGATCTCAAAAAGTTTTTGGTATAGCCGGAATTCCTCTTCGGGTAAATTCACCTTGGCAAATAAGAGGCACTTGGTAAAAAGATAATCAGAGACGGTAATATTCTGGAACATATCTTTTGTCTGTAACAGGTCTTTCAGTTGTTTATAGCGTTCGGCCATAAAGAATAATTCCAGCGGAAAAGCGTATTGCCCCGGATTCTCATAGAATTTGGGCAGGAAGGGATTGTCTGCAAATTCTTCCAGTATCAGCCGGGCATTAAAGTGTTTGCTCAGCATGTGTGCCAGCGTGGTCTTACCGGCGCCGATATTCCCTTCTATTGTTACAAAATTATATTTCATGCTGAATTTTCAGGCGGACTGCAAAATAAGCGGAAACGCCTTTTGCGCCATTAAAACTTTTTCACATTTAGTTTGTCGGGGCAGTGTATAAAAAGATGGTGAATTGTTTTGCCCAGTACAGGATGTTTCAGGTTTGGCGCAAGTTCATTGAGTGGTACCAGCACAAAGCGCCTGTTTTGTATTTGCGGATGGGGAACGGTGAGTTGTTCTTCATCAATGATCTCCTTATTGAAAAATAAGATATCAATGTCAATGATACGGGGCGCATTCTTTACGGTTCGGAGCCGCCCCAATTTTTTTTCAATGCCTAAGATGGTTTGCATGGTTTGCGCTGCGGTTAATGATGTTTGCACAATAATGACCTGGTTTAAAAAATCGGGCTGGTCGGTATTACCCCATGCAGCAGTTGAATACAAGCCTGAGCGCCGGGTTATTTTCCCAATTTGTTTTTCAATATGCTCTATGGCTTTGGATAATTGCTTTTGGCTGTTACCCATATTGCTGCCCAGGAGGAGGTAGGTTTTGTTCATTTAAAAATATAAAGTCTTTTATCGAAAATAAATTGCTTTGACCGTTTGATCTTAACTTTTTTAAAATCAGCGTGGCCCGGATTAATTAGGTAGTTATGTTCTTCAGTTATAATAGCGGAAGGGACTTTTAAAATAAGGCTTGCATTATTCCTTAAGAATTCGGTGCCCATAAATGCGGTATAGTCTTCATCTGCCTGCCAGTCTTTTTTAAGTTTATCAGCACTGATCTCTTTTAAAGAAACCTCATCAGGAATTAAGATCGTAAGTAAATGATAAAAGTTCTGGATGTCATTAAACCCAATATGAACAAGTAGTTCTAAAGTACTCAGGGAAATGTTTTCGGCAGTATACAGCATACTGTTTCCGGGCACATTCCACCTGGCCCCTTTAATTTTAGCGCCACTGCCGGAGATATCATCTTTATAAAGCGAATTGGTGATCCTGTAAACGGTCATGCAAATAATCCATGTTGTATTCTGATCAATTGGGTTAATACTCTTTCGATGCCATTGGCGGAAGTTAAAGATTCGAAAGAAAGATTACCGCCAAGCATATAAGGCTCACGCTTTAACCAGCTATAAAAATTTTCAACCTTACCAAAAGTAATTTTAGCTTCTTTTAAAACCCTGTCAATTTGCAACGCTCTCTCTGCATTCATGGGAGCAAAAGAACTGTTGTTCTTAGCATAGCGTTGTAATGTACGCTCACTTATGTGCAATATAGCAGCCCATTCGGCCTGGGTGAACGGTGCTTTATCCGCAATTTTCCTGAATTCACTGTACGTAAAATCTTTTACCAATGGCATTGCTCTTACACTGCGGTATACGGGTGTTGATTCCTGGACTTTAGAAACCGGCGGGGCTGCTTTTTGCACTGTATTTTTTTCTTTCTTTTTCATGTGCCTGACATTTGTCACCCAAAAATACGACAACTGTCGGGAATCACAAATTTTTCTGAATCCTTTTTTACCAATAGCTTTACGTCTTTAACAAATCCTTCATGCAAAAATATAACCAGGCAAGGGCTATGTTCGCAATAACAAAGGCAAGCCTGATAGCAATATTCAGAAGTCCCTCCGCCGTGGTGTTCAGCTTTGTTTTTCCATTTATTTTCATCCTCGTCTTTGGATTTATTGGTGATGGCGGGCGTGCACCGGTATATAAAATGGTCATCGACAAAGATTCTGATACCAGCAACAGCTTGTACGACTCCATCAGAGCAAGTAACAGGATAAGGATCGTTTCTTTTGCAACGGAAGAAGAATTAAGATCGAATCTTATTAAAGGAAGGATAGCCGGGATCTTAAAGATTACAAAAAACCCACAGGATACACCAGCCTATACCTACAAAATTAGCAGTACCAATGCCAGTGATGATAAATGGCCACAACTGTTATCCGTTATCAATGGAATGGTGAACAGGATCAGTGAAACCAAATACCCAAACCGGCCATCTTATGCCAGGGCCGGCGAAAGGCCGGTTGAAATTGAAACAGTAAGAGAGTATAAGACCATCGACTTCATTCTTCCCGGGCAGCTGGGATTTTCATTATTAAGCTCGGGTGTTTTTGGTGTGGCTTTTATGTTTTTCGGCCTGAGGAACACATTGGTGCTAAAACGTTTTTTTGCCACACCTATAAAGCGGGCATATATTGTTTTGGGAGAAGCGATCAGCCGCGTGATCTTTCAAATGATTACTGCCGTTGTGATAATCCTTGTTGGCCGTTTTCTCTTTGGTTTTACACTCATCAATGGTTTTCAAACATTGATGGAAATGCTGGTGCTCAGTTTCATCGGTCTGCTGGTATTTATGGGTTTTGGTTTTATCATAAGCGGTTTGGCAAAGAATGATGGGGCCATACCACCCTTTGCCAACCTGATCACCATGCCACAGTTTTTAATAGGCGGCACTTTTTTTTCAATAGAGGTTTTCCCAAAATGGCTACAGCCTATCTCAAAAGCAATGCCGCTTACACACCTGAATACAGCTATGCGAAACGTTGCATTCGAAGGCCAGAGTTTATGGGATGTGCGTTCGGAAATAGGCATATTGTTATTATGGGGTATTGCAGTTTATATTGTGGCGGTAAAAGTTTTTAAATGGGAATAAAAAATAAATATGCGATTATTTAAAGCATCTATCATAGGGTTAACAGGATTATTTATTTTTATTACCCTCATTTCGTTATTGATCCCTTCAAAGATCCGCGTCACAAAAGCTGTGGCGATACAGGCAGAGGCCGCAAGGGTTTTTGCCCAAATAAGCGACATTCAAAACTGGAAGAACTGGCAGCCCGTGTTTAAGCGTGATTCTGCAGTCATTGTTTTTGGGAAAGACGGCGAAGGAAATGTAAACTCGATCGAATGGGAATCGAAAGGCAAAAAAAATAAGTTCATCATCACTTCAAAAAAAGATAATGCCATTACTGCATCTTTATTGAGGGAAGGGGAAAGCGAAGTGCTGAACACGATCACGATCTTACCCGTGGCAGAGCAGCACCAGGTACAGGTGGAATGGAATGCACTGATAAAACTGAAATGGTATCCCTGGGAAAAATTCTATGGTATTTTTATTGAGAAAGTAACGGGCCAGGGTTATGAAGACGCACTTAACAGTTTAAAAGCATACGTAGAAGAACACTAAGCAGGGAAACTTATCTTTCCCATTGACACGGCAGGAATGCCGGGTGAGCCTTTTCCAAAAGCTGATACATCTCCGCAAACACATTCATTAGCCAATATGGCAAACAATACAGCTTCCTTTGCATCGGGATTGATTTGCAGCTCACTGGTTGTATAAAATTTACATTCGGGTAATTGTGTTTTTATATGTTCCATCAATAATGGATTGTGCATGCCCCCACCACTGGAATAAAGTGATAAAGCCATATTCCCTTTGCCTGACCTTTTGATGGCGTCAACGATCGTGTCTGCACTGAAATTATTTAAGGTAGCCATGGTATCCTCTACATTTATTTCTCCTGCGGATGATTTTTGTATTGCATTTTGCAGGTATTCAAGGTTGAATAATTCGGGTCCGGTGGTTTTTGGGAATGGCTTTTCAAAGAAATCATTTTCTTTCAATGCGGTTAGTAAGCCTGTATGGATCTTTCCTTTTGAAGCAACAGCAGCATTTTCGTCAAAACATTTGCCGGCAAAATGTTGTTGAATATAAGCATCCATCATGGTATTACCGGGACCCGTATCGGTACTGAATATCTTTGTGGTATCCATATCTCCCGGCAGGTAGGTGAAATTTGCAATACCGCCTATATTCAGCAGGACCCTGTCTTCTCCTTTTTTTCCAAAGACCAGGTAATCACCATAAACCGCTAATGGTGCACCTTCGCCCCCTGCTGCAATATGTTTTTGCCTGAAATCACTGATGCAGGTGATGCCGGTAGCAACGGCCAGGTGATCGCCATCCCCGATCTGTAAAGTAGCGTTGCCGAATTTGTCCTGTTGATGCAGGCTGAGTGGAGCATGGTATATGGTCTGGCCATGACTGGCAACAAGGTCTATGTCTTCACTTTTTATTTTCCACTTTTGTAAAAGAGCATTAATGATAGCTGCGTGTTGTAATGCGATCCATGGATTTAATAGCGTAAGTTTTTCAAGGTCAACCTGTTTTTTGCTGAAAACAGATCTTACTTCTGCTTTCATCTCTTCAGCAAAGGAAACGGTCTCAAATTGTAATAATTCAACTTCGGTATCCAGCCCGCTTCCTTTAAAAGCGCAAAGAGCCACATCTAATCCATCAACAGAAGTGCCACTCATTAATCCGATGATCTGTCGCAACGGTTTATTGGAAATGGCATAAAGTCTTTCGATGTTTTGATTCATAACAGTAAATATAGTTTTTGTTCTTTAAATGCCGGACGCCGGAAATTTTGCAAATACCTGCGCATTTTTGCGAACTAGCTGGAAAATAGCTGCAATATCTTGCAGGTTTTACGATTTTAGTATAACTTACAATGCGAACTTGCTAACGCCAACCTAATGCTTAAGAAAGAACGGCAGGCTTTTATCCTTCACAATGTTAACATACACAATCGTGTGTTAATAGGCGATCTCTGCGAAGGGATTAATGTTTCAGAAGATACCATACGCAGGGATCTGCAGGAATTATCCGATCACGGGAAACTCATCAAAGTGCATGGTGGCGCATTGTCAAAATCATTTTACAGCACATTCAATTCCTCCAAGGTTTATTCAATTGAGCAAAAAAAGCGCATAGCGCAGAAAGCCGCCAAACTTATACAGGATGGAATGTTTGTTCTTACAACCGGGGGGACAACCATTACCGAACTCGCAAAGGCTTTACCGGAAAACCTTCATGCAACATTTATAACCGGCAGCATCAGGGCTGCAATGGAATATGTTCACCATCCAAACATTGAGGTGATAATAATCGGCGACAAACTTTCGAAGAGTTCCCAATTGACGGTTGGTGGCGAAGCCATATCCAAGATAAAACAGATCAAGTCTGATATATGTTTTTTGGGCACAAATGCGCTCGAAGCCGAAAACGGGTTATCAGAAAATGACTGGGAAGTTGCACAGGTTAAAAAAGCAATGATAGAGTCATCTGCAAAAGTTGTATCACTTGCCATCTCGGAAAAATTAAATACCATCCAGCGCATAAGGATATGTGATACGAAAGATATCGATGTGCTGGTAACCGAACTGGAGCCGGATTCGCCGGTACTTGACCCATATAAAAAAGCGGGACTTAATATTCTATAAATAATTTAGTTAACCATTAAAAACTGCAATATGAATAGTCACATTTCAAAGGGATCAGGCAGGGTCAAGCTACTTAGCCTCTTTCTCTTAACAAACTTATTTGCCCTGGCTGTTACGGCGCAGGTTAAAATAAGCGGAAAGGTTACTGATGAAAAAGGCGCCGGTATTTCCGGGGTTTCAGTAACTGTAAAAAATCAGAATTCCGGAACGGCAACTAATGCTGACGGGACTTATCAACTTATCGTTAATTTAAAAGCCGGTAGGCACAGCATTGTATTTACCACAATTGGGTTTAGAAGTATGGAACAGGATATTACTGTATCTGCAAGCGGTGATCATACAGTAAATGCCCAGTTGATTCCCGATCCTTTGGGGATGGATGAAGTTATAGTTACCGGTACCTCAGCCGGAACTACACGGAAACAATTAGGAAGCTATGTTAGTACAGTAAAGGCAGATCAGCTTACCAAAGGTGCCACTTCCAATGTGTTGGCAGCACTGCAGGGCAAAACCATGGGTGCCCAGATCACACAAAATAATGGAGATCCCGGGGGAGGCATTTCAGTGCGTCTCAGGGGACTTAGCAGTGTATACAGCCAAAGTGAACCCTTATATATGGTAGACGGAGTAATTGTGAACAATGGAACTAACAGGGTTACGAATACGAGTGGTAACTATGATGGCGGACTTTTTGTAGGCACCATCGGGCAAAACAGGATGGCGGATATCAATCCTGCAGATATCGACAGGATTGAAGTATTAAATGGTGCGGCAGCCGCCGCGATCTATGGATCGAGGGCTAATGCCGGTGTCATCCAGATCTTTACCAAACGCGGTAGCAGCGGGGCGCCGATAATAAGTTTTTCTTCCAGCGTTATGTTCAGTAAGCTGCGAAAAAAAGTTGAAGTGAACAGGTCTCCAACAAAGTTCGGGGGACCAACAGACGGGCCATTAGCGCAGACACAGGATATTCTTACTCCTGCGCTCACGAATATTACTGCTGTTAACCGATATGATTACAACGATTATATTTTCGCAGCAGGCATAGGTACAGATAATAATCTTTCTATTTCGGGCGGAACAGATAAATCAAAATATTATGCTTCGGGTTCTTATTACAAAAACGAAGGGATAATAAAAAACACCGATGCCCGCAGGTACAGTTTTAAGATCAATTTAGACCAGGCTTTAGGAAGCAGGGTGAATTTTAATATGGGTTTAAATTATATTAACACATTCAGCAATGAAAAACCCGATGGGAATTCGTTTTTCTCACCCATGAATTCCATTAATATCATTGCCAATTTTCATGACCTGGAAACAAGAGATGCCCTTGGAAATATTAAAGCAGTAGGAGAAAGAGGCAGGGTCAATCCGGTATCTATCATAGATGATATTAAGCAAAAGCAGGAAACCAACAGGCTTATAGCCGGACTGGGATTAAAAGTACGTCCTGTTAAAGGTCTTTTATTTGATTATACCATGGGTATTGACCAGTATACACAGAAAGGCCAAACGTTTATACCTCCTTTCGCTTATAACGTAAGCACTGGTTTCTTCGGTGGTGGTCCAACACTGGATCCTACACAGAATGGATATGCCAGTGCAGCTGCGTTTACTTTTTTCCAGATCAACCACGAATTGAACGGAACTTACCAGATCAACATCAATAAAGACATCGCATCAACCACCCAGGTAGGATACTCTGTGCAATATGAAAAGAATACCTATACAATGTTACAGGGAAAGGGCATGGCACCTTTTGTTGAATCGGTACGGGGGGCAAGTACAGTTATAGCAGGTGTAGATGATCGAAGTGAGTTCTCTGTTTCAGGCGTGTACGCCCAACAGAATTTTAATTATAAGGGCTTCTTATTCCTGACTGGAGCAATAAGGGTAGACGGTTCATCCGTGTTTGGTAAGAACCAGCGCAATTTTACCTATACTAAAGCCAACCTCAGCTATATTATAAGTGAACAGGGATTCTGGCAGAAAATGTCCTTCCGGAAAATATGGAATTTTGCAAAGCTCAGGATAGCATATGGAGAAAGTGGTAATATGACCGGGATCGGAGCTTATGACAGGTTCAATACTTATTCCAGTAATTCTTTCCTGAGTCGTACGTCACTCACCTCAAGCGGAACCCTTGCAAATACCAACGTTAAACCTGAAAGACAAAAAGAGTTGGAATTTGGTATCGAGTTAGGATTTTTAAACAACAGGGTAAATTTTATTGCTAACATTTACAATAAAAAAGCCCAGGATCTATTGATCAATAGGGTGATAGCACCAACAACCGGCTTTGGTAGCCTGCTTGATAATTTTGGAAGTCTTGAAAATAAGGGATACGAATTAATGTTATCGGGCAAGCCTGTACAGAACAAGAATTTAAGTTGGACATTGACAACCATGTTCAACCATAACAGGAATAAAGCTGTTAAGATCGGCCAGTCGCTTACGTTACTAAGTACTAATTCAGGCGCTCCTGTTTCAATTATTGAAGGTCAGCCCATTGGTGTATTTTACGGGGCTTTCTTTGCCCTGGATGGCAGTGGTAACCTGGTAAAAAATGCGTCTGGTTTTCCCCAGGGTGAAAGAGGTATTCAAACCGGCGCATTATCTTATACCGTATTAAGAGATGCTAACGGAATCCCGGTTCAGACCAACCCATTGATCCGTAAAATAATCGGTGATCCAAACCCGGACTGGACAGGTTCATTTGTAAGCGAATTGTCTTACAAGAAAGCAAGCCTGAGAATACAGGTGGATGCGGTACAGGGTAATGAGGTGTTCAATGCAGACTGGAGGACAAGACAGGGCGTTGGTAATGGAAAAGAAGCTGAAAAAGAACAAACGGGTGTTTATCCCCGCGGATATATAAACAGTTTTTATGCAACGATTGAAGAATGGCGTATCGATGACGGATCTTTTGTAAAATTGAGGGAGATATCTCTGAGCTATAGCATCGGTAAACTTAAATGGTTTAAGGATATAACAGTTTCTGTTGCCGGCAGGAATTTGAAAAGCTGGGATAATTACAAGGGATACGATCCTGAAGTTAACTCGGGCGGACAAAGCAACATTCTTCGTGGAATAGATTTTGGCTCGGTGCCCATTCCAAGGACATTTAGTATAGGAATCTCTGCCAAACTTTAAATCTCTAAAAAATAATTTATGAAAAATAAAAAATTAAATATCATAAGGCTCTCAGCATTGCTCGGGATCCTGTCTTTACAAATAATGAGTTGCAAAAAAGATTATTCGAATCCTAATGCAGCTATACAGGAAGCAGTATATTCTACAACCACCCCGAAGGGTTTAACAGGTGTTGTTGTAGGATTGCAAAGAGTGTATACTTTGACAAGAGCAGGTAATGAATATAATCTCATTACTATAAACGGCCTTACCACGAATGAACTTATAGTGGTTAATACGGGCAATACTGCCGAGGTACAATTAGCTGCGGGCGGTACTTCTGTAGATGGTAACCATAGTATGCTCACTACCTATTGGACAAACCTTAACAAAGTGATTTATGATGCCGACCTTGTTATTGCCAATGCAAAAAATCTGGCAGATAAAAATTACGCCAGCGGCTTAACCGCCTATGCAAGTATTTTCAAAGCATTGGCTATTGGAAGCATGAGCCAGTTTTGGGAGCAGGTTCCTGCCGGAATCGGAACAGTAGCCAATCCTGTTACATTTATACCCAGGGTTGATGGCTTTAAAAAAGCAATAGCAACCCTTGATGATGCACTTGCTGCTACTTCTGCCAATGCTATCAGTTCTGCATTTTTAGCGAATGTACCCGCAGGTATTGATATCATCAACACGTTGAACGCACTAAAAGCGCGGTATTCCTTGTATGCAGAGCTTTATCCCCAGGCACTTGCTGCCGCTAACCTGGTAGACATTACAAAAAAATCCACCTTTAATTATGATGCGCTTTCGCCAAACCCTATATTTGATGTGGCGACCTCTACCAATAACGTAGTACAGCCAAAGGATTCCACATTAGGATTACCACCTTCGTTAGCCCCCTCATTATCTGATGGAAGGGTGCCATTCTATACGGTTATTAATGTAACTGCACCACGCTTCCGCATCAATAATTTTGGCAATGCTGCAACAGCGGCTATACCGGTATACCTGCCGGGGGAAATTACATTGATCAAAGCAGAATGCTATGCACGTGCCAATGACAGTACAACGAGCAAAACATTTTTGAATGCTGTAATAACAAAAACAGCCGCCGCAGATCCATTTGGTGTTGGCGCAAACCAACCACCCATTAATTCCTACGGTTCTTATGCTGCTTTATTGGAACAGATATACAGGCAGCGCTGTATTGAATTATTCATGAGCGGACAAAAACTTGAAGACATGAGAAGATTCGGCAGGCCAATAGCGGAGAGAAAAAGAAACCTCATGCCTTATCCATTGAGGGAAAGAGATAACAATCCCAACACACCAGCCGATCCTCCTTTTTAAAGATCGCACAAAATAATAAAGATCCCGGTTGTATAAAGCAACCGGGATCTTTATTTGGAAATGAATTTCAGGTTTCTTTTTATGCCTTCAAACCTGGTCCTTTTTAAAGGCGAATTTTTAAAAATGGTTTTGAAAGATTCTTCTGTTAATTCTTCCCAGTCATTTTTGGAGAAGTTTAAGATTTCAGGAATGGGTTTGAAGTTAATTTCATTCGTGGCTTTTGAAAAACGGTTCCAGGGACAAACATCCTGGCAGATATCACATCCAAACATCCAGTCATTGAACTTGCCTTTCATTTCACCGGGGATCAATGCATCTTTTAATTCGATGGTGAAATAAGAAATGCATTTGCTGCCATCAACAACCTTCCCCGGTAATATCGCTTCGGTAGGACAGGTGTCGATACATTTTGTGCATGTACCGCAATAATCTTTTGCAAACGGATCGTCGTAGATCAATTCGAGGTCAACGATCAGTGTTGCTATAAAGAAAAAAGAACCCGATCCCTTGTTTATCAGGTTCCCGTTTTTACCGATCCAGCCCAGCCCGCTTTTTTGTGCCCAGCTTCTTTCCAAAACAGGTGCACTATCCACAAAACCTCTTCCATGCACCTCACCAATATTTTCTTTTATGGCAGAAAGCAGCAGTTTTAATTTTGTTCTTATTACGTCATGATAATCGTTGCCAAAAGCATAACTGGCAATTTTAGGCGCATCGGGAGATTGTTGCTCCGAGGGAAAATAATTCAGCAACAATGTAATTACAGATCTTGCACCCGGAACTAACTTCGCCGGGTCGATGCGCAGGTCAAAATAATTTTCCATGTATTGCATGCTGCCGTGCATGCCTTTATTGAGCCAGTTTTCAAGACGACGGGCATCTTCTTCAAGCGGCTGTGCTTTGGCTACAGCACAATGGTCAAAACCCAGCTGTGCGGCGGTCCTCTTAATAAGATCTGTATTTTTTTCTACTGTGTTCATGGCTTTCCGGTTCATGCAAAAGCAACCGGGCAGGTTATTTATTGCTCTTATTTGTAAACTTTATAGATCCTTTTAATTAAAAATACGAAAGCGCTGCTAAACCCAGGTTTTTCGCTTTCCTGTCCTCCATGTTACAATAGCATAAATACACGCTGATAGCTGCTTTTGCGGCAGTAATACGGGGGTTTATATGTCATTATTGCCTGTATGTAATGTTGGATTGTGTTTTGTGTAACAATATAAAAATCAAAGGATATGGCTTTACAGAATTTAACTATAAAATCACAGGAAATATTACAACAGGCACAGCAACTGGCTTTTAACGCAAATAATGCAAATATTGAATCAGAACATATTTTAAAAGCCCTGCTGGATGATAAGGATTCACCGGTTGATTTTTTATTGAAAAAGAATAACGTAAACGTTAACTATGTAGAGGAGAAACTTGACGAATCAATTGAAAAATTACCAAAGATCTCCGGTGGTGAAGCAGCACAGGCATTAAGCCGCGAAGCAAATAATATCATATTGCGTTCCAGCGCTGCATTAAAAACTTTTAAGGACGAATTCGTAAGTGTGGAACATTTGCTGCTTGCCATGTTGCAGGGGCACGATAATACGGCAAAACTTTTAAAGGACGCGGGCTTGACCGAAAAAGGATTGATCGCTGCAATAAAAGACCTGAAGAAAGGTTCCACCGTTTCTTCCCAAACCTCGGAAACCCATTTTAATGCGTTGAATAAATATGCAAAGAACCTGAATGAAATGGCAAGCGCAGGGAAACTCGATCCCGTTATCGGTAGAGATGAAGAAATAAGAAGGACCCTGCACATTCTGTCACGCAGAAGCAAGAACAATCCCATCCTTGTAGGTGAACCCGGTGTTGGTAAAACTGCGATAGCGGAAGGCCTGGCCATGCGTATCGTGAATGGGGATGTGCCGGAGAACCTAAAAACAAAAATCATTTTCGCTTTGGATATGGGCCAGCTCATTGCCGGCGCAAAATATAAAGGTGAATTTGAAGAGCGTTTAAAATCCGTGATCAAAGAAGTAACCACCAGCGAAGGGGAAATCATTTTATTCATTGATGAGATACATACGCTGGTAGGTGCCGGTGGTGGCGACGGTGCCATGGATGCCGCAAACATATTGAAACCCGCACTGGCAAGGGGCGAGCTCAGGGCCATTGGCGCAACAACATTGAACGAATACCAAAAATTCTTTGAAAAAGACAAGGCACTGGAACGTCGTTTCCAGAGAGTGATGATAGATGAACCCAATGTGGAAGACGCCGTATCCATCCTTCGCGGATTGAAGGACAGGTATGAAAATTACCATCATGTGCTGATAAAAGATGAGGCCATCATAGCAGCTGTGGAATTATCTAACCGCTACATCACAGATCGTTTTTTACCGGATAAGGCAATTGACCTTATCGACGAAAGTGCAGCTAAGCTCAGGTTAGAAATGAACAGCATGCCCGAAGAACTGGATGAGCTGGAAAGAAAGATA
>Ga0193706_1000590_pt1 | contig 20166 bp, 16 predicted proteins | sample U3c1metaG_FD_160130 | JGI IMG/M metagenome (GOLD analysis project Ga0193706, IMG submission 160130) | Soil microbial communities from a riparian zone of the East river system, Colorado, United States - U3c1 | ecosystem: Environmental > Terrestrial > Soil > Riparian zone | place: USA: East River... | reverse complement strand
CCTCGTGGTCGCGGTCGCTGACCTCGCGGTTCACTGCGCCAATCTGAGTCATCACGTCGACGTTCATGCGGTTCTCCGTGCTCCGGTGAGTTGCCACGCTTTGTATCAGCGCGGCTTATATAATGCAATACTTAATTAATAGAGTCGAGCTTCGCGCACGCCGCACGGGGACCTATGGCGCGTGATCTATCCGCCGGCGCGCCCCGGCGGCCACCCTGAGCGAGCCGCGCCGAAAAAATTGCCGAAGGGTTTAAAGTCGCAGACGCTGCTGGCATCTGCCGCAATGCGCACGTCGTCGATCTAGATGTCGCTCAGTGCGCCGTTGACGACGCCGCCGAACGCCGGATAGCCGGCGACGAAGCGGTTATCGACGGGCAGGTTTTGCCAGTTCGCGGCTACGTTCGGGGTCCGCATGTCGTCAGCGATCAGGGTCGCGACGCTGTTCGGGTCCTCAGTGTCGTAGCGCAGCTCGGGACGGTTGTGCCTGAGATAAATGCTGACGCAGATCCACTGGTCGAGCTCCAGAACCGCGCTGGTCGGGGTCTGCGGCACGCGAAGTAGTTGCTCACGCTGCTCCGCCAGCCGAGCTCTCTATCGACATGGCTCACGAGCAGCGTGGTCCCGACTGTGCTTCGATCGCGAAACGTCACTACCGGTAGCCCCGGCGGCCGATTGAGTGGAAAAGTGACCGCGTGCCCGGAACGCCAACCGCGTCCTGGCGGATTACGTGACCGTGTCGAGCGGAATACGCAACGACGGCCGACGTGATCGACTCGATCATCTCCATCGTGCGCCGCACGTAGCCCGACGCCGCACCGTACTCGGTCGGCAGGAGCAGTAGGCCGCTTGCGTTCCCACGAGCGCCTCGGCGAGCGCCGCTCCATCCTCCAAATTAGCGACCGCGACTTCTGCGCCTCGCGCGACGAACGGTTCAGCCTTCTCTCGATCCCGCACGATCAAGCGCACGCGCCACCCCTGGGGTGCCCCTGCGTCGATCGGCCGCGCATTGCTAGGGAAATAACCAATGAAATCAGTGGGCCGGCCGGGACTCGAACCCGGGACCTACGGATTAAAAGTCCGCAGCTCTACCGACTGAGCTACCAGCCCAAAGTGGTGGAACTCGTTATCGTTTTCGCCTCTGTCCGTCAACTCCTCTCTTCGTTTCGGTCGTTTCTGCGCGGTGTGTCGTCGTTTCCTCGTCGCCCCCGGGCTGCGCGCCTAGCCTTGCCCGCCGGCCGCGAAAGGGGGTCCCTTCTTAGCGCATGGCGCGCCGCGCCGGTAGCGTCCCCGCCCGACCGTACAAAATCCCCCCTAGCTCGCGCTCTCTCGCGCCGCTCCGAACGTTCCCCGCGATTCGTCCGCCCTCGTGCTCGGCACTGCTTCCGCGCCACCGCGTTGTCACGCGTCGCGAATTGCGCGCCACGCGCGCTACTGCCCACATGCCACATGTGCGTCGTCGGCGCGTACTCGCCGCGTGACGCGCTGACACGCTGACGCGCCATCGAGCGATCGGCCGGTAGTCGCTGTCCGCCGCGCCGTAGACCACCGCGCCGTCACCTCACGCTCTCCGTCCACCGCGCCGTCGCCGTGCACTCCCTGCACGCCGCGCCCTCCTCCCTGCGCCCTCTCCGCCACTCCCTGCTCCTTTCCGCCGCGCCCCATCGCGCCGCCTACACTCTACAAATCACCCCTCTTACCGCGTCATCCTCCCATGATCGCCGCGCTCTTTCCTCAGGCGCAATGGCGTCCCCTTGTCCATCGCGCGCGGCCGGTTCCGTGTTCGCGCTTCCGCGGAACGAAGGTTCCTCCGCGCCGCCGTCTTCTGATCATCACCGGTCACATTGGGCTGGGTTGGTCGGGGCGGGCCACGGGGCTGGCGGCGCATCGCGCCATCGTTCGTTCACACTTCGGGCACGTCGTGATTGCGCTCGCCCTGGCGACGCGTGTCGTGGCGGCGACGTTGCAATTTAGAATAATGTTCTAGAAGCGTCGCCGGCGAAAATGGTATGTGGCACGGTGGGGGGCGCATGTGTCGCTCCCTTCCAAGGAGGTGCACCATGAGTTTCGTCGTGCAAAACGGCGTTCCGCCGACGTGTCCGCCACATCGTGCGCCGCGGCGCAAGCGTCGCGTGGGAGCCGCGATCGCAGTCTCGTTCATCGTGTTCGCCTTCATCGTCGTGGCTTGCAGCGGCGAAAGCGGCGACAACGGGCCTTCCGAACAGGCCGAGCAAGCGCAGCCCATCTGCAATCAGGACGAGGGCTGCGAACCGCCGCCGCGCGACCCTTGCGGTCACGACGGCGAAGCGTGCTGTCGGATCAACAACAACTGTCAAGCGGGGCTCGTCTGTTTCCAGGGCTCGTGCACGACTTGTGGCGTGCCCGGCGGGCCGTGCTGCGCCGGCAACGTTTGTCAGAGCGGCTCTGCTTGTCAGAGCGGCGTGTGCGTGCGCACGTGCGGCGCGCAGGGGCTTCAGTGTTGTACCAGCGGTCCTCCGTGTGACGGTGGGCTGGCTTGTTCGGGCGGCTCGTGCCAATTGTGCGGCCGCGGTAACCAAGTTTGCTGTCCAGGAAACACCTGCAACAGCGGCTTTCAATGCACGAACGGGACGTGCAGGGCCTGTGGCGGCAACGGGCAAGCCTGTTGCGCGAGTGGCGCGGCGTGCGGCGGCGGTCTCGGGTGCGTGAGCGGCACATGTCAGCCGATCTGCGGCTACGCATTCGGTCCTTGCTGTCCGGGTGTCGATTGGCAAAAGTGTCAGCTGGCTGGCTCGCAATACGCCTGCAACCAATCGACCAATCGCTGCGAGTCGTGCGGCAACAGCGGCTCACCCTGCTGCGTCTCCGGGCAGGCGTGCACCTTCTCCAACGTGTGCGGCCCGAACCCCTTTGGTCCCGGCAACGCTTGCCAGCACTGCGGTAGAAACGGCGAGCCGTGTTGCAGCGGCAACGCCTGCAACAGCGGGACGGTATGCGGCTTCAACGGCAGGTGCGCGACGTGCGGCACGCGCTTTCAGCCGTGCTGCAGCGGGGGCAGCTGCCAGAGCGGCCTCGTGTGCCAAGCGGGGTCGTGCCAGTAGCGGTCGATGATGTCACACGCGAAGGTCGCCGGCTTTCTACCGAGCGCGATCGTTCATCGTCCGGCTCGGACCGCCGCCCACGCGCCGTCCGCGAGTGCGCGGCGGGCGCGCGTGAGGGGAGATTGCCGGCGACCTTCGAGCCAAGTGCGGGCGTAGCTCTGCGCGGGGCCGACCACCATCGCCAGAAACAGGTCACGCGGGAGCCGCCGAATGGCTCTCGCGTGCGTCTGCCCTTCCACCCATTGGAACAGGCGGTCGAAGAAACGTCGGTTCAACAGCGCGAGCGTGCGCGCGGCATCGCTTTTCGGAGGCGGGCGCTCGGCGGTGAAAAGAAGACGTGCGCGGTCGGGCTGCGCGGCGACCCAGTCGAGCTGGTATTCGACCATGGTTCGAACACCGCGCTCGGCCTTGGCGGTGCGCTCGAGCTTGACCAGGAGGCCTTCTTGGTAGAGCTCGAGACTGCGTTGGTACAGCGCGGCGGCGAGCTCCTCTTTGCTGCTGAAATGATGATAGATGCTGCCGATGCTGGTCTTGGAAGCCTTGCGAACGTCGGCCATGGTGGTCGCGGCAAGGCCCTGTCGCGTGAAGCAGCGCAGCGCCGCGTCGAGGATGGTGGCACGCCGGCGGAGCGTGCTCTTACGGGGTGGCTGCTCGCTCTTCGGCACCCGTCATCGGTATCCGCCGCTTTCGGCGCTGTCAAAGGTGGTAGTGTGGAACGAGGCGCAGCTAACTTAAACTTTCGAACGCGAGGGGTTGGCAATGGCTCTCGGTCCTGAGCAGCTTCAGCAGTTTCAGGCATGGCACGCGCATCACCAGCCCGATGGGTGCCCGGTCTGCGCTCAGAAAAGCTGGTCGGTGCCGCAAATGGTGGGGACGCCCACGGTCATCGACAAGCGAGCGCGGGCCCCCGTCATCCCCATGATCCTCGTGGTGTGCGCCAACTGCGCGCACGTCGAGCTGTTCGCTGCGGCCGTGATCGGGATCCCGTCGTAGCCGGCGTTACTCGGGCATACGGATGGCGACCGTCTTCGTCTCGCCGGGGCGACACGAGGTGATGGTCGATTTGCGCGCGTTCTCGGTGGAAAAGACGATGTTGTGCGAGCCCGACGAGACCATGACGCCGAGCCGTGGCGTGGTGCCGAGGTTGCGGCCGTCGAGGGTGACGTGGGAGCTCGGGATGGTGTTGATGTTGAGCGAGCAGGTGCCGGAGGCTGCTGCCCCGGCATTCGGCGCGGCGACCACGGGGGCGGGCGCCGGCTGGACGAAACGCGGCGACGCTTCGCCGCGTTCGGCGCGCTCCTTGCGCTTCTTGGCTTTGGTCGTGGTAAGAGCCGCGGCAACGGGCGTCTCTTCCGTGACAGTGACGTTGGCCGCGGGGAGGGCGAGGATGTCGACGCCACCCGATTCACTGAGCTGCACGGTGAAGGTGCGTTCGGCGCGCTCGTCGAACACGATGGGAAGCGCGACCGGCTTGTAGCCCGATTTGGTGGCCTCGAGCGTCCAGGTCTTGGTGTTGTCGACATCGACGGCGTGCGAATAGTCGGTGAGCTCGCGGCGCTCGTCGGAAGAGACGAGGGCGAGTTGCGTGCCCGGTGTTCGCACGTCGAAGATCGCCGAGCCTCGGGTGACCTTGAGGGCGATGGGCTCGAGCTCCTTCATCTCGCCGGGAACGAGCACGACGGTGCTTCGTTGCTGTGCGTAACGATCGCCCGCGTCGAACACGATGGCGTGCTCGCCGGGGGTCATGCCTTTGAGCTCCTGGGGGAGCATGCCGATGAGCTTGCCGTCGACGAGCAGCTTCACCCCGTTCTGCTTCGAAGCCACGCGGATGCCGGTCGCCTCTTGCGTGGACGCGCTGGAGGACGAGCCGATCACCTTGATTCCCACAATGAGCACCATCGCGGCCACGGCGGCGATGGCGATGTTCTTGCCGCGGCGCTGCAAGGTGCGCGACGCGATCTCGCTCATCAAGTTAGTGCGTTCCGCTACGGGGGGCAGCGTTCCAGCGAGTGCCAGCGGCGGTGCGGTCGACGGCGTTTTTTGCGTCGGCGGCGTGAACTTGGGGATCGGCGGCAGCGAGCGTCCGAGGCCGGGCGGTGGCGTCGGGGGCGGCGGCAGAAGACTGCGCGGCGCCTGCGACCCATCACCGTGCGGCGGGATGGATGACAAGAACGGATTGGCTCCGCCGGGTGTACCGTTGGCGCCACCGTCGCCGTACGTCCCCATGGGGGGCGGCGTCGGCGTGCCCGCGGGCATCGGCACCACCGGCATGCCGGGTGACGGCGAGGACGATCCTCGCAAAGAGGGCGGCGGACCGAGTGGTGCGCGCGATGGCGGAAGGGGCAACGCGCCCGCGGAGCCGGGTCGTGCGAACGGTGCGGGAGCACCTGACCCATGGCCCCTCGTGGGCGGCGGTGGAAGCGTCGAAGCAGGCGTCGCGTGCGCCGGTGCCCAGTGTGAACTGGACGGTGGAGGGACGGACGTGCCGGGCGTCACCAGAGGCAGCGCCGAGATCGGCGGTGCCGACGTGCTCACCGACGGTGGCGGCGGCGGCACGGGGGAGAAAGGAGACGACGGCGCCCCACGTGACGAGAAGGGCGGGGGCGGAACGGAGCGCGCTTGAGGAGGAGGCGGCACGGAACCAGGCCTTCGCCCAGGAGGAGGCGGAACGCTGCGCCCGGGCGACGGCGCCGAGGTTCCGGGGTTTGCTGACGGAGGTGCGCCCGCAACGTTGCGAGGGCGCGTATCGGACTCGAAGATATCGTCTGCTAGCACGACCGAAGGAAGGGATGCGCCGCTGTTCGTCGACGCGGCGCGGGTCGGCGTGGCGCCCGGATCGGACGGAGAACCGTCCATCCAGTCCGCGAACTCGCTCGACTCACGGCCTTGATTGGCTGCATCCATAAAGCATCTCTCCTTGAGCTAATGAAGGTGCATCTCGGGCAGACGCACCCCTTCTCCTATATTTCCACCCCGAGGGGGCTTTGCCCAGCGATAGTTCGGATTCGTGGGCACGATGCCCCGAGTCGACCCCGCTTTTCATGAACAAATACGAGGAGAGTGGACAGTGGGTGGACGCGCCACGCAGGTAGCGCTCTGCCGAGACTGTCTGTGAAGATAAAGAAGCGCGCCCTACTTCTCGCAGATCTCACTACTAGCACTTTTGCCCCTCCTTTGACACGTGACCCGCGACGAAAAGGTGACCACTTTCATCGCGCCGCAATCGAATGGTCGCGCTAGAACGTCGCGCATGACCGTCACTTCCGTCGCCGTACCGACGCCGATCAACGAACCTACATTGTCGTACGCACCGGGTACGTCGGAGCGGGCCCTCCTCAAGCAAACGCTCGGCCGGATGAGTGCGGAGACCATCGACATCCCCATCGTGATCGACGGTAAAGAGATCGCGACGGGGGCTCTGCGTGAGGTCCGGTCGCCTCACAAGCATGCCCTGCTCTTGGCGCGTTGCCACGAAGGCGGCACCAAGGAAACGGAGCAGGCCATCGCCGCGGCGCTCGGCGCATGGCCCGAGTGGTCGCGCCTGCCTTTTGCGGCGCGGGCCGCGATTTTCCTGAAAGCGGCGGAGTTGCTCGCGACGCGTTACCGTCCGACCCTCAACGCAGCAACGATGCTGGGGCAGAGCAAGACGGCGCACCAGGCCGAGATCGACTCGGCGTGTGAGCTCATCGATTTCTTGCGCTTCAACGTCGCATTCGCCCAGCGCATCCACGAAGAGCAGCCAGCGAGCGCGGTGGGCGTGTGGAACCAGGCGGACCCGCGGCCGCTCGAAGGATTCGTGTTCGCGGTGACGCCGTTCAACTTCACGGCCATCGCCGGCAACCTGCCGACCGCGCCCGCGCTGATGGGCAACACCGTCGTTTGGAAGGCGTCCCACGCGGCGGCGCTCTCGGCGCACTACATCATGCGTCTGCTCATCGAGGCGGGGCTCCCTCCGGGCGTCATCAACCTCGTCCACGGCGCGCCGCAGCCGATTGCCGATGCGGTGATGTCGCATCGCGATCTCGCCGGCGTGCATTTTACCGGTTCCACGGAAGTGTTCTCCAGGATGTGGAAGCACGTGGGGGACCGGCTCCTCAGCTACCGTAACTTTCCGCGGCTGGTGGGGGAGACGGGAGGAAAGGACTTCGTGTTCGCGCATCCGTCGGCCGACGTCGATGCGCTGGCGGTCGCGCTGGTGCGCGGCGCCTTCGAGTACCAGGGGCAGAAGTGCTCGGCGGCGTCGCGGGCGTACATCCCGGCGTCGCTCTACCCGCGGGTCAAAGAGCGGGTGGTCGCCTTGATTGCGGATATCCGCATGGGGGACGTCGCCGATTTCCGCACCTTCATGGGAGCCGTCATCGATCGCCGCGCGTTCGAGCGCATCGGACGGTACATCGAGCAGGCGCGTTCCGACGCGGCGTGCACCATCGTCGCGGGGGGCGGCGTTTCCGGGGAAGAGGGCTTCTTCGTGCAGCCGACGTTCATCGAGACGAGTGACCCGAAGCACCGCTTGATGTGCGAGGAGATCTTCGGTCCGGTGTTGACGGCGTGGGTCTACTCCGACGGCGAGTACGAGCGCGCCCTCGAGCTCTGCGACACTGCATCGCCGTACGCGCTCACCGGCGCCTTCTTCGCGCGCGATCGCGCGGCGATCGTGCACGCTTCGGCGAAGCTCCGTCATACCGCCGGCAACTTCTACATCAACGACAAACCGACCGGCGCCGTCGTGGGACAACAACCGTTTGGAGGGGCGCGAGCGTCGGGCACCAACGACAAAGCGGGCAGCTCCCTCAACCTGCTTCGCTGGACGTCACCGCGAATCATCAAGGAGAGCTTCGCTCCTCCGACGGCGGTTCCGTATCCCTCGATGGCCGCGGAATAAGGTCGGTCATGGCCGACGAAGGTGTATCGATCGGGGTGGATTTGGGAGGGACGAAGATCGAGGCCGTCGTCTTCGACCGGCGAGCGTGCACCGTGGTGCGGCGCGAGCGCGTGGAAACGCACCGCGAGCGGGGGTACGACGCGATCGTGGAGGCCACCGCCGGTCTCATCGTCGATCTCGCCCGCAGCGAAGGACTCGACGTCGCCAAGGCGCCCATCGGCGTGGGGATGCCCGGGTCGGTCGTGCGCCGCTCGGGGCTCGTCAAAAACTCGAACACCATCTGTCTCAACGGGCGTCCCTTTCGCGACGATCTCGCGGGCCGGGTGGGGCGTCCGATCGCCTTCGCCAACGATGCCAACTGCTTCGCGCTGGCCGAGGCGCGCCTCGGCGCGGGGCGACCCTTCGTCGACGGCGTGGTGTTCGGCGTCATCATGGGGTCGGGGGTGGGAGGCGGCATCGTGGTGGGCGGCAAGGTCTGGCCCGGCCTTCAGAACATCGCCGGCGAATGGGGACATCATGCCGTCGGATCGCGGCAGAGTGAGCTCGGATCGCGCCCCCTCTGTTATTGCGGGCAAACGGGGTGTCTCGAGCTCTACCTCGGGGGGCCGTTCATCGAAGAGGAGTACAAGCGGCGCACCCAACGGCGTCGCGATCTCGCCACCATCGCCGCACGCTGTCCCGCTGACGCCGATGCGGTGGCCGTGCTGGATGAAGCGATGGACGCCTTCGGTCGGGGTCTCGCCAACGTGATCGATATCCTCGACCCGACGGCAGTCGTGCTAGGTGGAGGCGTGTCGAACCTGGATCTGTTCTATACGGAAGGGGTGGCGCGCGTGAAGAAGTACGTCTTCAACGACGAGCTCGAGACACCGATTCTCCGCCACGAAATGGGAGACTCGGCGGGCGTGCTCGGGGCGGCATTGCTCGATGGCAACTGAGCAGAGTCCGAGCGCAGGCGAGGCGCGGCATCGCGAGTACAACTTCGACGGTATCGTCGGGCCGACGCACAACTACGGCGGGCTGAGCCACGGCAACGTGGCCAGCATGACGCACGAGGGCAAGGTCGCGAACCCGCGCATGGCGGCGCTCGAAGGGCTGCAGAAGATGCGCTTCGTGCACTCGCTCGGCGTGGGCCAAGGCGTGCTTCCGCCGCATGACCGGCCGAGCTTGGGCACGCTGCGCAAGCTCGGCTTCGTGGGCCGCGACGAAGAGATCCTCGCGGCCGCCGCGGAGCACTCGGAGCACCTGGTGCGGCTCGTGTCGAGCGCGGCACCGATGTGGTGCGCCAACGCGGCGACGATCGCGCCGTCGTGCGACACCGCCGATGGCAAGCTGCATGTCACGCCGGCCAATCTGCACGAGCTCTTTCACCGCGCCATCGAGGCCGAGGTCACCGGCCGTGTCCTCAAGGGGCTCTTTGCCGACGGCCGGCGGTTCGTCGTGCATGAGCCGCTTCCTGGCGCTGGACACTTCGCCGACGAAGGAGCCGCCAACCACATGCGGTTCTCCGCGCCCGCGGAGGCCGCTGTGCACTTGTTCGCCTGGGGGCGAGTGAGCTTCGGCGAGGCCGCGACGGTGCGGCGTTTTCCGGCGCGACAAACGCGCGAAGCGTCGGAAGCGCTGGCCCGGCGGCACCTCTTGGCGTCGAACCGCGTCGTCTTGGCGCAGCAGCACCCACGCGGGATCGATGCCGGCGCGTTCCACACCGACGTGCTTGCCGTCAGCTGCGATGCTTTTCTGATGATGCACGAGATCGCGTTTCTCGACGGCCCGGCGGTGACCCAGCGGTTGCGGGCGCTGCTCGGAGGCGCGCTGTCCGTCGAGGTCGCCACCGAAGACGAGTTGCCGCTTCCCGACGCGGTCGCATCGTACGCTTTCAATTCCGCACTGGTGGCGCTCGACCACGGGTCGATCATGATCCTCGCCCCGGAGGAGACGCGCGAGAATCCGCGGGCGCGGGCATTTCTCGAACGGGTGCTCGAATCGAACAATCCCGTCAAGCGCGTGGAGTACTTCAACTTGCGTCAATCGATGCACAACGGCGGAGGACCGGCGTGCCTGCGCCTTCGCGTGCAGCTCTCCGAGTCGGAAGTGGCGGCGCTCGGTGCGCGGATGATCTTCTCCGCCGTCCTCGATGACGAGCTCGTCGCCTGGGTCAAGCGTCACTACCGCGACCGGCTCGTGCCGGGCGATCTGCGGGACCCGAAGCTGGCGCGCGAAAGTTTCACTGCGCTCGACGAGTTGACGGGCATTCTGCAGCTGGGATCGATCTACGATTTTCAGAGGAGCTGAGCTTGGCACCGCGCGGCGCCGGCGAGCCGAAAAGGGCCCGAGCCGGCCGAAAAGCGGGCGGTCGCGAGCGGTGCATGCGGGCCTGGTGGACAGGTGCCCACCTTCACGCACGCGCGAAGCGCTCGTGAAGGCAACATTTCTGCGATGGACGTTTTTGGATGCGTTTTGCCGGACGTGCATGCACCTCACCGGCGCCAAGACCTCGGACAAAGGTCTGGCGTAAGGAGGCATGCGTGACAGAGTGGTTGTTAGGAAATGGAACCTTCGACCCAACCGAGCCAGAGTCCGCCCGCGCATCCACTTCGCAGAGCTAGCACGCAGGCGCGCACGCGGTGGCTTCTCGTCGGAGCCGTTCTGGTCGCGACGCTCGCCGCAGGGTGGTCGGTCAAGCGTGCCATGGTTCCCGCGGCCCGCGTCGAGACCATCGGCTACACCGATCTCGTGACGCGCAGTGGCGCCGGCGAAGTCGCCAAGGCGGAGGTCGACGGCGATCGGATCGTCCTTCAGTTGAAGAACGGCGGGGCCGCGATGGCCGTCATTGCCAACGCGCACTCGCAGCATGCCATCGTGACGATGCTGGCCGATCGCGGCGTCGACGTCGTGTTTCAACCTCGCGACGGCACGGCCGAGCGTGCGCTCGGCGCGTTGCTGCCACTCTTCGTCCTTCTGTCGTTCATGACCGGCGCTGCGATCGTGTACCGCCGGCGAAGGCTTTCGCACGTGCGTCACGTGCAAGCGGTCGACCCTTCGACGGCGGTCTCCTTTGCCGATGTCGCCGGGGTCGACGAGGCCAAACAGGGACTGGAAGAGACCATCGAGTTTCTCCGTGATCCGGTGCGATTCGGGCGTCTCGGCGGCCGAGCACCACGTGGCATCCTCCTCTCCGGACCTCCGGGCACGGGCAAGACCTTGCTCGCGCGTGCCGCGGCCAACGAAGCGCGCGTTCCCTTTCTTTCCGCGGGCGGCGCGAGTTTCCAGGAGATGTTCGCCGGTGTCGGTGCGTCGCGCGTGCGCACGCTCTTCGCCGAGGCTCGGCGGATCGCGCCGTGCGTCGTTTTCATCGACGAGATCGACGCGCTCGGCAAGCGCCGTGGCCGCTCCGACGACTCGGCCTCGGCCGACGCCGATCAGATGTTGAACCAGCTGCTCATCGAGATGGACGGGTTCGATCAAAACGTCGGCATCGTGGTGCTCGCGTCGACCAACCGCCCCGACGTGCTCGACTCCGCCCTCCTTCGTCCCGGCCGTTTCGATCGCCAGATCCCCATTGCTCACCCGGATGCCCGCGGGCGGGAGCAGATCCTCCGCATCCATGCGCGCAAAATCACCCTTTCGCCGCGCGTCGATCTGACGAGCATCGCCCGCGTGACGGCCGGGTACACCGGCGCCGACCTGGCCCGCCTGCTCAACGAAGCTGCCATCTTGGCGACGCGCGATGGATCCGATGCCGTCAGCGAGGCGCACATCGAGGGCGCGCGCGATCGCGTCACCATGGGCGACGAGCGCCGCACGCTGGTCATGGAGGAAGGCGAGCGCTACGCGACCGCCGTCCACGAGGCGGGGCACGTCGCGGTCGGCTTGGCCTGCCTGCACGGCGACCCCATTCACAAAGTGTCGATTTTGCCGCGCGGCCGCGCACTCGGCGTGACCCAGTCCATTCCCGAGCGTGACCGCTTGATGTACCGCCGCGAGGATCTCGAGGACCGCATGGCCATGCTCCTCGGCGGACGCGCTGCCGAGACGGTCATCCTCAACACCATGACGGCCGGCGCATCCGACGACATCGAGCGCGCCGTCGGATTGGCCCGGCGAATGGTCGCCGAGATGGGCATGAGCGCCCTCGGGCCCGTTCACTCGGGCGACGATCCCGCGCAAAGGAGCCCGGCGACCCTCGATCGCATCGAGCGAGCGACGAGTCGACTCGTGCGCCGTCAGCTTCGGCGCGCGTGCGACATCGTGCGCGAGCGCCGCGCCGGGATCGAACGGCTCGTCGCCGAACTGCTCGAGCGCGACACGCTCGGCGCCGCCGAAATCCGCGCCTGCTTCGAGCCGGCCGCGGAGAAGACGCCGCCCCCCAGCGAGGCCAGCGCCGGCTGATACTCGGACGAGCCGGCGTTATGCGTCGTGCTGGTCGGCGGCGTTCTGATCTTTGGCCGGCGTTTCGCGTTTGCGGCCGCCGAGGTCGGTGCGCCAGTCGTCGATGATCTTGCGCCCCACCCTCGGCCAGCGGAGCTCGGCGAGGCGCGCCAAGAGTTGACGCGTGTGGTCGCCCGAGCAGCGCGGATCGCGAAAGCATTGCCGAGCAGCTTCGAGATCGGTCGTAGCGTCTTCGCGGCGCCCCTCGCTGAAGGCGAGCCAGCTCTTGGAGAGCAGAAGGTGCTGCCGTGTCTCCGCCTCGGCGAGCCCCACGCTCTCGCAGGCGCGAATCAAGTCGGCCGCGACGGGCTTATTGGCGGCAAGCGCGACTTGAGCGAGGACGAGCGATGCTTCGACGTGGCCGCGGGGCTCGCCCATCTCCGCGTAGAGCGAGGAGGCCGAGAGGGCATGATCGCGCGAGCGCCGGAGGTCGGCCGTGTCGAGGGCGATCATCGCCAAGAGTCGCTCGCAAGCCGCTTCACCGCGCGGGTTTCGGAGCTCTTTCATCATGGCGAGCGCGCTCGTGGCGCGCGTCTCGGCGAGGCTCATGGAGTCGCTGCGATGGGCGAGGTGACCGAGCGCGATCTCGCACTCCGCCAGACCGAGCCGGTAGCCGACCTTGGCAAGCTCGATGGCGGCCTGGTCGAGCAAGTTGCGCGCGCGCGAGAGACGCCCTTGGGCGAGGTAGGTGAGCGCGAGGAGGAGCAAGCACCGGCCATGACCGATGAGCGGATCAGGAAGGTCGCCGAAGTGGATGGCGGCGCGCTCGAGCCAGGTGCCGGCCGAGCCGTGATCACCTTGCTGATGATCGATCTCCCCGAGGACGAGCTCGCACTCGGCGATCCCCGCCTCGTCGGCGAGGAGGTCGAATTTGCCGAGCGCTTCCACGACGTGGTCTCGCCCCACCGAGACCGATTGGGCCGCCATGATATGCCCGAGCAGCCGCAAGCAGTGGGCTTCGTTCCGCAAGTCGCCCATGGCGGCGAAGGTTCGCCGTGCCGTCTCGGCCAGGTCGAGCGCTTCGGCGAATCTTCCCACGTGGCGCAGCGCTTCCGCGCGCCACCTGGCGTAGGCGGCCTTGGCCGGCCCCGCCACGAGCCCCTCGAGACGGCTCAGGTCGTTGAGCGTCGCGCCGACGTCGCGACCGCGGCGCCAATTGCTCTCCACGAATTCGAGCACGTGCTCGGCGACCGCGGCCTCGTCCCCGGCGCGCAGAAGATTCGTGATGCGATGGCTGACCACGCGGCGCGTGCCGGCGGCGGGGTGCAGCGCGAGGGCGTCGGCGGCGCTGCGAAAGACGCGTTTGGCGTCGGGCCGGTCGAGCTGGCACGAGAGCAGATGCTCGTGCAGGAGCGCGTGCGGCCAGCGCAGATGCCCGGGTCCGGCCGGGATGAGGATCTGGGCGTGGTGAATGGCTTCGATGGCGGTGGCCACGGGGAAGCCGAGCGACTCGAGCAGCGCTCGAAGGCACACGACGGGAATGTCGCCACCGAGTGCCGCCGCCGCGTGCGCGGCTTGGCGCAGATGGGGCGGGATGGCCAAAATGCGCTCGTCCCAAAGCTCGGCCGTCGACCCCGCCTGCTCCCCGAGGAACTGGGACGGCACGTAGTAGACGCCGTTGAACATGCGAAGATGGTCGTTGAGCGCCCATGCATGCAGAAGCTGCAAGGCGAAAAGAGGGTTGCCGCGGCTGCGCGTGGTGGCTCGCTCGACCGCCGCTGGCTCCAGCGGGAGCGACGACAAGAGCAGCTGCTCGGTATCGGCGGGACTGAGGGGACGCAGCTCGATCACTTTGCCCCCGTAGAGATGGCGCAGCGTTTCGAGGCGACTGAGGGCTTCGGAATCGACGGCGACCGCTTCGCTGCGCGCCGTCGCCAAAAGGAGCACCCGCACGTTGGGAAGCGCCTCATGCAGCTTGGCCAACACCTCGAACGTGCGCTCCGAACCGAGGTGCAGGTCGTCGAGCCAAAGCAAGATGGGACGACTCCGCCCGATCCGCTCCAGGATCTTGAGGATGGTCTGGTAACGAACCGCGGGGGAGTCGAAAAAGAAGCGTTTGCCCGTCGGTCCGAGTGGCACCGTCTCCCCGGGCGGGGTCGGCCGAAGCCACTCTGCGGTGGCCGCGACGAGCGCCTTGCCATCGTCGTCGTTGTCGGCGATCTCCCAGCAATTGAGCAGCGTCTTCTCGACCAGGTTGCGATCGGCGCCTTCCAGACCGAAATGCGAATTGACCGCGCCGACAACACCGTCGAGCGGCGCCGGGATGCGGCGATAGCGCGCGCGCAGGGGGACCATGAGCGCGCGTTCGTGTACCTGTTCGCACAGCCACTCGGCGAGCCGGCTTTTGCCGACACCCGCTTCCCCATAAAGAAGAATGAGCTTCTGCCCCTTGAAGTCGGGGTTTGCCATGTCGAGGGCGATGGCTTCGAGATCGGCGCGTTCTTCATTGCGCGCTACGAGCGGACTCGGTCGAAGGCCGAGCAGCCCGACCGCCGTTGCCGAGTCCGACGCTTCTTCCACCGCGTTCGCTTCCTCGGCGTGGATTGAGCTCGTCAGGCGCTCGGTATCCCGGGCGCGCACCTCTTCGATGGAGGTGATTTCTTCGAGCGAGGTTTCCGGCGTGTCCGGTTGAGGGTCGAACCTGAAATGCCACGTCTCGGTGGCTACCTGCGGCGCCAGGCGCGCCCAGGCGCGGCGCGCGTCGCCGGCGTACTCGAATCGCTGCCAGGGGCGCTTGGCGAGGAGCGTCTGCACGAAGGCCTTGATCTCGGGCGGCGCATTGGCGGGCGGCACGAAGTCGGGCAAGGGCGTGTTTTTGTGCCCTTCGAGGATCTCTTCGATGGTCCCCGTGTACGGCTCGCGACCCGAGAGCAGGTGATAGAGGATGCTTCCGATCGCATAGAGATCGGTCGGAGGACCGTAGTGCGGCGCAGCGCGGCGGATCTGTTCGGGGGCCATCCACCCCGGTGTGCCGGCTCCCGCGCGCACCACCCGCGGCGCGCCTTTCCCTTGGTTGAGGCGATGGTCCACGGGATCGCGCACCAGCGACGCCAGCCCGAGGTCCAGGATGTAGACGTTCGGCACGCTGCTCGAACCGTCGAAATCGAGCATGAGATTGGTCGGCTTGAGGTCACCGTGGATGACGCCGCGGGCATGCGCGTGCGCCAGACCGGCCAGGATCTGATCGACCATCGAATGCAGGACGGTGTACGGCCACGGCCACGGAATGGCGCGCGCCTCGAGCCAGGAGAGGAGCGAACGCCCGGGCGCCACGCTCATGACCAAGAAAGGCGAAGAATCGGACAGAATTCCGAAATCCCGCGCCTTCACGATCACGGGGTGGTCGAGCGAGGCCATGCAGCGTGCCTCCTGCTGAAACCACCAGCGTTCTTCCGGGTCGATGTCCTGATCGTTGCGGTGCAGGCGCTTGAGAGCGACTTGCTCGTCGCCGCAGGTATCCCGGCAGAGGTACACGATCCCCATACCGCCCCTCCCAAGCTCCCGCCGCACCTCGTAGCGTCCGGCCAGTAACGTGCCGGGCGCAATGGGTAGTAGGGCTTCGGTCATGGGGCGCGAGTGTAGCGCTGCCTAGGTTTCTGCAAACGTTCTTTGCCGAAAGTCCGCTTTTTGTCGGTCGGGACGGTTCCTGTCGGGTCGCCCCCGGAGGACGAACAACGTCGCACCTCAGCCGGCCGGTGGCCCCCGGAACGCCTCCCAGAAGCCCGTCGAGCCCCGATCCTATTGACCAATTCGTCGTTTCGACGCTGGCAGCGGGGCTGGTGTCTCGCTATCGCCTTGCTAGTCTTGACGCGCCGATCCATGGCGGACCCTCAAAAGACTCCCGAACGACAGGGGGACCTGGCCACGGTCCCTAGGCTGAAGAAAGCCCCTCGGTACATGGTCGTTTTTCATAACGATGATTACACAACCAAGGACTTCGTCGTTCACGTTCTCATGAAGTTTTTCAAGCTTTCCATCACCGAGGCAACGCACATCATGTTGAGCGTGCATCATAAAGGCTTCGGGGTGGCGGGAGTCTTCACGCGCGACATTGCCGAGACCAAGGCCTTGCAGGTCTGTGAATATGCGAAAAAACACATGATGCCTCTCAAAGTGACAGCCGAGCCAGAGTGACGCCCATGCGAGTCAGCCCCGAAGTCGAGATCGCGTTCGGCCTTGCCGCCAGCGAGGCGGAGCGGCGACGGCACGAGTTCATGAGCATCGAGCATCTGCTGTTCGCGCTGCTCTTCGACAACGACTGCGCTCGGGTCATCCGGCACTCCGGCGGCGATGTCGACGCCATGCGACGAAAACTCGACCATTTCCTCGATCACGAGGTCCCCCACGTCAATGACGGCATCGACGTCGCTCCGAGTCCCACGGTCGGCTTTCAGCGGGTCGTCCAGCGCGCGGCCATCCACGTTCGTTCCGCCGGCAAGGACGAGGTGAAAGGGCGCAATATCCTGGTCGCCATCTTCGCCGAAGCCGACTCGGTTGCCGCCCACACGCTGCAAGAAGCGGGCGTCACCCGCTTCGACGTCGTCAACTACATTTCCCACGGCGTGAGCAAAGCCGGAGAGAAGGCCGGCGAGGCGGGCGAAGGGGGGCGTCGTACTTCCATCGGCGGTGAAGAAGAGGAAGGGGAGGGGACGGCAAAAGACCCGCTCGCCGCCTACTGCGTCGATCTCGGGCAGAAGGCGGCGGAAGGTTACATCGATCCGCTGATCGGTCGCGAGAACGAGGTCGAACGCGCCATCCAGATCCTCGCGCGTCGCCGCAAGAACAACCCGCTCTTCATCGGGGACGCCGGCGTCGGCAAGACGGCGATCGTGGAGGGCATCGCCCTTCGCATCCACGAAAAGAAGGTGCCCGAGGCGCTGACCTCGGCGCGCATCTTCGCGCTCGACATGGGGTCGCTCCTCGCCGGCACCAAGTTTCGCGGTGATTTCGAAGAGCGCTTCAAAGGCGTCGTCAATGCCCTGGAAAAACGCGAGGGGAGCATCCTTTTCATCGACGAGCTGCACACGGTGATGGGCGCGGGGTCTGCCTCGGGAGGAACCCTCGACGCCTCGAACCTGCTGAAACCTGCGCTCTCGTCCGGCAAGATCCGTTGCATCGGCGCGACCACCTTCCAGGAGTACCGCTCGCACATGGAGCGCGACCGCGCGCTCGCGCGTCGGTTCCAAAAGATCGAAGTGGGGGAACCGAGCGTGGCCGAGACGGCTCTCATCTTGAAAGGCCTGCTCCCGCGCTACGAGGAGTTCCACGGCGTCACCTACACCGCCGGGGCCATCGAAGCCGCCGCGACGCTCGCCGATCGCTACCTGCGCGACAAGAAGCTGCCCGACAAAGCCATCGATCTGCTCGATGAAGCCGGTGCCGCCGCCAAGCTCACCAAGGGCAAAGGCGCCAAGATCGACGTGCCCGAGATCGAAATGATCGTCGCCAAAATGGCGCAGATCCCGCCGCGCCAGGTGTCGTCGTCGGACAAGCTGCAGCTGCGCGATCTCGAGACGACACTCGGCGACGTCGTGTTCGGACAGAAGAGCGCCATCCAGCAGATTGCGAGCGCCATCAAGCTTTCGCGCGCGGGCCTCAGGTCCCCCACCAAGCCCATCGGCTCGTTCCTTTTCACCGGGCCGACCGGCGTCGGCAAAACCGAGCTTGCCAAGCAGCTGGCCAAGGCGCTCGGCATCGAGTTCATGCGCTTCGACATGAGCGAATACGGTGAGCGCCACACGGTTTCGCGCCTCATCGGCGCGCCGCCCGGGTACGTCGGGTTCGATCGCGGCGGTCTGCTCACCGACGCCGTCTCCAAGACGCCTCACGCCGTGCTGCTGCTCGACGAAATCGAAAAGGCGCACCCCGACGTCTTCAACGTGCTCTTGCAGGTGATGGACCACGGCACCTTGACCGACAACAACGGCAAACCGGCCGATTTCCGGCACGTCATTTTGATCATGACCAGCAACGTCGGCGCGCGCGATCTCGCCGCCACGCGGCTCGGCTTCGGCGAGCGCGGCAAAGTGGGGGAGGACGACAAGGCCTTCAAGAACCTCTTCAGCCCCGAGTTCCGCAATCGTCTCGACGCGCGCGTCCAGTTCGCGCCGCTCGATCCTGCGGTCATGAAGAGCATCGTCGCCAAGTTCATCAAAGAGCTCGAAGCGCAGCTCGCCGAGCGCCACGTCACCATTCGCCTCCTGGACGGCGCGGTCGAATACCTCGCCCAGAAAGGGTACGACCCCGACTTCGGCGCGCGCCCCCTCGACCGCCTCGTCGACGACGAGGTCAAGCGTCCCCTCGGGGACGAGCTACTCTTCGGCAAGCTGCAAAACGGCGGCACCGTCGAACTCGACGCCGTGGACGGCAAATTGACGTTCCTCCTGACGGCCGCCGAGCCGGCGGACGATGAACCGACGAACCCCGCGGCATCGAAGGCGGCGGACGTCACGGTGGTAGAAACGGCCGAGCTTGGCGAGTCGAACGACGAGAAGCACCGCCTCAATTGATCAATTGACTTTCGAGTGCCCGGACGGCAGTCTCCGCGCCCAATTGCGGTGCCCCCACCGCAGGTCGCCCAGGTAGCTCAGTCGGTAGAGCAGGGGATTGAAAATCCCCGTGTCGGCGGTTCGATTCCGTCCCTGGGCACTGGATTTGGCGGGATTTCGGCGCTCAGAAGTTTCTTCTCCTTTTCCGATCAGGCTCGCTTTCGTTCGCGCTGCAGCTCCTGTCCAAGGTCGTAGTTGGTCTGCAGGTTCATCCAGAACTCGGGTGATGTATCGAGCGCTCGTGAAAGCATGATCGCCGTTGCCGGCGTGATCGCGCGGCGACCGCGAACGATGAGGTTGATCTGCTGAACAGCCACACCCATCCGGTCGGCGAGTGCGGTCTGCGTCAGACCCATCGGCGTAAGAAACTCCTCTTCGAGCACTTCGCCGGGGGTGTGGGAAGTCGGTTCTTCGGTAGCATGCTGCTCATCCCTTTCAGGGGTGGTAGTCAATAGTGCGAACTTTCGACGCCAGTTTTCCGTCGAACTGGAAGATGACTCGATATTGATCGTTGATCCGAATGCTCCAGAACGCGGCCAACTTGCCTTTGAGCTTCTCCAGCCGGTTGCCAGGCGGTGCCTGTAGTCCTCCTACGCGAACAAGGAAGTCAGTCCGGTCTTCTCGTCCGGAGGCGCGGCATTTTCGCCACATCAGGTCCGGTAAGGAGCGAAATGACGCGAAATGGGCGACGTAGGACATCGTCGCGAGCTCCTGCTTCTGATGAGCTGCACTCCGCCGGCACCTTAACGGATCGCAAAGCACCGGCACCTTTCACATGGCACAGTGGCACACTCCGAGGCAGGTGCGTCCGACATAACGTGCCACGTTCGATCGGCGGCGCGTTCGAAGTCGTCGCTCTCGCGTGCCGGACGAGCCGTGTGGATCTCGGACAATTCGTCCGGGCACCGCGGGAGTCGTGATGCGCCGCGACGGGGGATCGTGGATGCAAAACGCCGGGACGATCGGCGAAGTTCACACTCGAGGACGCGCTGTTAATCGCGAATCGACGAAGCACCAAGCAATACGTCGCCTTGGCATGAGCTGTGCTCATCGCTGCGTAGGGGAAGGCCAGCAAGGACCGCGCGTCGCGCGGTGACTCCAAATCGCAACAGATCGGACCTTTCGTGTTGGCTTTCCCACACACGGGAGAAAACCAAAATGCGTACCTCGATATCCATGGTCTTTGTCACTGCTGCCCTCTCGCTCTTGTCCACGAGCGGCGACCTCGGAG
>Ga0193706_1000589_pt1 | contig 20178 bp, 17 predicted proteins | sample U3c1metaG_FD_160130 | JGI IMG/M metagenome (GOLD analysis project Ga0193706, IMG submission 160130) | Soil microbial communities from a riparian zone of the East river system, Colorado, United States - U3c1 | ecosystem: Environmental > Terrestrial > Soil > Riparian zone | place: USA: East River... | reverse complement strand
TCCGCCCCCATGGCCTGGTGGAAATGGTCCGCACGGGCGAGATCGCGATCGCACGAGGCTCCGAGTAGTCCCTCCGCCGATGGGCCGCAGACCGGTCTATACCAGCGGAAATCTGCCTATCGACATCGAGTCTCGCGTTCGCGAGGCGGTTGCGCGGGGGCGGCGGACGCTGGTCAGCCTCACCGTCGAGACGGAGATCGGAGATCCCTGCGCGGCGGTGTTCGCTTCGCGACTGGCCTCGGACCGCTGGTTTTGCTGGGAGCAGCCCGACCGCGGGTTCGCGCTCGCCGGCCTCGGCGTCGCCCATGAGGCGGCCTCGCGGGGGGCGACGCGGTTCGCCGACGTCGCCGAGGAGTGCCTGCGAACAGGTGGCGACGCCGTCGTCGAGGAGCCGCGCGGGCTGCCGGCGGGCGCCGGGCCGGTATGGCTTGGCGGGTTCGCCTTCGACCCCGACGGCGGCGCCTCTTCGACCTGGTCCTCGTTCTCGCCCGGCTCCCTCGTCCTGCCGGAGCTTTCGCTTTGCCGCAGTGGCGATCGCGCCTTTCTGACCCTCAATTCCGTGATCCAGCCGGGCGACGACCCCGAGGAGAGGAGCGCTGCGCTTGCCTCCAGGCTGGCCGGGCTGCGCGGCGAGGCGCCGCTGCCGATGCTCGACCCGCACCCGACCTCGCACGCCGAGATCCACAGCGCCCGCCCGCCCGGTGACTTCGAAGCGGCCGTCTCCGCGGCGACAGCCCGGATCGGGGCGGGGGGGATGAGCAAGGCCGTGCTGGCCCGCGAGGTCGTCGTTAGCGCCGGTGCCGCCCATGACCCGGCCGCCCTGTTCGGCGCCATGCGCGAGCAGTTCCCGGCCTGTTTTTGCTTCTGTGTGGGAACCCCCGAGGCGGCCTTCATCGGCGCCAGCCCGGAGCTGCTGGTGCGCCGCTCCGGCGCCAGCGCCTCGACCGTCGCCCTGGCCGGCTCGACCCGGCGCAGCTCGGACCCCGCCGTCGACGACCACCTCGGCGAGCAGTTGCTGCGCAGCGACAAGGACCGGCGCGAGCAGCGGATCGTCTCCGAGCGGATCGTTCGCGCCCTGCGCCCCCACGCGGTCTGGGTCGAGGCGTCGGCCGAGCCGGAGATCGTCAAGGTGGCGAACATCCAGCACCTGGCGACGCCGGTCATCGCCCAGCTGGCCGAGCCTCATTCGGCGATCGAGCTGGCCGGCATGCTGCATCCCACCCCCGCCGTCGGCGGCGAGCCCTGGCCCGAGGCGTCGCGAACGATTGCCGAGCTGGAGGGGATGGACCGCGGCTGGTACGCCGGCCCGGTTGGCTGGATGGACGCGACCGAGGACGGCGAGTTCTGCGTCGCCCTCCGCAGCGCCCTGCTGCGCGACCGCGAGGCCCATCTCTTCGCGGGGGTGGGCGTCGTCGCTGGGTCGGACCCCGCCGCCGAGCTGGCCGAGACCGAGGTCAAGCTGCAGGCGCTGCTGCCGTTGCTGGCTTAGGGCTCCGCTCGGCGACGTCGAATCGGCCAGAATGCGCTGCGTGATTCGTCGAGGGACATTGGGAGCGGCGGTGCTGGCGCTGTTGCTGACAGGGGGCATCGCAGCGGCTGCGGCGCCGCAAGGGCCACGGCTGGCTGTCGTCAAGGCGAGCTCGAAGCCGCCTGGGCTAGAGCTGGTGACCGTCAACCGGAACGGCGGCGATCCCCTGCGCCTGGCGGGAGGCGGCCTGCGCTCGCGCCCATGGGTGGACTCCTTTTCGCCACTCTCGTGGTCTCCCGACGGAGAGAGGGTCGCGTTCAGCGGGATGGTCGGCTTCCGCAAGGGAGACGATTACGAGCCCATCCGAAAGCTCTTCACCGTGCGCGCCGATGGCAGCGCCCTCCGTCCGGTCCGGGGCACCAACGGGGCCGTCGGGCCGGTCTTCTCGCCGGACGGGCACACGCTCGCCTTCACCCGTTCGGTCGAACGCGAGGCGCCGACCACCATCGGCGGAAAACTGAGAAAGGAAGGCTTCGACGGCGCCAGCATCTGGACCGTCGATCTGCGGACCGGCGCGCAGCGCCAATTGACGCCCTGGCGGGACGGGCTCGAGTACTTCGCCTCGTCGTTCTCGCCCGACGGCTCGACGCTGCTGGCGACGCACGAGGATGCCCTTCTTCTCAACGAAGCCGAGCCGGTGGCGCTGAACCTCGACGGCAGCGGATCGAGGCGGCTCCTCGACGACGGCACCTCCCCGGTGTATTCGCCCGACGGTTCCCGGATCGCCCTGGTTCGCCGCACCGTCGAATACGGCGACGATCGCGGAGAAGACAGCGACCTCTACGTCATCGACGCCGACGGCGGTGGCATTCGCCGCCTCAGCCGCCCGCCCGGCCGCCACGAGCTCTTCCCCAGCTGGGACCCGTCCGGCGAGCGCCTCGCCTACGTCCGGTTCTCGGCCGCCAGGACGGAAGCGGCGGCCTTCGGTGTCGGCGACGCTCTGATGCAGATCAACGCCGACGGCACCTGTCAGTCCAAGGTGGCCTCCGGGCCGAGCATGGCCTTCTTCGTCCCCGCTTGGCAACTGGGGCCCGGCCGCGGGGCGGGGCGGATCGAGTGCTAGCGAGGTGCTCGGAATGCGCCGCATGATCCAGCGGGCGGTGGGAGCTGGGGCCCTGGCGCTGCTGTTGACGGCGGGCGTCGCCGGCGCCGCGGCGCCGGCAGGGCCGCGCCTAGCGGTCGTCAAGGAAACGTGGAACCCGAACCGGGTCACGCTTCTCACGGTGGGCCCCGATGGCAGCTCTCCGATGCGGATCGCCGGCGGACAGGCGAGGCACAGCCCGGTGAGCTTCGGGCGGCTCTCATGGCGCCCCGACGGGACCGAGGTCGCCTTTCACGGCCTCCTGTCGATCTTCCTGGCAAGGGCCGACGGGAGCGGGGCCCGCGAACTCAACATCGCCGGGGCCGAACGGCCGGTCTTCTCGCCCGACGGACGCACCCTCGCCTTCACGCGCTTCGGCGGCCGGGAGGCGGCGATCTGGACCATCGACCTGGCCAGCGGTGCGCAGCGTCAGCTGACGCCATCGCGACGCGGACTCGAATACGTCGGCTCCTCGTTCTCTCCCGACGGGACCACCCTGCTCGCGACGCGCATCGATCACAAACGCGATGGCCAGCCGGAACTGATGGCGTTGCATCTCGATACCGGCGGCGCGACCCGTCTCCTCGAGCGGGGTTTCGCGCCGATCTACTCGCCCGACGGGACGAAGGTCGCTCTCTTCCGCGAAATGGGGAAGCGGCGAACCAGCGACCTCTTCGTTCTGAACATTGAGCGCGGCTCCCTGCGCCGGCTGACCCGGACCCCGCACAATGAAGAGCTCTTCGCGAGCTGGGACCCGTCCGGCGAGCGGATCGCCTTCGCCCGCTTCCGGGGGCGGCACCTCGAATGGGCCAACTCGATCGTCCAGATCAACGCCGACGGCTCCTGCGAGACCGAGATCCTCGCGCGCAAGAGAACCGTCTTCTCCGCCCCGGCCTGGCAGCCTGGCCCCGGGCGCGAGGCCGGACGGATCCGCTGCTAGCGGATAGCGGTCGCGACGCGCTCGGCGAGGCGCCGGTGCAGCTCGACGTTGACGTGGCGGTCGACCCGCACCTCGATCAGGCCGGTTCCGGCGGTGAGGGCGGCGGGGAGATCTGCCAGCGAGTCGAGGCGGCGATGGGGAAGTTCGAACAGGGCGGCGGCCTTGGCGGTGTCGACGCCGCGGGGGGTCCCGAGCAGGGCCTCGAACTCGTCGCCGGTCAGTGACTTCTCCTGCGGCAGGAAGTGGAAGATGCCGCCGCCGTCGTTGTCGATGACGACGATCCGGACCGGGGTGGAGACGTCGCGCAGGGCGGCGAGGCCGCCGATGTCGTGGAGCAGGCCGAGGTCGCCGGTGACGATCGTGGTCGGGCGGCCGCTGGCGTGGGCGGCGCCGATCCCGGAGGAGATCAGGCCGTCGATGCCGTTGGCGCCGCGGTTGCTGAGGAACAGCGCGTCTGCCTGCTCGGGGCCGAGGAACGCCTCCTGGTCGCGGATCGGCATGCTGGAAGCGGTGTAGACGAGGTCACCGTCGCCGTGGGCGAGCCCGAGCGCACGGTGCAGGGCCGGCTCGGCGATCGGGCCGCCGGCCTCGAACTCCGTCTCCAAAGCGGCCTGGGCCGCCGCCTCGGCGGCGATCCATGCCTCCGGCGCGGCGCGCGGCTCCTTCTCCAGCCGTGCCGCCCAGCCCGAGGCCAGCTCGGTCGGGTCGGCGCGGAGGATCGCCGCAGCCCGGTTGCTCGGCTCGTTCCAGCCGCCGCTCGGGTCGATCACGACTTCGCTGGCGCCGCTCGCGGCCAGCCAGGCCCGCAGCGGCTTGCTGGTCGGCATCTCGCCGAAGCGCAGGACGAAGTCGGGGACGACCGACTTGGCGAAGCGCTCGTCGCGCAGCAGCAGGTCATAGCTTGCGATCACGCGGGAGCGGTCGTGGGGGCCGCAGCGCAGCTGCGAGGTCGGCTCGGCCAGGATCGGGAAGCCGGACACCCGGGCCAGGTGGGTCAGGGGCTTGCGCAGCTCGGGGTCGAGCTGGCGCCCGGCGACTATCACGCCGGATATCGCGTCGCCGATGTGGGCCGCCATCTCCTCGAGCAGGAAGGCCGAGGGCTCGAGGTCGATCCGCGTCACCGCCGTCAGCGGCCGCCCTTCGCGGCCAGCCAGGGCGAGCGGGTCGGTCGCGGTAACGGCGCCCTCGACCGCGACCGGCGCCAGCGGCTCGCGCCAGGGGAGGTTGAGGTGCACCGGCCCGGGGCGGGTCTCGCCGCGCGCCGCCGCCAGCGCCCGGCAGGCGACCGAGCGGTAGTGCAGCAGGCCGTCGTCGTCGGCCAGATGGGTGCCGACTTCGCAGAACCAGCGCACCGAGGAGCCGAACACCTTGATCTGGTCGATCGTCTGCCCGGCGCCGATCCCGCGTAGCTCGGGCGGCCGGTCGGCGCTCAGAGCCACCAGCGGCAGCCCCGACTCGTCGGCCTCGATCACAGCCGGGTGGTAGTTGGCGACGGCGGTGCCCGAGGTGCAGAGCAGGGCCACCGGATCGCCGCTCGCCTGCGCCGCCCCGAGCGCGAAGAAGGCGGCCGAGCGCTCGTCGACGATCGTCGTCACCTCGATCTCGGGCGCTCGCCAGAGCGCTACCGCGAGCGGGGTCGAGCGCGAGCCGGGGGAGACGACCGCCTGGCGCAGCCCGCCACGAGCCAGCTCCTCGACGAAGGCCGAGGCGAGGGCGGTGTTGGCATTGGTCGGATCCACGGGGATTGTCGACTTTCCCGGCTGGATGCCGAGCAAATCGACACCAGGCTAAAGCCGGTGGTGGTCGAGCGCCCGCTCGTCGACCTCGACGCCGAGGCCGGGGCCCGAAGGCGGATGCAGCATCCCGTCACGAAGCTCGCACTCGACCGAGGCCACGGTCGAGGAGAAGAGGCGCTGGGTCGCCAGCCCGTGGGCGAGGCCGAGGCCACCTTCGGGGGCGCTCTCGCGCAGCGTCTGCGCCACCTGCGCCGCCGCGGCGATCCCGGCCGGCCCGTCGAGGGCGCTGGAGAGGTAGGACGGCAACACGTCGGCGATCGCGATCGCCTCGACCGGCCCGCCGACCTTCGACAGCTTCAGTCCCGCCAGTTCGCAGGCGCCGAGCGCTGCCCCACGTTCGGCGTCGGCGCGGCTCGCGATGCTCTCGTCCCCCGCGATCGGGATCGAGGTCCCCGCGGCGACCTCGGCGGCTTCCTCGAGGGTCGCCACCGGCTGCTCGGCCAGCTCGATGTCGAGCTCCTCCAGCGCGGCCAGGGTCCGCTTGGCGTCGGCCACGCTCCAGACGCCGTTGGCATCGATCCGGATCCGCGCCGCTGGGCCGACCGCCTCGCGCACCGCCCGGACCTGGCCGACGTCGTCGCCCACCCCGAGCTTCAGCTTGAAGGTGGAGAAGCCCTCGGCGGCCCAGCGCAGCGCGTCCTCGGCGACCGCCGCCGGCGCCGCGGCTACAAGGGTCGCGTTGCACGGGACCGGCTCGGCCGCGGCGGGCGAGGAGTGGCCCTCGGCCGCGGCACGGCGCCCGCGCAGGTCCACGAGGGCCGTCATCGCAGCGCAGCGGGCGGGCGGGGAGAGGTTGGCGACCCCTCCGCTCAGGCTCGCCTCGTCCAGCTCCGAAAGCTCTCCGAGCAGCTCCAGCTCGCCGACCACCCGCGCCAGTGTCGCGCCGCCGCGCAGCGACAGCGGCACCGCTTCGCCCAGGCCCATCAGCCCGTCGCTCGACCGCAGCCTCAGCAGCACCATCTCGCGCCGGTCGAGGCTGCCGCGCGCGGTCGCGTAGGGCTCGCGAAAGGGAAGCGCATAGGGGATGACCTCTACGGAGGCGATTCGCACCCCCACAGCTTCTCACCCTGGGGCGGCTGCGGGGCGGGCTTAGCTGGAGATCAGCAGCCCGGCCGAGACCAGCAGGCTGTAGACGGCGAGCAGGGTGCCGGTGGCGGCGAGGGCGCCGTTCAGCGCCGGGCCGTCGGTGCGGTTGGTCATCGCCCGCATCGGCGCGAACGCCATCGGCAGCGCCAGCAGGCCGATCAGCGGCAGCGCGCTCGCCTCGCCGGCGGCCAGCGAGAGCGGCAGGGTCAGGAACGCGCCCAGCACCAGCAGCCGGTAGAGCATCACCGCGTTGGCGCGGCCCATCCGCACCGCCAGGGTCATCTTGCCGGCCCGCCGGTCGGTCTCGAGGTCGCGGACGTTGTTGACGACGAGGATCGCGGTGGCGAGGAAGCCGATCGCGATCGAGAGCCCCAGCGGCAGCGCGTCGAGCTGCTCCACCTGCACGTAATAGGAGCCGTTGACGGCGACCAGGCCGAAGAAGAGGAAGACGAAGACCTCGCCGAGGCCGGCGTAGCCGTAGGGCCGCGGGCCGCCGGTGTAGAGGACCCCGGCGGCGATCGAGACGACGCCGATCAGCAGGATCACCGGCCCGGCCACGGTTGCCAGGTAGACGCCGCAGGCGATGGCCACCGCGAAGGCGATCCAGGTCGCCCGCATAACCCGCTGCGGCGTCACCAGGCCGGCCGAGGTGACCCGCACCGGTCCCAGCCGGTCGGCGGTGTCGGCGCCGCGCTTGGCGTCGGAGTAGTCGTTGGCGAGGTTGGTCCCGATCTGGATGAAGACCGAGCCGACCAGGGCGGCGAGGAAGGCGCCGACCCGCGGCAGCTCCCCAGCCCACTGCACCGCCGCGGCGGTCCCGACCAGGACCGGCGCGATCGCCGCCGGCAGGGTCCGCGGCCGGGCCGCCATCAGCCAGATCCTCATGGCCGGCGCGGGAATTTGGAGAAGTCGGGCTGGCGCTTTTGCTTGAAGGCCTCGCGTCCCTCGCGAGCCTCCTCGCTGCCGTAGAAGAGCAGGTTGGCGTCGTGGGCCAGCTGCTGGATCCCGGCGTATCCGTCCTCGTGGGCGTTGAAGCTCGCCTTGGCCAGGCGCAGCGCGAAGGGCGAGAGCGCGAGCATGTCGCGGCACCAGGCGACCGTCTCCCGCTCCAGGTCCTCGAGCGGGACGACCGCGTTGACCAGCCCCATCTCCAGCGCCTCCTCGGCGTCGTACTGGCGGCACAGCAGCCAGAACTCCTTTGCCTTCTTGGTGCCGACGAGGTCACGCAGGAGGGAAGCGCCGAAGCCGCCGTCCCAGGAGCCAACCCGGGGGCCGGTCTGCCCGAAGCAGGCGTTGTCGGCGGCGATCGTCAGGTCGCAGCAGACGTGGAGGATCTGGCCGCCGCCGATCGCGTAACCGGCGACCATCGCCACCACCGGCTTCGGCAGCCGCCGCATCTGCACCTGCAGGTCGGTGACGTGGAAGCGACCGAGCGAGGCGCCCTCGGCGACGTAGCCACTGTCGCCGCGGACCGTCTGGTCGCCGCCGGAGCAGAACGCCTTCTGGCCCTCCCCGGTGAGGACGATCGCGCCGATCTCGGTGTCCTCGCGCGCCAGCTCGAGCGCAGCGGAGATCTCGATCAGGGTCTGCGGCCGGAAGGCGTTGAGGACCTCGGGCCGGTCGATCGTGACCTTGGCGATGCCGTCGGCCTTCTCGTAGCGGATGTCGTCGTACTCGGCGACGCTCTCCCACCCGATCGGCGCGTAGAGATCCTCCGCGGGCAGGGCGTCCTTGTGGCGTTTGGGCATGATGGGCACGATATCCGGATGAAGCTCGACGACTGGCTGGCCCAGAGATCTCAAAGCTGTCCCGACCGCACCGCCCTGGTGGCGGACGGGGCTGAGATGACCTACGCCGAGCTGGAGGCGGAGGCAACCTGGGTCGCTCGCCGCCTCGCCGCCCACGGCGTCCGCCGCGGCTCCACTGCCGCCCTGACCATGCACCCGCGCCGCGAGCAGGTGGTGCTCGCCCATGCGCTGATGAAGGTCGGCGCCAAACTGCTGCCGCTAAGCCCGCGCCTGACTATCGAGGAGCGGCAGGCGGTGGTCGCTGCCGAGGAGCCGATCGTCGACCTCGACGATGCCGGCGAGTTGACCCAGACCGAGGCCGACATGCCGCTGCTCGGCGAGCACGACATGGACGAGGTCTGCGCCCGGGTCCTGACCAGCGGCAGCACCGGCGCCCCGCACCCGATCGGGCTGACCTACGGAAACTTCCTCTGGAGCGCCGTCGGCTCGGCCTTCAACATCGGCGTCGAGCCCGAGGACCGCTGGCTCTGCTGCCTGCCGCTCAGCCACGTCTCCGGGCTTAGCATCGTCATGCGCTCGGTCATCTACGGCACCACCGCCGTCGTCCACGACGGCTTCGACGTCGACCGCGCCGGGGCTGCCCTGGAAGCCGACGGGATAACCGTCGTCTCGGTCGTCTCGACGATGCTGACCAGGCTGCTCGAGGCCGGCGCCGACCTCGCCGGCCCGCGGGCGATCCTGGTCGGCGGCGGCCCGGTCCCGGAGGAGCCGCTGGAAGAGGCGATCGCCAAGGGCGCCACGGTGGTCCAGACCTACGGCCTGACCGAGACCTGCTCGCAGGTGACGACGCTGGCCCCGGCCGAGTCGCGCCGCAAGCTCGGCTCCGCCGGCCGGCCGCTGCTCACTACCCACCTCCGCATCCAGGACGGCGAGATCCTGGTCCAGGGCCCGACCGTCGCCCCCGGCCGCGCCGACGCCGACGGCTGGCTGCACACCGGCGACCTTGGCCACATCGACGAGGAGGGCTTCCTCTACGTCAAGGACCGGATCGACGACATGATCGTCAGCGGCGGCGAGAACGTGGTCCCGGCCGAGGTGGAGGAGATTCTGCTTCGCCACCCCGAGGTCGCCGACGCGGCCGTGATCGGCCGCGAGGACCCGGAGTGGCAGCAGGCGGTGACGGCGGTGGTGGTGCTGGAGAGCGGCTCGGCCGTGACCCCCGACGACCTGCGCCGCCACTGCGCCGAATCGCTGGCCGGGTTCAAGGTGCCGAAGCGAGTCGAGCTGGCGGCGGCGCTGCCGCGCACGCCCTCCGGCAAGCTGATGCGCAGGGCGCTCCGATAGCCTGCCGCGCATGCGCACTGACGACATTTTCTACGACAAAGACGCCGACCTCGGCAAGCTCGACGGCAAGACCGTCGCGATCCTCGGATACGGCTCCCAGGGGCACGCTCACGCCCTCAACCTCAAGGACTCCGGGGTCGACGTGGTGGTCGGCCTCCGCCCCGACTCTTCCAGCCGCGCGAAGGCGGAAGCGGCGGGGCTCGAGGTGCTCGACATCGCCGAAGCCGCCAGCCGCGGCGACCTGGTGATGGTTCTGCTCCCGGACGAGAAGCAGTCCGAGATCTGGCAGTCCGACATCGCCGACGGCATCGCTCCCGGCAACCTCTTGCTCTTTGCCCACGGCTTCGCGATCCACTTCAACGAGATCGAGCCACCCCCCGGCGTCGACGTCGGCATGGTCGCCCCCAAGGGCCCCGGCCATCTGGTCCGCCGCCAGTACGAGGAAGGCGCCGGCGTCCCCTGCCTGATGGCGGTCCACCAGGACGCCACCGGCAGCGCCCACGACCTCGTCCTCGCCTACGCCTCGGGCATCGGCGGCGGCCGCGCGGCGGTCATCGAGACGAGCTTCAAAGACGAGTGCGAGACCGACCTCTTCGGCGAGCAGGCCGTCCTCTGCGGCGGCGCCTCGGAGCTGGTCCGCGCCGGCTACGAGACCCTGGTCGAGGCCGGCTACGACCCGCGCCTCGCCTACTTCGAGTGCCTGCACGAGCTCAAGCTGATCGCCGACCTGATGTACGAAAAGGGCATTCAGGGCATGCGCTACTCGATCTCCAACACCGCCGAGTACGGCGACATGACCCGCGGCAAACGGGTGATCGGCGACGAGTCCCGCGCCGCCATGAAGCAGATCCTCAGCGAGATCCAGTCCGGCGACTTCGCCCGCGAGTTCATCGCCGAGAACAAGGCCGGCAACGAGAACTTCGACCGCATGCGCAAAGAGGGCGAGGGGCACGCTGTCGAGGAGGTCGGGAAAGAGCTGCGGGATATGATGCCTTGGATCGACCAGGGGTTTAAAGACACGAAGTAGGGCGGCGGGTGGGGGAGGGACGGGTGCCCCTCTCCCGGAGGCCGTCGCGCAGCTGGGTCGAGCGCCGAGGGCCCTGGCGTGGTTTCTTGAGCCTCCGGGAGAGGGGCACCCGTCCCTCCCCGCGGAAGCTCTACTTCAGCTCACCTCGGGATGCAGGCTTCATCTCGAAGTGGAGTCTGGACCTCCGCTTTGGGTGGAGGTTCTGTACCTCGGACGGGAGCGGAGCTTCGGTGCACCCCTGCCACTCAGCGGTGCGTCTCGCCCTCGCCCAGTTTGCCGTCCCTGCCCACGTACCCGCCCTTGCCGCCGATGACGACGTAGACCGCCTCCTCGGAGTCGCTGAGGTTGCGCACCTTGCGCTCGGTGGGGGCGTCGACCCAGGCGAGGCCGCCGGCGGTCAGCCGCTGGGTCGAGCCGTCGCCGAAGGTCAGCTCGACTTCGCCGCTGTGGAGGAAGTAGAGCTCCTCCTGCTCGTCGTGGTAGTGGCTGCCGGTCTCATAGGTCGGGGGGAGGACGATCGCGTTGACCCCGAAGGCGGTGACGCCCAGCTCCTTGCGGATCTTGCGGAACCCGGGCCCCTCGCCGAGGTCGGCGAGGTTGGCTACGGCGTAGCCCTCGCCCTTGGTCACGTTCTCGTTGGTCGTGTCGCTCATTGCAGCCTCCTCAGATGCTCGGCATTGCCGGCGGGGCGGGTGGGGCGGCCGCGGGGGCGGTTCCCTTTGCTCGCTCGATGCCGATCGGCGGGTAGTCGTCGGTGAGGATCGCGATGTAGCCGAAGACGCGGGCGTGGAAGCTGTTGACGAAGGTCATCATGTCGTTGACCCCCGCCGGCAGGTAGCCACGGAAGACGATCGTCACCCAGGCCACCACTCCGGCCAGCAGCTGGATGTAGGTGGTTCCGTAGGAGAGGACCAGGGCCACCGGCAGCGCGAGGACGAGGCGGAAGAACGCCTTCAGGCGGCTCTGGCGCTCGGCCGCCGGGGCGATGTTGACGCGGATCGGGTAGGCCGGATCGTCGCTGAGGCTGAAAGGCGGCCAGACGTCGGTCTGCAGATAGATCCAGGCTGAGGTGCGGATCGAGAAGCGCACGACGCCGGAGTTGAACTCGTACAGCCACTGTGGATAGCGGCCGAGGATGACCACCGCGACCCAGGCGAAAAGATGCGTGAAGGCGAAGAGGATCCCCCAGAAGGTGGCGACGATCAGCCACGGAATCGCCAGGAGCAGCCGGAAGAACGTCGTCCAGCGGTTCGGCGTCGGGTTGAAGTCGGCTTCGTAGCTAATCGGATACATCGTTCCCCCTCGGTTGGACGGGACTACCGGGTCGAGCGCCGCGAGCCTACCCCCGACCCCGGCGGGAGTCCACCCGCGACGGTCAATAACCTGTCGGCCCGATGGCGCCCCCGGCAATCGACACCGCGCAGATCCCGGCTGAGCTGAAGCCGGCCGACGGCCGCTTCGGCTGCGGGCCCTCGAAGGTGCGTCCGGAGGCGCTCGCCGCGCTGGCCGAGCGCTCGCAGCTGATGGGCACCTCGCACCGCCAGGCGCCGGTCCGCGAGCTGGTCGGCCGGGTGCGCTCCGGGCTGGCTCAGCTCTTCTCCCTGCCCGACGGCTACGAGGTCGCCCTCGGCAACGGCGGCACGACCGCTTTCTGGGACGCCGCCGCCGCCTGGATCGTGCGCGAGCGCGCGCTTCACCTCAGCTACGGCGAGTTCTCGCAGAAGTTCGCCAGCGCGACGGCGGCAGCGCCGTTCCTGGCCGACCCGATCGTGGTTGCGGCCGACCCGGGCGACGCGCCGGCCCCGACCGCCGATCCCGCCGCCGACGTCATCGCCTGGGCCCACAACGAGACCTCGACCGGGGTCATGGTGCCGGTCGAGCGCCCGGCCGGCGCCGGTGAGGCCCTGGTGCTGATCGACGCCACCTCGGGCGCCGGCGGCCTGCCGGTCGACGTCGCCGACGCCGACGCCTATTACTTCGCCCCGCAGAAGTCCTTCGGCGCCGACGGCGGCCTCTGGCTGGCCCTGCTCAGCCCGGCCGCGATAGCCCGGGTCGAGGAGCTGGACGGCGCCGCGGACCGCTGGCAGCCCGGCTTCCTCTCGCTGCAGACCGCGCTGGAGAATTCGCGCAAGGATCAGACCTACAACACGCCGGCGCTGGCGACCCTGCTGCTGCTCGCCGACCAGGTCGAGTGGATGCTCGCCAACGGCGGCCTGGACTGGTGCGTGGAGCGGACCTCGGACTCCTCCGGCCGGCTCTACGGCTGGGCCGAGCGCAGTGAGTTCGCGACCCCCTTCGTCGCCGACCCGGCCAAGCGCTCTCTGGTCGTCGGCACTGTCGACTTCGCCGACTCGGTCGACGCCGCAGCCCTGGCCGCCACCCTGCGCGCCAACGGCATCGTCGACGTCGAGCCCTACCGCAAGCTCGGCCGCAACCAGCTGCGGGTGGGGATGTTCCCCGCCGTCGAGCCCGCCGACGTCGAGGCCCTGACCGCCTGCGTCGACTGGGTCCTCGCCAACGTCGACGGGGTGGCCAAGTGAAGGTCCTGGTCAAGGAGAAGATCGCCGACACCGGCGTCGACCTCCTGCGCGCAAACTTCGACGTCGACCTCGGCCTCGAGATGTCCGACGACGAGCTGCGCGAGAAGATCGGCGCCTACGACGCGATCCTGATCCGCTCGGCGACCAAGATGACCGCCGAGCTGATCGAGCTGGCGAGCAACCTGAAGGTGATCGGTCGCGCCGGCACCGGCGTCGACAACGTCGACATCCCCGCCGCGACCCGCCGCGGGATCATCGTCGCCAACGCGCCGGAGTCGAACTCGGTAGCCGCCGCCGAGCACACGCTGGCGCTGGCGCTGGCGCTCTTTCGCAACGTGCCCCAGGCCCACGAATCGCTGGTTGCCGGCCGCTGGGACCGCGCCAAGTTCAAGGGCGCCGAGCTCTACGGCAAGACGCTCGGGGTGATCGGCTTCGGCCGCATCGGCCAGCTCGTCGCCAAACGGGCGCAGAGCTTCGAGATGGACGTCGTCGCCTTCGACAAATTCGTCTCCGCCGAGCGTTTCCGGGAGCTCGGGGTCGAAGGCCTCGACAGCGTCGAGGCGGTTCTCGGCCGCGCCGACCTGATCACCCTGCACGTGCCGAAGACGCCGGAGACGATCGGCTTGATCGGAGCCGAGACGATCGCGGCCATGAAGGACGGCGCTCGCCTCGTCAACTGCGCCCGCGGCGAGCTGGTCGACCTCGACGCGCTGCTGGCCGGCCTCGAGTCGGGCAAGCTGGCTGGCGCCGCCCTCGACGTCTTCCCGTCGGAGCCCTTCACCGAGCACCCGGTCTTCGCCCGCGGCGACGTCGTCGTCACCCCCCATCTCGGCGCCTCCACCGCGGAGGCGCAGGACCGCGCCGGAGTCGTCACCGCCGAGCAGGTGAGCGCCGCCCTCAGCGGTGGGGTCGTCACCAACGCCGTCAACATCGCCGCCGTCCGCCCGGAGGCGATGGAGGCGCTGGCGCCGTTCGTGCCGCTCTGCGAAAAGCTCGGCCGCCTCGCCCAGGGCCTCGGCGACGGCTCGGTCGATCGCGTCACCGCCGAGTTCCGCGGCCGCATCGCCTCGCACGACACCCGCCTGCTCGGAATCGCCGTCCTCGTCGGCATCCTCTCCGGCCACACCGAGGAGCCGGTCAACCTCGTCAACGCGCCGCAGATGGCCGAGGAGCGCGGGATCGAGCTGGTCGAGACCAAGGACGCCAGCGCCGAGGACTTCACCGAGCTCGTCACCGTCCGGGTCAGCTCCGGCGGCGAGGAGGTCGAGGTTGCCGGCACCAGCGTCGGCCCGCGCAACGAGCCCTATCTAGTTTCCGCCTGGGGGGAGGGCTTCTACCTGCCTTTCGCCGAGCACATCTCGGTCTTCCGCTACGCCGACCAGCCGGGAATGATCGGCCGGGTCGGGACGATGTTCGGCGCCGAGGGCGTCAACATCGTCTCCGCCGCCGTCGGCGCCGAGCAGGGCGGCGACAAGGCCGTGATGGCGCTCACCACCGACGCCCCGGTGCGGGCCGAGACGATCGAGAAGATCCTCGGCATCGACGGTTTTTCCGTCGGCCGCTCGGTGGACCTCTAGGGTTCTCGCCATGCGGGCGGTGGTGCTGACGGGGACCGGCGGTCCCGAGGTCTTGAAGGTCCAAGAGCGCCCGGATCCCGCGGTCGGCCCGGGCCAGATCCGTATCGCGGTGCGTGCCGCCGGCATCAACTTCGCCGACACCCTGGCCCGCGTCGGCCTCTACCCGGACGCGCCGAAGACGCCCTGCGTGCTCGGCTACGAGGTCGCCGGCGAGGTGGAGAGCGTCGGTCAGGGGATCGGGAGCTTCAAGCTGGGCGACCGCGTCGTCGCCGGCACCCGCTTCGGTGGCCAGGCCGAGCTGGTCAGCGTCGACGCCGTACAGGCGCTGCCGCTTCCGGATCGGCTCAGCTTCGAGCAGGGCGCGGCCTTCCCCGTCAACTACGGCACCGCCTACGCGGCCCTGGTCTTGATGGGTGGCATGCGACAGGGCGACCGCGTCCTCATCCATGCCGCCGGCGGTGGGGTCGGGATATCGGCTGCTCAGATCGCCCGCAACGCCGGCGCCGAGGTCTTCGGCACCGCCTCGCCAGGCAAGCACGAGGCGATCCGGGCCCAGGGCGTCACCCACGCGATCGACTACCGCAGCCAGGACTTCGAGGCCGAGGTGATGCGGATCACCGGCGGCGAGGGCGTCGACCTGATCATGGACGCGCTTGGCCCGACCTCGTTCCGCAAGGACTACCGGCTGCTCCGCTCCGGCGGTCGCCTGGTCATGTACGGGCTGTCGGAGAACTCGGACGCCGGCGTCCGCAACATTCCGGCGACGCTGAAGAGCCTGCTGAAGATGCCACTGGCGACGATGCCCTGGTGGAAGAGCCTGATGGTGATGAACGAGAACAAAGGCGTCTTCGGCCTCAACATGCTGAGCTGGTGGGACCGCGAGGGCAACCTCGACCGGGTGACCGAACCGCTGATGGCCGACCTCGAGGCTGGGCTGCTGGAGCCGGTGGTCGCCGAGGCATTCCCGTTCGACCGCGCCGGCGAGGCGCACGAATTCATCGCCCAGCGCCGCAACGTCGGCAAGGTCGTGTTGTTCCCTTAACAGGGCGGATTTCCTGACCGGAGCGATGCTGCGATGAAGAGAGCGATCCTGACTGCGACGACGGTGCTGGTGGCCTGGGCTGCCGCGACCGCCCATGCCGAGCCGCAGCTGACGGTGCTGCTCGCGGGTGGCTCGGAAGCGAACACGATCTCGATCTGGGTCAGCCCCGACGGCCGCAGCTACGTGATCGACTCCGTGGTGCCACTCGAAGTCGGTGGCAACGTCTGCGCTCACCCGGACGGGAAGGAAACCGAGCTGATCTGCGGCGCCAGCTCGATCGGCGGCTTCGAAGTTAACGCCGGTGGCGGTGACGATTCGGTCGCCGTCGCGAGGGAGATCCCGATCCCGGTCACCCTGCGCGGCGGGCCGGGGCAGGACAGGCTGGTCGGCGGCAGCGGCGGCGACAAGTTCGTCGGTGGGACCGGGGACGACACCCTGGTCGGGCGGGGCGGGGCGGATTCGCTGTTCGGCGGCCTGGGCAACGACCGCATGTTCGGCGGCAGCGGCAACGATTTGCTGAACGGCGACGGCGGCGACGACATGGCGCTGGGCGGGACCGGCCGCAACGAAATCGTCGACTGAGGCCCGACCCTGCCTTAGGCCGTTTGCTCGGCGCGGCGCCGGCGTGAGAACAGGGTGCCGCCGACGAACAGCAGCGAGATCGCGAAGCCGACCAGGGAGAGCGCGGCGTCGAGCCGGAAGCCGGCCTGGACGCCGTCGACGAAAGGCGGGACCGCAGACGAGAAGACGGTGGTCGTCAGTCCCAGCCCGATCGAGCCGCCGGCGATCTGAAACATGTAGACGATGCCGCCGGCGAGGCTGGTCTGCGATTCGTCCACCGAGGTGACGCCGGCGGTCGTCGCGGTCGGATAGAAGCTCCCGACGCCGATGCCGAGCAGGACCATCCCCGGCACCAGCGCTCCGTAGCCGGAGCCGCCGTCGACCAGGGAGAAGAGGAACGGGGCCACGGTTATGCAGCCCGCACCGAAGACGGCCAGGGGCTTGGCGCCAAGGCGGTTGTAGAGCGGCCCGGCGAGGAAGGAGACGAGGGCGAAGACGCCGAGGAAGGGGAGGATCCCGACCCCCGCTTCCAGCGGCGAGTAGCCGAACTGTTTCTCCATGAACTGCGGCAGGTAGAGCAGCGAGGCGAAGAACGTCGCCGACATGAAGAGGATCGCCACGCAGGAGGCGGAGAAGCTGCGGTTGCGCATGATCTCCCGCGGCACCAGGGCATGGGTGCCGGCGCGCCGCTCGATCGGCACGAAGGCGAGGACCAGGATCGCCGCCAGGGCCAGCAGCGCGACCACTTTCGGGTCTCCCCAGCCCCAGTCGGCGACCTGGTCGAGGGCGATCAATAGCGAGACCAGCCCGACCGAGAGCGCCGCGATCCCCGCGTAATCGATTCGCTGATCCTCGCTCTCGGGCTCCTTGACGTGGATCAGGAAGTAGGTGACGAGGACGGCGAAGATCGAGATCGGCACGTTGAGGAAGAAGATCCAGCGCCAGCTCAGCGCCTCGGTGAGGACGCCGCCGATCAGCGGCCCGATCGCGTTGCCCAGCCCCGCCGCGCCGAGGACGATCCCGCCCGCCAGCCCCGCCTTCTGCGCCGGCAAGATGGCGAAGGTCATGCCGAGGATCGCCGGCCACATCAGGGCGCCGCCGATCCCCATCAGCGTGCGGCAGGCGATCAGCCATGCCTCCGACTGCGCGGCGCCGCCGAGGGCAGACATCGAGGCGAAGATCGCGGTGCCGAGGAAGAAGGCGTTGCGGCGCCCGAACATGTCGGCGAGGCGGCCGCCGGTGACGATCATTACCCCGAAGGTGAGCGCGTAGGCATTGACCACCCACTGGATCGTGTTGATGTTGGTGTCGAAGTCCCTCTCCATCGTCGGGAGGGCGACGTTGATCGCCGAGAAGTCGTTGGCGATCACCACTACGGCGACCCCCATGGCGAAGAGGGCGAGCCAGTTGGTGCGTTGCTGGGCTGCGATCTGCGCCACCCTACGAAAAGCCGCCGACGCCGCCCGCTTCTGCGCTACCCTGCTGGGACCGAATGACCCGCCGGTTCGACAGCCTCGCGCTTCTCCTTCTCCTCCCCCCTCGGGGGGAATAGCGCTGGGCGGCGCGATAGCCGCGAGACAAAAGGCCATTCGAACTTAGGAGAGAAGGAGAGATCCAATGGGATCCGCATCCGACGCCAACCGCGTCCATATCTTTGACACCACCCTGAGGGACGGCGAGCAGTCGCCCGGCATCTCGCTGAACACCGCCGAGAAGGTGGAGATCGCCCAGCAGCTGGCGCGGCTGGGCGTCGACGTGATCGAGGCCGGCTTCCCGATCACCTCGCCCGGCGACTTCGAGGCCGTGCAGGAGATCTCGCGCAAGGTCGAGGGCCCGGTGGTCTGCGGCCTCGCCCGCACCCACAAGGCCGACATCGACGCCGCCTGGGGGGCGATTCGCGACGCCGGCCGGCCGCGCATCCACACCTTCATCTCCACCTCCGACATCCACATCGAGCACCAGCTGCAGACCGATCGCGAGGACGTCAAGGGGCAGGCGCGCGCCGCCGTCGCCCTGGCCAAGTCCTACTGCGAGGACGTCGAGTTCTCGCCGATGGACGCGACCCGCGCCGAGATCGAGTTCACCGCCGAAGTCTGCGCGATCGCGGTCGAGGAGGGAGCGACCGTGGTCAACATCCCCGACACCGTCGGCTACACCACGCCGGAGGAGTACGCGGATTACTTTCGCCGCCTCTACGAGCTGGTCCCGGCCCTGCGCGAGGTCGAGCTGTCGGTCCACTGCCACGACGATCTGGGCCTGGCCGTCGCCAACTCCTACGCCGGCGTCCTGGCCGGGGCGCGGCAGGTCGAGTGCGCCGTCAACGGCATCGGCGAGCGCGCCGGCAACTGCTCGCTGGAGGAGATCGCGATGCTGGTCAAGGTGCGCGAGGACGTGCACGGCCTCACTACCGCCGTCAACACGCGGGAGATCGCCCGCACCAGCCGCATGGTCTCGCGCCTGACCGGCTACGCGATCCAGCCCAACAAGGCGATCGTCGGCCGCAACGCCTTCGCCCACGAGTCCGGGATCCACCAGGACGGCGTGCTGAAGGAGCGCAGCACCTACGAGATCATGGACGCGACCGAAGTCGGCCTGGAGTCGAACTCGATCGTGCTGGGCAAGCACTCGGGGCGCCACGCGCTGAAAGACGCCCTGGAGCAGCTGGGCTTCCAGGTCGAGGGCAACGCCCTGAACACCGCTTTCAAGGCCTTCAAGGAGGTCGCCGACCGCAAGAAGCAGGTGACCGCGCTCGATCTGGAGGCGATCGTCTCCGACGAGATGCGCGAGCGCTCCGATGCCCACGAGCTGGCCTGGTTCGAGGTCGAGGCGGGTTCGCGCCGGGAGCCCGTGGCCCGGGTGGCGGTGACGCTGCCATCCGGCGAGGAAGCGGTCGGGGAGTCGAGCGGCGACGGCCCGGTCGACGCGATCTTCCGCGCGATCCAGTCGGCGACCGAGACCGAGTGCGAGCTGCGCCAGTACACGGTCGAGGCGGTGACCGGGGGGGAGGACGCCCTCGGCGAGGTGACGGTGATGCTGCGCCTGGCCGGGCGCCTGGCCACCGGCCAGGGGGTCGCCACCGACATCCTCGAGGCATCTGCCCGCGCCTACGTGCGGGCCCTTTCCAACGCCCTCGAAGGCGCCGCGACCCGCGAGGCCGAGGCAGCCACCGCCGAAGCCGCGGTGGAGCGCACGCCCGGCCCCTGAGCTCCGCGACGCTCTAGCCACACAGATGGCGAACGGTGCGCGCCATGTGTGTGGTCGCGTCGTGCAACCTCGGCGGCATGCCCCGTGCGACTGCACTTGACCCCGCTATCGCGGGCAAAATGCAGCTTGAGTTCTCGGACCGGGCAATTGCCGAGTTGGCTGGGAAGCAGCATGGGGTCGTGGCACGGAGGCAGTTGCTGGGCCTGGGTCTCAGTGGGAGCGCCATCGATCACCGTTGCGATCGCGGCCGGCTACATCGCCTGCACCGAGGCGTGTATACGGTCGGCAGCAGCCTCGTCTCCAGAGAGGGAAAGTGGATCGCGGCCGTGCTGGCGAGCGGGCGAGGGTCCGCCCTCAGTCACCACTCGGCGGCGGCGCTTTGGGGATTGCAATCGAATTCAAGTCGCGCAGTCGAGGTGACCACCACCGGGTCCGTGCGCTCCAGGCCGGGAATCCGCCGGCACGCGGCTCGGCTTCAGGCCGACGAGGTTACGGTCGAGCAGGGGATACCGGTGACCACGGTCCCTCGAACGCTCTTCGACCTCGCCGCCGTGTCCTCGGTCGACGTGGTCGAGCACGCACTGCGCGAGTCTGAATACCTGCGGCTCTACGATCACCTTTCGTTGCCGGACCTGCTTGCTCGCTATCCGGGCCGGCCCGGCTGTCGGATCGTCAGGGAGTGTTTGAGGCGCCGTGCGGACCTC
>Ga0193706_1000588_pt1 | contig 20195 bp, 16 predicted proteins | sample U3c1metaG_FD_160130 | JGI IMG/M metagenome (GOLD analysis project Ga0193706, IMG submission 160130) | Soil microbial communities from a riparian zone of the East river system, Colorado, United States - U3c1 | ecosystem: Environmental > Terrestrial > Soil > Riparian zone | place: USA: East River... | reverse complement strand
TTGTTCGCTGACCAGTGTGATCAGCACACCGGTGAGGAGCAGCACCAGCCATTGCACGAGGTCCAGCGGTCGCCCGAAGGCGAAACTCTGGAAGGGAGGCATGACGTAGTACGCGGTCGTCAAGGCGACCACGACGGTCGAGAGCAGTCCCGGCCCGAGCCCGCCGACGTAGGCGCTGAGAATCATCGGGATCACGAACAGGATCAGCCCTGGCCGTCCCTCCAACCACTCCGTCAAGGCCATCCTCAAGGCCAGCATCGCCAGCGGCAGGATCACGGCCAGCGCGTAGGCCATCCACCGGCCGGTGTGGCGCGCAGCTCCAGCGGACCTTTCGGGTCGCGCGTTGGCTGGAACAGGTGAGGGAGCTGGTTTGGCGTCCATCGTGCACCTCGAGCGACTGGCGAGACCCGAAGAGAAAGCGGCGTAGCGAGTCAGGCATCGACGCCGCGAACACGTTTGCGGCTTCCTGCTCGTCGCGTCGAGAGGCGGAGTGCCGCCGCAGCGCATCGATGCGCGAGCGTTTGGGCGCGCCCGCGTGGCCTGCATGGAAGCACAATTCGGCCTCACCCGCTCCACAATAAGGGCAGTATTCCTCCGATCAGAACCGGGCCTGTTCGCGTGAGAACCCCGCTTTCCCCCGATCGGAGCGAACCGCGCGCTTCACGGCGATGCCGATTCATGGCTGCCTGCGAGCAGCATCCTCAGCCGGCAGCCCCGATGGGCTACGATGCGGCCCTGCTTCGCGTGATCCTGGGTGGAAACCACTCGCCTGTTCACGGCGAGCGTACATTTCCAGATCCTCCGCGCGCGCGGTCCACCCATGGCGACAACTTTGCGCGTGCTGATCCTGGAAGACTCGGAAACCGATGCATTCCTGCTGCTGCGCGAGCTCGGACGCGGCGACTACGAAGTGATCCATCGCCGGGTGCAGACCGCGGCCGAAATGCGCGACGCCTTGACGAGCGCGGAATGGGACATCGTCTTGAGCGACTACAACATGCCCGGGTTCACGGCCATGGACGCGCTCGAAGTTCTGCGTGCCGATGGCGCGGACATCCCGTTCATCATCTCGTCGGGAACGGTCGCCGAGGACGCGGCGGTCGAGGCGCTGAAAGCCGGAGCCCACGACTTCATGCCGAAGAACCGTCTGGCTCGGCTGCTGCCGGCGATTGCACGCGAGCTTCGCGAAGCGAGCCATCGCCGAAAACAGCGGCAGGTCGAGCAGGCTCTCCAGAGCGCGGAAGCCAAGTACCGCAGGATCGTCGAGACTTCGCAGGAAGGCATCTGGGAAATCGACTTGGCGGGCCGGACCACCTACGCCAACAGCCGCATGGCCGACATGCTGGGCACGACGATCGAGGCTCTGGAAAGCGGGTCGCTTTTCTCTTTCGTCGACGAGGGATGGAAGGAGCAGGCGCTCGAGACGCTGGCCAGCCTGCGCAACGGACTCAATCAGCAGTTGCAACTCAAGCTCCGGCGGCAGGACGAGAAGCAGCTCTGGGCCGCGCTCACCGCCAGCCCCGTTCGCGACGAGTCCGGAGTCGTGATCGGCGTCCTCGCGATGGTTTCGGACGTCACGGAAAGCCGCGAGCTCCAAGAACGATTGATGGTGTCGGATCGGATGGCTTCGATCGGCATGCTCGCCGCCGGAGTCGCGCACGAGATCAACAATCCGCTGATGGCCGTGCTGGCCAATCTGGAGTCCGCGCTCAGGGTCGCGACTCCCCTCGCGACGAAAGCCACGGAAGATCGAGTGGAACGCGAGGGTCTGACCGTCGCTCTCGAAGCCGCCGAGCGCGTCCGCGACATCGTGCGCGATCTGAAAGTGTTCTCGCACCCCGAAGCGGATCAGCGTCACCTCGTGTCCGTGCAGCGGGTCTTGGATTCGTCGCTGCGCCTGGCTTTCCCGGCGATCCGCTACCGGGCCAAGCTCGTGAAGGACTTTTCCCCCCTGCCTCCCGTCGAGGCCTCCGAATCCCGACTGGGTCAGGTGTTCCTGAACCTGCTGCTCAATGCCGCGCAATCGATCGAGGAGGGACATCCCGACTCGAACGAAATCCGGGTGAGCACGCGCGTCGGCGACAACGGACAGGCGGTGGTGGAGATCCGGGACAGCGGCTGCGGGATGTCGCGCGATGTCGTGAATCGCCTCTTCACGCCCTTCTTCACGACCAAGCCTGCCGGAGTCGGAACCGGCCTGGGCTTGTCGATCTGCCATCGCATCGTGACCTCCTTGCGCGGCGTGATCGCCGTCGAAAGTCAGCCTGGCCTGGGCACGACGTTCCGGATCTCCTTGCCCGCCGCGAATCCGCGTCTGACCACGGTCCCCGCGGCCCTGCCGGCTGCGCGTTCCGCGACGCGGCGAGGTCGCATCCTGGTCGTCGACGACGAGGAAGTGCTCGGGAACGCCGTGCGCAGGATGCTCGCTTCGGAGCATGAGGTCACCGTGGCCACGGGAGCGGGGCAGGCGCTGGCCCTGGTGAAGGCCGATGGCAATTTCGACGTGATCCTGTGCGACATCATGATGCCGGTCATGACCGGCATCGATCTGCACGCCGAGCTCGCCCTGCTTGGACCCGAGTATTCGGATCGCGTCATTTTCATGACCGGCGGTGCGTGCACGCGCGCCGCGAGTGACTTCCTCACCCGCGTCTCCAACGAAATCCTGGAGAAGCCCTTCGCGACCGAACTGCTGCGGAACACCGTGAATCGCCGGCTGCATTGAGCGGGCGAGCGAGCGGCCGAATCAACCCGACTTCTTCAACCGGTACGAAGGGTGCATCAACCCCGTCGCCGGGAAGAGCTCGTGCTGCACGTACTCGAAGCCGAGCTTCTTGATCACGCGCTCGGAGGCGTGATTGTTGGGATGGTGACCGACGAACAGCTCGCGCGCGCCGAGTTTCTCGAGCGCGTATTGCACGACTCCGCGAGCCGCCTCGGCCGCGTAGCCCTGCCGCCAGTGCTCGAAGCGGATGTGGCAGCCGAGCTCGAGCACGTCCTTGCTGCCCTGGTACGGCCGCAAGCCGCAGCAGCCGACGTGCAAGTCGTCGGAGAGGCGGAACACGGGCCAGTGCTGCACCCCCTGCGCGCGGTCCGCTTCGATCTCGGCGCAGAGCCGCTCGCGGATCTGAGCTTGCGTGAAAGGACCGCCGATCAGGGCTGTGACCCGCTCGTCGCCCCACAGGCCGTAGGCCAGCTCGAGGTCACCGTCCCACCAAGGCCGCATGCCGAGCCGCTCGGTCCTGATGAAGTAGTTGGCGGAGAATTTCACTCGAGCTGCTTGGCGGGGCGCGGATACTCGGCGCACACCCGCGGCGTGTCAATCGACAGCTCTGCCGAAGCAGGGCAACGTCCGTGGCCCTCATGACCGCTCGATGACGGATTTCAGTGCAAGACCACGGGTCATCGGGAAGCGCCAGGAAGCGAATGCGCTACCTTCGAAGCGCCAGGCCCACGCCTGCGGCAAGCGCGCACGCGACAACTCCTCCCTGATTCCCCCATGGCTCGAAGCATTCGATTCGCTCTCCTGCTGGCCGTTCCGGTCATTGCCTGGCTCGCACTCTCGGCATGCAGCTCGCTCGAGCAGGTGAGCGCGGCGGAGTTCGAAAGGGCCCTGGAGCGAGGGGATCAAGCCGAAACCGTCCACGCCTACTCGCCGATCGGAGTCACGGCGCAGCGAGCGTACATCGAGCACTGGTCGTTGCTGCCGATCCTGGGTGAGCGCACGAGCGTCTTGTGGACACCCGTCGCGGGTCTGCGCCCCGAAGTGCTGGCGAAGTTGCGCGCGAGCCGCTGATCCGAGGGTCCGCGCGCAGCCAGCGTCACGTGGCTGGATCCCGACGGCTCGCGCCCAAGTGATTCGCGGCGAAGAGGATTCGAGCCGCGCTGCCAATCGAGGTCGGGGGCTCACCCCAAACTGGGTGAACTCGTCCAGAAGCAGTGGGCCGGCTCGGGAATCGCCGTGGCTTCTCTGCCAGGCGCGCTTGACCCTGGCACGGCGCGGTCGGACGACTCAGTCCCCCACTCGCACGCGATCTGCTGTCGAGAGATCCGTGAGGGCGACGACCTCAGTCTCCACGCTTCGGACAGCCTTCTCGCGGGCGACTGAGCACGGAATGTCCGCGGAGTCGCATCGCGAGGACGCTAGCCGCGGGATTCAGGACGCAGGGTCGAGGGCGAGATCCGTGTCCCAGTCACGCTTGGAACTCGCCGGAAGTTCCTTGCTCGCGAATCGAATCGAGACTCGCCAGGCGCTGCTCGCCCGGCATGACGACTCGAGGATCCAGCTTCCCGTCTTCCACGCCGTCGGCCAGATCCGCTTCGAGGATCTTCGCCTTCAGCGCTTCCAGCTCGAGCACCCCGGCCTGCAGACAGGCTTCAGCCAGCGCGCGAGATAGCACAGCGACCCGACCCAGGTTCCGTTCCAGCTCGTCGATTCGAGCCGCCTGAGCGGACACGTCTCTTTCGGTCAGCAGGCGATGCTGGCGCTGGATGTCCAGTCGCTGTTCGACCTGGTCGAGCTCGATGGCCGTGAACCAATCGTTGAACAGGTAGCGTGTCAGTCCCATCGGTCTTGTTTCCTTCTTGCGCCCGCTTTTGCAGCGGGGCGCGGTCAATCGCAATCGTACGCAACCCGACGCACGGCATTCACTCCGAGCAGGTCGAGCGTAGCCCGCGACACGCTCGGAGGAGCGAGGACGCGTGAACCGCGTGGCATTCCAACGACCGGTCGCGGAGTTGCCGGAATGGAAAATCATCCATAAAGATGCACATCGTCGGCGCAATGTCGACGGATGCAACTAGAGTGATTTCGTTGCCTCTACAGGTTCGCTCGTCAGCGCTCTGGAGCTGGACCCTTCCGTTCGTTCTCGCCATCGCGTCCTGTGCCCTCTTCGTGCTCTTCGACAAGAGCGGTCAGGAAGCGCGCTGGCTCGGGGAGGAGCAGGTCTTGCGCTCCCAGGTCTTGCTGTTCGAAGAGCTGGTCGCGCCACAGCTCGAGCACCCAGAGCCCGCCGCGATCCAGGCCCAGGTCCAGCGCGTCGGGAAGGCAACCGGCGTTCGCTTCACACTGATCCGGGAGGACGGAACCGTGCTGGCGGATTCCGAGGCCGATCCCGTCACGATGGACAACCATGGAACGCGCGCCGAAGTCCTCGCGGCTTCGACGGCAGAGTTCGGTACCTCGCGGAGGGTCAGCCGGACGCTCGGCGCCGAGTTCCTCTATGTCGCAAGAGCGATCAGGCGCGACGGCGTGCTGTTGGGCTGGATCCGAGCCTCGGTGCGATCGGCGGAGATCCGAGGCAGCCTGTCGATGCAGCAGTGGTTGCTTGGAATCCTCGCAGCCGTGGCGGGTTCGCTGGCCGTCGTCCTCGGAGTCAGACGCCTCCAGATGTCGATCCGCGGCTGGCGTCAGAGTGCGACCTGACCAGTCACCAAGCCCGCGGGCAGCTACGCGCTGGGCACCGTGAAATAGAAGGTGCTCCCCACTGCGACCTCGCTCCGCGCCCAGATCTTGCCGCCGTGCGCCGTGGCGAGGCACTGCGCGATGTAGAGACCCAGGCCAAGACCTCGTCGATCATCTTTTCCGATCTGCCAGAATCGCTCGAAGATCGCATCGAGCTTGTCGGTGGGGATTCCGACACCCTGGTCGCTCACCGAGAACCGCGCTTCGGCACCGATCCGCTCCACGCCTACGGTGATGCTCGTTCCCGCGGCGCTGAACTTCACGGCGTTCATGATCAGGTTGCCCAGGATCTGGAGCACGCGCTCGGGATCGAATTTCGCAGCCAGGTGATCCGCATCGATCGCCTGGAGCTGCACCTTCTTGGCGAGTGCCACAGGCTTCCAGGTTTCGACGGCCTCGCGAACAGCCGCTCCGGCATCCGCGACGACTGGAACGATGGAGAGCTTGCCCGCATCGATGCTCGTGACGTCGATGAGGTCGCCGATCAAGCGGTTCATGCGGCCCGCCGAGCGCTGGATGCGCTGGGTCTGCAAGAGCGTCTCCTGTCCTTGATCCTGCCTGAGGGTCAGCTCTGCGATCAGCCTGGTGCTCAACTGGATGCTGCCCAGCAAATCGCGGAGGTCGTGCGTGACCATGCCGAGGAAGTCATCGCGGTTGGCGACGGCGTCATCGGAGCGCGCGCGCTCGGTCAGGAGGTGCTGATCTGTCTTCTCACGTTCGAGGGGAATGAGCCTGGCGAGGACGCGCGCGCTCGCTTCACGTTCCTTGCGCAAGGTCTCGTCGGCTTTCGCGCGCAGCTCGCTGATCAGTCGATCCTCGACCTTGCGCTCGATCGCGATCGCGGACTCCGTCTGCTCCCGCGTCGTCGCGGTCTCGAGCTTCTCGTCCGCCGTGTCGCGCGCCGTGGCGAGCACTGCATCCGCCTTGTCGCGTGCGCGTTCGACGACTTCTGCCGCGGCCCGCTCGATGGCGGCCTTCTCGGCGAGCGCGGCGTCGGCTTTCGCACGCTCGCCCGCGAGACTCTCGTCGGTGCGCTTGCGCTCGGGTTCCGCGGATGATGTCGGCATCCGCGCACGGTAGCGAGGGAGGTGATCGGATCGGTCGGAATCCGCCAGCTTCCGATGGACTTTCATCGAGACGGCCGCGCGCGCGCCAAAAACCGAACCGTCCTGTTAAGGAGTAGCTCCGCGGACGACGCCGTGGATCGCTCCTGCTCGAGCGAGAGGCCCGGAGTTCTAGGGCGCGGTCGGAGAACGCTCGACTTCCACGACGGCGGGCAGGGCCGCGCCGGTCGCCAAGCTCTCGTTCTCCGCGCTCAGCAGGAGATCGTGGATCGCAGCCAGCAGATGCTCGGGGTCGAAGGGCTTCGCGAAAGTCTCGTGCGCTCCCAGCAGTTGAGCGACGTGCAGGAAACCGGCGCCGCGAAAGAAACCTTCCGAGGTCATCGCGATGATCTTCATCTGCGGCGAAACGCGGCGCGCTGCGGCGATCGTTTCCAATCCATCGCGTCCTGGCATCAGGATGTCCGTCACGATGAGATCGAATCTACGAGCCTGCAGCAGGTCGACCGCTTGCAGACCGTCGGAGGCAGTCGTCAGCTCCCACTCCGACGCGAAGGGCCGGAATACTCGCTGAAGGACCTTGAGCAGGTGGGGATCGTCCTCGACGAGCAGGATGGATTTCATGAACGTGTGTCGGAGTGCTCCGATCAGCTGCGAAGAATGTCGACTTTTTGCCGCTGGCCTGAGCCTCGGCATCGGGCCTCTTCGGCGGGTGAGGTCTCGAACTGTCGGGGAAAGCGAAGATCGATCCCGAAGCTCTGGAACGAATCGCGCACGGTCGAGCGCGTGCCTTCGAGAGGAACGTAAATCAGCGTTCAGGTCCCCCACGGACGGGTCCACGCGACAAATGACGTGGTTATGATCTCGCCCATGCATCTCCCGCAATTTGGACTCTTCCTGGCTCCCGAGGAACCGTTGCTCCAGCGCCTGGGCGTGCTCGCCATCGCGTTGATCGTAGGCGCGTATTTCATCCTCGTCGGTCGCTACAACGTGCGCCGGCGTGAAGCCGAGGAGACGGGCCAACGCGCTCTCCTGCTTTCGATGTGGGGAAAGTCGACCGCGGTCGGCGGCCGCTGGGCCGTGGCGATGGGCTGGATGCGGATCGTGGTGGGCGTGGCGATCATCGCCTTCGGGTTCGTCTTCATGTTCTTCGGGGCCTTCCTGAAGAAATAGGCCCGAAGAGTCTCCATCCGACACGCGCCCTCGTCGCAGAGCGTGAGACGCCCCTCGAAACGAGCAGCACACCTGCGCGGGAATCGAAGCACCTGGGCAAGAAGTCAGCGGTTGCAGCTCTCGCAACCGCACACACTCGAAGCAGGCTCACTCGGATTCTCGAGCCTCGGGCTCGAGGACCAGATCCTGCTCGAAGAACTCCTTGGCCGTCTTCGCAACCTGCGCCGTATCGAAGTACGCGTAGGCCCCGACACCCACTGCGCCGATGACGGGCAAGAACCTGGAGATGCCCTTGCCGATCGACCGCTGTGAGACTCGAATGCCCACTCTGCGTGCAACCCTCTGAAGGACGCGCAGCGATGCCTTCTTGATGAGCATGCGCTCGCCAGCGCGGACCACCAGGTCGCGCACGGCTTGAGCTCCACCGTGCTTGAAGAGGCAATACAGCATCTGCTCGCGCGATAGGAACTTTGTCTTGCCGTAGCATCCAGCGATGTCGGCGACCATCTGCGCTTGAATCCTCCACACAGCCACCAGCTCGGGCAGGATCGTCAGCCAGCCGAGCGAGCCGACAGGCAATGCGAGCGTGCCTGCAGTTGCCGCCGCGCTCCTGGCTGCCTTGCTCGCAATTTCCCGCAGGCGTTTTGCCGGGTCAGTGCTCCTGGATTCCTTCGAGGTCGGGATCCTCGACAAGAAGTCGAGAATGGCTCTGGCGAACGTGCCTCCCTGTTCAGGATCGCCAGGCACACGAGAGACCGCGTTCTTTTTCACCATGTTCGACTCGACCTAGTGGGTGGAGCACTTCGGCGACTCTTGGGCAAGCTGTCTGCCCGCAGTTCGCTGTCAGGCGGGTATCAACATGGCTCACTCCGCGCTCAGGAACCAGTGCATGGGGCCTCGACGGCCGCGGAAGTAGCCGTCTCCGGAATGAATCGCCCCGTCGAGCTCGAGGCAGGACGCTTCGGCCTCGCAGCTCGCTGCGGAGCGGAGCGAGTGTTCCCGCGCATCAGCGCCGAGGCGGCCGGATCTCGAGGACGACCGCCGTCTCCAGGCCCGCGACGATCACAGGCGGGTGCTGCGATCTGGTGCGATTCGATGAATCCTGATCCCTTTCGCATTGTCGTATCTGCGCATCTTCGCATATAGTTCCTGGATGCCCAAGAAACCGACCGGCAAGGAGCGCGTTGACCCCGCTTCTCAGCGGGCGCTGCGGAAATTCAAAGCCGAGATCTTCCAGGTGCTCGGCCATCCGACGCGCATACACATCATCGAGTGCCTGCGGGATGGCGAATTGTCGGTCAAGGACATTCAGTTACGCCTGGGAATCGAATCCTCCAACGCATCGCAGCATCTCGCGCTGCTGCGTGCGTCCAAGCTCGTGACCAATCGCAAGGCCGGCAATCAGGTTTTCTACGCGATACGCGACCCGCTCTTGATCGAGGCGCTCGACGTCATGCGCCGCTATTTTCACGCCCACCTGGAAGACGCGATGGGCCTGCTTCGCGACTTGCGAGAGGATGCATAGTGTCGAGCTCCAGAGATTCGTTGGAGGGCAGTGCCCTTTCCCCTCGGTCCGAGCGCGAGCTCCGGAAATAGGGCTCCAGGCATGCGGTTTTTCAAAATTGCGGGTGTGCCCTTCGTTCCGAAGTCGGTCCTCTGCCTCAAGGACTACTCCAGGAAAACGTTCTTCGCCGATCTCGTCGCAGGCGTGACCGTCGGCCTGGTCGCACTGCCACTCGCGATGGCCTTCGCGATCTCCTCCGGCGTTTCCCCTCAGGCAGGACTCTACTGCGCGATCATCGCGGGCTTCGTCATTTCAGCCCTCGGCGGCTCCCGAACTCAGATCGGCGGACCGACGGGAGCCTTCGTCGTCGTGGTCGCGGGCATCATTGCGAAATACGGCCTCGACGGTCTGTTCACTTGCACGGTGATGGCCGGAGCCATGTTGATCGTGCTCGGGGTGACAGGACTTGGGACCGCGGTCAGGTTCATTCCTCGACCGGTCGTCATCGGATTCACCAACGGAATCGCCGTATTGATCGCCTCGACGCAGATCAAGGACTTCTTCGGGCTCGAGATCGAGCAAGTGCCCGGCGAGTTCATCGAGCGGATGAGCGCCCTCGCGGACAACTGGAACACGGGGTCGGCGATCGCGGTGACGACTTCGATTGCCGCCCTTGTCGTCATCATCGTGATGCGTCACTTCGTGCCGCGCATTCCAGGCTCGATCGTGGCGTTGATCGGAGGCACTCTGGTCACGTGGATCTTCGGTTTGCAGCTCGAAACGATTGCGACACGATTTGGAGGGATTCCGCAGGGAATTCCGCACCTGTCCATGCCAGGGTTCCGGCCGGAACTCATGCTGCATCTCCTGGCTCCAGCACTCACGATCATGATGCTGGGCGCGATCGAGTCGCTGCTTTCCGCGGTGGTTGCCGATCGGATGTCGGGCGACAAGCACAACCCCAATGTGGAGCTCTTCGCGCAAGGCGTGGCCAACATGCTGACGCCATTCGTCGGTGGGCTCCCAGCCACGGGCGCCATCGCACGGACCGCGACGAACATCCGCTCGGGAGCCAAGACGCCGGTGGCGGGCATGATCCATGCCTTGACCTTGCTCGCGATCATTCTCGTCGCGGCTCCGCTCGCGGGCCAAATACCGCTCTGCATTCTTGCGGCAATCCTGATGGTCGTCGCCTACAACATGGGCGAGTGGCAAGAGATCCCGGACATCCTCAAGCTCAGCAAATCCGACATCTCGGTGTGGGCCATCACGTTCGGCCTCACTGTGTTCGCTGATCTGACCGTAGCCGTCGAGGCAGGCATGATCCTCGCCGCTCTCGTGTACATCCGCAACGTGACGCTCACGACGACGGTTGCGAGGGTCACACCCGAATACGTGAGCGCCGGGTTTGCGCACAGTCTTCAAACGAATGAGATTCCCGCGGGAGTCGCGGTTTTTCGAATCCACGGGCCATTCCTTTTTGGAGCGACGGAGAAGCTCGCCTTGGTCGAGCAGGATTTGGAGTCGCTTCCTCCCGTGGTCGTTCTGCGGCTGCGCAATATGACGGCAATCGATGCCACGGGGATCCACGCGCTCGAGCACCTGGCCGAGCGACTCAGGAAATCCGGTCGACACCTGCTGGTGTGTGGAATGCGCGACCAGCCCGCGAGCCTGATGACCAAGGCTGAATTCCATCGCCTGATCGGCGAGGCGAATATCGCTCCGACCTTGGAGGCCGCTTTGATGCGTGCTCGCGAACTGCTGAGGCAGGATCCAGCAGTTCCAGTCAGCGAAACCTGAGCCGCATCTGGAGTGGGACGATCCTGAGCATCCGGAGATGAGCTCCGCGAGTCGCGCTACCCACCAGGATAATCGAGAGCTTCCTTCCGCGCTGGCCTCCTTGCTCCCTGGATTGCAGGTACGCGGCTCGGACCGCGGCCCGGAAGAGATGCGGGCGCGCCACGGACAGGATACTTCCGCCATGTCCGGCCTGGCGAGCGGTGAAGTCCAACCCAGCCGGGTACGATCTCCCCGATGCCCCCGGCGCTCGAAGATCTGGTGATCGAGTTCTTGGAGCGCCTGGAGAGCTCCGGCGCCGAGGAAGGACTCGTGCTCGAGGAGCTCGCCGCGCTGCATCCCGAGCAGGCCGACCAGTTGCGCGGGCGCGTCGCCGTGCTGCGCGACATGGGACTCTTGTACTTGTCCTCGGGCGAGAGGGTTCGCGAATTGCCCAAGAGCCTGGGCGACTTCGATTTCGAGGAGCTGCTCGGCGAAGGCGGCATGGGCGTCGTGTACCGCGCGACGCAGCGCTCCATGCGCCGCCAGGTTGCGCTCAAGCTGATGCGCCCTGGTTTTCTCGATCGCCCCGCGGCCCGCGCTCGTTTCGCGCGCGAGGCCGAGGCAGTCGCGCGCCTGTCGCACCCCGGAATCATCGCGGTCCACGTTTCGGGCGAGGAAGAGGGCATCCCCTACCTCGCGATGGACTTCGTCGCAGGCGTCTCGCTGGACCGCGTGCTGCGCGCCGTGGCCGGAAAAAACTCCAAGGAACTCTCGGGCGCGGATTTCCGGCGAGCCCTGGTGCGCGAGAGCAATCCGAAGAAAGAGTCCGCAGGCCGCGAGCACGCGACTTCGGAGGAGGGAGCAAGCTTGCTCTTCTCCGGAACCTGGCACGAAGCCTGCTTGAGAGTCTGCCGAGACGTGGCGCGCGCCCTGGCCCACGCTCACGAGCGCGGCGTGCTGCATCGCGACGTCAAGCCACCGAACATCATGCTGACCCGCGAGGGCCGCGTGCTCCTGCTCGACTTCGGCCTGGCCAGTCTGGTCGGCGACCAGGCGATGACGCAGAGCGGCGCCATGGTGGGCTCGCTGCCTTACATGGCGCCGGAACAAGTCGAAGGCGACCGCGATGCGATCGATGCGCGCACCGACGTGTATGGACTGGGAGTCACGCTGTACCAGATGCTGACGCTCAAATCCCCCCACCTCGATCCGGACAGCAACGAACGCACGCGCGCCCGCATCCTCGACGGACGCCCCGCTTCGCCGCGCACTTTCTGCGAGCAGCTTCCCAAGGACGCTCAGACCGTTGTCCTGGTGGCCATGGACCGCGATCCCGCGCGGCGCTACCAGAGCGCGGCCGCATTCGCCCAGGACCTCGACGCGGTCCTCGAGCACCGCCCGATCCAAGCCCGGCCAGCCGGAGCGCTCACCCACGTCGCGCGTTGGGCCCAGCGCCATCCCGGAGCCGCGACCGCGGCGGCGCTGGCCCTGTGCATCGCCACGCTCGGTCCGAGCATCTATGCGCTGCAGTCGGCGCGCGCCAACAAGCGTCTTCAAGAGCAGCTCGTGCGCGCCGATCGCAACTACCAGCGCTCGCTCGACGCGCTCGGTCTCGTGACCAACGTCGCCGTGACCGAGCTGTCGGACGTGCCCATGGCCGAGCCCGGCAGGCGCAAGGTGCTCGAAGGCGCCGTGGCCTTCTTCCGCGAAGCCGCCATGGAACCCGGCTCGAGTCCCGAAGTCGTCCTCGAGCGCGCCCGCGCGCAGGTCAAGCTCGGCGATCTGTGCGAGGACCTGGGCGATCTGGAAGGCGCGAGTGCTGCGCTCGAATCGGCCGTTGCCGCGTTCCAGTCGGCCGGCGTCCAGCCCGGCTCCGCGCGCGCCGCGGATTTCGCAAGCGCTTACCGGCACCTCGCCGAAGTCTGCGAGAGTCGCAAGCGGCGCGACCAGGCGCTGGAGTTCATCGACAAGGGCCTGGTCCTCGCGCCCGTGGGCCAGACCGATCCCAAGAGCAGCATGCAACGCGCGCAGTTGAAGGCCTTGCGCGCCAAGCTCCTGCGGCGCAGCAAGAAACGCGAAGAAGCGCGCAGTGAATTCATCGCGCTCATCGACGAGTTGGGAGATGGGGAAGACGTCGCGAACAAGGAACCCGCCGAGCTCGCCGCCTGGTGCCACAGCGAGCTGTCGGAGCTCGAGGACGCGCTCGGTGATGCAACTGGCCGCCTCGCACATCTCGAGCGCGCCCTGGCGATCCGCGAAGGACTCAGCGCGCGCGACCCCAGCTCGCGGGGCACGCGCCACCAGCTGATCGTGTCGCTGTCCAACCTGGGCGGCGCCCACTCGCAGCTCGGAGATCTCAAGGCCGCGCTGCCGCTGCTCGAGCGCGCCGCCGAGCTCGGTGAGAAACAGATCGAGGAGTTTCCGGGTCTGCCCGAATATCGATTCAACTTGTCGGGCGTGCTGATCAACCTGGGTGGAGTTCACTACAATCTGGACGACCTCTCACACGCCCGGATCTGCATGGATCGCTCGCGCGAGATCACGAGTCGCCTGCTCGAGACCGAACCGCAAAGAGCTGAGTACCGCATGCATTTCATTGCTGCCTCGGTCAACCTCATCGCCTTCGACCTTCAGGAGCGGCATTACGCCGCGACGTTGGAGCGGCTCGATCCGTTCGATGCAGTCCTGGCCGAGCTGCTGCAGCAGTCACCGGGGGAATCCAATCTGGTGCGCAATGTGCAGACGAATGCACTCAATCGGATTCGGGCTTACTGGGGTTTGAAGCAGGCGGCGGACGCTACTCGTACCGCGGCTGGATTGCTGTCCTGCGAGGATCCAAAGACTCTGTGCAATGCTGCCAGCGAGCTGGGTGGCGTGCTCGAGTTCGAAGATTTGCCGCAAGTCGAGCGGGAACAGGCGACCGAGACGATTCTCGACCTTCTCGAGGCGGCGAAGCATCGAGGCGCGAGCGTCGCCGACCTCACGAGCATCGAGCGGCTGAAGTCCCTGCAGGACCATCCGCGGATGCGTGCTTTGGTGCAGGAGTAGTTGAGGCGGGGCATCGGGGCTGGTGCTCTTATTATTGAACTCGTGCAACGAAGGACGTCGTGCCTAACTAACCGCAGTCATCCCGGAGAATGGAGGCAAGCCGACATGTCGAGACATCGTTCCTGGATCGTTGGCGGATTGGCGAGCGCTCTCGCGATCGTCGTCGTGCTGCTCATCTGGCCTCGTGGTGGAAGTGGAAGCGCAGCGGCCGAACTCGACCTCTCGCAAGCGAAAAAGCCTGACTCGGACAGACCGGTCGCCATCACCGCATTGCCTCAGAGCGGTGAAGCCGGAACGGTGCGCGATGTCGCCGAAGCGGCTTCAAGTCCAGAACCAGCTTCCCCGGTAGTCACTGGGGTCGTGCCGGCTGCGCCTGACCTTTCATTCGCACTTCACGGCCGCGTCGTTGTGCTCGATACCCACGGGCGTGTTCTCCCGCCTCAGGACGGAAAGTTCAAGATCATGCTGTGGCGGGGTCATGTCGGCGAGTCGCTCCACGTCGAGGTTCACGCCGGCGAGTGGCATGAGATAATCGAAGATGCAAGCACGGTCCGCGCCATCGAGGTGAGCGAGCTCGAGTTCGGCGATCTCTCCCCGACCTTGCTCGAGCCGAACGATGACATACCGCTTCCCAGCTCTCACGAGCTCGAGATACGCGCCCAGGTTCCGCGCGGAGTTCAGCTTCGCGTGCTTGATGCGGTCAGTGGTGTCGACCTCGGCGACGTCGAATTGGTCAGCGTTGGCGAGTCCTCGATGGAGGACGCGATCCATCCTGGAGTCGAGTTCAAGTCCCGCATTCTCGGGCGCGGGCTGAACTCACCGATCGCAATGCAGCCATTCCGCACCGGGATTGCGCACGAATTCTCCTTCGGACAAGGGAGCGTGCTCGTTGGGGCACCCGGCTACGCATGGACGCTGGGCCAACTCGACTTTTCTCGAGGTGGCGACTTTGTGGTGTCCATGGAACGGGGAGGCGATCTCGATGTCTCAATCACGGGGATCGACCGTAGCGCAAAGGTTCGATTGCGGCTTCGATCCGAGGCTGCGGAATCTCCAAGGGTTGACGAGGGTGTCAGTCAGGATGGAACTCTTTCGTTCCTGGGGCTTGCACCGGGCACTTACACGGCTCGCGCCGAAATCGGCGAATGGTTCCGCGATCCGATAGTTCTCGGAGAATCGATTGCTATCGTCAGTGCAGGCGCGCGTGCAGACGCATCGATCGTGATTTCCGCGGTTCCGCGGATCAACCGGGTCGAGATCGGCGGCGTTGTCTTCGTGGCGTCGGAATGGAAGACCGAGTCAGTCACCTTGGCGATGAAAAAGCTAACCACCCCAAGCGATGGATCAGACTCGCACTCCACGTTCGAGCTTCGCCCAACTCCAAGCACGCGACCTGGATTTGATGAGTTTACCTGGAAGCAAGGATCAGTCGAGGTCGGGAAGTACGAGTGTGGTACTTATCGTCCCAGCTACAGCATAGTGATCGATGTTCCGATTGGAGGTCGCGACGATTTTGAGTTGGTAGTCCCACCGCCCTCCGAGCTGAGCATATTTGTAGTCAACGACATGACCGGTGTGGAAGCCGCCATCAATGAGGTGTTCTGGAATCCACGCCGCCCAGAAGGTGTGAACAGCGGAGGGCTAGAGCAAGCGCTCCGCGACGCCGCAAATCACCGTTTCGTGGTGCGCGCTCCGACGTGTGAGATCGATCTGATGATTCACTCGTGGGATTACCTGCCCTATGACGGCACCGTGGATCTGTCCAAGGGGGTACGCGAGCACACGGTGCGACTACAGCCTGCCTGCGGAGTCATCCTCAAGCTGAAGGATGGCGACACGCTCGTGGCATTCCCGAAGAACTGGTACACCGAGCTCGCCACGGTCTCGGGTAAAGGGAAGCAATCCATGTTTCAGCCCGGTGAGTTCGGGCAGAAATTGATGGTCACGGAACCCGGCACCTACTCGGTCGAGATTCCCAAAGTCTCGGGCTATCGCGCGGTGCCGGTGCAGACCATCGAGGTTATCGCCGGGCACTACACCGAGCATTTCGTACAGCTCGAGCGCGAGCATCCCTGAGAGGTCCGCTGCGCGTTTGCATCAGAAGTCATCGTTGCCCTCCGAATCCGAGTTCCCTGGTGCGATGATGAACCCACCAAGATCGCCCGGAGCTTCGTCGGCGGAATCGTTCTGGTGGTGTGGTCTACGTGGCGGTGGTTGCCGTGAGAACTGACGGGGCCTAGGGTGGACCGCTCGAGAACGCACCCGTCGCGATGCCCCCGCCATTGGACCGCAGTCGCTAGGCTGTATGCGTGGAACCACCCGAGCCTGAGCGAGAGCCAAAGTGGATCGGCGACCTGGCGGGCTTCGCGCTGTCGGCTGTGATCCTGGTCGCCCTCATCGCCTTCCTCTACTGGTTCTTCGTCTTGCGCGCGCAGGATTTTACGATCGAAGTTGGCCGGCTTTGCGCAGGGTAGGATGCATGCAATGGGGACGAATTCGGACACCCGAGCTTGCCTGCGCAGTGAGGTCATGCTCGCCGCCGGCGTCGTGATCGCTGGTGGTGCAATCGGCGTGGGCGGCCAGATCTATGGGATGCTCGCTTCGCGCCGCGCGATCGATGCCACGCCTTCGCCAACACCTGAGCAGCTCTACGTCGGAGTGCAGATCTCCATCGATGCGTGGTTGGTCGCTGGCGTCGTGGCGCTGTTCGGCGCGGTCATGTGGTACCTGGCGCAGAAGCGACTGAGCCGCTTCGATGATCTATTGCTGCGAAGCCCAGCCGGAGAGGCTCAACTTGGAGCGTAGGGGCTCTGCCCCTGCAGCCTTCAGCCTCGCAGGGTTCGTATTGGTGCTGACTGCGCTCGGTTGCAGTCCACTGCCCCGTCTGGTCCTCCGGGTGCACTGGCTCCCGCGCTATTTGCATCGGCAGATCTCCAGAAGTATTCAACGGAGCTGGAGAGTGCTCGACAATTCTTGAACTCGCGCGGGACCGCTTGGGGCGAGCCAGGGAGCTTTGTCCCCGCCGGTGATGGATTGCACCTGTACTACTCGACTCCAATATCGGAGACAGGAACGCTCGGTCAGAGGTGCGTGATCGTCAGCACCGACGGCAGCGTACGAATCGTCCCTCGACGCTAAAGATCTACGCGGGATTTGCTTCCGTCGTGCGCGTGCATGGGACTGAATTTCAGGACGGCATACGCCAGACGAAGATGTCGGCGAGTGCGACGACAGCAATCCGGATCATGACCGCAGCGAAAAGCTCGCCGTCCCGATCGCTGTGTGGCTGGTCTTCAAGTAGTGATCGCCTCGAGCGCGGGGTTACGATGCGCAATGACGCAAGCGTTATCGTGTCCCGGCTGCCACGCATCGATCATCCCCCCCGTCGGCGAACAGGCGAAACCAGACGGTCGTTTCGTCTTGTGCTCTACGTGCACTTGGGTTGGCTTCGCGTGGGAAGCCGCGCCTCACCTGGTCCTTCCGCGCGGCAGCTCCATGTTCCTCTGCCCGAAGTGCAAACATGAAGGAATGCGCGCGACGGAAAGCTCTCCGTAGCCGGCACGCACAGTCATTCTGCTGGAGTGTCCGACATGCCTATGGTGGGCCGAAGTTCAGGAATGATTCAGCCGGCGCGCCCTATCGCCCGCGGGTGTGCGAGGACGCAATTGGACTCCTGCTGCGGATCCGTAAGCAAAGATGGACCGGCGGTGTTCCTCCGCGATCGCTCTTCGCGGCGCCAGTGCGAATGCGGATAGGATCCGGCCACCTCCAGGAGCGTGCCGGTGAAGGGGCGCGATTCCGCACCCTCAGGGCGTAAACGTCACCGACACGGCCGAGGACAGATTCGACGCGCTTCCGCACGGGCCGGAGAGATCGCGGTACCAGGCCTGGAAATAGCGGGTGTCGCCCGGGAGCCACCCGCCGAAGGCAGCCAGGCCCGAGCCCCACGTCGCATTCCCGCCAGAGCACACCTGGGTGTACACCAGGCGCTTCACCGGCGAAGCGCAGACCAGCAAGCCATCCTGAGCAGGAAGACCCAAACCCCCGTTCTGCGTCGCGGCCGAAGCGATCAGGACAGTGAGCTTCTTGGCCGGGTAGTGCTCTCCTTCGAGGTACAGCGTGTCCGCAGAGACCGACGTCGAGCCGAACGCCTGCAGCGTCGCTCCCATGCCGGAGGAATTGGCGCAGCCCGCGCCCGATTGCCCGGTGTTGCCGCACGGGCAAGGCGTGCCGCTTCCGTCGCCAAAGCCCAAGCCCGTCCCATGGGAAAGCGGCGTGCCGTCGCGGTATGCCGTGATCCGACCCTTGCCCAAAGCGTGCTGCCAGGAGCTGACCACGACGTCGCCGCGCCCATCGCCATCGGCATCGTCGATGCCGACGATGTTGGCTCCGCCGACGCTGCCGTTGGTGTTGCTGAACCAGCGCGCTTCGTGGAACTCGTACAGCTTCGCTCCACTCGCCAAGGAGAAGACCGAGGCCGAGCGGAGCTGCGTTCCGACACCCAGATCGTCCAGCTGATCACCGTCGATGTCGCCGACGTTGGCGATCCACGAGCCGAACGTTTCGGCGGTGAAGCTCTGGACCACTCCAGGGCATTCCGCGCTCAGGGTCCGCAACAAGGCGTGGGTTCCGCTGGAATAGACGTGCACTTGACCCGCGTAGCCGTTGGCCCCGATTTCCGATATCGCAATGTCAGGCAGGCCGTCGCCATCGACGTCACCGGTGCCGGCCAGAGGGTGATAGCTCTCCTCGAGGCTCACGCCGAAGGTATTCCCTCCGTGCAAGGCGAACAACGGGGCGCCGTTCGCGCCGGAATGCACGAACACGCCGGTCGAGAACCAGCTCGGTTGACTCGTCGCACCGAACGCGAAGTCCGAGATACCGTCTCCGTCGACGTCGCCGAGCGCGGTGACCGACACGCCGATCAGCAGATTCGGTGGCGAGCCCGTAAGCGCGTAAAGCTCCGAGCCATTCACTCCGGAGCACACACGCACTTGACCACCGTTGTAGAGTGATCCCACCACGAAGTCCGGAATCGTGTCCCCGTTCACGTCGCCGAGATCGTCGAGGCAACAAAGAACTTGGGGCTCCGCCGCGTTGCCCATGCGGGTGAAGAGGATCGAGCCGTCCGCGCCCGAATGGGCGTCGATGTGCGTGAGCGTTCCACCGGACACCGTGCGAGGCACGAGGTAGTCACCGCGCCCGTCACCGTTCAAGTCGCCAATGCCGGTCACGCGCGGTTCCAATATCGAGCTCGGCGATCCGACGTGCGAGCGCACCAGCGTTCCCGTCGCGCCGGAGAAGATCGTGATCTTTCCTCCCGGCAGCGAGGTTCCACCCTGGGCTCCGCACAGCAAATCGCGCACGCCGTCGCCATCCAGGTCGTCGACGACGTCCATAGCCATGCCGAGAAACTCCGTCGTCGTACCGTCGACGCGGTAGATCGGATCCTGGGCAAGACTCGGAGCGGCCAGCAATGCGAGGATGATCGAAGCGCGCATGGGTTTAGTCCGTGGCAGGGAGAGGGAGGACAGGAGCCAGCGTACGCGATCCTCCTGAAGCTTGGGATCTGTTCGCCTGTAGCCCACGGCCAGGTTCATGTAACGCTCGTCGTTGGCCCGCGCAGCTACTGCGCGTTTCTTGCTGCGGCTGCTGAGGACCCACCCGCGCGGCTCATCTCGGGCTCCGACGAAGTTCTAGGAGACATACTTCTCAGCAAACCGGAGGGTTCTGGTGACATCGTTGTTCACGTTGACGACCGTGGGTAGAGGATCAGTTTCGATTGCGCCAGCAGGGGGCGATGGACCTGCGCTGGCGCTGCTTAGCCGGACAGGGCTCGCGAGCGTTTTAGGGCAGGTATGGCTTTTTCCTGACAATATCACCGTCGCTGGCTATTTCGCCCCGTCTATGGGCGAGCAAGCTAGTAGGTTGACTGACATGGCCCAACGCAGAGCCCGAACGAATCTTGTCGAACCTGGCTCTGGCGGTTACGGCATGCACCAGCGCCTGATCCAATTTGCGATCCCCATGGCACGCCACCGCGAGATACCGTTCCTTTTCCGCCAGCGCGTATCTGGCATAAGCAGAATACACTACAGAATCCTGCAATAACGCCAGTGTGACGATAGTCCCGAGGCTTTCAGCTTTTACTTCGCGCGCCATCATG
>Ga0193706_1000587_pt1 | contig 20260 bp, 16 predicted proteins | sample U3c1metaG_FD_160130 | JGI IMG/M metagenome (GOLD analysis project Ga0193706, IMG submission 160130) | Soil microbial communities from a riparian zone of the East river system, Colorado, United States - U3c1 | ecosystem: Environmental > Terrestrial > Soil > Riparian zone | place: USA: East River... | reverse complement strand
CGCTCGCCGACGCCTCGCTGTTGATCGACCAGTTCGGCGATGATGCCGGTTTCGAAGCGGCGATGCGCGCCGAGACCAGCCGCGACGCCGGCAACGTCATGCGATTTTGCCATTGGCGCCAAATCGAGCGGGTGATCGCGACGCTCTCCAGCGGGGACATTCGCGGCACGATTCACTGAGTCCTTGTTGTTGCTCGCTTTGCTCGAGTCCGCACCGGCCCGCACCCCCACCCGGCCACCCACGAGCGTATACTGAATGGGTGGCCGGGTGGGGGTGCGGGCCGGTGCAGCACTTCCAAACAAAGACTCCTGGGTGGAGGTGCGGGCCGCTGCGGCACTTCGCGATAAGGCACCTTCTGGACTGGCGCGGTTCATATCGGCTGGCTAGGCTGGCGCGATGGTTTTCAAGGCGATGGGGCGGGGCGTCGCGACGGCGATAGTCGCGGCGGGAGCGGGCCTTGCCCTGGGCCAGCCGGCGCTTGCCCAGCAGCCGACGCCGTCATCGAGCGATCTCGATCCGTCGGCGCCGCTCGATCCCTTGCCCGACCTGGGGGTGGCATGGCCCGACATGGAGGCCGGGGAGCCGGCGCCGCTGGCATCGCCCCAAACGCCGGCCGCGACCGCGGCACCGTCGGCGCGGATCGACGATAGCGCCGCGGCGCAGCGTTATTCGGTGGCAATCGATGGGTTGGACGGGGTCGCCGGCATTGAGCTGCTCAAGGCCTTTCGCCAGCAATCGGCGCTCGAGGAAGGGATCAAGAAGCCCGCCAATGCCGCGCAGATCGACCGCCGCGCGCGGGCCGACGCCGAGCTGCTGACCGAATTGCTCCATGCCGAGGGCTATTATGACGCTCGGGTCGAACCGCGCATCGAGGTGGCGGAGGCGGCGGCTGGCGGCGACGCGGCCGGCGTGACGGTGTTCCTCGATTCGGTGCCGGGCGAGCAGTATCGCTTCGCTTCGGTCGAACTGCCGGGTCTGGAAGCGGCGGGCGAGGATTTAGCCAAGCTGCGCGACACCTTCGCGGTCAAGCCCGACGACCCGGTGATCGCCGCCAACGTCATTGCCGCGGAAATTGCGCTGAAGGTGGCGCTTGGCCAGCAAGGCTTTGCGATGGCCAAGATCGGCGAGCAGGACGTGGTCGTCGATCATGAAGCGCGCACCGCCCAGCTGGTGCTGCCGGTCGATCCGGGACCGGTCGCCCGGTTCGGGCAAATCCGAGTCACCGGGCAGCCGCCGTTTTCGGCGCGCCATGTCGGCCGGATCGCTCGGTTCCACAGCGGCGACCGCTTCAAGCAATCCGAGGTCGACGATCTGCGCCGGGCCTTGGTCGCGACCGGATTGGTGTCGACGGTCGAAGTGCGCGTGACGCCGATCGGCGCCGGCCAGACGGTCGACCTGGACGTGCGGCTCGAGCCGGCGCCGATGCGCACGGTCGCGGGTGAGCTTGGCTACGGCACCGGCGAAGGGTTTCGCGCCGAAGCGAGCTGGCAGCATCGCAATTTCGTCAATCCCGAAGGCGCGTTGACGGTGCGCGGTGTGGTCGGCACCCAGGAACAGGTCGCCGCGGTGTCGTTCCGGCGGAATAATTACAAGCGGCGCGACCAGGTGCTCAACGCCCAGGCCTCGGCCAGCAATGTCGATCGCGACGCCTATGCCGCGAAGACACTGCTGCTGTCCGGCGGGATCGAGCGCCAAAGCAATTTCATCTGGCACAAGAAATGGACGTGGAGCTTCGGCGGCGAGTTGTCGCTGTCCGACGAGCGCGACACAATTGAAGCGACCGGCGTCGAGCGCCGCCGCAAATTCTTCGTCGCCGCGCTGCCTGCCAGCCTCGGCTATGACGGCAGCGACAGCTTGCTCGACCCGACCAAGGGCTTCCGCCTGCTCGGCCGCATCAGCCCCGAAGTGTCATGGCAAAGCGGCACCTTCACTTATGGCCGGATGCAGTTCGATGCGTCGCTCTATCATCCCGTGTCGGATCGGGTGGTCGCAGCCGGCCGGGTGAGGCTTGGGACGATCGTCGGTGCGAGCCGCGACATGATCGCGCCGTCGCGGCGCTTCTACGCCGGCGGCGGCGGGTCGGTACGCGGCTATGGCTATCAGCAATTGGGCCCGCGAGACGCAGACAATGATCCGATCGGCGGCCGCAGCCTCGCCGAATTCGGGCTGGAGGCGCGAATCCGGGTCGGCGGTGCCTTCGGCGTGGTACCGTTCTTCGACGGCGGCACGCTGTCGACCGGGGCGCTGCCGAGCATGAAGGAGTGGCAATTCGGCGCGGGCATCGGCGCCCGATATTATTCCAGCTTCGGGCCGATCCGGATCGATGTCGGAACGCCGCTCAGCCCGCACAAGGGCGATAGCCGGGTGGCGGTGACGGTGTCGCTTGGCCAGGCCTTCTGAAATGATCGACGAAAGGGCCGTCGAGTTTGAGTCCGGAGCGGCCCCGGCGACGGTTCGATTGAGGCGCAATTGGGCGCGGCGGTTGCTCAATGAATTGCTGGCGCTGCTTGTCGCCTTGCTGCTGGTCGGAGCGGTCGGGCTGATCCTGCTCGATACCGCCCCAGGCCACCGCTTCATCGTCGACCGCATCGCCCGGCTCGAAACCGCGTCGGGCCTTCGGATCAGCATCGGCCGGATCGACGGATCGGTATTCGGCGTGTCGCGCCTGAGGAATGTGCGAGTCGCCGACAACCAGGGCGTCTTCCTGACCTCGCCCGAAATTCTGCTCGACTGGTCGCCGGGCGCGTGGCTTTACAATTCGCTGCACATCGACCGGCTCGAAGCGCATCGGGTGACGCTGTCGAGGGTACCCAAACTGAAGCCGAGCGCGACCAAGCGGCCGTTGCTGCCGGGCTTCGACATCCATATCGGATCGTTGCGGATCGACCGCCTGGAACTGCAGAAGAGCGTGGCCGGAGTGGCGCGCGTGGGGCAGGTGCAAGGGTCAGTCGAAATTCGCGCCGGGCGGGCGATGGTCGATCTCGCCGCCGCATTGCAGGGCGGTGGCGATCGGATCGCGCTCAAGCTCGACGCCGAGCCGGGCCGCGACCGCTTCAATCTCGATGCGCGTGTCCGCGCGCCGGCCAACGGCCTGGTGCCGGCGCTGTTCGGGTCGCGCCGGCCACTCGACCTGGTGATCGATGGACAAGGCAGTTGGACTCGCTGGCGCGGCACCGCCGCATTGGACTTGTCTGGCCGGTCGGCGGCGCGTTTGGCGTTGGGTGTGGACAGCGGCCGCTATCGGTTGGCGGGCACCTTGGCACCGGGGCAGTTCCTCAAGGGCAAATTGGCGCGGCTGACTTCGCCTCAAGTGCGGGTTAGCGGCGCCGCGACGCTGGTCGACCGGCAACTGGACGGCGCCGTGACGATGACGTCGCCGTCGTTGCGCGCGGTAACCAAAGGCGTCATCGACCTCGCCGACAACCGCTATCGCGCGGTGCAGGTCGGGGTCGATTTGCTGCGTCCGCCGGCGCTGTTCCCGAACATGACCGGCAAGAATGTACGGATGGTGTGGACGCTTGACGGTCCATTCGCGGCGGCAAGTTACGCTTACCGGCTGACCTCGCCGCAAGTGGCGTTCGACAACACCGGCTTCGTCGATGTGCGCGCCGAAGGGCGGGGCCGCTTCACGCCGTGGCCGATGCGCGTGCCGCTGCGGCTGACCGCGCGGCGGACGATCGGCGTCGGCGACGTCGCCGGCGGAATTCTCGCCAATTTGCGGCTCGAGGGGATGCTCAGCATCACCCCTAGGCTTGTCCGCGGCGACGGGCTGAATCTGACCAGCGATAAATTGCGCGGCAAGGTCAGTCTGATGATCAACCTGGTTACCGGGCGCTTCGACATCCTCGTGGCGGGCGGGATGACCCGATATGCGATCCCCGGGCTTGGGATCGTCGATGTGAAGAGCGACCTTCATGTCGTGCCCGGGTCCGCGGGAAAAGCGCGGGTGGTCGGGACCGGCGAAGCTTGGGTGCGGCGGCTGGACAATAGTTTCTTCGCCAGCCTGACCGGCGGCCTGCCGCATCTTACGACCAATCTCGAGCGGACCGAGGACGGGATCGTCCATTTCTCCAACCTTGTCCTCACCTCGCCCAAGCTTCGGCTGGCCGGCGGCGGGATCAGGCGCAGGGATGGCAGCTTCCACATCGAGGCGCGTGGCCGCCAAGCGCAATATGGCCCGCTCAAGCTGATCCTCGACGGGCGGATCGAACGGCCGCGGCTCGATATCCTGCTCGATAGCCCCAACGAAGCAATGGGCATCAAGGCGATGCGGCTGCTGATGGCGCCGACCGCGGCAGGCTATGACTATCGCGCGTCGGGCGGGTCGCGGCTTGGGCCATTCACCAGCAACGGCCAGATTCTGCTGCCCAGGAACGGGCCGGCGACGATCGCCATCGCCGCGCTCGACGTGTCGGGAACGACGGCGAGCGGCAATCTCCGCGCCGATCCCGGCGGATTCACCGGCAAATTGACTCTGGCGGGCGGCGGGATGGCGGGCGACTTGCTGTTTAGCCCGGTCGGCGGCGATCAGAAGATCGAGGCGCATCTGACCGCCAACGGCGTGCGCTTTGCCGGACCGCCGGCCTTGAGTGTGCAACGCGGGCGGATCGACGGGACGATCTTGCTGGCGGAGGGCGCGACCTCGCTCAACGGGGTGGTAATCGCTCGGGGCCTGCAGAGCGGGGCGATCCGGCTGTCGCGGCTGACCGCCAACGCCAGGCTGGTCAACGGCCAGGGCGAAGTGCGCGCGGCGGTCGCCGGGCAGCGCGGCAGCGCGTTCGAGTTCGTCACGCTCGCCAACGTCGTTCCCGGGCGGATTAGCATCAACGGACGCGGCCAGATCGACCGCAAGCCGTTCGAACTGGCCAGCTCCGCTGTGCTGACTCGTGAAGGCGACGGCTGGCGGATCGCCCCGACCGAGGTGCGCTTCGCCGGAGGGCGAGCGCGCCTTGGCGGTCGCACCGGATCAAGCCCCGAACTCACCGCCGACGTCAGCCAGATGCCGCTCGCCTTGCTCGACATGATCTGGCCCAATCTCGACCTTGGCGGAATCGCCACCGGGCGGGTCCAATATGCTTCCGCCGGCGGAGTCCCGAGCGGCCGCGCCGACCTGAAAATTCGCGGGCTTAGCCGCGCCGGGCTGGTGCTGACATCGAAGCCGATCGACGTCGGCCTGGCGGCGGTGCTGGCCGGCAATCGAGCGGCGATGCGCGCGGTGGCGGTCAGCGACGGCAAGACGATCGGCCGGGCGCAGGCGCGATTCGCGCCGCTTGGCGGCGGACCGGTGGTGGCATCGCTGATGAACGCGCGGCTATTCGCCCAGCTGCGCTATGCCGGACCGGCCGACACTTTGTGGCGCCTGTCGGGGGTCGAGGTGTTCGATCTGTCGGGGCCGCTGGCGATCGGTGCCGATATCAGCGGAAGCCTGGTCAATCCGCAAATCCGCGGTTCGCTGGGCAGCGACAACGCCCGGATCGAGAGCGCGGTGACCGGAATGGTGGTCGACCGTCTGGCCTCATCGGGGCGCTTTTCGGGTTCGCGGCTGGTGCTCGACCGAATCTCCGGGCGGACCGGCAATGGCAGCATCAGCGGCAGCGGTTCGGTCGATTTCAGCAGCGGATCGCCGTCGCTCGATCTGGCATTCACCGCCAGCCGCGCCCAATTGCTCGATCGGGATGACATCGCCGCGACGGTAAGCGGCCCGTTGACGGTCAAGTCGGACGGCAGGGGCGGGCGGATCGCCGGCAATTTGAAGCTCGACAAAGGCCGCTTCACCCTCGGGCGAGCGAGCGCGGCGGCATCGGTGCCGCAACTCGCCGTGCGCCACCGCGGGCAAGAGAGCGACGAGGATATCGAGATCGCGCAGCTTTCGCCGTGGCGGATGGACCTCAGGGTGGCGGGCAACGAGCTGACGGTGCGCGGGCTGGGCATCGACAGCCGCTGGAGCACCGACCTCAAGATCGGCGGGACGGTCGATGCGCCGCGGCTGACCGGCCGCGCCGATCTGGTCCGTGGCGATTATGAGTTCGCCGGGCGCAATTTCCGTCTGCAGCGCGGCGTGCTGCGCTTCCAGGGGCTAAGCCCGCCCGACCCATTGCTCGACATCGTCGCCGAAGCCAATGTCCAGGGCGTCGATGCGACGGTCAGGGTTGGCGGAACCGGATTGAAGCCCGAGATCCTTTTCGCCAGCGTCCCCGCGCTGCCGCAGGATGAATTGCTGTCGCGATTGCTGTTCGGGACATCGATCACCGCTTTGTCGGCGCCCGAGGCGCTGCAACTGGCCTCGGCGATCGCTTCGTTGCAGTCGGGCAAGGGCGGCTTGGACCCAATCAATTCGGTCCGCCGCGCGGTCGGACTCGACCGGCTGCGGATCCTGCCGGCCGACATTGCCACCGGCCAGAAGACGGCCATCTCGGCGGGCAAATATCTCGGCCGCAAATTGTTCGTCGAAGTGATCACCGATGGGCAGGGCTATTCGGCGACGCGGATCGAATATCAGGTGTCGCGGTGGCTGTCCCTGCTGTCGTCGATCTCGACGATCGGGCGGACCAGCGCGAACGTGCGGGTGTCGAAGGATTATTGAGGCGTTGCGCTGCCGGATTGGCGCGCTACGCTCGCCCAGAGCAGCCTGGGGGATCGCATGAAGAACTGGAACGTCCGCAAGACGATTGTCGCCCGCGAGGACATGCCCGAGGAGCACCGGCTGGCGCGGACGCTGTCGTGGCCGCACCTCATCGCCCTGGGCGTTGGGGCAATCGTCGGCACTGGCATCCTGACCTTGACGGGAGTGGGCGCGGCCAAGGCCGGTCCGGCGGTGATCCTGTCGTTCGCCATCGCCGGCTTGATTTGCGCCTGCGCCGCTTTGGCCTATGCCGAGATGGCGACGATGTATCCCGCCGCCGGCAGCGCCTACACCTATAGTTATGTGGTGTTCGGCGAGTTGCTCGCGTGGATCGTCGGATGGAGCCTGATCCTCGAATATAGTTTGGTGGTCAGCGCGGTCGCGGTCGGCTGGTCGGGTTATGCAACGGGCTTCCTGACGAGCATCGGCGCCGGGCTTCCGCTCGATTTTACCGCCGGGCCCGAAGCCGGCGGGATCGTCAATTTCCCTGCGATTTTCATCATCGCGGTGGTCGCTGGACTGCTGATGATCGGGACACGCGAAAGCGCGACGCTCAACGCCATTTTGGTCGGCATCAAATTGCTCGCCCTGGCACTGTTCATCGCCGTCGCGCTGCCAGTGTTCAACGCCGACAATTTCACGCCGTTCATGCCGTACGGATTTCCGCGCAGCGGACCGTCGGGAAGCGAAGTCGGGGTGATGGCCGCGGCGGCGATCATTTTCTTCGCTTTCTACGGCTTCGACGCGATCGCCACAGCGGCGGAGGAGACCAAGAACCCCGACCGCGATCTGGCGATCGGAATAGTCGGCTCGATGATCCTGTGCGTGATCATCTACATGGCGGTGGCCGGCGTCGCGATCGGCGCTTTGGCCTATACCCGTTTCGCCGACAGCCCCGAGCCGCTGGCGTTGATCCTGCGCGAGATCGGCCAGGGCTGGGCGGCGAAACTGCTCGGCGTGTCGGCGGTGGTTGCGCTGCCGACGGTGATCCTCGCCTTTTTCTACGGCCAGAGCCGGATCTTCTTCACCATGGCAAGGGACGGTTTGCTGCCGGTCAATTTGGCCCGCGTTTCGAGCCGCGGGACGCCGGTCCGGATCACCATCTTCACCGCGTTGATCGTGGCGGTGATCGCCGGGCTGTTCCCGCTCGCCGAGATCGCCGCACTGGCCAATGCCGGAACCCTGACCGCGTTCATCGCGGTGTCAGCGGCGATGCTGATGATGCGCAAGCGTGAGCCCGATCTGCCGCGCAAGTTCACCACGCCGTGGCCGTGGGTGATCGGCCCGCTCGGAATCCTCGGTTGCCTCTATCTCTTTTATTCGTTGCCGGTGAAGACTCAGACCTATTTCCTGATCTGGAATGCCTTGGGGTTGGTGCTCTACTGGATTTATGGTGGGCCGCGCGCCGAAGCCGAGCGGGTGCGCGTGGCGGCCCGGTGACAAGCACATGAGCGCGACGTCGCAGCGCCTGCGCAGCATTATCGGCGGGTCGGCGGGCAATCTCGTCGAATGGTATGACTGGTACGCTTATTCGGTCCTGACGATCTATTTTGCGCCGGAGTTTTTTCCATCCGAGGACAAGACCGCGCAATTGCTGAGCGCGGCGGCGATCTTCGCGGTCGGCTTCCTGATGCGGCCGATCGGCGCCTGGCTGATGGGCATTTATTCCGACCGGCATGGGCGCAAGTCGGGGCTGGCGCTGTCGGTCGCGCTGATGGCAGTGGCGCCGGTCGTGCTGGTGATCGCGCGGATGCTCCAGGGGCTGTCGGTCGGCGGCGAATATGGCGCCAGCGCGACCTATCTGTCGGAAATGGCGCTGCGTGAGCGGCGCGCCTTCTGGGCCAGCTTCCAATATTTCACGTTGATCGGCGGCCAATTGCTAGCGCTCGGTGTGGTGTTGCTGCTGCAACTGACGATGGCCGAGACCGAGTTGCAGGCATGGGGCTGGCGAATCCCGTTCGCGGTCGGCGCGGTGCTGGCGCTGGCGGTGTATGTGCTGCGGCGGCGCTTGGCCGAGACTCAATCCTTCACCGCGCAAGCCAGGGACCGCAAGAAATCGTCGATCGCCAATCTGTGGCGCGATCATCCGCGGGAATTCCTGATCGTCGCGGCGATCAGCGCGGGGGGTTCGATGGCCTTTTATGCCTACACCACCTACCTCCAGAAATTCCTCGTCAACACCACCGGCTTTTCGCGTCCCACCGCGACGATGGTGATGACCGCCGCGCTGATCATCTTCATGATGATCCAGCCTTTGTGGGGGATGGCGGCCGACCGCTGGGGCCGCAAGCCGATGCTGTTCATCTTCGGCTTTGGCGGGATGCTGGTGTCGGTGCCGGTGTTCACCGCGCTGAGCCATGCGGCAACTCCGGCAATCGCGCTCGGGCTGACCTTGATCCCGCTGACGATCCTAGGCGCCTACACCTCGATCAGCGGGCTGATCAAAGCCGAATTGTTCCCGCCGCACATTCGCACGCTCGGAGTCGCTCTGCCTTATGCGATCGGCAACACCTTGTTCGGCGGGACCGCGGAATATGCCGCATTATGGTTCAAGCAGGCGGGCGCCGAGAGCGGCTTTTACTGGTATCTGACTGCGATCATCGGGATGGCGACGATCGGCTTCTGGATGCTGCCCGAAACCAAGCTTGCCAGCCTGATACAGGAGGATTGATGGCCGTTTCGCTGCTCCGCTCGCCGCGAGGTCGTCAGCTGATTCTGATCGCCTTGTTCGGGCTAGTGATCCCGTTCGCGCTCGGAAGCTCTTTTTTTATATTCAACGACGGCGACGTCAGCTGGCATGTCGCCAACGGCCGCTGGATCCTTGCCCACGGCGAGGTGCCGCGAACCGACCATTTCTCGTTCACCTTGCCGGGGCAACGCTGGATATCGTTCGAATGGCTGTCGGACGTCGTCTATGCCGCCGCTTACGGGCTTGCGAGCTACTCGGGCCTGGCGGCAATCGTGTCGCTCGCACTGTCGGCGCTATTCCTGACCGTGCTATTACACCTCCGTCGCTTCGCCGGGAACGGCGCATTGTTAACGACGGCGCTGCTTCTTTCGTTCGTCCTCATTCCGTTTCTGTCGGCGCGACCGCATCTGCTCACCTGGCCGATCCTGGCGGTGTGGACGATGATCATGATCCGGACGAGCGATGAGCGGCGGGCGCCGGCGCTCGGCTGGAGCGCTCTGATTCTGCTGTGGGCGAATCTGCACGGAAGCTGGGTATTGGGCCTGGCGATCGCGGCGTTACTGGCTCTGGACACCCTGATCGCCGCGAAATGGGACCGTCGGCTGCTGCTGGGCTGGCTGGTATTTGGGCTCGTGTCGGCGGCGATGGCGATGCTTACTCCCAACGGTATCGATGGTTTCCTCCACCCGCTGCGCGTGTCGCAGATGGGGACGCTTCACCTGGTCCAGGAATGGCGGCCGAGCAACATGCGCACCACGCCGTGGTTTTTCGCCACGCTTGGTGTGGTCATCCTCGCATTGATGTGGCGGAGGCCGCAGCTGTCGCCGGTGCGGGCCTTGCTGATCGTCGCGCTCACGGCGATGGCGCTCTATCAAATGCGGCATCAGGCGGTGCTGGCAATCGTTGCCGCACTGGTGCTTGCGCCCGCCTTCGGAAATGCATCGAGCGGACGGCTGCCGGATGATCCGAAACAAGGCCGGCTGTTCGCACTGGGGTTCGCAGCTGTGGCGGCGCTGCTGGCGATGGTTCGGCTCGTCCTGCCGCTACTGCCGGCGGAGAATGAGGCGAACCCGCGCCGAGCGCTCGCGGCGATTCCGCCCGGGCTGCGCCACCAGCCGGTGTTCAACGGCTACACGCTTGGCGGGCCGCTGATCCTCGCCGGAACGCCGGTCTATATCGACGGACGGCAGGATTTTTACGGCGACCGCTTCCTTCTCGATTACAAGCGCATGCTAGACGGCGACATGGCCGCGTTCGAGCGCGACGCCGCGCATCGCGGGATTAGTTGGACGATACTCCCCGCCGGGGGCGGAAAATTGGTCGCGCAACTCGACAGATCGCCGCGCTGGCGGCGCTTCTACACCGACCGCTCGGTCGTCATCCACCTCCGCCGTTAGATGGTAGCGAGATTGGCGAAATAGGCAATCGTCCGGTCGAGGCCGTCGGCCAGCGCGACCTTGGGCTCCCAGCCGAGCAACATACGGGCCTTGTCGATATTGGGCTGGCGCTGACGCGGATCGTCGGTCGGCAGCGCGGCGTGGACCAGCTTCGACGCGCCGCCGACCTTCGCGACGACCAGCTCGGCGAGCTGGCGCATCGAGAATTCGACCGGATTGCCGAGGTTGATCGGGCCCGTCACCTCGTCGGGGCTGTCCATCAACCTGACCAGCCCATCGATGAGGTCATCGACATAGCAAAAGCTGCGGCTCTGCTCGCCGTCGCCGTAGAGGGTGACTGGTTCACCGGCCAGCGCCTGGACGATGAAGTTGGAGACGACCCGGCCGTCGGCGCGGTGCATCCGCGGGCCATAGGTGTTGAAGATCCGGGCGACCTTGATCGACAGCCCGAGTTGGCGGCGGTAGTCGAAAAACAGAGTTTCGGCGCAGCGCTTGCCCTCGTCATAGCAGGAGCGCGGCCCGATCGGATTGACCCGGCCCCAATATTCCTCGGTCTGCGGATGAACCTCGGGGTCGCCATAGACCTCGCTGGTCGACGCCTGAAGGATTTTCGCGCCGAGCCGCTTAGCGAGACCGAGCATGTTGATCGCGCCGTGGACCGAAGTCTTGGTCGTCTGAACCGGGTCGTGCTGATAGTGGATCGGCGAGGCCGGGCAGGCCAGATTGTAGATTTCGTCGACCTCGACATAGAGCGGGAAGGTGACGTCGTGGCGGATGAACTCGAAGCCCGGCTGTCCAAGCAAATGGGCGATGTTGCGCTTGGTTCCGGTGAACAGATTGTCGAGGCACAAAATGTCGTGGCCGTCGGCCAGCAGGCGGTCGCATAGATGCGAGCCGAGGAAACCCGCGCCGCCGGTGACGAGGATGCGTTTCTGGCTGTCGTAGCGGCGGGTCATCGAACGCCGCGATAGACCAAAGCCCCGTTGGCGCAAACTGCGGGGATTACTTGCTGGAAAGGGTCTGCTGGACTTCCTCGATCGTCAGCCGGCCCCATTGCGCCGCCCATGGCGAGCTGTCGCTCTCGTCGCGCAGATAGTCGGGACGGGCCCAGCGCTGCGGGGCGATCTCAGGCTTGGCCTGGGCGAGGTCGGCAATGTCGAACGGGGCGCGGAAGGACAGGCCAACCTGGTCGCCGCGGGTCCAGCCGACGGTCGCGAACACCGACCCGGCGTCGCCGAAGTCGAGCATCAGTTCCGACCCTTCGGCGAAAGATGCCGAGGTTTCGACGAGCGCGCCGCGTTCCGAGATATTGCGGAGGCGGGCGATGCTGGTTTCATGATCGAAATGGATCAGCGCCGACCAGATCAACGGGTGGCGGATGTCGCGCCGCTTGGCATGTTCGTAGGGCTTGGCTTCGAGCGGCGCCTCGGCGGCAGCCATGGGTTCGTCGAACGTCGCGTCGGGATAGGTCCGGCAGATGACGTCGCGGAGCAAGGCGTCGCGGGTTTCGGCCGGGCAATCGAGCCGGGTCTCATGGGCAAATTCGAGGCCGATGCGGTCGCCGCGGATCCAGCGCACGGCGCTCTCGATCTCGCCAAATTCGCCGAGCACGAGATCGACGCGGTCCCACAGATTGGGGGCAAGCGAGCCGCGCACCATCGCGCCGCCGCCCGACAAATTGATCAATTCGACGCTGTAGAGCATGTCGCCGTGGCGAACCGTGGCTTGCTCGGCCGGCAGGCGGTGACGGTCGGCGCCGCGCTGGTCGGTAGTGCGGGTCTCGCTGCGCGGCACCCTGATTGAACCGAGGCCGGCGGCGGCGTCCTCGCGGGCTCGCTTCTCGGCGACCAGCGGCGTCTCGTGCCCGCCGGGCTTGCCCGACAGCACGGTCGACCGGAACTTGTTCATCGGAGCCCCTTCGCAAGCCATGCCCGGTTATGGCACGAGAGGGTTACCGAATTGCTTAAGCGTGCCGGTTAAGTCAGGCCGAATAATACATGTCGAATTCGACCGGACTGGGGGTGGTCTCCCAGCGCATCACTTCGGGCCATTTCAATTCCATGTAAGCGTCGATCTGGTCGTCGCTGAACACGTCGCCCTTGGTCAGGAAAGCGCGGTCATTGTCGAGCGCGATCAGCGCCTCGCGAAGTGAGCCGCAGACGGTCGGCACGTTGACCAATTCCTGCGGCGGCAGATCGTAGAGATTCTTGTCCATCGCATCGCCGGGGTGGAGGCGGTTTTGGATGCCGTCGAGGCCGGCCATCAGCAGCGCCGAGTAAGCGAGGTAGGGATTGGCCAGCGCATCCGGGAAGCGAAACTCGACGCGCTTGGCTTTCTCGCCCGCGCCATAGGGAATGCGGCACGAAGCCGAGCGGTTGCGGCTCGAATAAGCCAACAGCACCGGCGCCTCGAAGCCGGGAACGAGGCGCTTGTAGCTGTTGGTGGTCGGGTTGGTGAAGGCGTTCAAGGCGCGGGCGTGCTTGATCACTCCGCCGATGAAATAGAGCGCGAGGTCGCTCAAACCGGCATAGCCGCTGCCGGCGAACAGGGGCTTGTCCTTGGCCCAAATCGACATGTGGGTGTGCATGCCGCTGCCATTGTCCTTGGCGATCGGCTTGGGCATGAAGGTCGCGGTCTTGCCGTAGGCGTTCGCGACCATGTGGACGACATATTTGTAGACCTGCATGCGGTCGGCGGTCTGGACGAGGGTGCCGTAAGTCAGCCCGAGTTCGTGCTGCGACGCGGCCACTTCATGATGGTGCTTGTCGCACGGCAGGCCCATTTCGAGCATGGTCGAGACCATTTCGCCGCGGATGTCGACCGCGCTGTCAACCGGCGCGACGGGGAAATAGCCGCCCTTGGCGCGCGGCCTGTGGGCGAGGTTGCCGCCGTCATATTCGCGGCCCGAGTTGGTCGGCAGTTCGACATCGTCGAGGCGGTAGCCCGAGGCCGAGTAAGTGTCTTCAAAGCGGACGTCGTCGAACATGAAGAATTCGGCTTCGGGGCCGACATTGACCGTGTCGCCGATGCCGGTGGCCTTCAGATAGGCCTCGGCCCGGGTCGCGGTCGAGCGCGGGTCACGGCCGTAAAGCTCGCCGGTCGACGGCTCGACGATATTGCACACCAGGATCAGCATCGGCGTCGCCGAGAAGGGATCGACATAGGTCGCGCCGAGATCGGGCATGAGGATCATGTCGCTCTCGTTGATCGCCTTCCAGCCCTCGATCGACGAACCGTCGAACATGAAGCCGTCGGTCAGCATGTCCTCGTCGATCACCGCGGAGACCATCGACAGATGCTGCCACTTGCCCTTGGGGTCGGTGAAGCGAAGGTCGACCCACTCGATCTCCTCATCCTTGATCAGCTTCAATATCTTCGCCGCTTCGTTCGCCATCACGCCCTCGCCGAGTCAAGAATCGGCCGCCCCCCGGCCGTCGGCTGCCTCTTCCCAAGGGCGCGCCTGAGAGTCAGCAGCGGGGTGAACAATTCACCCGTTGCCGCCAAGAATCGGAGCGAAGAGTCACAAAGAGTCACCATCCTATATGTGTGAGCGGGGTGACGGTGCGACGTTGCCGGGCTGCGGGCTGGTTCCGAATCGCACTATGGGTCATGAACCTATATGGATCATACTTCGGGCATGTAGGACAGCGCAAACTTTCAAGTACGCCGCACTTCATGCGAGGCGACACGAGCGTGGCCCTTGCGCAATTCGGCCCAATCGGGCGCAAGCTTGAGGGCGGCGTCGAATTTGGCGAGGGCTTCGGCGCGCTTGCCCTGGACAGCGAGAAGGTCGCCCCAGATTTTGAGCGGGTCGGCCCAATTGGGCGCGAGGCGGACGGCTTCCGTGAGCTTGACCACGGCGGTATCAAAGCGGCGGTGCTCGGCGAGCAATCGTCCCCAGTCGGCGAAAGCGGGCGCGAGCCTCGGAGCCAGGCGAGCGGCTTCGGCGGACCAAAACGCGGTGCCGGCGGGTGAGCGTAACACAGCGGTCAGTAATGCCAAGCCGCGGCTTAAGGTCAGTCCTCAGGTGCTCGCTGCGGGGAGCAAACTACATCCGTTTGCGTTCGGCGGGGGCTTGGACGGGCAGGGGCTGGTCGTCCGGCGCCGCGCTTTCGCCCGGTGCCGTGCCTTCGCCGGCCTCGCCGTTCATCTGGAGGAAGGTGTTGACGGTCGCGGCGGAGACGGCTCGGCCGAACAACCAGCCCTGGGCTTCGGAGCAGCCCAGCCGGGCGATCTCGCCGCGGATCATCTCGGACTCGACGCCCTCGGCGGTGATCGGCACATTCAATTTGTGGCCGAGCGCGGCGATGGTGTCGACGATCGCGTCGGTCCGCCCGCTCTTGACCATGGTGTTGATGAAGCTCTTGTCGATCTTGATGCGGTCGACCGGCAAAGTGTGCAACTGGGCGAGCGAGGCATAGCCGGTGCCGAAGTCCTGGAGGCAGATGCTGACCCCGACATTCTGCAGGCTGTGAATGATCGTCGTGACCTGATCGCGGTCCTCGAGCAGCGAGGCCTCGGTGATCTCGATTTCGAAGCGGTTGGCGGGAAAGCCGGTCGCCGCGAGCACCTTGAGCACTTGCTGCGCCAGAGTGCGGTCGCGGAATTGCACCGGCGAGACGTTGACCGCGATTTTCAAATGGGCCGGCCAGCTGCGGGCTTCCTCGAGCGCTTGCTCCATGATGCTGATGGTCAGCGGGCCGATCAGCCCGGTGGTCTCGGCAGTTTCCATGAAGGCGACCGGCTCGAGCAGGCCGCGGCTCGGCGAGCGCCAGCGCGCCAGTGCCTCGAACCCGACCAATTCACGCGTCGAAAGGTCGATCAGCGGCTGGAAGAACGGTACGAACTCGCCGCTATCGATGCCACCGCGAATGTCTTCCTCGAGCTTGAGCCGATCCGACAGCTCGGCTTCCAGCTCCTGGTTGAACCAGGCGAAGCAATTGCGGCCGGCGCGTTTGGCCGCATAGAGCGCGACGTCGCAGCGGCCGAGCGTGGCTCCGTCGGTGTCCGCCCGTTCGATCGCCGCCAGCCCGATCGAGGCGGACACGTGGGCGTGGATATTGCCGATGTGGAACGGGGTGCTCAGCCTGGCGACCAGGCCTTGGGCGAATGCCTCGGCGGTCGCGGCATCGGCATTGTCGAGCAGGATGGCGAATTCGTCGCCGCCGATCCTCGCGCAGCATGAGCCGGGCGGAGCCGATTGTTTGACCACCTCGGCGATCGCGCACAGCAATTGATCGCCGGTCGAATGGCCGTGAAGGTCGTTGACCCGCTTGAAATGGTCGAGGTCGAGCAACAGCAATATGCCGCGGCTGCGCGCTTCGAGCTTTTCATCGAGCGAGCGCAGCAGTTCGCGGCGGTTGGCGAGGCCGGTGGTCGGATCGGTGTTGGCATTGCGATGTGCCTCGCGCTCGGCGCACTCATGGGCATTGAGCGCGTCGCGAAGATCCTTCGAGCGCCGCCAGCCGAACAGGATGATCGCGATGTTGAGGATAAACGCGGTTTTGAGGCTGGCGCTCGATTCGGGCAACTGGATGCCGGCAATCGCCGCCGGGACGATCTGGCTGCCGATGCCGACAAACATCAGGATCGCGGCGAGCGTGGCGCAGCTGGTAATGACATGGCTCGCGGCGAGCCGCGCGGCCTTGCTGGTTACCCGCCTGACATTGTCCTGATAGCGTTCCACGGCTGCTGTCTGCCGCAGATGTGTGAAAATACTCCTACTTTACCATCATTTGTTGTGCCGAGTTCAGGCGCCGGTCCATTCGTCGGCCTTCTCGGCGATGGTCAGCTCGCGGATCAGCGCGTCGACGTTGCGGGTCAGCTCGGGCAGGAAAGTGATCTGGTGGCGCGCGCCGCGATAGGATTCGGCCATCAATATGGCATCGACCAGAATCGGCACGACCAGGCTCTCGGGATCGTCGAGCTCGGCGAGCGAGCGCAATTTGGTCATCGCCTTGAGCCGCGCCGCCAAGGGATCCGAAGTCGCCTCGGTCCGTCCGATACACCAGCTCATTTTCGTCTCCGCCAAAGCGCGCAGGATAGCTCACAGCGGCACATCGGATAGTTCGGGCTGGCGCGTTATCGGAGCGCCTCGGCGCGGGAAGTCAGCGAACCTCGCCGTCCGGTTCGGAAGCGAGGACGGTGGTTTGCAGCCCGGTGGTCTGATCGCCGACGCTCGCCTGCGTCACCAGCACGGTGGTCCCCGCGGTCATCACCGAGCGCATGTTGGCGACGAAGGCGGCGGGCAAGTGCATCTGCTCGATTCCCTCGGTGCTGATCACCTCGGCGTCCTGGTGAGCAAGATTGCTGACTCCGACCTGGATCCATTCGGACTGGCCGTTGCGCGCGTTGGTCAGGGTCATGACCTGGGCTTGGTCGGTCTGCTGCTGGACCACCGCCTTGGCGCGGCCGATCTCGATGCCGTTGCGCAGCACGACGACGCGCTGATCGCCGGTCGAGATGATGATCGAAGTCGGGCCGGCCGGGCTCAGCCCGGGGTACCAACTGAAATCCTGCTTGTCGCCGAGCGGCAGCTGGACCGCGCCGTAGCCGCCGACCCTCGCCGGAGTGAGCACTCCGGCCGCCGGGCGCTTGTAGGGATCGCCGTGATTGCCGGCGATCACGACGGTGCCGCCCATCTCGGTCGTCCCGAACAACAATTTGGAGAATTCGAGCGGCAGGCGGACGCAGCCGTGGCTGGCGGGGAAACCGGGCAAATTGCCGGCGTGGAGCGCGACTCCCTTCCACGACAGCCGGTTCATGTAGGGCATCGGCGCATTGTCATAAGTCCGCGAGCGGTGATCCTGGTCCTTCTCGAGGATGGTGAAGACCCCGGTCGGCGTGTCGAGACCCGGCTTGCCCGACGAGATGGTGCTAACGCCTATGCGAACCCCGTTTCGATAAACCGTCGCAAGCTGGCGATCGAGATCGACATAGACCAGCACCGGGCCCCGCATCGAGATTCGCGGCGCCCACACCCAGTCGCCAGGCTTCAACTTCTCCGCCTGGCGCGCGAGCTGGAGCGGCGAGGAGACCTTCGATCCGCTGGCCAGCGCCGGAGCGGCGGCGGCGATCGAGCAGGCCAACAGCAATGCCATTGCGGCCGGGAATTTCATTTTCGCGCCCCTCCGTCCCAGGATCGGGATGATAGCGCGTTGTTCGCGAAGCTAAAAGGCCCGGCGCTGAGCTGCGATCAGCATGCGCAGCAGCATCGCCACCGGGCGGGGAACGCCGACCTTGCCTTCGAGCCACAGGCTGACCGCCGAGCGGCTGACCCCGATCGCCGAGGCGAGGTCGGTCTGGGTCTTGTAGCCAAGCGCGCGCATCGCGGTGCGCAGCTCTTCCGGCGACATGGAGGCGAGGCGGGGGTCGTTCATTGCCTCACCCTCTAACGAGTCAGCGCGGCTTTCGGAACGGCGAAGGGCTTAGATCGCGTCGGCGCCCTTATCTCCGGTGCGGATGCGCAGGGCGGCTAGGACGTCAGTGACGAAAATCTTACCGTCGCCGATGCGGCCGGTGCGGGCCGCGTTGGCGATGGCATCGACGACATTATCGACCAGCCCGTCCTCGACCACCACCTCGACCTTCACCTTGGGCAGAAAGTCGATGACATATTCGGCGCCGCGGTAGAGCTCTGTGTGGCCCTTCTGGCGGCCGAACCCCTTGACCTCGGTGACGGTGATCCCGCTGACCCCGACATCGTGCAGCGCGTCCTTCACATCGTCGAGCTTGAACGGCTTGATGATCGCTTCGATCTTTTTCATCGCCAGGTCCTTACCCCCTGCGATGGCCGCGCGAAAGACGAGCCGCTGCCTAATCCCTGCCGCATTTCACCGTCAGTGGGCAAAGTGAGATGAAAGCGATCATCCTTTCCGCCGGGCAGGGCTCGCGCCTCGGTCATTTGACCGACGACAAGCCGAAGTGCCTGATCGATTTTAACGGCCGCAGCCTGCTCGACCGCCAATTGGACGCTCTGGCCGCCAATGGCGTTCGCGAAGCGGTGGTCGTCACCGGCTTTCGCGACGATCAAATCGAGGCCGCGCTGGCGAGGCGCGCCGGCGGTCCCAAGGTGCGGACGATTTACAACCCTTTCTACCAGGTCGCTGACAATCTCGGCTCTCTGTTCGTCGCCCGGGACGAGCTCCATGGCGACTGCCTGGTGTGGAACGGCGATACATTGGTGTCCGACGCATTGATGGCGCGAGTGCTCGGCAACGACCGCGCCGGGATTTGCGTCACCATCGACCGCAAGCCCGCCTATGACGCCGACGACATGAAGGTCGTGGTCGACGGCGATGGCCGGCTTCACGCGATTGGCAAGCGGCTGCCCCGAGGCAATATCAACGCCGAGTCGATCGGCCTGCTGGCGTTTCGCGGCGACGGCGCGGCGCGTTTCCGCAGCGCGATCGAGCAGGCCATCCGCACCGCCGAGGGCACCACCATCTGGTATCTGCGCGTGATCCACCACATCGCCCAGAAGGACGACGTGTGGACGCTCGACATCCAGGGCGAAGGCTGGGGCGAGGTCGATTTCCCCGCCGACATCGAACCGGCGCGGGAGCTGGTCGCCGGCTGGGACGCCAAGAAAGCTGCCGAGGCGGCTTAAGCGATCGTCGCAATGGGTAGAAGCGGTCATTTCAAGGCGTGGCATCACAATGCCAGCGGGACCACAACTCTCCTATTGGCTTCCTCCGGAGCCGTGTCGATCGATGCGCAGATCGAAGGCGTGAACTTGCCCCCGGGCCAGCCTTGCGGTGCCACCTCGCGGAAGCCGCTTGCGTCAGGCCTGAAACCGAACTTGCGTGCCATCGGTAATGCCTCGGTGAAATTGACCTCGGTCATGTAATCGAAAGTCGAGGCGTCCTGCAGCGCGCTTCGAATGCCGGGCTGGTCGTTCTTGGATAGCGAGGCCGCGCCGAACTGGAGCGCCCGAAGCCGTCCCCATGGAACCCGCTCCGCCATCTGCCACTCGTTGAACTTGCGGAGCCGCGCGACGATCGCACCCATGCGATATTGCTCGTCGCCGGAGAGCAACGCCAGGCGACCGGCAGACTGCGCGGCGTCGTAGCGACTCAGCTCGATTAAAAAAATTGGCGATTGTGCCACCCATTTCGGCGTAGCGAACGATCCTGTCTTTTCCCACTGGGTGACGATCGTCCGTAGGTCGTTCAAGCGACGCTCGATGCACGGCTCCGCTGTTTGCCGAAGAGCAAGACCCATCAAATTGCTGTTGAGCTCATCCGTGATCTCGGCGCGCGTCTCGGACGCCGTGCTGCGGTCTCTCCTGGCCTCGGCGATCTGCTGTGCCCCAAGCGCGATGACGACGCCAAGCGTGACGATCGCTAGTTCCCAGCCGACGGCGTTCCAGCCGTGCGGTGGCTTCAGTCTCAATAGTCTGAACATTGATCCGCGCCCCCGCGCCGATGTTACTGCAGCTAGAAGCCGATTCCTAATGTCTGGTTTGGGTCGTTAACGGACGCTGATGGCGCGCATTAGTAAGGGGGCTTGTCCAGTCCCGCCGGGCTTTTCGTGAAAATCTCGCAGCCGGTT
>Ga0193706_1000586_pt1 | contig 20271 bp, 13 predicted proteins | sample U3c1metaG_FD_160130 | JGI IMG/M metagenome (GOLD analysis project Ga0193706, IMG submission 160130) | Soil microbial communities from a riparian zone of the East river system, Colorado, United States - U3c1 | ecosystem: Environmental > Terrestrial > Soil > Riparian zone | place: USA: East River... | reverse complement strand
GGTCACTCGATCGACCATCACGAACGGGAAGCGGTGGGGCAGCACCTGGAGGATCTTGTTGATGTCGAGCGTGATTCGGTCTTTCAAGGTAGCGGTTCCTTTGGAGGGCCGTTATTTGCGCTTGTTCTTGCGGCGCAGCAAGCGCGCCATCCCCCGCAGCCAAAGACCGCGGTTTACGGCGGGATACCCGGCCACGACTTGCCCGGGACTGACATCGCCGATGACGCCGGATTTCGCGGCGATGTGCGCGCCGCTACCCACGCGCACGTGATCGGCGACCCCCGCTTGCCCGCCGACACGGACGCCGGCGCCGATGTCCACCGAGCCGGCGAAGCCGCTTTGCGCCGCGACCAACGCGCTCGGTCCGAGAGAGGCGTTATGGCCGACGTGCACATGCGCGTCGAGACGCGTGCCGCGGCGAAGGACGGTCGGGGCAAGCGTGCCCGCGTCGACGGTGCAAAGGGCACCGATCTCGACGTCGTCTTCGACGAGCACGCCTCCCAATTGGGGGATGCGCGCCAGGGCACCGGCTGGACCCGTCGCCCAGCCGAACCCTGGACGACCGACGACGGCGGACGCGCCGACCACGACCCGCGCGCCAATGCGCACGCGCGGAAAAATAACGGCATGCGGCTGCACCACCGATCCCGGCCCGATGATCACGTCTTCCATGATGACGGCGAAAGGGCCGACGGCGACGTCGGCAGCGAGCTGCGCGGCGGGGTCGATAAAAGCGCGGTCGCTGCGCGCGCGCTCGCGTGGCCCCTCGAGATCGCCGAGCACTGCGGCGAGGGCGAAGCTCGCGTGCTCGTGTACCCAGCGGCGTCCGTGCGCAACGAGCGGGGCGAGATCCGCAGCGACGAGCAAAGCGCTTGGCGAATCGAACGCGGCCCGGAGATGGCGCCGACTCGTGAGCGGGCAAAGATCGCGCGCCTCACCGCGTTCGATCGGCGCGATGCGCTCCACCACCCGTGTGCCAGCGCCCGCATCGACCGCGCCCCCGTGCCGTTCAGCGAGCTCGCCCAGCGTCACGGGCGGCGTCGAGAACCAAACGCCCATCGGATGCACGCGCCGAGCTTATCACGTCGAGGCGCGTCACCAGGAAGGTCGGCAGGTCACTCCGTCGCGACGATTCCTTCGCGATCGACGAGCGGGTAAAGCTCGCTATTTTCGCGGCCGATGCGAAGTTTGAGCTGGTCGAAGATGGCTTGCGTGTCCCGTGCGTAGGCGCTCGGGTTCGCCTCGATGAGCTCGACCGAGCTCCACTTGCCGTGGTGCTCGGCGAAGGCGTCGTAAATGCCGCCGAACTCGTCGAACAAGTTTTGGGCGAGGGAGCGGATGGTGGGATCGGCGTGCGCCAGCAGGCGGGGATAGAGTGCCTCGTTCTCCATCGAGCTATGGACGACGAGCTTTCCTTTGAACCTCGCCATCATGCCGCGCACAGCACGCGCATTGCCCGGGAACGCCGGCGCTCGCAAAGCCGTGTCGATTTCGAGCACGAGCTCACTCAACTCTTCGTGTTGCCGTCGGAAGCGATAGGAGGGAAGCATGCGTCGGCCGCGATCAATACGCAGCCATGGACAATACGACCAGCCTCGCTCCTCTGCCGTCCCGCGCTGGAAAAAAGACGCCCCCGTTCCCTATCGGATGTAGGGAAGAAGGCGCCGGCGTCACGGACGCGGCGCGCGCCCGAATCACCCATGTAAGCGCCCCGGAGACGAGGTCGGCGGCGGTGTCCGTCTCGGCGCGCTACTTCGCGCCGGCCGCTTTGGCCGGCGCCGCGGGGGCCGCGCTCGAGCCCGGAGCCGTGCCGCCGCCGCCGCCGTTATACATCTGGATCACGCGATCGGTGAGATCGAGATCGTTGCGCATGTAAGGGACGGCCTGCTTCTCGAGGATAGCGTCATAGCCGTCCTGCGTCGCGAGGCGACGCAAGAGGGCGACGACCTTGCCGTAAATGGGCTGGGTCAGCTCGCCCTGCTTCTTCTGCAGCTCTTTGTTGTATTCGACGAAGACCGTCTGAAGCTCGACCATCTGCTTTTGCCAGTCTTCCATTCGCTTCTGCAGCGCTTGCTGGGAAAGCACCTTCGACTGCTTCTCGATTTCTTCGCGCTGTTTTTGCAGCTCGGTCTGCTTGGCGTCGAGCTCCTGCTGGCGCTTGTCGAAAAACTTTTTGAGCGTCGCCTGGGCGCGCAAGCCGTCTTCCGTCTCCATGACGGCGCGCTGCACGTCGACCACGGCGAGCTTGAGGCTCTGGGCGAGCGCAGCGGGGGCGACGAGCCCCAAAACTAGAGACAGGGCTAGAGCGCGGAGATGAACATGCTTCATGGCGAGCGGGCGTAGCTTCTGACGGGCATTTGGTCAAGTAGGAACCCCTCCGAACGGCCCGTGGCGCGCGGACCCACGCTACCGTTTCGCGCGCGCCCGATCGTTACCGCTCGACCGTGTCCGTTTGGCACGTGACGCCGCCGAATTCGACTTGGATGGTCACATATTCGACGTGAAAATGCCGGCGAAGTGCGGCCTCGACCCGCGCCGCCAGCGATGGGTCGCCACTTTTGGCGCTCACGTGGGCGCTGATCGCGTCGTGGCCTGCTCCCAAAGTCCACACGTGCAAATCGTGGAGCTCGGCGACTCCCGCCGTGCCGAGGATCGCCGAACGCACCCTTTCCAACGCTAGATGTGGTGGGGACGCCTCGAGCAAAACCAGGACGGCGTCATTGAGGAGGCGAACACTGCCGAAGACGAGGATCGCCGCGACGACGAAGCTCGCCAGCGGATCGACTTTGGGCGAGGAACCGAGCTTGATCGCCACCGCGGCGATCACGGCCGCCAGCGAGCCGAGCGCATCTCCGAAGAGATGGAGCCATGCGCCGCGTAGGTTGAGGACATGTCCGTGCCCGTGGTGCGCGTGATGCGCGATGTGGTGATGGTCGAAGTCTTCGCAGGGCGCATGCGCGGCGTCGTTTCCGCTGCTCGGTGCGTGCGCGTGATCGTGCTCGACCACGGAGGTGCCTTCGCCTGCACCGATGGCGCCATGGATGAGCCAGGCGGAGACACCATTCACGATGAGCCCCCCCGCGGCGACGTACAGCATGCGATCCGGCTCCGGCCCAGCGCTGTCTTTCCAAAGATCGGCGATCGCCTTCCACACCAGCAGGGACGTCGCCCCGAGCACGAGCAACGCATTGAAAATAGCCGCGACCGGTTCGACGCGTCGCAACCCGAAAGTAAACCGCGCCGTCGGGCGCCGCACCGCCACGCGCATGGCCAGCGCCGCGAGCCCGAGGGCCGCTACGTCGGTGAGGACGTGGACCGCTTCGAGCTTGAGTACGTCGCTCTCCGCCCAGATCGCGCCGGCCAGCTGGGCGACGAAGAACGCGCTCGTGATCAGCATGACCACGACCAAGCGCCGCACCTGGTGTCGCTCGCGCGCGGTGAAACCCGACGGCCGAATGACGCCCGAGGTTCGACCCCCGTATCCGGCGGCCGAGCTTTGCCCGCGCTCGCTCACGAGCGGCAACGGTTGGCGGGCGGACGACATGCGGCTTCGATTTCGTTCATGCGAAGGATAAAAAGCTTATTAGATGAGGACGTACTCGTCCGCGTTGGTCGCCTCCTGCGCCACGATGCTACGCGTCTCGTCGTCGCGTTTGACGGCGAGATCGTAGAGCTCGGCGAGGATGGTCGGGTGCTCGCGAATGAGCGACATGAACTTCTCGGTAGCAAGATGAAGCGTCACCGTGGGGTGCACGGCCACGACGTCCGCCGATGAAGGGCGGCGAAGTACGAGCGCCACTTCGCCCACGATGTCGCCCGGGCCCAGCGTGGCGAGCACGAAGGGCTCGTTACCTTCGTCGCGAATCACGGCGACCTCGCCGGAAGCGATGAGGTGCAGGCCGGTGGCGTTGCTCCCCTCGGCGATGAGCTTCTCTCCCTTTTCGTAGACACGCGTCTCGAAGCGCTCGACGAGCGCGGGCCGCTCTTCGGCGCGGACGGCAGAAAGGATAGGGCTCGTGCGCACCAAGTTTTGCACCATGCGGCGCCGGCAATGGCCGGCAAGCTCGATGGCCACTTCGGGCTCGCGCTCGGCCACCGCGTCGAGCGCGTCTTTGCGCCCGAGCAAGAGGATGCTGGGGCGACAAGCAACGACGCTCGCCGCGCGCGGCGCCCGCGAAAGGAGCGCCATCTCGCCGAAGAGCGCGCCGCCCGTCAGACGCGCGAGCGTGAGCGAGGTGCCATTCTCCATGGTGCGCTTTACCTCGAGCTCACCGCGGGCGACGATGTACGCCTCGGCGCCGCCCGTTCCTTCTTCGATCACGATCGTCCCCTGCGGGACGGTCGAAACCTCGAAGACCTCGATCATCGCGCGCAGCCCTTCGCGCGTGATGGACGAAAAAAGCGGCTGCGGCGCGATGGGAGGGGGTGCCGCGCGGGTGCTCACCGTCTCTTCTAAGGCGCGGCGCGCGACATGCACGACTTCGGTGGCCTTGCCGAGGAGCGCGGGACCGGTCAACACCGAGGCCAGCGGGTGAAAATCGTCGGCGGCCGGGAGCTTGGGCGGGTGTCCGCCGCCGTCGCCGAGCCGCGGCGAGCCGGCGGCAAACGCGTCGGCGATGGCATCGAAGTATTTGTTGGCGTCGGCTCCGAGCGTGCGAAGATCGCTGCAAGCCGCGACTGCGAGCGGCAATTGCCCGGCATCGATGGCGCGTGCCACGCAGATCTCGAGCGCCTCACGCGCCCCCTCGAGACGACCGAGATCAGCGAGAAGGCGACCCGTCAAGAGGAGACCCGAGGCCATGGCCGGGTCGGCCGAGACGATCGCCGCCGCCCACCGAAGAGCGGTTTCCTTCTCATTGGCGAGCGCCAGCGCGAGCGCACGATCAACGGGCGACTCGGCTGGCGGACCTCCAGGGAGCTCGGGCGGCGACGCCTTGGTCATTGTTCTTCGTATATCACCCTTCGCCACCTTCGCGACCGCGCCGGAGCGACGCGCTCATCGCGTCGGCCGTCGCTTCGACGAGCGGAACGACTTTGGGGTAATCCATGCGCGTAGGGCCGAGAACACCGATGGTTCCGACGACGCGACCCTGGTCAGTGTAGGACGCGGCCACGACGCTGAGATGACCGCCGACCAGGTCTCCCGCTTCGCTGCCGACGAAGATCTGGACGTCCTTGGCCTCGATGGTGCGATCGAGCAGCGACACGATGGTCTGTCGATCATCGAGCGCGTGAATGAGCTGGCGCATTCGATCGACGTCGGAGAACTCGGGGTGCTCGAGCAACAAAGACTCGCCCTCGATCACGAGCCCTTGCCGCTGGCCGCTCTCGCCGACCGCCAGGCGCCCCAGCTCGAAGGCCCGATGACGAAGCGAATCGATCTGTACACGGTCGTCCTGGAGTCGGCGCGCGAACAGCTCGCGAACGTCGCCCAAGCTTCGCCCCTCGATGACGTCGGCCAGAAGGTTGTGAACGCGGTTCAAATCAGCTTCGCTGAGGGGTCGTTCGATTCGAATGAAACGGTTCTCGACCGTGCCGTCGGCCAGCACGACGACGGCCAGAATCTCTCCGGGTCGGGTGGGGATGAATCGGAGCTGCGTGAGAGCGCGCGTTTCGCGCTGGGGGGCAATGACGACCGCGGTACCGGTCAGCTCGGAAAGGAGCCGTCCCGATTCACGGGTCCATTCCGCCCCCGGCGCCAGCCCGTGGAAGCGCTCGACGATGTGCTCACGCTCATCGACCGACAACGGCCGCACCTGCATCAAGGTATCGATGAAAAGTCGGAATGCCTTGTCCGTCGGAATACGCCCGGCCGAGGTGTGCGGTTGATGTAGGTACCCCCCGTCCTCGAGGTCCGAGAGGACATTGCGGATGCTCGCCGACGAGAGGTCGAGACCGTATTTCTTGGCGAGCGTCCGGCTGCCGACGGGTTCGCCCGAGGAAATAAACTCCGTGATAGCGGCGTAAAGGATGCTTCGGGCGCGATACTGCAGCTCGCTCATCGACCCTCTGTCTTTGACTGTGTCCGTAGCTGCCCGTTCCGTCAAACCGCGGCTCTCGTGGGTACGGGCCTTTTTCCCACGCGCGGCATGCGCCCGGAGAGGAAATCGCGCGCGCACCTCCCGGTCGGCCTCCCGGTCGGTCGCCGCTTTTTTCCCCATGTTAGTTGACACGGCGAGCACCGCGGCTGGATCATCGGGGCTCTACCCTGCCTTTGGGGCAGGCGAGCAAAGCCGGCGAACCCCGTCGGCCATTTCTATCGCAAAGAGGAGAACTTTCCGTGCCCACGACCCTGCTCGCCATCGACGACAGCGTCACGATGCGCAAAGTCTTGGAGATCACCTTCGCAGGCGAGGATTTTCGCGTCATCAGCGCAGAAAGCGCCGACGCCGCGTTTGCGAAGCTCCGATCCGAGCGTCCCAGCATCGTTCTCTGTGACGTCACTTTGGACGGGCCCGGAGGCTATGCCATCTGCGCCAAGATCAAATCGGAGAACCCAACGGTCGCGGTCCTCCTTCTTGCGTCCAAACAGCAGCCTTACGATGCCCACAAAGGGCAGAGCGCGCGCGCCGATGACTTCATCGAGAAGCCGTTCGACACGCAGCAGCTCATCGACAAGGTCAAGCGCCTCGCGACGCGTCCCGCCGAAGCAGCCTCGCCGGCACGCCCGGCCGCGCCCGCACCCATGTCCATCGGTCCGGCCACGCAACCCGGTGTGGCTCCCGTCGGCGCCGGTCCCGGACGTCCCCCGCCCGCACCAGCCGCGCCGGCTCGAGCGCCAGGCCCCATGGGGGGTCCGCCGCCGGCGCCACAAAATCGTCCGGCACCCGGCGTTGCCGCGGGCATCGGTCGTGGGACGCTCGCCTATGGCGCCTACGCTCTGCAGAATCCCGCCGCGCCGGCGTCACCGCCTCAACCGCCCGCCGCCCCGGCTCAAGCACCCGCCGCGTCGTCTGGTGGCTACGGCGCCGCGCGCCAACCCGCCCCGCCGGTCGCTCCCACTCCGCCCGCGCCGCCCGTCATGGCTTCGGCAGCTCCGCACGGCAGCACTTCTCCCGGGCTCGCCTCGCCGGTTGCGGCCACAGCCGCCGTCGCTACGTCGACGGTAGCCGCGGTAGCGAGCGCGTCGAATGGCCAGCTCGCCGCCAAGCTGCAGCACCTCGGGCTGAACGACGCGCAAGTCTCCGCCGTGCTCGCGTTGTCGCGGGAAGTCATCGAAAAGGTGGTGTGGGAAGTCGTTCCCGTGCTCGCCGAAACGATGATTCGAGAAGAGCTGAAGCGGCTCACCTCCGACTGACCCAAACCGAAGCGGCAAAAGCGTCGCCTTCGTGCTAACTCCCGGGCCATGCCCGCGGAAATGCCCAAGGCTTACGAGCCCGCTGACGTCGAATCGCGGTGGTACGCATTCTGGATGGAGCGCGGTGTCTTTCGCGCGACGAGCGACGCTTCGGACACGCGGCCCGTCTACGTCATTCCCATGCCGCCGCCCAACGTCACCGGCGCCCTGCACATGGGACACGCGCTCACCGCGGCGCTCGAAGACGTTCTCACGCGCTGGCATCGCATGCGCGGGTACAACACGCTCTGGCTGCCGGGCATCGACCACGCCGGGATTTCCACGCAGATCGTGGTGGAAAGGCAGCTCAAGCGCGAGGGCGTGACCCGCCACGAGCTCGGGCGCGAAAAGTTCATCGAGCGCGTTTGGCAGTGGAAAGCGGAGAGCGGCGGCCGCATCGCCTTGCAACAACGCGAGCTCGGTGCTTCGCCGGATTGGGAACGCTCGAAGTACACGATGGACCCGGACATGGTCCGCGCCGTGACCGAAGCGTTCGTGCGCCTCTACGAGGACGGTCTCATCTACCGCGCGACGCGCCTCATCAACTGGTGCGTGTCCTGTCAAACGGTGCTGAGCGATCTCGAAGTCGAGAGCGAAGAGAACGTGAACGGCGAGCTCTTCGAGTTCGCTTACCCGGTCGAAGGGACGAACGAGGAGATCGTCGTCGCCACGACGCGCCCCGAGACGATGCTCGGCGACACCGCCGTCGCCGTGCACCCCGACGACCCGCGCTACCGACATCTGCACGGCAAGATGCTGGTGCATCCCTTCGTCGACCGGAAGATTCCCATCATCACCGACGCCATCTTGGTCGATCCCAAGTTCGGCACCGGCGCCGTCAAGGTGACCCCCGCCCACGACCCGAACGACTTTGCCACGGGCAAGCGGCACGGCCTCGCCGAGATCACCATCTTCGCCAACGACGGCACGATGAACGAAAATGGCGGACCGTTTCGCGGCCTCGATCGCAAAGAGGCGCGCAAACGCGTAAAGCGCGAGCTCGAGCAAAAGGGCCTCGCGCGCGGAAGCAAGGCGCACCTCCTCACGCTGCCCAAATGCCAGCGCTGCGCCACCGTGGTCGAGCCGATGATCTCGACGCAGTGGTTCGTCAAAATGAAGCCGCTCGCCGAGCCGGCGCTCGCCGCGGTCGCCGACGGTCGCACGCGCATCATCCCCGAAGAATGGGTGAAGACCTACAACCACTTCCTGGAGAACATCCAAGATTGGTGCATTTCGCGGCAGCTTTGGTGGGGACACCAGATTCCGGCGTGGTTTTGCGTCGATGGTCACTGCACCGTGGCGCGCGAAAAACCGGCTGCCTGTGGGGAATGCAAAAAGACGGAGCTCACGCAGGACAGCGACGTGCTCGACACCTGGTTTTCCAGCGGACTCTGGCCGTTCGCGACGCAGGGATGGCCCGACAAAACGCCAGCCCTGGCGAAGTTCTATCCGGCAACGGATCTGGAGACGGGCTACGACATCATCTTCTTTTGGGTCGCGCGCATGATGATGTTGGGACTCTATTTCATGAAAGACGTCCCCTTTCGGCGCGTGCTCTTGCACGGGATGGTCGTCGACGAGAACGGCGACAAGATGGCCAAGACGCGCGGCAATGGGCTAGACCCGCTCGATCTCATTCACGGCGCGAGCTTCGACCAGATCGTCGAGAAAGCATTGCCCGGCGCGCCGCACGAAGAAGCACTCGCCAAATTCAAAAAGAGTTATCCGAGCGCGGCCCAGATGGGCACGGGGTTTCCCGCCTTCGGCGCCGATGCGCTGCGCTTCACGTTCAACAGCTACTCACCGCAAGCCAAGCGCATTCTCCTCGCGCCCAAACGCATCGAAGGTTACCGCCACTTTTGCAACAAGGTTTGGAACGCCGTCCGTTTCGCCTTGCCGTACCTCGAGACGCACGCCTCCGCCGTCGGCGCGATGCCCCAACCGACCTGGCGCGCCAACCGCTGGATCCTCTCGCGATTGGCGGCCGCCATCGCCGAGGTCGACGCCGGCCTCACGGAGTTTCGGCTCGACGAAGCCTCGGGCGCGCTCTACCGCTTTTTCTGGGACGATTTCTGCAGCTGGTATCTCGAAATCGTAAAACCCGTGTTTCTAGACGAGGCGTCGGCCGTGGCCGGTGAAGTCGCAGCGACCTTGGCACACGTCCTCGAGACGTCGATGCGCGCGCTGCATCCGTTCATGCCCTTCATCACCGAGGAGCTGTGGCAACGTTTGCCGCGCCCGGCCTCGCGCCCAGTGTCGATAGCGATCGCGCCGTTTCCCAGCGCGGCCGACGGCATCGCCGATCCCGAAGCCGATCGCGAGATGGCTCTGCTCACCGCCGCCATCAGCGCGGCGCGCACGATCCGCAGCGAACACGAAGTCCACCCCGGCGCCCAGGTGCCCCTCGTGCTGCGCGGGCACGACCCGCAGATTCTCGATTTGTTCCGATCGGAGCGCGTCACCATTCGCACCCTCGTGAAGACGGAAGGCGATCCCCTCGTCGAAACGAGCGGGGGAGGACGGCCTCTCGGCAGCGTGATGAGCGTGGTCGGCGACGTAGAGGTTTTGGTCGGACTACGCGGTTTGGTCGACGCCGGCAAGGAAGCCGATCGCGTCGAGCGCGAGATCCGCCGCGCCGACAAGGACCTCGCGTCATTGGAAAAGAAACTCGGATCCCCGGCCTTCGTGGAAAGGGCCAAACCCGAGATCGTGGCGGAAGCCAAGGGCCAAGTCGAAGCGCTGCGCCGTACGCGCGCCCGCCTCGAGGAAGCGCGGCAATTGGCGGGCGAGCTCGCGTGAGCGGCAAAAGCCGCCGCGAGAGTAGTGCTAGTGCTGGCCCGGCAAAGTTGCTAAGTCTGGCGGCCATAAGAAACCCCTAAAACAGTCTTTTTCGACGATGAGCGACTTGGAGGAAAACGAGGTCAAGCCCGGTCCGGCCGTAGCTCCTCCCGTGACGGAGGAAGCGGCGCTTGCCCCGGCCCTGGCCGTCCCCGCGAACCCGCCCGTCGCCAAAAAGGGACTTTGGGCATGGGTGAGAAGCGCGCCCATGGCGCCGTCACTCAACGGTAATCGTCTGCATCCCATTCGCGGAAGTCTCATCGCGTTGGGCGGGGGACTGCTGGCCTTTGTTTTGATGGCGCTCGAGGCTCAGTTCCGCTGGGGCGTGCCGCTCGGCATCTTGGGCGTCTTTTTGGCGGCCATCGGCATTCTCGATTTCATGGGGACCTTCGACGATCCCGATGATCGCGTCGCCAAGCAAGTGACACTCGGCGAGATCAAGCGGCCGCTCGTCGCGGCGCTCCTCAGCCTGACCGTCACGCTTTTGTTCATCGGACTTGCATCGGCCGGACGGCTTCCGCTCGCCGCGGCGGCCGTGTTGATCACGGCGTCGTTTCTCGCCTTGGTAGGCGCCGTTTTCCAAACGGGCGTGGCGCTCGGCCCCTGGGCGCTCGACGAAACCGGCCAGGCGCGCCCGCTCGTGAAGCGCGAGGGGTTCTGGGTCGTCGTCACGGGGACGCTGCTCTACTTGCCCATGCAAGGGAGCTACTCGCTCTCCGATCCATGGGAGACGCACTACGGTGAAGTCGCGCGCGAAATGCTTTCGCGCAACGACTGGATCTCGACGTGGTGGGCGCAGGACGGCTGGTTCTGGTCCAAGCCGGTGCTCGACTTCTGGATGCAAGCCGTCGCCATGGGCATTTTCGGGGTCAACTATCGCCCCGGGCAAATGCTGATTGGCAGCGGAGGGCGCACGACTTGGCCGGAGTGGGCGGTGCGGATGCCGGTTTTCATCCTCGCCATTCTGGCGCTCTACATTCTCTACAAGGGAGTGGCCAAAGTGTTCGGCCGCCGCGCGGGAATGCTCGGCGCCATCGTTCTTGCGACGATGCCGCAGTGGTACCTGCTCGCGCATCAAACCATCACCGATATGCCGCTCGTCGCGGCGCTGTCGATGTCGATGGGGCTGCTCATGCTCGGCATGCACACCGATGCCGAGCAGCAGGTCCACGCGTACGAAGTCTCTCTCTTCGGAAAGAGGATCCGCCTGACGGGGTTTCACCTGGTCTTCGGCATGGTGCTCCTCTCGGCGCTGCCGCAGATCCTCTACCTCTGCTCGCGCAACATCGAGCTGCAGTGGCTGCCCAAACAGCCCGGCTTTCGATGGCACCTCGATGAATTCTGGTCCGGCTCCAAGGGCAATTGCGGACTGCCGGGCAACGAGGCCTGCAACGCGCAAAAGCCGGTGAACGTCGACTTTCAGCCGATCAAACAGGCAGCCATGTGGGCCGGCCTCATCACCGGCATTCTGTACGTGAACTGGGGCGAACGCCGACTGCAGCGGCTGTACTTCTTGGCAGCTTGGTATTTCGCCGCCGTCGCGACGATGGGCAAAGGGGTGGCTGGTTTCGGTCTGCCCATTTTGGTGACGCTCTCGTATATCGCTGCGACGCGCAAATGGTCGAAGCTGCTCGTGCTGGAGATACCGAGCGGACTATTGCTGATCGCGGCAGTGGCCATCCCTTGGTACCTGGCCATGTACATCCGCCACGGTCAGCCGTTCACCGATCGGTTGATTTTCCACGACATGTACAAACGGGCCATGACCCACGTTCACGACACGAACGAAGGAGACGACGTCAGCTTCCGCTTTTTCATCTGGCAGCTCGGCTACGCGTTTTTTCCGTGGACCGGGCTCGTGCCGGCGGGCCTCGTGTGGTGGACGCGCCGCCGCGACGACGCCGGTGGCGGCCAGGGGGACGTGTCCGTCTTTCTCGCCATGTGGTTCGTCTTCGCCTTCGCCCTCTTCACGGCCATGCTGACGAAGTTCCATCACTACATCTTCCCCGCCCTGCCTCCGGCGGCCATGCTGACGGGCGTCCTCATCGATCGCATGCTGGGCGGCGGCTGCGTGGCCAAAGCGGGTCGCACGCCGCTCCGAATCGGCTCGCTCGACCTCGGCTCGGTGCCCAACTACGGCGCCTACTTGGTCGGGCTCGGCGTCGCGTCGCTTTCCCTCGTTTACGGCTTCATTCGCGCGTTCCCCGGCTGGGTGGACGGCAACGTCCCCGACGCGACGACGGGGTCTTCCGCGCTCCGACCTCCTTCGTCCACACTCGCCTCCGTGCTCATCGCTTTGGGGGTCGCCCTCGCGATTTTCTGCGCGGGCAAGTTTGGCCGACCTGCCGATGAACCGTCCGCCGAGACCCCGGAAGAGGCGCGCACCCGCCGTCACGAGCAACTCATGCTGGGAGGCGTCGCGATCGCGGCGGCGATCGTGGTGGGCTTGGTGGGCCGCGATCTCAGCGCCAAAGGAGAGATGAGCGATGTGCCGGGCCAGTCGCGCCTCATCCATCTCTTCACTTACAATTACCGCCGCCCGTGGCCCGATACGCTCGACTGGAGCGGACTTCTCGCAGGCTTCGGCGTCTGTTGTACCGTGCTTTGTCTCTTTTTGATGATCGCACGACTGCGACGCCATGTGATGGTGATGCTGCTGGCGACCTCGCTCATCTGGGCGGTGTGGGGACTCGACGTCTATCTGGTGAAAGCGGCGCCGCATTGGGGACAGCGCGAGGTGATCGCGGCGTATTACAAGATGCGCGGCCGTCCGGAAGAACCGATCGTCGCCTATCAGATGAATTGGAAAGGCGAGAATTTCTACACCGGCAACCAGACGCCGGCCTTCGTGTCGAGCGGCGCGCCGTTCACGACCTACCTCCGGCAGCAGCAGGACAAGGGCATCAAGACGTTCTGGTTCGTGACCGAGCATAGCCGCACGAGCGCGCTCAAGAACGAAGCTGGCAATCCCAAGACGTTCGATATCGTCACCGACAAGCGTCTCAACAACAAGTTCTGCCTGGTCAAGGCGAGCTTCGATTGATGCATCGAAGCGCAGCCCGGTAACGACGCTCAGGGCTCGGCAGCCTCGAGCTTGGCTGTCGCGGCAGGCTCGGCGTTCTGTCGAATGGCGTGCATGAGTAGGAACGCCATCACCGCGAAATAGAGCACGGTCGCGTAGCGGAAATGCAGCGTTTCGTCGTGCTCGAGCACCGTCCAATATTGCGCGGCGCACACGCCGAGCACGGCGAGCCAGACCGGCGCGTCGCTCTCCGTCATCCACGCCTCGCCTTGCGCGCGCGCGCGAAGCTCGTTGGCCAATAGGGGCAGCAAACAGACGTAATGCAAGTAGTAATTGGCAGGGTTGAAGATGATGGGAACCAAGAGCAGCGCGATGACGGCTGTCTGGTCGGGCCGCCGGCGGCGGGCCGACCAGAGGACGCTCAGTGACGGGATGGCGAGCGCCAGCGTATAGAGCGGCCAGCGATTGCGTAAAATGACTTGTTGATCGCCACCTGTGCCGGCGATGAAAGCGCGCAAGCTGGTTTCGTTGGTGGAAGGGTCGTGATCGAGCGCCGCCACTTTGCGCAGCCAGTCGCCCCACGCGCCGAACGAGAAGACGAACGACGAGACGAGCCCCGCCACGAGCACGCAAATGGCGGCGCCAGCCACGATACGCACGAGATCGCGCCGCCGCCGAAGAGCGGTAAAAAGAGCGCGCACACCGCCCTCGCCGCGCTCTTCCCATACCGCCCAACCGATGGGCAGGGCCGCACCGAGCAAGGCCAACGCCGGAAAGGCGCGGATCATGGCGGCGAATGCGAGGAACGCGCCCCCCGCCGCCCAGCGCTCGAGCTTCAGCGCGGCCAGGCCGATGCCTAGGTAGGCGAGCCAGTCGTGTCGCAGCGTGGCGCCGGCCCAGTTGGAACCGAACATGTAAAAGTCGTTGGCGCCGAACACGACCATCGACACGAGCATCGTCCTTACGCCGTAAGCCTTCCCGATGGCGAGGAACATGAGCAGGAGGAGCAACGGATCGAGCAGAGCCGCGACGAAGAGCGTCGTGTGGCTGGCGTCGGTATGAAAGAAGATGAGGCGCGCCACGGCGAACCACACCGGTGTGGCGTTGCCTCCGTGATCGGTGATGCTACCGAGGTAGTCCTGTACGCCCATCGTCTCGCGGAAGTAACGCATGTCGCGCTTGAACTCCCGCCATCGCTCCGGAGAAAACCGCTTCTGCACGGCGCGTATCTTCCATTCGACGTCTTGGACGCGGGTCATGCGTAGCGTATCCATGTCGCGCAGGGGCGTCATGCCGAGCGAAGCGAGCGTGACGCCCGCGTCGTCATCGGCGTAGGCGGCGACGCTCGCCAGATAGGTGCCGTCGAAGCCGAGCTCCTCGAAGTATTTGGCGATGGGGAAGTACACCCGCATGTCGTAGGCGTGGATAAAGCTGGGCTCCCCCGTACTGCGATCGAAAAACTGCGGGCGCCCCATGTTGTAGAAAGCCGCCACGCCGAGAGCGGCGCAAACGCCGAGCACCCCCAGCACGGGCCGGCGAGCTGGCCGAAAGCGCGGCGCGAGGAAGATGGACGTCCATGTCGCCAGCGCCGCCACTCCGGCCGTCGCGGCGCGGATGAGGGAGATGTCGAGCGGAGCGAGTGGCCACGCCGTATCGACGATACGGAGCAGGCGAAAGGCACTGAAGAGCAGCGGCACGAGCGCAACGAGCGCGCCCACACGACCAAACGCGCTCGCGGTCGCGAGGAGAAAGACGACGAGCGCGGCCGCGAAAGTGAGTGTCGCGCCGCGAACGGCCTCGCCAATCTCGACGCCGCGCCGCGTGGGTACGGTCGGTGGAAATTCCGCCGGACGCTCGGCGAAAAGTTGCAGCTCGCTGACGCTGAAGTGACCATCGCCGCGGCCTGGGGACAGGCGCACGTAGCGGCCGTGACCCTGGAGATCGGCGGCCGACCGCGGCTGCTGTCCGCTTTCGGAACGCGTCGGCGCGATCCAGAGCGGCGCAAAGTTCGCTCCGTCTTCGGAAAGACCGACGACATACTCGTCGTTGTGGTCCCCTTCCAAGAACGCCGCCGAGAACGAGTAGGAAGCGCCGAGATCGTATTCGACCGCCGCATGGGGCGACCCGAAATGGGCGGTCAGGTCGGTCATCCAATCGTCACCGGGCCGCGCCGCGATTCCGTCGGTGAGCACGCCGGCCCTGGCGACGTCCCATGTCTTGGTCGGTTGGCGACCGGCGAGGAGGTTGCCGGAAGCGGGCGCGCCGCCGCAACCCGCGGCGAGCAAGAGCGCCGTCCACGCGAGCGCCAGGGCGCGCAGACGGAAACCGAGCGAGGACACGAAATCTTTGGGCATCAACGTTCCAAGAGCTCTACCAAAGCTCCCGATCCTAGCCCCAGGATTTTTGCCGCCGACGCGTCGCGCGCCGCGATCTCGAGCAAACCGTAGCCGCCGAGAACCAGGACCAGCTCTCCGCGTCGCGCTGCGCCGTAGCTCGACGACAGGGCGGTAGCGACGAACGTTCCCGCGGCGAGACGGGGCCGACGCAGCGCGCTCCAGTCGGCGGAATCGAAGTTGGTGATCAGGTTGCCGAAGCGATCGACCGACATCACCGTGCCCCGCAGTCCACGAGCAAGGCGGCGCGGGCGCGCGCGCGTGAGCTTGACGATCCGGCGTTGTACCGGCCCCAAGCTCTCGAAGGAGACCCCTGCGGCGAGATGGGCGGCGACGGGGGCGAAAATGTCGCGGCCATGAAACGTGGGTGAGATGGCGGCGCGGAAATAGGACGCGCAGGTGAGCGTGACCGCGCGCGGACGCCGGGCCGCGAGAGAGAGAAGCCCGTTATCGGGGCCGACGAAGAGGTGGCCTTCGGAGCGAATGGCCAGCGGTTTGCGTGACGTCCCCACGCCGGGGTCGACGACGGCGACGTGCACGGTCCCCGCCGGAAAATAGCGAAAGGTTTGCTCGAGGAAGAAAGCGCCGGTACGAATGTCCTGCGCTGGCACCTCGTGGGTGATGTCGGCGACGTTGGCCAAGGGGCAGATGGTCGCGATGACGCCCTTCATCATGCCCACGTAGGGATCGGCCGAGCCGAAATCCGTGAGCAGCGTGATGACAGGCCGCATCGCGCGCGCGCTTAGGTCCGAGATCGCGTCGCGAAGTGGCGCTCGAGAGCGTCGACCAAGCCAGCGACGGTGTACTCGTCGGCGACCAAATCGACGCGCAGCCCTTCCTCGCGCGCAACGTCCGCGGTGACGGGTCCGATGGCGGCAACGGTCGTTCCCTCGAGCAACTCCCGCGCGCGCGGCGCGATGGCCTGCACGAATTCGCGCACCGTCGAGCCGGAGGTGAACGTCACGGCGTCGATGGCGCGCGCTTCGAGATCGCGCGCCACGGCCTGCACGGCGGCGAGCGGTGCAGCCTTGGTCTCGTACGCCGCGACGATGTCGACTTCGACGTCCGCGGCACGAAGCGCCGCCGGAAGCGCGTCGCGCGCCACGAGGGCGCGTAAGATGAGAACGCGGCGGCGCTTACCCGGGGGCGCCGGGAGGCTGGCGAGCTTGGCGAGGATCGCCTGGGACAAGCCTTCGCCGCGAAACTCCGCAGCCACGACGTCGGCCACGATCGCGTGACGCGCCAGGGCACCCTCGGTACCGGGACCGATGGCGGCGACGAGCGCGCCGCCGAAAGCACGGGCGTCGCGCCGTAGCCGGCCGAGCGCCGCGAAAACGCAATCGACGCCATTGGCGCTCGTGAAGGCCACGAGATCGTACGATCCGAGCACATCGAGCGCCGCGTCGAGACGCGCCGGCTCGGGAGGAGGCGCGATGGTGATCGCCGGTACGACGATGGGCTCGGCGCCTTTGGCGCGCAGCTGCCGCGCCATTTCCTCGGATTGGTGCGCGGGGCGCGTGACCACGATGCGGCGGCCGAACAGCGGCTGCGCATCGAACCACTTCATGCTTGCGCGCAGCGAAGCGACGGCGCCGATAACGACAACGGCGGGATTGGCAATATGAGCCGACGCCGCGCGTTCGGCGATGTCGAGGACCGTCCCTTCCACGACCCTCTGCCGCGGCCATGTACCCCACTGCACAACCGCCGCGGGTGTGGCTGGGTCGCGGCCGTGCGCGATGAGGGCCGCCGTGATCTCGGGGAGCCGCTTCATGCCCATGATGACGCAGAGCGTCTGCGTGGCCGTCGCCAGTTTCGACCAGTCATGCGACGTTCGCTCTTTGCCGGGACTCTCCGTACCCGTGATGAAGGCAACGCTCGATGACAGGTCGCGGTGCGTCAGCGAAATGCCCGCATACGCGGCAGCTCCCGTTGGTGACGGAATGCCAGGTACAATCTCGAACGGAATTCCCGCGTGGGCCAGTGTCTCGAGCTCCTCCGCACCGCGCGCGAAAAGGAGCGGGTCTCCGCCTTTCAAGCGCGCGACCACCTTTCCGGCCAGTGCCAGACGCACGAGCTCCGTATTGATGGCTTCCTGCGAAAAACTCTCCTCCCCGTAGCGCTTGCCTACGTTGCGCAGCTCGGCGCCGGCGCGGGCGTGCTGGAGGAGCGCGGGATGCGCGAGCGCATCATAAAGAACGACATCCGCGAGACCGAGCACGGCGGCGCCACGCAATGTAATGAGACCAGGATCCCCGGGACCCGCACCGACGAGATAGACCTTACCTGCCACGTCGGCCACTCTAGCCGTTCACCGAGCTCATCGAAGAAGATCGTTGACTTAGCATTGCCTCGGCGACGAGCCCGCCCCGGTCTTGGCGCGCTGCGGCGCCCCACGATCCGCTCGATGACTTGATTGCTTCAGCGCTCATGACGGTGACGAGCGGGGACTCACACGAGACACTTGTCCTTGTGCGTCCGGTCCACGCGCGCGTGCATGGGGGCGGCCAAGATGTTCACTATGAGAGCAAAAGAGCCGCGATAACAGAACCCTGGCAGGTTGACTACATGGGTTGAACGAAGTAGGAGCATTTTACGCTGCGGGGCTGAAGCCTCTGCGCATTCCTTTCGCCCGAGCGCTGCTTCGGCGCCGCCGGTAGAAGGTTAACTTTCGAAGGAAAATGGAGACGCCATGAGTTTTGCGCGGTTCGCGATGCCTGCAGTTTTTAGCGTCGTCGCTTGGTCCCTGTTCCAGGGCTGCAGCTCAGAGACGTCCACCACCACCTCGGGCACCCGATCCGGCACGGGTGGCGCAACGACGAGCGCCACGGGCGGCCAAGGCGGGGGCGGGGCGGGCGGCGCCGGCGGCACGAGCATCGGCGGGAGCAGCGTCGGCGGAGCCGGCATCGATCCCACTTTCGATGCCAGCAGATTCGACGTGCAGTGCGTCACCACCTGTGACCCGCTCGGCGGGCAGTATTGCGGTCGCATCGGCGACAACTGCGGCAAGTTCAAGGAATGCGGAGACTGCAAAAATACCGCATTCACTTGCGGCGGCAGTGGCACGAAGAGCGTGTGCGGAACGGATCGCGACGCGGGCGGGTGCACGCCCACCAGCTGCCAGCAAGCCACGGGCCAATATTGCGGCGTGGTCGGCGACCAGTGCGGCGGGCCCATGGACTGCGGGATGAACTGCAGCGAACCGGGATGGACGTGCGGCGGCGCTGGCGTCGAGCACGTCTGCGGCACGAACCCCGACGGCGGCGCGTGCAAAAAAGTGTACACGTGCAATCCGCCCAACGGGCAGTACTGCGACAAGATCAGCAACGGTTGCGGCGCCACGCTCGACTGCGGCACGTGTCCGACCGGGCAGGCGTGCGGCGCGCGCGCGCCGAACGTGTGTGGCGTCGATTGCCCACTCTGCAAGCTCATCCCCAAATGCCAAGCGGGAATGACGACGAGCATCAGTGGCACCGTCGTGACCGGCGCGGCAACCAACCCGGATCCGGTCTACAACGCGCAGGTCTTCATTCCCAATGGTGATCCGCCGAAGTTCAAAGACGGTCCGAGCTGCGACAAATGTACGCCGCTCACCTCGGACAACTCGGTAGCCGGCGCCATCACCGGCGCCAACGGTACGTTCATCCTCAACGATGTCCCCGTTGGTAACGACATCCCCCTCGTCGTCCAGCTCGGCCATTGGCGGTACCAGACCAAAATCAACATTCCCAATCCGTGCGTCGACAATCCGCTCCCCCCTGGCACGGCGCGCCTGCCACGCACACAAGCGGAAGGCAACATCCCGCTCACGGCGGTGTCGACGGGCAACGTCGATGCGCTCGAATGCATCTTGCGCAAGATCGGCGTCGCGGACAGCGAGTTCTCCAACCCGAGTGGTTCCGGCCGCATTCACTTCTACCGCAACAACGGCGCAAGGTTCGACGCGACCACGCCCGCCCAGGGCACCCTCGTCGATACACCAACCGCTTGGGACAGGTATGACCAAGTCCTTTTCCCGTGCGAGGGGATGCAGTCGAACGAAACCCCGGGCGCACTGACGAACTTCATCGACTACACCGGCAAGGGCGGTCGCGCCTTCACGACCCACTTCAGCTACACGTGGCTCTACCAAAACGGCGGCTTCGCCACGGCGGGAACGTGGCAGGTGAATCAGCAGCAGCCACCGAGCCCGCTCATCAGCAACATCGATACAACGACGCCGAAGGGCCAGGACTTCGCAACGTGGCTCGGGCTCGTGGGCGCGCTCTCCAACCCCGCTCCGCCTCAAGTCTCGATCAACGACCCACGACGCAACCTGAACGCGGTTCCGGCAGGCCAGGGCGGGCAGCGCTGGATCTATACGGATACCCCGGCGATCGTTCAACACATGGTGGTCGACACACCCGTCGCCGCCACGCCGGACAAGATCTGCGGTCGCGTTATCTACAGCGATTTCCACGTTGCCAACGCGATGAACGGGAACCTGACGTTCCCGGCCCAGTGTCCGACGAACGATCTCACGCCGCAGGAGAAGATCCTCGAGTTCATGCTGTTTGACTTGGCGGCGTGCATCGGCCCCACCACGGCGCCGCCCCCTCCCCCGCCGCCGCCCCCTCCCCCGCCGCCGCCTCCTCCCCCGCCGCCGCCCCCTCCCCCGCCGCCGCCGAACTGAGGCAGCGAAA
>Ga0193706_1000585_pt1 | contig 20287 bp, 20 predicted proteins | sample U3c1metaG_FD_160130 | JGI IMG/M metagenome (GOLD analysis project Ga0193706, IMG submission 160130) | Soil microbial communities from a riparian zone of the East river system, Colorado, United States - U3c1 | ecosystem: Environmental > Terrestrial > Soil > Riparian zone | place: USA: East River... | reverse complement strand
CTTCGCGGGCCCGACCGGGCTCGAGGAATATATCGGGCGCGGCCTCGGAATCGCGCTTCGGGTCATGGTCGAGAATGAGGCTCTTCACTTCCTCAGCGATCATTATTTCGTGAAGCTGGGCGGCCGCCGTTTCCGCCTGCCTCGCTGGCTTTCGCCCGGAGCACTCACCGTCAGCCATATCGACTGCAACCATGGCTGGTTCGCCTTCCGGCTCGTCCTTCGCCACCCTCTGCTCGGTGAGCTGATCAGCCAGACCGCGATGTTCAGCGAGCATAAGACCGAGGAAACCTAGGGCCTGGATCAGAGTCGGCGCGCGATGATCTCCACGACGAGGGGCGTCACCATATAGCGCGCCGTGCTCGTCTCCAGGGCCCGGCCGAGCCGCTCCGCCTCTTCCTCGTCGACATAGCCGAGCTCGTGGAGACGGCGGGCCCCCGTCGCCATGAAGCTCGCCGGCCATTGCCAGACCGGGCTGTCGCGGCCGACGATGTCGATCAGAGGGCGAACTCCCACCACCTTCAGGCCCGCCGCCTCGAGCCAGTCGGGCAGGAAGGGCGCGATGTCCGGCTCGCCGCCGGAGGCGCGCCAGCTTTGTGAGACGAGGGTCCGGAAGCGTTCGACATCGGCATCGGGGGGCATCGTCCGCCAGGCGCCGTAATTGCCATATTCGTGGAAGACGGCGACTCCGCCGGGCTTCAGCGCCCGGGCGATATGAGCGATCGTCCGCCGCGGATCGGCCACGAAGGAGAGCAGCCAGCGGCACCAGGTCGCGTCGGCCACGCCTTCGCCGAAACCGCCCTCGCCGGCCACGTCCTGCTCGCGCGTCTCGATATTGGTAAGCCCTTCCCGAGCGGCGGCTTCACCGAGCACCGACAGGAAATGCGGCGCACGCTCGAGCGCCATCACCCTGCCGTCCGGGCCGATGATGCGGGCGAGGTCGAGCGTGGCGAAGCCCGGGCCGGCGCCGATATCGATGATCGTCTGGCCGGGGCCGATCCCCGCCCTTCGCCAGCCGTCGAGCATGCGCTCTCGCCAGACCTGATGCTGGAGGCCGAGCCGCGAGACCTCGTCGTCGCGCGTTCCGAGTACGTAATCCCCTTCGGTCATGTCCATGTCATGGCGGCGCGCAGGCGCCGCCGCCACCCGATTCTTGCGGGCAAAGAAAAAGGCGGCCCGGACAAACCGGACCGCCTCTCTCTGTTCGTCTCGCGGCTTAGCGCTTCGAGAACTGGAAGCTCCGGCGGGCCTTCGCCTTGCCGTACTTCTTGCGCTCGACGACGCGCGGGTCGCGGGTCAGGAAGCCTTCGCGCTTCACCGCGACTCGAAGGCCTGGCTCGTAGCGCGTCAGCGCCTGGCTGATGCCGTGGCGCACCGCGCCGGCCTGGCCGGAAAGGCCGCCGCCCTTCACGGTGGCGGTCACGTCATACTGGCCGCGGCGCTCGGTCACGTCGAACACCTGGTTGATGATCAGCCGAAGGGTCGGACGGGCGAAATAGACCTCCTGGTCGCGGCCGTTGACGACGATCTTGCCGCTGCCCGGCTTCAGCCAGACGCGGGCGACCGCATCCTTGCGGCGGCCCGTGGCATAAGCGCGGCCCTGCTTGTCGAGCTGCTGCTCGCGAAGCACGGCCGCTATCTGCGGGCCCTGGGTCTCGACGCCGTCCTTGTTGGTCTCCTCGACGTCGCGTCTGCCGCGGCGTCCGTCGCCGTCACGGCCGGACCGCTCGGCGGAGGGCGCGGGAGCGGCTTCGGCCGCCGGAGCTGCGGCCTCGGCTTGGGCCGCCTCGGCGGCGGCCTCATCGGCCTGCGGAGCCTCGGCGGCAACCTCGGCCTCAGGAGTCTCGGCGGCCGGAGCCTGGGCCTCGGCCTCCGGAGTCTCGACCGCGGGGGTCTCGACCGCCGGGGTCTCGGGCTCGGCGCCGGTCAGCGCGCCGAGGTCGGAAAGGGTCTTGCGGGGCATCAGGCACCAACCTTGTTCTTGCGGCTCATGGCCGCGACATCGAGAGGCTCGGGATTCTGGCCGCCGTGCGGATGCTCGGTGCCGTTATAGAGGTGAAGGGCGCGCATCTGGTCGCGGCCCAGCGGACCGCGCGGGATCATGCGCTCGATCGCCTTCTCGAGCACGCGCTCGGGGAATCGGCCCTCGAGCACCTTGGCGGCGGTGACGCCCTTGATTCCGCCGACATAACCAGTGTGGCGCCAATAGATCTTGTCCTGCAGCTTCTTGCCGGTGAACTTCACCTTGTCGGCATTGACGATCACGACATGGTCGCCGCAATCGACGTGCGGGGTATAGCTCGGCTTGTGCTTGCCGCGCAGGATATTGGCGACGATCGTCGCGAGGCGGCCGACGACCAGCCCCTCGGCATCGATCAGATGCCATTTCTTCTCCACCTCGGCCGGCTTGGCCGACTTGGTGGTCTTCATCAGCGCCTTCATTGGCTGAGACCTCATCTGGAAACGAAACGCGCCGCTCGTGCTGGAGCGGCGCTGGTGGCGGCCAAATGGCAGCGAGGCCCCGGAAAGTCAATATTTGCGCGGCTTTGCCGAGAGGTAAAATACTACCTTCCCGACTTCGGTCCTTCTCCGCTCTCCGCCAGGACCCAGTCGCGATAGGCTTCGAGGCCGCCCGCGATCGACCAGATGACCGCCGCCGGGACCGCATAGGAGTGAAGCTCGCCGATCCGCTCGACCAAAGCTTCGGCTCGGTTCGCGGCGGTCTTGAAGACGGCCGCCACCTCATCCGCTTCCTCCACCTCGCCTTGCCAGCGGTAGATGGAACGGCAGGCGCCGAGCACATTGACGCAGGCGGCCAGCCCTTCCTCGACGATCGTCCGCCCGATCCGCCGGGCTTCCTCGTCATTAGCGAAGGTGGCGTAGACGCTGACGATTCCGGTCACGCCTTTCGCTCCCCGATCTGGTGCGCGGTGGCGACAATCGTCGCGAGCAGGAGGGCGGCCATGCCCTGATGGGAGACCGCGATCCAGAGGGCGACGCCGCTGAGCAAGGTCAGGATCCCGAGCACGATCTGGAATGCGACGGCCGAGACGACCGCCATTGCGTGGAAATAATGATCGCGTTTCCAGGCCTGCCAGGCCAGCAAGGTCGCGAGCGCCGCGACGCCCCAGGCCAGCCAGCGGTGGACGAACTGGACGACGATTCCATTGTCGACGAAGTTGCGGAGGAAGGGCTCGAGCATCGGCGTGCCCGACGGGAACCACTCGCCGCTCATGGTCGGCCAGGTGTCGTAGGCATAGCCTGCGTCGAGCCCGGCGACATAGGCGCCGAACATCATCTGAAGGCCGAGCGCCGACAGCGTCCAGATCGCGAGCGTCGGCATTCGCGCGCCTCTCGCCCCTCCGCCTTCGCGGGCGAGGGTGCGGAGATCGAGCGCGGTCCAGACCAAAGCGCCCAGGATCAGAAAGGCGAGGAGGAGATGGACTGCGAGCCGGATGTGACTGACGTCGGGCCGGTCGACGAGGCCGGACGCGACCATCCACCAGCCCACCGCGCCCTGAAGCCCGCCGAGCGCGAGCAGCCCGGCAAGGCGCCAGCCATAGCCTGAGGGGATTGCGCGGCGCCACGCGAACCAGGCGAGCGGCAGAGCGAAGGCGAGTCCGATCAGCCGGCCGAGCAGGCGGTGGACATATTCCCAGAAATAGATGTCCTTGAACTCATTCAGCGTCATTCCGCGATTGATCGCCTGGTATTGCGGGGACTGGCGATAGGCTTCGAAGGCCGCCTGCCAGGCATCGTGCCCGATCGGCGGGATCGCTCCGCTGATCGGCTCCCACCGGGTGATCGACAGGCCCGATTCGGTCAGGCGCGTGATGCCGCCCACTACCACCATCAGAAAGACGAGCGCTGCGACGAAGAAAAGCCAGTTGGAAAGCGCCAGCGAGCGCGGTTTTCGCGCGCGTTCGGGAATCGACACGGTGACGGGGGTGGCCATGGCGGCGCTATGGCCAAGCGCAGCCGCGATTCCAACCATCGCCCTTACCGGGAGATTCATCCGGAACGGAAACTTTTTGGCAGACGTTATATTGTATCTCTCGGCGCGAGGACTTATAGAGTCGGTCGCAAGGAGGCATTCGGGCTCGATGTTCGTTAACGTGGCACGCAACGGGTTGATGGATCGCATGGCCATGGCGCTGAGCGGGCTGTGCGTCGTTCATTGCCTGGCAAGCGCGGTGCTCGTGACCTTGCTCGCCTCCGCCGGAGGACTTCTCCTGACGCCCGCCATCCACGAGGTCGGCCTCACCATGGCGATCATGCTGGGAATCGTCGCTCTCGGCCGCGGAGTCATGGAGCATGATTTCATGATGCCTTCGGCGGTCGGAAGCCTCGGGCTCGGCGTAATGGCCGGTGCCATGACCATGGAGCATGGGCTCGCCGAGACCGCTTATACGGTCGTCGGCGTGCTGATCCTCGCACTCGGCCACGACCTCAACCGCCGCGCGGTGATCTAAGCCGCCCAGGGGCCGGGGGCGCGAAGCCCGTATCCAATTCATTCCCGAGTCCCGGTATCGGCGCTGCCGCGATTCCGAAGCGCATCCGCGGACGAGTCGAAGCATGCCGCCGCCTTCGCCTTGTCCGGACACGGCTCAGCCCCTATTCGAGCCGCCATGGCCGCCGCCGACCGCAAACATACTGACCCTGCTCGGCTTATCGGCCGCCGTGGCTTCCTGCTCGCCGCGGGCGCCGCTGCCGCGATTCTCCCGCTCTCCCCGCTCGAGGCGTTCGCCGGCGATTCGCTGCTCCGCCGGGCGATCCGCCGCGCCGGCGGCCGGAAGGTCCTGAGGCGGGTCCGGCTTCTGAGCTGGGACGGCGAGGCGACCGTGTTCGACGGCGATCGCAGGATCGAGCTCGGAGTCTCGACCATCGTCGCGCCCTTCGCCTCGGCCCGTTCGACCAGCTGGCTGCTCTCCCAGGGCAAGGCCTCGGCCCGGACCATGATCATCTCCGACACGGGCGGGCGGGTCGAGCGGAACGGCCGAATCGAAGAGCTTCCCGCCCGGCTGGTCGCTCACGAGCGCGCCCAGTTCGCCATGTACGGCCTGATGCTTCTCGCCCCGCTGGAAGGCGGCGGCGCCTCGATCCGCCAGGTCGATATCCCGTCGAGCCGCTTCGACATATTGCGGGTCTCGCACAAGCAGGCGCCACTCACCCGCCTGTTCTTCGAGAGCGACGGCCGGCTGGCCGAGGCGGTCGATACGGTTCCCCATCCCGAGACCGGCCGGCCCGTGCGCCAGCGCTTCGTCTTCTCCGAGCAGCAGATGCCCGGCCCCGTCCACTGGCCCCGGACGATCCGGATCGAGCAGGAGGGCAAGCTCTATTTCGAGCTCAGGCTGACCCGTTTCGAAGCGGTGACCTGATCCGCTTGGCATAAGGCGCCGCAATCCCTATTTTGGCGTCATGGCCCACGTCCACCATTCGCACGAAGGCAAGGCGCTCGCCCGGGCCGCTGCCGAGACCATGGAGAAATCGGGCGAGCAGTGGACCGCCATGCGCTCCGCAGTCTTCGATGCGCTCGCCAGCTTCGACAAGCCGGCCAGCGCCTACGACATCGCCGACAAGGTCTCGAAGGACCAGGGACGCCGGGTGGCCGCGAACAGCGTCTACCGGATCCTCGATCTGTTCGTCGGAGCCAATCTCGCCCGCCGGGTCGAGAGCGCCAACGCATACATCGCCAACGATCATCCCGATTGCCTCCACGACTGCATATTCCTGATCTGTGACAATTGCGGCCAGACCCAGCATATCGACGACGACCGCCTGTCCGGTGGCGTGCGCGCCGCCGCCAAACAGGCCGGCTTCGCCCCTGACCGCCCCGTCATCGAGGTGCGCGGGCGGTGCGGGGACTGCGAGGAAGCCTAGCTTTTTCCTTGCCCGGCCCGTGTTGGGCCGGTTTGGCGTTCGACAGCCTCTCTCCGCAGGGTTATGAGCCGCGGCGATGACCGACCGCCCCGAAACGCCGCTTCTCGACACGATTCAGCTGCCGGCGGACGTGCGCGCCTTGCGCACCGACCAGCTTCGCCAACTCGCCGACGAGCTTCGCGCCGAGACGATCTCGGCCGTCTCGGTGACTGGCGGGCATCTCGGCGCGGGCCTCGGCGTGGTCGAGCTGACCGTCGCCATCCACCACGTCTTCGATACGCCGAACGATAGGCTGATCTGGGACGTCGGCCACCAATGCTATCCGCACAAGATCCTGACCGGCCGCCGCGACCGGATCCGCACGTTGCGCATGGGCGGCGGGCTTTCCGGCTTCACCAAGAGGAGCGAGAGCGAGTACGACCCGTTCGGAGCCGCGCACAGCTCGACCTCCATATCCTCGGCCCTGGGTTTCGCCGTGGCGAACAAGCTTGCCGGGACTCCGGGCAAGGCGATCGCGGTGATCGGCGACGGCGCGATGAGCGCCGGAATGGCCTATGAGGCAATGAACAATGCCGAGGTGGCCGGCAACCGGCTCGTCGTCATCCTCAACGATAACGACATGTCGATCGCGCCTCCGGTCGGAGGCCTCTCCCACTACCTCGCGCGCCTGGTCTCGTCGGGTAAATATCTGACCGTCCGCCACCTCGCCCAGCGCTTCGCCCGCAAGCTCCCGAACCGGCTCCACAAGGCTGCCCGCAAAGTCGAGGAATATGCCCGCGGCATGGCGACGGGCGGAACGCTCTTTGAGGAACTGGGATTCTATTATGTCGGCCCAATCGACGGCCACGACGTCGAGGGCTTGGTCAAGATTCTCGAGAACGTGCGCGACGCCGACGAGGGTCCGATGCTCGTCCACGTCGTCACCAAGAAGGGCAAGGGCTATGCGCCCGCCGAGGCCGCGGCCGACAAATATCACGGCGTCCAGAAGTTCGACGTCGTCTCCGGCGAGCAGGCCAAGGCCGAGCCGGGCCCGCCCAGCTACACGGGCGTCTTCGCCAGGGCTTTGACGGCCGAGGCGGAGCGCGATGAGAAGGTGGTTGCGATCACCGCGGCCATGCCTTCGGGCACCGGCCTCGACAAGTTCGGCGACCGCTTTCCGGACCGAATGTTCGACGTCGGAATCGCCGAGCAGCATGCCGTTACCTTCGCCGCCGGGCTCGCCGCCCAAGGGTATCGGCCCTTCTGCGCGATCTACTCGACCTTCCTTCAGCGCGCCTACGATCAGGTCGTCCACGACGTCGCCATCCAGAATCTCCCGGTCCGCTTCGGCCTCGATCGCGCCGGCCTGGTCGGCGCGGACGGCGCGACCCACGCCGGAAGCTTCGATCTCGCTTACCTCTGCACATTGCCCAATTTCACCGTGATGGCCGCGGCCGACGAGGTCGAGCTCGTCCACATGGTCCACACCATGGCGATGCACGACAGCGGGCCGAGTGCGGTCCGCTATCCGCGCGGCAACGGCGTCGGCCTGGCGCTCCCCGAAATCCCGGAGCGGCTCGAGATCGGCAAGGGCCGCATCGTCCGCGAGGGCAAGAAGGTGGCGATCCTGTCGCTCGGCACGCGGCTCGCCGAGGCGCTCAAGGCCGCCGACGCGCTCGAGGGAAGGGGCCTTTCGACCACCGTCGCCGACCTGCGCTTCGCCAAGCCGCTAGACGAGGCTTTGATCCGCAGCCTGCTCGCCACGCACGAGGTCGCCGTCACGGTCGAGGAAGCCTCGATCGGCGGCTTCGGCGCCCATGTCCTGACCATGGCCAGCGATCAGGGGCTGATCGACGCGGGCCTGAAGCTTCGCACCATGCGCCTGCCCGATCATTTCCAGGACCAGGACAAGCCCGAGAAGCAATATGCGGACGCCGGGCTGGACGCCGACGGGATCGTCGACACGGTCCTCAAGGCGCTCCGCCACAACAGTGCGGGGGTGGTCGAGGGCGCTAGAGCGTGAGGCCAGGGCTGGAGCTGCTCATCGCTCCGGCCTTGCTGCTGCTCGTTTCATCCTGCGCCGACGACAAATGGGCAACCGAAATCGCCTGCCAGCAGCGCCTGGTCGACGTTCCTGGCCAGAAGATGAAGAAGGCCGGCCCTGGCGAGATTGTGGTCGCTTCCAGCTTCGCTCAACTCAGCCGGACCTATGCCGAGATGCCGCTGGACGGATGCACTGAAGCCCAGGCCTATGCCGCCAGGTCGCTCTCGCGACGTGCGCGCCACCTGGCGGACACTGGCGTCGTGGCCGAACGTTCGCTTCATGCCGCGCCCAGTCTCAAGGAGAGGGAGGCTTTCATGAACTTCGCCGCCGGCCTCGAGCAGTTCGAGAACCGCCGCCGCGTGCTTCGCGAGGAATTGGTGGAGATGAAAGCCGATCGGCGCTGAACATGCAAAAGCCGCCGGAAATCCGGCGGCTCGCAGGTATCCCGTCGGGGCGCGATCCTTAGATCAGCACCGCGCCGACGACGAGCATCTGAGCTCCGACGGCGATGATGCCGGCGACCGCCACTTCGAGGATGCGCATTTTCTCACTCCTTTGACACGAGGATCCATTCCCCGCGATGGCTATGTGGGGAACGGATCGTCTTTCTCAACTGCAATGATAGACAAAATAAGTGCAGTTTCTGCACTTAGCTCACTGCATCCAGCTTGCAGGCGACCAGGTTCCAGCTGCCGCCGTCGCGCCGAAGGAGGCAGGTGTCGATCGACCCGACCTCGATCGGCTCGAGGCCGGGCGTCTGGACCAGGGGATAAGAGCTGCGCGTGATCAGTGCGAGATCTCGGCCTTCGCTCATCGACAGGCCGACGACAGGAATCGTCGCGCTTGTGCATCCCTTCACCAGGGCCTCGCCGGCTTCGGTCCAGCGATGCGCCTCGATCACCTCCTGGGCCTTGGCCGGCCAATCCCAGGCCTCCGCATTGTTCAGCGGCGGGGTATTGAAATAGCTGCCCGCGACCGCGCAGACCTCCGCGCGGGTGAGAGGTCCGGGAGCAAGGGAGCAGCCCCACAGGGCGACGACGGCGGCGAGCGGAACGGGCCAGTGCATCAACGGCGTTGCTCCTGCCTGCGTTCGCAAGGCTTACATGATGACGGCGCTGCTGTAATCACGCACCAATGGCTAAGCAGCGCGCCGATCAGCTTCTCGTCGACCGCGGCCTGGCCGAGAGCCGGGCGAAGGCGCAGGCGCTGATCCTTGCCGGCCTGGCTTTTTCGGGCGAGCGCAAGATCGACAAAGCGGGCCAGGCGTTGCCGGAGGATGCGCCGCTCGAGGTGCGCGGCCGCGAGCATCCCTGGGTTTCGCGCGGCGGTGTCAAGCTGGCGCATGCGCTCGACCATTTCGGCTGGGATGTCACCGGCGCAGTGGCGCTCGACGTCGGCTCGTCGACCGGAGGCTTCACCGACGTCCTGCTCCAGCGCGGCGCCGCGAAGGTGTTCGCGATCGACGTCGGCACCAACCAGCTCGCCTGGAAGCTTCGTCAGGACGAGCGCGTCGTGGTCCACGAGCAGACCAACGCCCGCTATCTGAGTGAGGAGGCGGTCACCGAGTCCGTCGACCTGATCGTCTGCGACGCCAGCTTCATCTCGCTGGCCAAGGTGCTCGACCGCGCGCTCGATTTCGCAAAGCCCGGCGGGAGGCTGGTCGCTTTGGTGAAACCGCAGTTCGAGGCCGAACGCGGCGAGATCGGCAAAGGGGGAGTCGTTCGCGATCCGGCTGTCCACGAACGCGTCTGCGCCGCTGCTTCGGATTGGGTGACCTCACGCGGCTGGACCGTCGAGGGCCTGGTCGAAAGCCCGATCAAGGGGCCCGAAGGCAATGTCGAGTTCCTGCTCGCCGCGCGCAAATCCGGAGCGGACGGGCAGGAATGAGCGACAGCTTTACGGCATTGGATTGGGCGATCGTCGGCGCCTACGTGCTGCTGCTGGCGGCGGCCGGCATCCTTTCGACGCGACGGCAGCGCGATGCCGACGATTATTTCCTCGCCGGCCACCGGGTCCCGATCTGGCTGGTCGCCGTCTCCGTTCTCTCCACCACCCAGTCGGCGGCGACTTTCCTCGGCGCGCCCGATTACGCCTATCGCGGCGATTATACCTATCTGACCACCTATCTCGGCCCTCTCATCGCGGCCTTCCTGATCTCCAGATTCCTCATCCCGCGTTTCTATGCGGAGGGGGTCACGACGGTCTACGAGCTGCTCCGCAACCGCTTCGACGCGACCGCGATGCGGGCGGCCGGCGGAATGTATCTGATCGGGCGGATCTTCGCGAGCGGCGCCCGGCTCTACCTCGCCGCGATCGCCGTCTCGATGATCGTCTTCCTCGACATCCAGTCGGCCAGCGTCCTCGCGGCGTCCTTCGTACTGGTCGTGTTCGGACTGGCCTTCACCTTCATCGGCGGCCTTCGTTCGGTGATCTGGAGCGATCTCGTCCAGGTCGCTCTCTATGTCGGTGCGGCCCTTGTCGTGCTCTATTTCCTGTGGACCAGCATCCCCGCTTCGACGGGCGACATATTGCGGGGCCTAACCTCCAGCCCCGAGGGCGCGAACAAGCTGAGATTGATCGACCTTTCCACCGATCTCACCGCGCCTTTCTCCCTCCTCGCCACGGTCACCGGGATCACCTTGCTGTTTTTCGCGAGCCAGGGGCTCGACCAGGACATCACCCAGCGTTTCCTCGCGTGCAGCGACGTTCGCGAGGGGCGGCGGGCGCTCTACGCCTCGGCGCTGGCCTCCATTCCGGTCGTGCTCCTGTTCCTGGCAATCGGTTCGCTGCTCTACGTCTTCTACGACCGGCCGGATTTGATGGGCGGCGCCGCCGTGGGCGCCGCGGGCCAGTTCAGGGGCGAGAAGATCACCATCTTCATGCACTACATATTGACCCAGATCCCGCCGGGGCTGCGCGGCTTTGTCGCGGTCGGGGTGCTCGCCGCCGCGGCGGTCAATTCGGGCCTGATCTCCATGGCCTCGGTCCTGATCCAGGACTTCTACCGGCCGTGGATCGAGCGGCGCCGCGAGATGCCCGAGGAGCATTATGTGCGCGCCGGGCGGGTCGGCATGGTCCTGCTCGCGCTCGCCCTGCTCGCAATGTCGATCCTCTGCTTCTACTGGCAGCGCTACAGCGAGGCGCCCTTGCTCGAATTCGCCCTGGGCGTGATGAGCTTCGCTTATTCCGGCCTGCTCGGAGTCTATTTCACCATCCTGTTCACCCGCCGAGGCTCGACCCGCTCGGTCATCGCCGCGCTCGTGGCCGGCTTCGTCGCCATCGCGCTCCAGCAGCATTATGTGGTGGACCTGCTCGGCCTTCCGGCCTCGTGGAAGTCGCTCGCTTTCCCCTACCAGCTCTGCATCGGGACCGCGGTCGCCTTCGCGACCTGCCTGGCCGGAAAGCAGGCGGTCCGATCACTCTGATCGGAACATTCGCTCAGGCCCATGCTTGCTAGTGTCACACTCGCACGCTAGCGCGCCTGCCGTGCTGCGTTGCCGAAATATGCTTGCTCTTGCGTTGCTTGCCGCCGTCGCGGCGTGCGGCGGCAGTGGCGCGCAGGAGAAGGACCGGCAGGCACCGCTGGTGAAGGCCGAGCCCGCGACCACGGTCCGATTCGTCGAGACGGTGGATGCGGTCGGCAACGCCCTCGCCAACGAGCAGGTGACCCTCTCCGCGCCGGTCACCGAGCGGCTGGTCAGGCTCGGCTTCGACGATGGGGATTATGTCCGCAAGGGCCAGGTCATCGCCGTCCTCGCCTCGGGCGTGGAGAACGCCCAGCTCGCCGAGGCGCAGGCCCGGCAGCGCGAGGCGAACCAGCAGCTCCAGCGAATCCAGACGCTGAGGAAGCGCGGATTCGCCACCCAGGCCAATCTCGACGCCCAGTCGGCCGCCGCCGGAGCGGCCCGCGCCCAGGCCGCCGAGGCGAGGGCGTCGATCGGCGAGCGGGTGATCACCGCGCCTTTCTCCGGCTACGCTTCGCTCCGGACTATCTCGCCCGGCGCCGTGGTCAATTCCGGAACCCCGATCGCGACGATCAGCGACATCTCGCTGATCAAGCTCGACTTCCCTGTCCCCGAGACCGCGCTCTCGGCGATCAAGCCCGGCCTCACCATCGACGCCCGCTCCGCCGCCTGGCCCGACCAGCCCTTCCGCGGCCAGATCGCCAACGTCGATCCCGTCGTCGATCCCAACACCCGCTCGATCATGGTGCGCGCCCGCCTCGCCAACCCCGACGGCCGGCTGAAGCCCGGAATGCTGCTCACCGTGACGATCGAGACCGGGCCGCGAATGGGCCTCTCCGTGCCCGAGCTGGCAGTCGTCGGCGAGGGCGATCGCCGCTTCGTCTACGTCGTCGACCAGGGCGGCACCGCGAAACGGATCGAGGTCCGAACCGGCCTGAGCTCGGCCGGACGGATCGAGATATTGGAGGGGCTGAAGCCCGGCCAGAAGGTGGTGACCGAAGGCGTGGTCAAGCTTTCCGACGGAATGAAGGTGCGTCTCGCCGGGCCGAATGCGGGCGAGAAGGCCGCGGGAGGGAAGGCGGCCAGGGCGCCGTGAAGCTTTCCGACATCTCGGTAAGGCGGCCCGTCTTCGCTGCGGTGGTCGCGATGCTCATCGCCGTGATCGGCATCGTCGGCTTCTTCGGCCTGTCGGTCCGCGAATATCCCGACGTCGATCCGCCCGTCGTCTCGGTCGAGACCCAATATACCGGCGCCGCCGCGAGCGTCGTCGAATCCCGGGTCACCCAGGTGCTCGAGGAGCAATTGTCGGGGCTCGAAGGGCTCCAGACCATCACCTCGCGGTCGCGCGACGGGCAGTCCTCCATCACCATCGAGTTCTTCGCCGGCAGGTCGATCGAATCCGCCGCCAACGACGTTCGCGACCGGGTCGGCGCCGCCGCCGCCAACCTGCCCGACGACGTCCGCCCGCCCCAGGTGCGAAAGGTCGACGCCGACGCCTCGCCGATCCTGTTCCTCGTCGTCTCCAAGCCCGGCTGGTCGACGCTCGAATTGAGCGACTATGTCGACCGAAGCCTGCTCGACCGCTTCTCCTCGATCGAGGGGGTCGCCCGGGTCTTCATCGGCGGCGAGGCCCGGCCGGCGATGCGGATCTGGCTCAATCCCGAGCGGCTCGCCGCCTTCAAGCTGACCCCGGCTGACGTCGAGGCCGCCCTGCGCCGCCAGAATGTCGAGCTTCCCGCCGGGCGCCTCGAATCGGCCCAGCAGAACGTCACCCTGCGGGTCGAGCGACCGTTCAGCAGCCCGGCCCAGTTCGCCCAGCTCGTGGTCGGCCGGGGGGAGGGCGGCTATCAGATCCCGCTCGGCGACGTGGCGCGCATCGAGCAGGGCCCGGAGAACCCCTACAGCGCCTTCCGGATGAACGGCGAGCCGGCGATCGGCCTCGGGATCGTCCGCCAGTCCGGCGCCAACACGCTCGCGGTGGCCGAGGCCGCCAAGAACGTCGCCGAGGAGCTGAAGCCGACCCTTCCCGAGGGCATGAGCATCGTCGTCGGATCGGACGAATCCCAGTTCATCAGCCGAGCCATCCACAAGGTCTGGGTCACTTTGGGCGAGGCGGCGGTGCTGGTCGTGCTCGTCATCTTCCTCTTCCTCGGGAGCTGGCGGGCGACGCTGATCCCCGCCGTCACCGTCCCGCTCTGCCTGCTGGCAAGCTTCGCGGTGCTCTGGCTGTTCGGATTCTCGATCAACCTTCTCACCTTGCTCGCGATGGTCCTCTCGATCGGGATCGTCGTCGACGATGCAATCGTCGTGCTCGAGAACGTCTATCACCGGATCGAGGAAGGCGAGCCGCCGCTCGCCGCCGCCTACGAGGGCACGCGGCAGGTCGGCTTCGCGATCCTCTCGACCACCATGGTCGTCTGCGCCGTGTTCGTGCCGATCATGTTCATCGCCGGCCAGACCGGATTGCTGTTCCGCGAGCTTGCCGCGGCGATGATCGGAGCGGTCGCCTTCTCGGGCTTCCTCGCCCTGAGCCTGGCGCCGATGCTCTGCTCGAAGCTTCTGCGCTACGAGGAACGGGGCAGGCTCGCCCGCTTCGTCGACGACCGCTTCAGGAGGCTCGAAGGCTTTTACGACCGCTCGCTGGACAGGGTGCTTCGGCGGCCCCTGATCCCCGCGGCCGCGGTCGGCCTGTTCCTGGCGCTGACGCTCAGCCTGTTCATGACGCTCAAATCCGAGCTGGTGCCGTCGGAGGATGTCGGGATCCTGCAGGCGACCCTGACCGCGCCCGAGGGCACGGGCTTCGACCAGATGGAGCGCTACATGCGCGACGCCCAGGGCCGGCTGATGAAGCTGACCCGCGAAGGGGCGGTGCGCGCGGTGATCCAGCGCACGCCCGGCGGCTTCGGGCCGAGCGACGACTTCAACAGCGGCAATTTCAGCCTGTTCCTGAAGCCCTGGGAGGAGCGCGACCTCACCACCCAGGAGGTGGTCGCCAACGTCAACAAGATCATCGCCCAGCTTCCGGCGCTTCGCGGCAACGCCCAGGTCCGCTCGTCGATCGGGCGGGGGCGAGGGCAGCCGATCAGCTTCGTCATCGCCGGCGCGACCTATGCCGAGCTTGCTGCCGCCCGCGACCGGATCATCGCCGCGGCCGCCTCCAATCCGGGGATCGTGAACCTCGATTCCGATTACAAGGAATCGAAGCCGCAGCTTCGGATCGCGGTCGACACCGCCCGCGCCGGCGATCTCGGAGTCTCGGTCCAGGACGTCAGCAACGCGCTTCAGAGCCTGCTCGGATCGCGGCGGGTCTCGACCTATGTCGACCGCGGCGAGGAATATCAGGTGATCGTCCAGGCCGAGGCGGGCGCCCGCGCCACCCAGGCCAATCTCGCCGCGATCCAGGTACGCAGCCGAAGCGGCGACCTCGTCCCGCTCGCCAATCTGGTGACGGTCGCGGACACGGCCGGGGCCCGGGATCTCGGACGCTACAACAAGATGCGGGCGATCACCTTGTCGGGCGGGCTCGCGCCCGGCTATCCGCTCGGCGACGCATTGGCCTTCCTCGAGGCGCAGGCCGCAGCCTCGCCGGAGGTGATCGCGACCGGCTATCGCGGCGAGAGCCAGGCTTTCAGGGAGACTGGGGGATCGATCTACCTGGTCTTCGCTTTGACCATATTGATCGTCTATCTGCTGCTCGCCGCCCAGTTCGAAAGCTTCGTCCATCCCGCGGTGATCATCACTACTGTGCCGCTGGCGGTCGGCGGCGGGGTGATCGGGCTGGTCTCGACCGGGCAGACGCTCAACCTCTACAGCCAGGTCGGGATCGTCATGCTGGTCGGGCTCGCCGCCAAGAACGGGATCCTGATCGTCGAGTTCGCCAACCAGCTGAGGGATGCGGGCCGGGACATCGGCCAGGCGATACGCGAGGCCTCGAAGCGGCGGCTGCGGCCGATCCTGATGACGTCTATCGCCACCGTCGCGGGCGCGGTGCCTCTGACCATCGAGGCGGGCGCCGGAGCGGGCGCCCGAACCGCGATCGGGGTGGTGATCGTGTTCGGGGTGTCGATCGCGACTCTGATCACGCTCTTCCTCATTCCGCTGCTATATTCGAGGCTGGCCCGCTATACGGGCTCGCCGCTGGCGGTGACGCGCAAGCTCGAGGCCGAGCTCGCGGTCCACGGCCATGCGGCTCCGGCCGCCGCCGAATAGGAAAAGGCACGCGCATCGATGAGAGGTATCGCTTCCCCCGCCCAGCTGCGCATGTCGTTCCTGCGCTACGCTCTGTTCACCGTGCCGCTGGTCCTGTTCCTCGGCATCGTCTCGGGCCGGGCATCCAACTCGGGCTACGGCAATGCCTGGTTCGACGCTTTGATCAAGCCGGGCTTCATGCCGTCGGGCTGGGTCTTCGGCGTGGTCTGGACCTTGCTCTACATCGCGCTCGGCCTGTCGCTCGCCTTGATCCTCCACGCGCACGGAGCGCGCGGGCGAGGGCTGGCGGTAGGGCTGTTCGTCGCCCAGCTGCTTCTCAACTTCGCCTGGTCCCCCGTCTTCTTCGCGATGCACCGGGTCGACTTTGCTCTGGTGCTTCTGGGGGCGATGCTGGTGCTGTCGGTCGCGGTCGTGATCCTGTTCGCCCGGATCCGGCCGGCGGCGGCCTGGCTGATGATCCCCTATGTGGCGTGGCTGGTCTTCGCTTCCCTGCTCACCTGGGAGGTGGACCGGCTCAATCCCGACGCCGAGGCGCTTGTTCCGCAGCGGGGCAGCACCGAAATAGAGCTTTGATGCGTTAGTACGCCAAACCCGATTTCGAGGAGGACGCGATGCAGTCCGAGAACAGGCTATTCGACGATTTCGTCAAGGTGATGAACGGAGCGGCCGGGACCCTGGCCGGAATGGGCCGCGAGGCCGAGGGCGCGTTCCGCGAGCGGATGCGCGAATGGGTCGGCGGGCTCGACATGGTGAGCCGGGAGGAGTTCGAGGCCGCCAAGGCGATCGCGGTGGCCGCCCGCGAGGAGAACCAGGCGCTGAAGGCTCGGATCGAGGCGCTCGAGGCGCGCGCCGGGCCGGCCGCCGCTCCTGCCGCCAAGCCGTCCAGGAAAGGCGCTGCTGGCGGTGCGACCGCACAGTAATCCACAACATATTGTGGTGAGGCACCCGCATTCGCTTGCGCTTTATTCGATGCCCATGCAGATTCGGCGCGAACAAAGGCGGGCCGGGATCCTGAAACGGAACCGGACGGGGAACTGAGATGATGGAAGTCGACGAGTATGAGATGGAGCGCGAGACGAGCGCGCCTATCGACATGCTCGAACATTATTTCAACGCCCATGGCTGGGCCTATGAGCGCGGTGGCGAGGAAGAGATCGTCGCCAATTTCCAGGGCAGCTGGGCGCAGTACGAGCTTCGCGCGATCTGGCGCGAGGACGATCATGTCCTCCAGTTCCTGGCGCTTCCCGACATCCGCGTCGCCAGCGACAAGCGCGCCGCCACCTACGAGACGATCGGGCTGATCAACGAGCAGCTCTGGCTCGGCCATTTCGAATTGTGGGCGACTTCGGGCCTGGTGCTGTTCCGCCACGCGACCCTGCTCGAGGGCGACGAGGGCGGGGTGCTGAGCCTTCAGCAGGCCGAGACTTTGGTCGAGGCCGCGATCGAGGAGTGCGAGCGCTTCTACCCCGTGTTTCAGTTCGTGCTGTGGGCCGGGAAGACGCCGCAGGAGGCCATTGCGGCGGCTTTGATCGAGACTCAGGGCGAGGCCTAGGGCCGTCCGCCGCTGACCGTCATCCCAGCGAAAGCTGGGATCTCCCTTGTTTCCTTTCACGTCATTCCCCCGAAGGCGGGAATCCAGACGGCTTTGGCGCTGCGCTGACCCCTCAAGGAGAAGCTGGATCCCCGCTTTCGCGGGGATGACGAAGTGAAAGGAAACTGGATTGACCCTTGGTCGCCTTCGACTCCCCCCTTTCCCGGGAATGACGGGTGGGGGTAGGGACGGGTGAGATGACCGACCCACTCCTCCCGGGCCCGATCTGGCTGATCGGATGCGGCAACATGGCCGGGGCGATGCTTCATGGGTGGCTCGCGCGGGGGGCGGATCCTCGGCACGTCACGGTGATCCGGCCCAGCGGGCGGCCGGCGGCGGAGGGCGTGCGGGTGCTCACCCAGCTTCCCGAGGACGAGGTGCCGGCCCTGGTGCTGCTCGGGGTGAAGCCGCAGAAGCTGGACGAGGTCGCGCCCGCGCTCGCACCCGCGCTCGATCCCGAGACCATCCTCGTGTCGATCCTCGCCGGGGTCGAGGCGGCATCTCTGCGTGACCGCTTTCCCGCGCCGCGAGCGATCGTCCGCGCGATGCCGAACCTGCCGGTGCGGCTCAACAAGGGCGTCGTCGCGCTCCATGCAAGCGAGGCCGGCGAGCATGCGCGCGAGACGGTCGGGACGCTGATGGCGGCGCTCGGCCGGATCGAGTGGTTCGAGGAGGAGAGCCTGTTCCAGGCCGCCGGCATCGTCGCCGGCGCCGGGCCAGCCTTCCTGTTCCGGTTCATCGACGCACTCGCCAAGGCGGGGGAGGGGATCGGCCTTCCTGCCGAGCAGGCGGCGAGCCTTGCGAAATATATGGTCGAGGGCGCGGGGGCTCAGGCGGCCGGGTCCGGCGATCCGCCCGTAGAGCTTGCCCGCCGGGTCGCCAGCCCGGGCGGGACGACCGAGGCCGGACTCGGCGTGCTGGACGGGGAGGCGGGAATGGAAGAGCTGCTTCGCCGCACCCTGGAAGCCTCCATGCGCCGAAGCCGGGAAATGGCGGACGCCGCCCGCGTCACCCCCTGATTGACCCCCCGCATGGGCGGTCCTATCGCCGCGGCAAATCAGAAAATGGGTGAGGAATGACCGACCAACGCAGCTATGACGACCGCGACGGCTGGATCTGGTTCGACGGCAAACTGGTGCCGTGGCGCGAGGCTGAAGTCCACGTCCTGACCCACGCCCTCCATTACGCTTCGTCGGTGTTCGAGGGGCAGAAGGCCTATTCGGGCGAGATCTTCAAGCTGACCGAGCACAGCAAGAGGCTGAAGCGAAGCGGGGAGCTGCTCGGATTCGAGATCCCCTGGTCGGTCGAGGAGATAGACGAGGCCTGCCGGCAGGTGCTGAAGGCGAACGATCTTAGCGACGCCTACATGCGGCCGCTGGCCTGGCGCGGCTCCGAGCAGATGGGGGTCTCGGCCCAGCGCGCCAAGATCCACCTCGCCATCTCGACCTGGCCGTGGGGCGCCTATTTCGGCGAGGATGCGATCCGCAAGGGGCTGAGGCTCGACATCTCGCCGTGGCGGCGGCCGGCGCCCTACACCGCGCCGACCGAGAGCAAGGCGGCCGGCCTCTATATGATCTGCACGCTCGCGCGGCACCAGGCGCAGGCGAAGGGCTATAACGACGCTTTGATGTTCGACTGGCGCGGGCAGGTGGCCGAGGCGACCGGGGCCAACGCCTTCTTCATCCGCGACAACCAGATCCACACGCCGATCCCGGACTGCTTCCTGAACGGGATCACGCGGCAGACCGTGATGGACCTGGCCCGGCGCCGCGGGATCGAGGTGATCGAGCGCAAGATCTGGCCCGAGGAGCTGGAGAGCTTCGAGCAATTCTTCCTGACCGGAAGCGCCGCCGAGGTGACCCCGGTGGCCGAGGCCGGGCCGTGGCGGTTCGAGGTGGGGGAGCTGACCATGCAGCTTCGCTCGGATTATCTCGACCTGGTGCACAGGCGGCTTTCGAACAGCTGAGGGTTGGGACGGAGCGCGGTCCGGTCCGACCGAAAGAGACCGTCATCCCGGCCCTTCGACACCTCAGGGTAAATTACGGCCGGAATCTCGTCCCGGAAATCGCCGGCGCCCCCAGTGCGCCGATGCCGACATTTTTCGGTTTTTTCGGCTGACGGGGGATGCGGAAGCGGTCCACCCCGACCCCTTACTGCCGCGCTGGATTCTGGGCTCGAGAATCGCGGAAGGTAACAAAGGTAACGACCACGTGGGGTCTCAAAAACACTTTTTGCCCGGATAAATTTGCCCGCCCGGCCGCCCATCCGGCAGCGGAAACTTAGTAAGTCTAGGCTGACGTCCGACGGAAACGCTCCCCGAGGAAACGGGCAGGCGCGAAGACGGCTCGGCGTTTCATCCGAAAGGTTCAAAGGTTCGCCTAACGCCGGGTGAGAAATGCTTCCCTGCGAACGGTCGAGCATGGCGGCGGCGGGCGGGCCGCTTCGTGGAAAGATCGACAATATCAAAGAGCCGTTGGCAGAGGGCAAGCCTGGCGAACGAAGTCCTATTTTGAAAGCGAAAAAAGAACGAACGCAGAACAAGTTCGCGCCTGTGACATTTGCGCATCCATCAGGCGCCGGCCTTCAGGCCCGGCCCGGAGCGAAGCGGCTCTGGCCGAAGCCGGTCGCAGAGGATTGCCCGGATGGGGTTTCGCAACCGCGCGTGGTGGCTATAAGGCGCGCCGTCTGCTGGGGCGTCGCCAAGTGGTAAGGCAGCGGCTTTTGGTGCCGCCATTCGCAGGTTCGAATCCTGCCGCCCCAGCCAATTGATCTGTCTAAGCTGGCGTCGCTGGCAAATGCGGGCTCAGCTCGATGTGATCTTGCTCTTTGGATTCGTTGAGAGGCTCACGCGCGAACGTTCGTCTCGAATCGTCATGCTCTAAAGCAGATGCTCGCGCCAAAAATCCTCATTGTCGGTTTCGAGTGGCGCGTCGAACTCGCGATCGGCGAAGACCTCGAGCTCGTCGTGATTTGCGCGAACGAAGCCATCTAGGGCGTCGAGCACATCTATGATCCGCTTTATGGGTGGCGCTTTCGACCGGAGGTCGAGCTCGTCGGTGAGCAGATTACGACGCTCCGCTACGTCGAAGACGTCGCGGTCCTCTCGCCGCCCCTCGAACGGCT
>Ga0193706_1000584_pt1 | contig 20295 bp, 18 predicted proteins | sample U3c1metaG_FD_160130 | JGI IMG/M metagenome (GOLD analysis project Ga0193706, IMG submission 160130) | Soil microbial communities from a riparian zone of the East river system, Colorado, United States - U3c1 | ecosystem: Environmental > Terrestrial > Soil > Riparian zone | place: USA: East River... | reverse complement strand
ATCAGCGTGTCGACTTCGGCGCGCTTCAACGGCTCGCAGTAGGCGCGCGCCATCGTCATCACGCTCTCGTCGAAGGGCGATCCCTGCTGGATGAACGGGGCAAGTTCGGGAGCCTCGACTTCGGTCACCTCGAGTGGCCTCCCCTCGGCTTCGAGGGCGCGACGGTAGGCGCCGCTCTCGACCGTGTTCGGCGTCGCCAGCACCCCGACCCTGCCGCTCTCGGTGATTGCCGAGGCGATCTCGGCCTGCGGCTCCACGACCGGAACGACCTCCACCCCGCGCTCGGACGCGACCGTCCGGGCAACGTCGGCGCCGATCGAGGTGGCGGTGTTGCAGGCGATCACCAGCAGCTTGGCGCCACGGCCGAGCAGCAGCTCGGCGATCCGGGCGATCCGTTCGCGCAGGGCGGCGGGGTCGCGGGTCCCGTAGGGGAACCAGGCCGTGTCACCGAGGTAGACGAAGTCCTCCTCCGGCAGCGAGACCAGGCACTCGTGCAGCACCGTGAGGCCGCCGACGCCGGAATCGAACATCGCCACCGGCAGCGAGGCGTCGAGCTCGTTCACCGGCGTGGCGCCGCTACAGGAACGGTTTGTAAGTCATGAAGAAGATCGCCACGACGACGATGATCCCGGCGAGGGCGCCGACCTTCCCGATCCTGGCACCCAGCGCTTCGAACTCGGGGCTGAGCGTGTCCCCACTCTTCAAATCCCGCTCCGCCAGCGCCTTCGCCTCGCGCACCTTCGGCTGGAAGAAGCCGTGCTGAAGGCCAAAGAGGACGACGATCGCGAGAATGCCGACCCCGACGAAGGCGTCGCTCACCTCCCACGCCCCGTCGCTGGCCGAGAGCAGCCCGATCCCCGCCAGCAGCAAGACGACCATCCCCGGATTGACCAGGTACTTGTCGACCTTCTGCACGCCGGCCAGGATCGCCGGCGTCGCGGTTGGGTGCTGCGGCGCCACCGAGAAGAAGAACCCGTAGCCGAACGTCGGTCCGAACGCCAGCACCACCGCAAGGATGTGCAGGAAGAGGACGATCTTGTAGCCGGGATCGACTATGGAGCCAAAGAGCATGGTCGAAAAACCCTATCTCTCAGGGGCGACGGAGCAACAGGGCCGCCCAGTCGCCGTCGCGGCGGCGCTCGACCTCGACTAGCCCGACGGCGGCAAAGGCGCCGCCGACGGTGTCCAGCTCAGATGGCAGCAGGCCTGAGCAGATCAGGGTGGAGGGAATCGGGGGCGCCAGGAGGGGGCTCTCCGAAGCAACAGCGGGGAGGCTCCGGAGAGCCCCCTCCTGGCGCCCGTCAAGCCCCTCCATCTGACCCGCGACAGCGAGGAGGATCGGCGCGGTCATGTTGGCGACGGTGGTCGGCGCCAGATCGGGAAGCCGTTCACGCAAGTTGACCCGTTCGAGTGCGAGCTCGACCCCGTTGGCGGCGGCATTGGCCGCCGCCGCCTCGAGTGCTGGCGGCTCGTGGTCGTAGGCGTGGATTGGGTCCCAGCCCAGCTTCGCGGCGGCGATCGCGAGGACGCCGGAGCCGGTGCCGAGGTCGGTCAGCGGCCCGGAGGCCTCGCCGGCCGCCTCCAGCTCCAGCAAAAGTTCCAGACACAGCCGCGTCGTCGGGTGGGCGCCGGTGCCGAAGGCCTGCCCGGGGTCGACGACGACGTCGATCGCCCCGTCGCGCGGTCCCTCCCAGGACGGGCGCAGCCAGAGCCGCTCGCCGACCAGCAGCGGCTGGTGGAAGTCGCGCCAGCGGTCGGCCCAGTCGTCGGGGATCTCGGTGGCGCTGACCTCGATCCGGCCATCCCCCACCACCGCATCGAGCTCGCCCAGCTCCGGCAGCTCTCCCTCGCCGCCGTAGATCGCGTACTCGACGTAGCCCGGGCCGCGCTCCTCCTCCACCCCGTTCGGCGCCAGCACGGTCAGCTCGGCGAGCACCAGGTCCGCCTGGTCGGGGGCACAGCGAACCGCGAGCCTGATCACCCGAAGGCCCGGCGCACCCGGCTGAAGAGGCCATCCCCGTGCCGGGGACCGAGGTTCTCCTCCTCGAGCGACCCGTCGAGGCGCTCGGCCATCTCGCGCTGCTCCTCGCTGAGGTTGGTCGGGACGATGACGTTGAGGATCACCCGCTGGTTGCCGCGGCGGTGGGCGCCGAGACGGGGCAGCCCGGCGCCGCGCAGGACCTCTTCGTGGCCGGGCTGGGTCCCGGCCGCAACCTCGATCTCGCGTTCCTCGTCAAGGGTCGGCACGCTGACGGTGGTGCCGAGCATGGCCTCGGTGGCGGGAATCGAGACGACGCTGATCAGGTCGGTGCCGTCGCGCTGGAAGCGCTCGTCCTCGCCGACCTCGACCTCGACGTAGAGGTCGCCGGCGGGCGCCCCGGCTTCACCGGCGTGGCCGGCGCCGGAAACCCGCAGCCGCTGGCCGCTCTCGATCCCAGCCGGAATTTCGACCGCCTGGGTCCTGGTGCCGCGGGTGCGGCCGCTGCCACCGCACTCGGCGCAGGGGGTCTCGGGGATTTTGCCGGCGCCGCCGCAGGCGTCGCAGGCCACTCCCTGGACCATCTGGCCGAACGGCGTGCGGGCGACCCGACGCAGCTGGCCGGCGCCGCCGCAGCGCTCGCAGGTGGTGATCGGCGTCCCCGGCTCGGCGCCGTTGCCGCGGCAGTGCTCGCAGGCGCCGACGGCGTCGAAGGAGATCTCCCGGCGCACCCCGGAGGCGACCTCCTCGAGCTCGATCTCGACCGCGACGAGGATGTCGCCGCCGGCCGCGCGGCCGCCGCCGCCGAAGCCGAAGGCGTCGCCACCACCGCCGCCGCCGCCGCCGAAAAAAGCCTGGAGGATGTCGTCGATCGAGCCGAAGGACGAGGCGCTGCGCGGGTCGAAGCCGCCGGAGCGCAGGCCCTCGTGCCCGTAGGCGTCGTAGGTGCTGCGGCGCTCACCGTCGGAGAGCACCTCGTAGGCCTCGGCCGCCGCCTTGAATTTCTCCTCGGCCTCGGGATCGTGATCGTTGACGTCCGGGTGCAGTTCGCGGGCGAGGCCGCGGAAGGCCTTCTTGATCTCGGTCTCGCTGGCCTCCCGGCTGACGCCGAGCACCTCGTAGTAATCGCGTGGCATCGCTTCAGCCGTCGTACACGGTCTCGAAGTAACGCGAGAGCTCGCGGGCGGCGCCGCGCACCGAGGCGATCGCGGTCGCGTAGTCCATCCGCAGCGGCCCGACCACGCCGACCGAGCCGAGGTTGCGGTGGCCGAGGCCGTAGTTGGCGCCGATCACGCTGACCGAGCGCAGCTCCGGCTGCGGGTTCTCGTCGCCGATCCAGAGGAAGACCGAGCGCTCCTCGAGCGAGGAGCGCAGCATCTGCAGCACGCCGGCACGGCGCTCCAGCGCCGTCATCAGCTCGTCGGCGCGGGGCAGATCGGCCAGGTGCGCTTCGGAGAGCAGTCGCGAGGCGCCCTCCATGTAGAGGCCGGCGCCGGCCTCGGACTCGAGCTCGGTGAAGGCGGTGCTGAGGGTGGCGGCGAACTGGGCCTCGACCCGGTCCAGCTCGGGGTCGGCAAGGCGGCCGGCGATCAGCCGCGAGCCGACGCCGAGCCCGGAGAGGGACTCGTTCAGGTAGCTGGAGGCCCACTCGACGAGGCCGTGATCGACCGGGTGGTCGAACTCGAAGACCCGCCGCGCCACGTCGCCGGTCGAGGCGATCGCGATAACCACCACCTTGGTCGGCTGCAGCCGCAGCACCTCGACCCGGTGGATCGTCGCCGAGACCAGCTGCGGCGCCGTCGCCATCGCGACCAGGTCGGTGACCTGGGCCAGCGCCGCCGTCGTCTCCCGCATCGCCTCGTCGACCTCGCGCCGCAACCGCGACAGCTCCAGCTCGACCTGCGTCTCGGCCGGCAACGCCCCCGACGCCAGCAGCAGATCGACGTAGTGCCGGTAGCCCGAATCGGTCGGCACCCGACCCGCCGAGGTGTGCGGATGGGTCAGATACCCCTGCACCTCGAGCAGCGCCAGCTCGGCGCGGACGGTCGAGGGGCCCCAGGCAACCTCAGGCCGATCCGCCACCTCTTTCGACCCAACCGGCTTCGCCGACGCCAGATAGGCGTCGACGACCAACTGCAAAATCAACTCTTGGCGCGAGGAAAGCATCCTCCGAAGTCTAGGAGGAGCGGCGGGTGACCCCTCCCGAAACACTCAAGCGAGGCTCCCGCCGAGCGTTTTGGGAGGGGTCACCCGCCGCTCCTACAGCACGACCTCCGCTTCGGCGTTCTTGATGATCGCGGTGTCGCCCTGGGCGGCGACGGTGTCGACGACCACGCGGTCGCCCTCGACCGACTTGACCGTGCCCGAGACGACGATCTCCTGCTCGGGCATCCCCATGCCGCGGAACTGGACCGAGAGGCGCTTGAGAGCGCGCGGGTCGCCGTTGGCGATCCCGGCGTTGGCGCGGGCGACGAGGCCCATCGAGTAGAGGCCGTGAAGGATGTTGCGCGGCAGGCCGACGGCTTTGGCGAACTCGTCGTCGATGTGGATCGGGTTGAAGTCCCCGGAGGCGCCGGCGTAGCGGTGCGGCAGGAACTTGTCGGGCGTGACCCGCAGCTCGGCGACCTGGTCTCCGACGTTCAGCTCGCTCATCTCAGACTCCCCTGACGATGTTGGTCCAGGTACCGCGCACAACCTCGGCGCCGTCCTGGTTGACGGAGACGGTCTCGAAGACGTAGAAGCCCTTGCCGTCCTTCTCCTCGATCGAGAGGCACTTCGAGGTGGTGCTGATCTCGTCGCCGGAGCAGACCGGCTCGTCCCACTCGAAGACCTGGCCGCCGTGGACCATCGCCGCGAAGTTCATCCCCACCTCGGGGTCGAACAGCACCGGGCCGAGCGCCGGGCCGCTGTAGACGACGGCGAACATCGGCGGTGCGACGACATCGCGGAAACCGGCCGCGCGGGCCGCCTCGACGTCGAAGTGCACGGGGTTGTCGATCCCCAGCGCGTTCGCGTACTCCTTGATCTTCTCCCGGCCCACCTGATACGTGGTCCCGGGCCATTCCTTGCCTATCGCGTCAGTTTTCAGTGACATGGTCCGGCAGTCTAAGGGGCTGTTCAGCTGGGGGTTGGGGCACCCTGTGAACGTCTTCTACTTTCGCGCAGTGAAAGTTAAGTGAGCAGGGGTGCCCAACCCCTTACTCATCGATCTGCAGGACCGCCAGGAACGCCTCCTGTGGCACTTCCACCCGCCCGACCGACTTCATCCGCTTCTTGCCCGCTTTCTGCTTCTTCAACAGCTTGTTCTTGCGGGTGACGTCGCCGCCGTAGAGCTTTGCGGTGACGTCCTTGCGCAGCGCCTTGACGGTCTCGCGGGCGAGGATGTTGGAGCCGATCGCCGCCTGGACCGGCACGTCGAAGAGCTGGCGCGGGATCGTCTTGCGCAGCCGCTCGACCAGCCGCTTGCCCTGGTCGTAGGAGAAATCGCGGTGGACGATGATCGAGAGCGCGTCGACCTTGTCGCCGGCCAGCAGGATGTCGACCTTGACCAGGTCGGAGGGCCGGTTGCCGATCGGCTCGTAATCGAGCGAGGCGTAGCCGCGGGTGCTGCTCTTGAGGAGGTCGAAGAAGTCGAGGACGATCTCGGCAAGCGGCATGTCGTAACGGATCTGGACCCGCTGCGGGCTCAGGTAATGCATGTCCACATGGGTGCCGCGGCGGCCCTGGCAGAGCTCCATCACCGCGCCGACCTGCTCGGAGGGACAGATGATCGTGGCCCGTATATAGGGCTCTTCGATCGACTCGATCACGCCGGGATCGGGAAGGTCGGTGGGGCTGCGGACTTCCCTCGACTGCCCGTTGGTGAGGTGGACCTCGTAGCGCACGTTCGGGGTCGTCGACAGCAGGTCGAGGCTGTACTCGCGTTCGAGCCGCTCGCGGACGATCTCCATGTGCAGCAGGCCGAGGAAGCCGCAGCGGAAGCCGAAGCCGAGCGCCTCCGAGGTCTCCGGCTCCCAGGAGAGGGCGGCGTCGTTCAGGGCCAGCTTCTCGAGCGCGTCGCGAAGGTCTTCGTAGCGGTCGGTGTCGATCGGGAAGACGCCGCAGAAGACCATCGGGCGAACCTCGCGATAGCCCTCCAAGGGCTTGGAGGCGGGCTTGGCCTGGGCCGTCAGGGTGTCGCCCACCCGCAGCTTGGTGACGTCCTTGATCCCGGTGATCAGGTAGCCGACGTCGCCGGCCCCCAGCCCCTCCACCGCCGTCATCGCCGGGCGGAAGAAGCCGATGTCGTCGATCTCGGCCTCGGTTCCGTTCTGCATCGCCAGGATCCGCTCCTGCTTGCGGAAGGAACCGTCGACCATCCGCACGTAGGCGATCACGCCGCGGTACTGGTCGAACTCGGAGTCGAAGATCAGCGCCCGGCTCGGCGCCTCGGGATCGCCCTGCGGGGCCGGGATGCGTTCGACGATCGCCTCCAGCACCTCGGGCACCCCCACCCCGGTCTTGGCCGATATCCACAGCGCTTCCCCGGCGTCGCCGCCGGTCAAGTCGGCGATTTCGGTCGCCACCCGGTCCGGTTCCGCCCCCGGAAGGTCGACCTTGTTGATCACCGGGATCAGCTCCAGCCCGGCCTCGATCGCCATGTAAGTGTTGGCGACGGTCTGGGCCTCGACCCCCTGGGCGGCATCGACGACCAGAAGCACGCCCTCGCAGGCGGCGAGGCTGCGCGAGACCTCGTAGGAGAAGTCGACGTGGCCCGGCGTGTCGATCAGGTGCAGGTCGTAGGTCTGCCCGTCGGCGGCCCCGTAGGCGACCCGCACCGCCTGCGCCTTGATCGTGATCCCGCGCTCGCGCTCGAGGTCCATCGAGTCGAGCATCTGCGCCTGCATTTTCTTCGGGTCGACGGCGCCGGTGACCTCGAGGATGCGGTCGGCCAGGGTCGACTTGCCGTGGTCGATGTGGGCGATGATCGAGAAGTTGCGGATGCGGTCCATGGGCGGGGCGGAGTATGGCGAGCGCGAGTGGCCAGTGGATGCCATGGGGGAAGGAACCTGCGGGCGAGGTTTACGTTCTCGGTCCCTCCCCCCATGTCACCCACTGGAGGAGCGCGGTCACTACGCGCCGATGGACCACAGCTTTCTCCTCAGCTGAAAAGCCCGTGAGTTCAACCGATTCTTCATCCGTGGCAGGACGCGGGGTCGAGGGGGCCTTTCAGTTTGTAGACGATCGTGGGGGGATCCTCGAGGACGACTTCGACGCCCAGTCCGGCGGTCCAGCGGGCCTGGAGTGGGTACGGAGGCTTGCCGGGTTCGAGGCGGTCGCGGGTGGTGATGACGTAGTCGTAGTCACCCTTGTTCAGCTCTTCTCGCCAGGCGCGGCAGGTCCCTGGGGCCTCGAAGCCGCCGTGGGCGGTCTCTTCGCCGACGAACTGGACGTGGTTGGAGAGGTCGGTGCCGAAGAGCGGGTACTGGCGGGTGCTGGTCGTGGCAATGCGGGCGTCGCTGATCTCGTCGGCCCACTTGAAGGCGGCGTTGAGGCCGGGGGTCGTAAAGGTCGGATCCGAGTAGCGACTCTGCAGGTAATGACGCTGGATCGGATAGCCGGCGGCGACCGCGATCAGCAATACGCCCAACGCGAGCGCAATTCCCCAGGCAGGCACGCCCAGTCTCCAAGCGCGGTAGTCATTTGAGTCGCTATGCGACCGAAAAGACAACCGCGCCGGCCCGGGACGGGCGAGCCGGCTGCGTAAGGCCGGCGCCGCCGGCAACAGGGCGAGACCCAGGATCAGCGCAGGCGCCAGATAGCGCAGGCCCGACTCGAAGCCACGGGGCATGCCGGCTGGCCCCGAGGCCGAGGTCGGGGCGACCAGCCAGGCGAGGGCGGTGGCCAGACCGACGAGGGCGACGAGTGGCAGGACTGGGTCCCGCCACCTCTCGGCAATGCGTGGTTCCTTTGGGACTTCGGGCGTTACCAAGGAACCACGGGATGGACGGGAGCCGGGGATCAGGCAGAGGACGAGGCCGGCGAGGGCGGCGGCGGCGAGCAGCGGCCAGACCAGCCAGAGACCGTGATGGAGGCCGGGCAGTAACCAGTCCGACCAGACCGCGCCGTCCGTCAAGTAGCCGAGGACGCTGTGCGCTTCGCGACCGCCCAGGGTTTGGCCGGGGGCGGGTAACGAGATCGGCCCGAGGTGGTGGATCCAGGGCAGCGGGTTGCCGCTGTGGACGAGGTTGCGCAGGTACCAGTACCCGCCGCCCGCCAGCGCCGCCAGCCCACCGGCCCAGAGTGCCCGCCAGCTCGCGCCTCGCGGCGCGATCGCGGCGAGGCCGGCGACCAACACGACCGCGGGCAGCAGAAAGTTGAGCTTGGTCCCGGCGGCCAGCCCCGCCGCCAGCCCGACCACGACGAGCCCCCCGGTCCCAAGACCCCTCTCCCCCTCCTCCCGCGCGGCCCAGGCATTGAGGGCGATCGCCACAGCGGCAAGCAGGAAGAAGACCCCGACGATGTCGTTCCGCGCCTCCCCAGCCTGATCCGCCAGCGCCGGCACGCTCAACGTAATCGCCCCCAGGCCCAACGACCACGAAGCGACCCGATACGGCTTCCCGATGCACCAGCACGCCGCCAAGCAGCCCACGAACCAGCCCAGATTCAGCAACGGCGACAACACATCCCGCCCAAACGCCAGCATCCCCACGGAATGGAAGATTTCCCCGTTGGCCGGGTAGAACCAAGCCAAAAACTGCGGCGCGATGAAGTGCAGATCGATCGTGTTGCCGCTCTGAAAGAACCCCGCCGCGAACGGCCCGTGGTACCAGGTCGAGTCGAACCCGGTCATCCCGGTGGAGAGCCGCAACCGCACACCGCTCGCAAAATGAATGACGGCCACGGCGGCAACGAGCAACGCGATCACAGCCGTCCAGTCGAACCGCCGCCCGGAGCTAGAGCCGGGATGGGGTGGTGTTCCGCCGCGCGGAGTCTGCGAAGGACGAGTTCCCGTCCCTGGCGTGGCATTCAACCCTCTGTCCTGAGCAGATCGAAGCGCAAGGAAGGCCACCCCATCCCGGCCCCAGCCCCCGAGCATCCCGAGCCCAGCCCCCACAGCCACCACCGCAACCAAATACGGCACCGGCGTAAACAACGAAACCGTCCCCAACACCTCAGCCACCCAGATCAACAGCGCCAGCGCCAGCACCGCGGCGGCGAGCTGGGCCGGCAGGCCCGAGAGCCCGGGTAAGAGCCGGGACCGCAGACTCGCTGCCCCCAGCCAGGCAAAGCCGACCAGCAGGCCGATCTCGGCGACGCCCAGCAGGTAACGGCCTGGGCCGAGCATCTAGCGGCGGCGCACCAGGCGCATGATCTGCTCCAGCTCGGCGACGCGCAGCAGCTTTACCGCCCCCAGGTAGACAAGCCCCCCCGCCGCCAGACCGCCGCCGAGAGAGATGACCTGGCCGCCCAACCCGCGGCCGAGCGCCGCGTCGAGGAGATTCCAGACGACCCAGCTGACACCCGCCAGGGCCGCGGAGGCAATCGTGATCCGCGCCGCCGTGGAGAAGAGCCGACCGAACTCGAGGCCGCCGAACTCGCGGCGCAGGATCAGCGCCTGGGCGACCACCGCGGCGCTGGTGCCGATGCCGGTCCCGGCGACGATGCCGCCGACGCCGAAGGGCTTGTAGAGCAGCAGCGCGGCGAGGGCCGAGACGACCAGGTCGATCACCGCCAGGCCGGTCGCCTGCCAGGGCCGCTGCAGGCTGAAGAAGGTGCGCGTCTGCAACAGGTAGAGACCGTTGGTCGGCAGTGAGAAGGCGAACCAGAAGAGCGCCGTCGCCACCACCGCGGTCTCCGCCGGGTTGAATTCGCCGCGCTGGTAGATGAGCCGGATCATCGGGTTGGAGAGGGCCAAGATCGCTGCAGCGGCGGGCACCAGGACGAAGAGGATCTGGCGCATCCCGTTGGCCATCGTCGCCCGCAGGTTGTCGATCTCGCCCGCGTTGGCAAAGCGGGCCAGGGTCGGGAACAGCACCGTCGCGATCGCGACCGAGAAGATCCCCTGCGGCAGCTGGTAGATGCGGAATGCTTTGTCCATCGCCGCCGGCGCCTGGTCGGAGACGAAGCTGCCGAAAAAGCTGTTGATCAGCAGGTTGAAGTTGATCAGGCCGAGGCTGATCGTCACCGGCAACATCAACAACAGGACCCGCCGCAGGCCCGGGTGGCGCCAGTCGAAGCTGAAGCTGAACTTGAACGGCGTGTTGCGCAGATCCCAGACCGGGATCATCAGCTGCACCAGGGTGCCGACGAGGATTCCGATCGCGTAGGCGTAGATCCTGTTCTGGCCGTGGAACCTCGGCTCCAGCACAACCAGAACGAGGATGATCGTCAGGTTCCAGAACAGCGGCGAGATCGCGAAGGCGCCGAAGCGGTCGTAGCTGTTGAGGATGCCGACGACGACGCCGCTGACCCCGAGCAGGATCAGGATCGGGAACATGACCTGGGAGAGGGTGACCGTGAGGTCGAGGATCTCGCCCTCGAAGCCGGGCGCGAAGACCGGCATCACCACCGGGGCGAGGAGGACGAAGAGCGCGGTGATGACGCCGAGCACCATCGTCACCAGCAGCAGCAGAGTCGAGGCGAGGCGGAAGGCCTCTTTGTAGTGCTTCTTCCCGATCAGTTCGGTGAAGACCGGGACGAAGGCCGGCTGCAGAGCGGCGTCGGCGAAGAGGGCGCGGATCAGGTTCGGGACCTGGAAGGCGATCGTGAAGGCCGACATCGGGCCGCTGATCCCGTAATAGCCGGCGGCGACGACTTCGCGCCCGAGGCCGGCGACACGGGAGGCGGCGGTGGCGATCGAGAAGAAGGCGGTGGAGCGGGCGATCCGGCCCGCCTGGCGGCCAGGCGCGGGCTCGCCCTCGAGGTCCTCGCCGGGGTCGAAGGCCTCGGCCGCGCGCAGGGCAGCGTCGGCGTTAATCGCCGCCCGCTCGTCGTCCTCGGGGGTGTCGGGTGCCTTGGGCGTCTCCAAGCTGGTTCCTAGTCGCTATAGTCGGCGGCCGCTTGGGGCTGGCACCTCGTCAGCCCGGGCACTTGACTCATGGCCAACATAGCCTCACAGAAGAAGCGGATCCTACGCAGCGAGCGCGAGCGCGCTGAGAACCGGCTGCTCACCAGCACGGTGAAGACCCACTTCCGCCGCCTCGAGAGCGCCGTCGAGGGTGGCGACGCCACCACGATCGCCAGTGAGGAACGCGACCTCGTCTCGAAGATCGACAAGGCCGTACAGAAGGGCGCCATGCACGGCAATACCGGCGCTCGCAAGAAGTCCAAAGCCGCGCGTATCGCGGCCGCCGCGTAGGACGCTGCAAACCGGCGCCTGCCGGCGTCCTCTTTCGGTCGTGTGCAAAGCACACGCCCTCCTTCGTCCTTGGCATGCTTGGTTTTCGCTGCCCTACGCGGCCATGGAGCGCAACGCCAGGGTGAATGCCAACTCGTCGCCGTAGTCGGCCCCGCCGCGGCACCAGAGCTCTAGCTCTGCAAGCGCCTCAGTCGCGGCGCGGAGCTGAGCGACGTCGGCGTTGCGCAGGCGGCCGACCAGCAGCTTTGCGGCGTACGGGTGCATCTTCAGCGAGGACTCGACCTGCTTGGGCGGGATTCCCTCGGCCAGCTGCCCGGCGGCGGCACAGGCGGCGCGCAGGCGTGAGGCAAGGCCGTAGATCAGGCCGGTGACGTTCTCGCCCTGGTCGATCAGGCGCTCGGCGATCCGCTGGGCGGCGGCGGCGTCGCGTTCGAGCAGGGCGTCGGAGAGCGACCAGACGGCGGCCTCGGAGGTATCGGCGATCATCGCCTCGAGGTCGGCCGCGGTGACCTCACCGCCCTCTCCAGCCCACAGCGCCAGTCGCTCCAGCTCGTGCTGCAACCGCACCGGGCCGGCGCCCATGCGGTCGACCAGGAGGCGGGCGGCGCCGGGCTCCAGCCGGAAGCCGAGCCGCTGGGCGTCGGCGACGAGGACGCGCGGCATATCGCGCGCCTTCGGCGCCTCGAACTCGTGGATCTCCCCCTGCGCGGCCTTGACGGCTTTGACGAGCTTGGCCGGCGCCTTGGCGCGAGCGATCAGGACCATGGTGAGATCGGGGGGAAGCTCGCCGACCACGGCGGCGACCGCCTCGAGCTGGCGATCGCGCCAGCGCTCGATCCCGTCGGCGAGCAGGTAGCGGCGCGACTGCATCAGCGACATCGCCGGGATCGCCGCCAGCAGCAACTCGTGGTCGGGCATCCCCTTCCCCTCGCCCGGCTCGAAGACCTCCAGCGCATCGGAGCCAGCCTCCCGTTCGGCGCGGGCCCGCAGGCGCCCGCGGGTGGCGTCGATTTTCGCCCCATCGGTGCCGGCGATCAAGTACAGCGCTCGCATTTCCTCGGCCACGCGCCGAGTCTAGGCGACAGCCTGGGCGGCGCCTCAGCCGCCCGTATCGACCGTCACCGAGCCGCGCCCGACGTCGATCGTGACGGTCCCGTCGCGATCGGTGCGGAGGGTTCTCACCCCGTGCCCGGCGAGGGTCGCCAGGGTGGTGGCGGTCGGGTGGCCGTAGGGGTTGTCGGCGCCGACCGAGATCACCGCCAGGCGCGCTCCGGTGCGCTCCAACAGGGCCGCCAGGCCGGCGTCGTCGCTGCCGTGATGGGCGACCTTGAGGACGTCGAGCGGGCCGGGGTCGACGGGAACGGCCTCCGCCTCGGCGTCGGCGCTGAGCAGCATCGTGAAGTCGCGCCAGCGAACGAGGAGGACCAGCGCCAGCTGGTTCGGATCGGTGCCGGGCACAGGCTGCTCGAGCAGCTCGCGCGGCGGCCAGAGGACCTGCAGGCGCAGGCCGCCGGAATCCAGCTCAGCGCCCGCCGCCACCTGCAGCGGGACGGCGCCGGCGAGCTGGGCGTCTTCGCGGAGGTGCCGCCCCAGCCGGGCGTAGACGAGCCTGGCGACCGGCAGCCGACCCAGCAGCTCTTCGATGCCGCCGGCGTGATCGGACTGGTCGTGGCTGACGATGGCGGCACCAAGGCGGTCGACGCCAGCCTCCGCGAGCTTCCCGGCCAGGTCGTCGCCCGGTGGGCCGCCGTCGACCAGCACGGCCGGCGCCCCGGCCGGCTGCAACAGGATCGCGTCGCCCTGGCCGACGTCGAGCACCTCGATCCGCAGGCCGGAGATCAGTCCGCTCGCGGCCGAGCCGCCGCGCGACGCAACGAGCGTCGCCACCATGACGACCGCCGCGAGCCCGGCGAGACCGAGCCGAATCGGCCGGGCGCGGGCCGGACGACGGCGGATCTGCGAAGGACCGTCGCTTCGTCTCCTCGCCGCCGCCAGTCGGCGCTGGCGGCCGTACCGAAAAGCGAGCAGGACCACGGCCGCGAGGGTCAGATAGGCGCCCGCCAGGCCAGCGCCGCCGAGCCGGACCTGGACCTCGGCCCAGCTCGGCCGGCCGCACCACGCTGCCACCTGGGCGATGTATCCGAGCAACAGGGCGTTGAGCCAGTTCAACGCCTCGACCGGCAGGCCCGGGACCTGGGCGGCGGCGGCCGTCGCCATCCCCAGCCACATCGCCGGCGCCACCGCCGGCATCGCCAGCAGGTTGGCGAGCAGGGTCGTGGTCGAGAGCGTTTCGAAGTGGAAGGCGATCAGCGGCGCCGTCGCCAGCGTCGCGGCGATCGTCACCGCCGCCCCCTCGGCGAGCGCCCGGCGCCAGCCGCTGGAGCCGATCCGCGCCGCGATCGCCTCGCGCAGCGGCGAGGCGAGCAGGAAGATCCCAGCCACGGCGGCGAAGCTGAGCTGCCAGCCGATGTCCGCGGCGACCCCGGGATCGATCGCCACCGTCACGCCCAGGGCCAGCGCCAGCGCGTAGAGGCGCGAGGCCCGCCGCCCCGCCAGCGACGCCAGCACGCCGGCTGCGCCCATCACCCCGGCGCGCTGGATCGACGGTCCCGCCCCCGCCAGCGGCACGTAGACGACGATCAGGCCCAGTACCCAGACCAGCCGCTCGCGCAGGGGGATCCCGAGCGCGCCCATCAGCGGCATCGCGAGGAGAGCCAGCAGGGTCACGTTCTGACCGCTGACCGCGAGCAGATGGCTGAGGCCCGACCTGCGGAAGTCTTCCTCGGTCTGGGGGTCGATCGCTTCGTCCTCACCGAGCACGAAGCCGCGGGCGAGCTCGGCCTCACGGCTGGGCATGCCACGGCCCAGACCGTTCGCGGCCCGCTCGCGGATCTCGCCGCTGTGCAGCAGCGCGATGGCGACCAGAGCGACGATCCCGATCAGGACCGGCAGCGGTGGCCGTGGCGAGCGCACCGCAGCCCTAGGGCTGCAGCCGGGCGCGCAGCGACTCCATCGTCGCCGGGCCGATCCCCGACACCTGGTCGAGCTGGTCGACCGAGGCGAGGCCGCCATGCTGGTCGCGGAACTCGACGATGTCCTGCGCGGTCACCGGGCCGATCCCGTCGATCGTGTCGAGCTGCTCGACGCTGGCGGTGCCGAGGCTGATCGGTCCCTCTTCTTCAGTTCCTCCCATCGAGAGGGCGACTCCGGCCGGGCCGCGCTCGGGGACCACCACCTGTTGGCCGTCGGCGAGCCGGGCGGCGCGGTTGACGGCTTCCAGTTCGGCCTTGCCGGTGGCGCCGCCGGCGCGCTCGACCCGGCTGCCGGCGGGCAGGCGGTAGACACCCGGGCGCCGCACCGCGCCGGTGACGTCGACGACGACGTCGGAGGCCTGGCCGCTGAGGCTGAAGCCGCCACCCGACGAGCTTGCGCCGGACGAGTCGGCCGCAAAGGACCGCTCGGCCCCGCCCTCCGTCCTGATCGCCCGCGCCCCGACCAGCAGCAACGCGACGGCGATCGCCCCGTAGACGACGACCTGGGTTCTGCTCAGCTCCGGCATGGCCACAAGCCTCGGCCAAGCGGGCGCGCGCGTGGCGCGCGCAATCGAACGACTTAGCTAAATCTCGTCGTCGTCGTCGTAACCGGCGACCTCGGCGAGCTGATCGCTGTACAGCTCGGCGGCGGCGACGGGCGGCGACTGGATCGAGACCAGGCAGAGCTCGGGGTCGTCGTTATTGGCGACCGAGTGCTCGGTCGCCGGCGGGACCATGATCAGGTCCCCCTCCCCCACCTGCTGCGTGTCCCCCGCGACCGACATCGCGCCGGCGCCGCGGACGACGACATAGGCCTGCTCGGACTCCTCGTGGGAGCGCAGCGTCTGCTTGGCCCCGGCCGGAACCGAGAGCCAGGTGACCGAGAGATTGCGGGAGCCGAGTTCGCCCGCGTCCATGAGGACGTGCGCGCGCAGCCGGTGCCACTCCTCAACTGGTGCGTCCTCGAGACGCCTGACGAGCATCGGCGCGCTTTCTACCAGAAAGGGGACGGTGACCGGGGAGCCCCGGCTACCTGACCACCAGGTTGACCAGCTTGCCGGGCACGACGATCTCCTTGACGACCTCCTTGCCGTCGATGTGCCCGCCGACCTTCTCGCTCGCCCGCGCCAGCTCCAGCAGCTGCTCGCGCGGGGCCTCGGCGGGCGCCTCGATGCGGTCGCGCAGCTTGCCGTTGACCTGGACGACGAGGGTCACGGTGTCGCTGGCCAGCAGGGCTGGATCGGCTTCGGGCCAGGGCCGCTGCCAGACCCGCTCGCCGGTCAGCCGCTCGAAGACCTCGCTGCCGAGGTGCGGCGCGAACGGAAAGATCAGCGAGGCCGCGGTCGCCGTCGCGAAGCGCACGGCGGCGTCACCGTCGGGATCGCCGTAGAGACCGTCCTTGAGCCGGTAGGCGTCGTTGACCAGCTCCATCACCGCCGAGATCGCGGTGTTGAACTGGAAGCCGCGCTGGAAGTCCCGAGTTGCCTTGTCGACCGCCCAGTGGGCCTTGGCGAGCAGCTCGCGCGCCGCGCCCTCCACTGCGGCGCTCGGCTCGCCGGCGCTGGTCCGCTCCGCGACCTCGTCGCAGAGCCGCGCCAGCCGGGAGAGGAAGCGGTTGACGCCCTCGACCCCCTCGTCGGACCAGTCGCCGCCGCGCTCGGGCGGGCCCATGAAGCAGACGTAGGTGCGGGCGGTGTCCGCCCCGTAGCGCTCGACGTACTCGCCGGGGCTGACCGTGTTGCCCCGTGACTTCGACATCTTCGCCCCGTCGCGGGTGATCATCCCCTGCGCGAAGAGGTTGGCGAACGGCTCCTGGACGTCGAGCTCGCCGATGTCGGCCAGCGCCTTGGTCAGGAAGCGGGCGTACATCAGGTGCAGGATCGCGTGCTCGACGCCGCCGATGTACTGGTCGACCGCCAGCCAGTGGTCGGCCACGGCGCGGTCCCAGGCCGCCTCCCCGTTGCGGGAGTCGAGGTAGCGGATGAAGTACCAGGAGGAGTCGACGAAGGTGTCCATCGTGTCGGTCTCGCGCCGGGCCGGGCCGCCGCAGCGGGGGCACTCGGTTGCGACCCAGTCCTCCGCGGCCGCCAGCGGGCTCTTGCCCTGCGGCGCGTAGTCCTCGATCTCCGGCAGCTCGACGGGAAGCTGGTCGGCGGGGACCGGCACGGTCCCGCACTGCTCGCAGTAGACGATCGGGATCGGCGCCCCCCAGTAGCGCTGCCGCGAGACCAGCCAGTCGCGCAGCCGGTAGTTGACCGAGGCGCGGCCACGCTCGTCCGCCGCCAGCCACCCGACGATCTCCTCGTAGGCCTCGCGGTTGCCCTTGCCGTCGAAGCGGCCGGAACCGACCATCGGCCCGTCGCCCGGATAGGGCAGGCCCTCCGCGTCGCGGGCGGCCTCGGGATCGGTCCCCTCGATCACCCGCCGCACCGGCAGGTCGAACTTCTTGGCGAATTCGTAGTCGCGGCTGTCGTGCCCGGGCACCGCCATGATCGCGCCGGTGCCGTACTCCATCAGCACGTAGTCGGCGACGAACATCGGGATCTCCTCGCCGTTGACCGGGTTGACGACGCTGCGGCCGAGCGCCACCCCGGTCTTCTCACGGTCCTCGGCGCCGCGCTCCTCGGCCGACTCCCGCCCAACCCGGTTGACGTACTCGCGCACCGCCTCCTCTGCCGGGGTGCCGGCCACCAGCCGCTCCAGCTCGGGGTGCTCGGGGGCGAGAACGAAGAAGCTGGCGCCGAAGAGGGTGTCGGGCCGGGTCGTGAAGACCGGGAAGTCGAGATCGAGCTGCTCACAGCGGAAGACGACCTCGGCGCCCTCGGAGCGGCCGATCCAGTTGCGCTGCATCGTGATCACGTGCTCGGGCCAGGACTCGAGCCGGTCGAAGTCGGCCAGCAGGCGGTCGGCGTAGTCAGTGATGCGAAAGAACCACTGGGCCAGCTTGCGCTGCACGACCTGCGTTCCACAGCGCTCGCAGCGGCCGTCGACGACCTGCTCGTTGGCCAGCACGGTGGCGTCTTTGGGGCACCATTGCACCGCCGCCTCGGTGCGGTAGGCGAGGTCCTTCTCGAAGAGCCGCAGGAAGATCCACTGGGTCCAGCGGTAGTACTCAGGCGTGTGGGTCGCGAGTTCACGTGACCAGTCGATCGAGATCCCCCACTCGCGGAACTGGCGCTGGAAAGAGGCGATCGAGCGCTCGGTGGCCACCCGCGGCGGCTCACCCGTCTTGATCGCGTTGTTCTCCGCTGGCAGCCCGAAAGAGTCGTACCCCATCGGGTGGATCACCTCGAAGCCATGACGGCGCCTGAAGTGGGCGATCGCGTCACCGACGGCGTAGCACTTGAGATGGCCGACGTGGGGCTCGCCAGAGGGATAGGGCAGCATCTCGAGGACGTAGGACTTCGGCTTGGCGTCGTCGAAGCCGGGCTGCCCCGGGTTCGGGACCTCCCAGGTCTTCTCCTCAGCCCAGACCCGCTGCCACTTCCGCTCGATCGCCTTTGGTTCGTAGCCGCTCATCGGAGAGCGGCGATCTTACGAGCCGAGCGTGAAGTGAGTCGTGATGTGGTTGGGGTCGACCGGCGAGATCGCCTCGAGGATGTGCGGCCAGACGTAAACCTCGATCGTCGCCGCGACGATCAGAGCGGGGATCGCGAGGGCGACGGTGATGAAGGTCGCGGCCAGCAGCTGGTTCCACTCACCGCGGCGGCTGGCGACCAGCCAGGCGGCGAGCGGCAGGAAGAGAGCGGTCAGCTCCAGCAGCGCATGAGGGAGGACGCTGACGATCAGCTCGAGCCGGGTGATGTGGAGCTGGAAGGCCAGGGTCGAGCCCTGGAACCCGAGGTAGAGCGCCTGGGTTCCAAGCGAGAAGAGAGTGACGGCGCAGACGAAGAGGATCGCCAGCTCGCCGGCCTTGACGTGGATCCAACGCGAGAGGCCCTGGCGCTGGGCGGCGGCGAGTGGCATCGAGGCGCCGGCGATGAAGCCGGCGACGCAGGCGGTGGCGTGCAGCGCCAGGACCAGCGAGTTGCGCCAGAGGATCGGCAGCAGATCGCCTGGGTGGGAGGATTCCGTCAGCCCCGGCAGATGAATCGGGGTGATATCCGGGGTCAGCAGGCCGGCGACGAACCAGGTGGCGGTCAGCAGCGCCAGAGCAATCGCCACGCTGAGGGCGAGCCAGCCCCGCAGCACCGCCCAGGGCCCCTCGTTCCAAACCGCGAAGGCTTGCCGCGTCTCCTCCAGGCCATGCGAGAACACGTGCTGATTTGCCGCGCTCATCGCTCAATCATCGGCAGCGGCGGGCGAGGGGTTGAGATCAGGAGGTCCGAGCCGCGCGACTTCCCTGCCCCAGCGGGTAACTACGACCTCTTCACCACTCTCCGCTTGGCGAACGTAGTGCGCAAGCCTGGCGTAGAACTCGTCCATTCCAACGGTCGCCTTGAAATTGGCTACATCAAGCTCAGGCATGGCCGGAGCGACCTCGACGGCTTGGAAAGTGGAGCTGAGGGGGCTCGAACCCCTGACCTCGTCGCTGCCAGCGACGCGCTCTTCCAGCTGAGCTACAGCCCCGCGGAACTCGTACTCAGCGGCTAAGTTTAGCGCCGCACGCTGGTTGTTTCGTGCCGGGGAGAGGCGCAACGTCACCGCGCCGCGCCCGGACACCAGATTAATCGGCAGTAGATAGCAGCTATCCAACTCGCCGCAGTAAACAGCGACCGCATCTACCTCGGAATCATCGTAGGTCTTGGTCACGTACCCCCGGGTAGGCGAGTGATAGGAGGACCTGAGGCGAACGGTGATCACCTCCCTCTCTTGCGAGCCCCACTTGCATTGAACGCGCAACAGTTGGCCTGCGATACCGAGAATCAAGTCGCAGCGCTCATGCTCCGTCAGAGGCTTGAAAACGGCGAGTCCGAGCTCAGCCGCCGCCTTGGCAATCGCCAACTCGGCGACGTTGCCCTTCCGGTTACGGTCTTCCACGAACGTATGTTCGATGACACGCCAGAGCCGGGTCAAGGGCTCAGCTGTGACAAAAGTGCAACTTTTTGTCGCTAGGCGGCGCGCTGCTCGCCTGAATCCTCGTCGACATCGAGGATCAGGTTGTCCGGGGCGGTGTGGCGGACTTTGAAGTCGAGCGAGGAGAGCTCCTCGAGCTCGCGCAGCAGCTCGACCGGTTGGTCGAGTCGCACCGAGAGAGTCGCCCGGCCCTCGGAGAAGCGTTCGACGGAGATGTCGGAGGCGCCGAGCTGGCCGACGGCGTCCTCGAAGCCGACCAGCTGGGAGAAGTCGCCGAGCGGGCCGATCTCCAGCTTGACCAGGCCCTCGAAGATGCCGTTGAAGTCCTCTACGTGACCGTTGCCGTTCGCGCTCGGCGCGCCCGCGGCGGGCGCGGCCTGCGCCTCGTTGAGCTCCTGCACGCGCCGGCCGACCTCGACCGCCTCGCGCAGCGCTTTCATGCGGATTCGCGTCGCCTGGCCGCGCGCCTGGGTCTGGATCTCCTCCAGGCGCCCTGAGACCGCCTCCAGCGAGGCGATGCTGCGGTCGTGACGCTCGTTGGCCTCGCGCAGGCGCTCGGTCAGGCCGCGGATCTCGCGCTCACGCTCGATCACCATCCCCGAGAGTGAGGAGAGCTCCTGCTCCAGCCCGGACAACTCACCGGTCTGGCGATCGCACTTCCACTCGAGTCCGAGTATCCACGCGTCGCGGGTGGAGATCGCATCGTCCACGTCGACACGGCTATAGCCGAACAGCGCCCGCTTGAAGCTTCCCATGCGCGGCACCGTATGGAGGGGCTCGGACGGCATCTCGTCACAGATCGAGTCACGGCGAGGGGGGCTGGGCGTGGTGGGGTCGGGGGTCTCTCGCGCTTGCTGGGATTTTCGCCGCGAGCCACGTATCTCTCGCCGACCGGAAGGGGCGAAAATCAGGACGCCGCGCGCGCGAGA
>Ga0193706_1000583_pt1 | contig 20321 bp, 24 predicted proteins | sample U3c1metaG_FD_160130 | JGI IMG/M metagenome (GOLD analysis project Ga0193706, IMG submission 160130) | Soil microbial communities from a riparian zone of the East river system, Colorado, United States - U3c1 | ecosystem: Environmental > Terrestrial > Soil > Riparian zone | place: USA: East River... | reverse complement strand
ATCTCCTTGTTCGGAGGCGCGCGTTACATATTGGTCGAGCAGGCCGGCGACGAGATCGTCCCAGCGGTTGAGGCTCTGCTCGAGGCGCCGGCGGCCGGCAACCCGGTCGTCATCGTCGCCGGCGGCCTCAGGCCGACCTCGAAGCTTCTCAAGCTCGCTCTCGCCGACAAGAACGCCATGGCCTTCGCAAGCTATGCACCCGAGGGTCGCGACGCCGACCGGCTGGTGCTCGACATGGCGCGCGAGCGCGGACTGATCGTCCGCCCGGACGTGGCGAGCCGGATCGCCGAGGCGTGCGGCGCCAACCGCGCGATTCTCGCCCTCGAGCTCGATAAATATGCGCTCTACCTCCTTGCCTCGACGGAAGCGCCCAAGCCGGTCGAGCACGATTTGGTCGATGCTCTCGGCACCGACAGCGAGGGCGGCGATCTCAGCCGGCTGGTGGAGGGCGTCGCCGAGGGCGATCCTGCCTTGCTCCAGGCCGAGCTGATGCGGCTGGCCAGCGAGGGCGTGACCGGCATTCCCCTGATCCGCGCGGTGCTTCGGCGGATGACCCTGCTTGCCCGGCTCCGTGCAGAGGTCGAGCGCGGCAACAGCGTCGATGCAGTCATGGCCTCACAGGGGAAGTCTTTGTTCTGGAAAGAGAAGGACTCGATCAAGCCGCAGCTGGCGCGCTGGCGCTCGGACCTTCTGGCCAAGAGCGTCGGCCGGCTTCTCGAGGCCGAGCGGCAGGTCAAGGCGTCGGGAAGCCTCGGTACCGTGGCCGTCGAGGAGGAATTTTTCGCCATCTGCCGGCAGGCTGCGCGGCTCAGATAAAGCACCGCGTCATTCCGGCGAAGGCCGGGACCTCAGGACCAGAAGTCACGGCGTGTCTCGTCGAGACCCCGGCCTTCGCCGGAGTGACGACTTTGTCGTCAGATCTTCTCTCCGCTGAGCCGCTGGCAGATCATGTCGAGCTGATCGAGCGTCGAGTAGGAAAGCGCCACGATGCCGCCATCGGGGCGGTGGGTGATCTTGACCTTGAGGCCGAGCATGTCGCCCAATTGCCGCTCGAGGGCATCGATGTCGGCGCTGGCGCTCTTGTAGCCGAGCCTGCCCTGGCGCTCGCGGCCGCCCTTGCGCATTCGCACCAGTTTCTCGGTGTCGCGGACGGAGAGATCGCGCGAGACCACCTCGTCGGCAAGAGCCTCGGCATCGGCGGCCGATACCAGGGCCCGCGCGTGCCCCATGCTGAGCGTGCCCGCCGCGAGTAGCCCGCGCACCTTCTCGGGCAGCTCCAGAAGGCGAAGAAGATTGGCGATATGGCTTCGCGATTTGTGGACCAGCCTGCCCAGGGCCTCCTGGGTGTGGCCGTAATCGCCGATCAGCTTCCTGTAGCCCTCGGCCTCCTCGATCGCATTGAGGTCGCGGCGCTGGACGTTCTCGAGCAGGGCGACTTCGAGAGTCTCCGAATCGCTGAAATCCTTAACGATTACAGGGACTTCGTGAAGGCGCGCCTTCTGCGCCGCGCGCCAGCGGCGCTCGCCGGCGACGATCTGGTAACGGTGGCCGTGCGGGCGGACGAGGATCGGCTGAAGGACCCCGCGGGTCTTGATCGACTCGGCCAGCTCGGCGAGCGATTCCTCGTCGAAATGGCGACGGGGCTGGTCGAGATGCGGCTCGATGCTCGAGACCGGCATCATCTGGACTCCGCCGCGCGGCGCACTCCCGTCGATCGGCGCCTCCTGGGCGGCCTCGCCGAGCAAGGAGGAGAGACCGCGGCCGAGCCCGGACGGCCGCTTGCGGGGCGCCTCGTCGCTCATGCCGCCACGGCAATGCGCGGCAGTCGCGCGATCAGCTCGCGGGCGAGCGACATATAGGCTTCGGAGCCCGGGCAGCGATGATCGTAGATCAGCGCAGGCACGCCGTGGCTCGGCGCCTCGGACAGTCGGACGTTGCGCGGGATCATCGTCTCGAACACCACCTTGCCGAGGCAGGCGCGAACGTCGGCGGCGACCTGAGCCGAGAGATTGTTGCGGCGGTCGTACATGGTCACGGCGACCCCGAGGATGGAGAGCTCGGGATTGAATCGGACCCTGATCCGCTCGACGGTCTGGAGAAGCTGGCTGAGGCCCTCCAGGGCGAAGAATTCAGCCTGGAGCGGCACCAGCACCGATTCGGCCGCGACGAGGGCGTTGATCGTCAGGAGGCCGAGCGACGGCGGACAGTCGATCAAAGCGACGTCCCAGCGGCCGGGCGCGCCTTCGAGCGCCTTGTCGAGCCGGTGGGTGCGCTCGGGAAGGTCGACCAGCTCGATCTCGGCGCCGGACAGGTCGACGGTGGCGGGAATGATGTCGAGCCGCGGCACCCGGGTCGCGACCACCGCTTCCTCGAGGCTGCATTCGCCCGCGAGCAACTCATAGGAAGATTGGCGCCTCTGCGCCTGGCCGATTCCAAGCCCGGTCGAGGCATTGCCCTGCGGGTCGAGATCGATCAGCAGCACCTTGGAGCCGGTCGCCGCCAGAGCGGTGGCGAGGTTGATCGCCGTCGTGGTCTTGCCCACGCCGCCTTTCTGGTTGGCAACGGCGATCCGGATCATCTCTTCCCCTTGGCTTTGCGGCTGACGCCCTTCGCGACGATGATCCCCGCGTCGGCGTCGGTGACGCTCGGCTCGAGGCGGAACTCACCCTGCCATGAAGCCCGCGCGGCTTCCAGTTCCGACTTCGCGCTTCGGCCCTTGGGCAGGATCCAGCATGTCCCGGAAGTGGAAAAAGGCGAACCGACCGCCAGCAATTTGTCGAGCGGCGCGAAGGCGCGCGCGCTGATCACGTCGAACGGCCGCGGCGCCAGGGCCTCGGCCCTCGCGCAGACGATCTCGATCTTGTCCGTGACGCCGAGCGTTTCGGCGGCCTTATGGAGGAACTCGGCGCGCAGCCGGCGCGATTCGACCAGGGTGACCCTGCTGCGATGCAGCAAGGCAACGATCAGACCCGGCAGGCCGGGGCCGCTGCCCAGATCGAGCCAGGTTTCGGCGTTCGCAGGTGCGAAACGGATTAGCTGTGCGGAATCAAGCACATGGCGACTCCAGACCTGCTCCAGCGACGAAGCGGAGACGAGGTTATGCCGCCCGCTCTCCGTCTGGAGCAGTCCTACGAATCCTTCGAGCCGCTCCATTGTTCCACGTGGAACATCGAGTGCGGCGCGCGCCGCTTCCTCGTCCATCATGCGGCTTTGCGACGAGCATGAACCAGGATCGCCGCTAGTGCGGCGGGCGTGATGCCGCGAAGCCTGCCGGCCGCGCCGAGACTACCCGGCCGCGCCGCGGACAGCCGCTCCACCATCTCGTTGGAGAGGCCGGCGATAGCGGCATAGTCAATGTCGGGCGGGATCCGGACCGCATCGTCGGCCTTCAGCCGGGCAATCTCCCCCTGCTGGCGCTCGACATAGGGTGCGTAGCGGTAATCCTGCACAGCCTGGTCGAGGATGCCTGGCCGGTCATTGGCCAGGCGGGGCGCGAGGCGAACGAGCGCTTGGGCATCGACCTCGGGGAAGCGGAGCCATTCGGCCAGGCTCCTTTGAGCGCCGTCGTCACGCACCGCGATCCCGGCCTCAACCAGGCCGCGCGCGCGATAGGTCGAGGACAGGACCTTCTCGATCTCCGCCCGCTCACGTTGCGCCGCTGCGAAATGCCTTTGCCGCTCTGCGGACACGCAGCCGGCCGCGATTGCCTGAGGAGTCAGACGGACTCCGGCATTGTCGGCGCGTAGGCGAAGCCGATACTCGGCGCGGGCGGTCAGCATGCGATAGGGCTCGGTCACGCCCTGAAGGACGAGATCGTCGACCATCACGCCGAGATAGGAATCGCTCCGGTCGAACAGGATCGGCGCCGAGCGGGATACGAAGGCCGCGGCGTTCAAGCCGGCGACCAGACCCTGGGCAGCCGCTTCCTCATAGCCGGTCGTGCCGTTGATCTGACCGGCGAGATAGAGACCGTCCACGTCCCGGACGCTAAGCGTCGGCTCCAGGATGCGCGGGTCGACATGATCATATTCGACCGCATAGCCGGCCTGGACGATCTCGGCCCGTTCCAGCCCTTCCATCGACCGGACCATCTCCAGCTGCACGTCCTCGGGCAAGGAGGTGGAGATGCCGTTCGGATAGATTGTCGAATCGTCCAGGCCTTCGGGCTCGAGGAAGATCTGGTGGCCGTCGCGATCCGCGAAACGGTGGACTTTGTCCTCGATCGACGGACAGTAGCGAGGCCCTACCCCCTCTATCTCCCCCGCGAAAAGCGGGGAGCGGTCGAGCGAGGCCCGGATGACGTCATGGGTTCGCGGGTTGGTCCGGGTGATCGCGCAGAAGAGCTGGGGCACGGATCGACCCGGGCTCATCGCCGACATGGTCCAGTCGCCGCCGTCCGACTCCTGCCGCTCGAGCCTGCCCCAGTCGATGGTCCGGCCGTCGAGGCGCGGCGGAGTCCCGGTCTTCAACCGCGCGAGCGGAAGCCCAAGCGCGCGCAGCTGGCCCGCCATGGCGGTCGCCGCGCGCTCCCCGATCCGGCCGCCGGCGCGGCTGGACATGCCGAAATGGAGCTTGCCCCCGAGAAAGGTGCCGGTCGCCAATATGACCGCGCCGGCCGCGAGCTCCCGACCGCCCGCCAGCGCAAGCCCCGTGACTCGACGCCCTTCCATTCGGAGCGTGGCCGCTTCGCCCTCGACGATTTGCAGGCCGCTCTGACGGTCGAGCAGACGGTGGATCGCACGCTTATAGAGCCGCCGGTCGGCCTGGACTCGCGGTCCGCGCACGGCGGCGCCCTTGCTGGCGTTGAGCATCCGATAGTGGATCCCGGCTTCGTCGGCGGCCCGGGCGATCACACCGTCGAAGGCGTCGACCTCGCGGACGAGATGGCCCTTGCCGAGACCGCCGATCGCCGGGTTGCACGACATGGCGCCGATCGTGTCGCGCGAGAAGGTGACCAGGGCCGTGTGCGCGCCAATGCGCGCGGAAGCCGCAGCCGCCTCGCAGCCGGCATGGCCTCCTCCAACGACTATGACATCGAACCTGTTCATTGAACGGGCTTTAGCGGCGCCGCCGCGATTCGTCACATATGTTCCACGTGGAACACTTGCTGACCTACTTCCCGATGCAGAACCGCCCGAACAATGCGTCGAGCATGTCTTCGACGCCCGCCCGGCCGGTGATCCGGTCGACCTCCAGCCGGGCGTGTCGCAGCGCCTCGGCAATGGCGAGAAAGTCGGAGATCCGGCCAGCTTGGCGGACATCCTGCATGATCGCCTCGGCCGCGTGCCGGTGGCGCGCATTGAGGGCCACGTCGCCTTCCGCCGGGAGCAGCCCGCTCGCCCGCTCGCCGAGCATGGCGACGAGGCGATCGATGCCCTCACCCGTAACAGCGGACACCCCCACATCGCTGGCCGGATCCGGCGGGGACAGATCGGACTTTGGCGAGACCCGAATGGCGCGGTCGGGGTCGGGACAGTCTGCCGGCTCCCCAAGCCAGAGGATGAGGTCGGCGCGCTCCAGAGCATCGCGCGCTCGGCCGACTCCGATCCGCTCCACCTCGTCATCGCTGTCCCGAAGGCCCGCCGTGTCGATGAGCAGGAACGGCATTCCGCCGATCGCGGTCGGCGCTTCGACCAGATCGCGCGTCGTGCCCTCAATGGCCGAGGTGATGGCCGCCTCCCTTCCCGCTAGTGCGTTGAGAAGGCTGGACTTTCCGGCGTTCGGCGGCCCCGCGATCGCCACCCGCACGCCTTCCTTCAGCCTCTCGGTGGACGGTCGGGCGAGAACGGCCTCGATCTCGCCCGCCAGCGAATCGGCCTGCTCGCGCCAGCCCTCGGGAAGACTGTCGCCGACCTCACCTTCGTCGGAGAAATCGAGCGCCGCCTCGACCTGGGCGGAGAGCGCCAGCAGCTGCTCGCGCCACGCGCCGACCAGCCGTCCGACCGATCCGCCCGCCATCGCCAAAGCCGCGCGGCGCTGGGACTGGGTCTCGGCGGTCAGCAAGTCGGCCAGACCCTCGGCCTCGGCCAGGTCGATCCGCTTGTTCTCGAAGGCGCGGCGGGTGAACTCGCCCGGCTCGGCGGGGCGCAGGCCCTCGACTCGACCCAGGGCCTCGAGCACCGAGGCAACCACCGCGCGTCCGCCATGGAGGTGCAGTTCCGCCACATCCTCGCCGGTGGCGCTGGCCGGACCGGGGAAACGGAGGATCAGGGCATTGTCGAGGGTTTCCGCGCCGCAGCGCAGCCGGGCGAGCGTAGCGAGGCGAGGCTCCGGCAGCTGACCCGCGATGTGCTGCAGTGCAGCATCGGCTTTCGGCCCGCTGATCCGGACGATCGCGACCGCCGCGGGCGGGCTTCCCGACGACAAAGCGAAGATCGTGCCGGGCGCGCTCACGCCTTGGGCTTCATCCCCTCGAGCATCGCGCTCCACATGCCCATGCCGGCCTCGCTCATCGGGCCCCAGCTCTTCATCAACTCGCCGACCGCCTCCGGCGTGACGCCCTCGCTCATCGCCCGCTTCATCTTGTCGACATAGGCGTCGTGGACCGGGCTGAGATCGGGGAGGCCCAGGAATCGGCGCGCCTCCTCCGGCGTGCAGTCGACGTCGACCGTGACTTTCATCGTCCTCACCTCTTTGTCCGTTGCGGGCTTGCTGGCGTCTATGTGTATAGAAAGCCCGCCGAGACAAGGAGAAGCAGATGGGCAGGATCCGAATCGAGACGCTCGAGCATGACGGAAGCTTCGAGGCCTATGCCGCCGACCCGGAGGGAGAGCCGCGGGCGGCGATCGTCGTCATCCAGGAGATATTCGGCGTCAACGAGGGGATCAGGCGCAAATGCGACCGCTGGGCCGAGCTCGGCTATCTCGCCGTCGCGCCAGATCTGTTCTGGCGGCTCCAGCCAGGCGTGGAGCTCGATCCCGACGTCGAAAGCGAGTTCAAGCAGGCGCTCGACCTGATGAACCGGTTCGACCAGGACCAGGGGATCAGGGATATCGAGGCCAGCATCCGCGCCACCCGGGCCCGGCTGCCCGAGGGCGGCAAGGTCGGCGCCGTCGGCTATTGCCTGGGCGGCCGGCTTGCCTTCATGACCGCGGCGCGCACCGACATCGACGCGAGCGTCGGCTATTATGCGGTCGGGGTCGACGGGCTGCTTCACGAGAAGCACGCATTCGCCCACCCGCTGATGCTCCACATCGCCGGCGCCGACCATTTCGTCGGCCCGGAGGCGCAGCGGGCAATGCATGAAGGCCTCGACGACCATCCCAAGGTCACGCTCCACGATTATCCCGGCGAGGATCACGGCTTCGCCGCCGAGATGGGGAAGCGCCGAAGCGAGGAAGCGGCCGCGCTCGCCGACCGCCGCACCGAGGACTTCTTCGCGACTCACCTGGCATGAGCGACCCCTATGCCTTCATCCTCCGCGAGAATGGCGGCCCCGAGATCCTCGAAGCCGAGCTGATCGACATACCGAGGCCCGAGGCGGGCCAGGTGCTCGTCCGGCATGAGGCGGTCGGCCTCAACTTCATCGACACCTATCACCGCTCCGGCCTCTACAAATTGCCGCTTCCCGCCGGCCTTGGGATCGAAGCGGCGGGGACGGTCGAGGCGCTGGGCGAAGGCGTCACCGGTTTCCGCGAGGGCGACCGGGTCGGATATTTCAGCGGGACTGCGGGTGCCTATGCGAGCCACCGCACCATCCTCGCCGACAAGCTGGTCAAGCTGCCCGACGCCATTTCATTCGAGCAGGCGGCCGCCTCCCTGCTCAAGGGCACGACCGCCGAATATCTGATCGAGCGCTGCGCCCGGGTCGAGGGCGGCCAGACGATCCTCGTCCACGCCGCGGCCGGCGGAGTCGGATCGATCCTGGTCCCCTGGCTCAAGCATGTCGGCGCCACCGTCATTGCCCATGCCGGCGATTCGAAGAAAGCGGAGATCGCCGCCGGGCTCGGCGCGGACCATGCGCTTTGCTGTCCGATGGACGAGCTTGCCGGGGAGGTCCGCGCTCTGACCGGCGGACGCGGCGTGCCCGTAGTCCTCGACGGAGTCGGCGCGGCGAGCTGGCAGGCCTCATTGGGTTCGGTCGCCCGGCGCGGACTGATCGTCAGCTACGGCAACGCTTCCGGCCCGGTACCACCGTTCAGCGCGATCGATCTGCTGACCGCGGGCTCGATCTTCGTCACCCGTCCGACGCTGGCCGATTATTGCGCGACTCCCGAGGAGAGGCAGGCATCGGCTGCCCGGCTGTTCGAGATGATCGGCAAAAGCGTGGTCGAGGTCCGGATCGGCGCGCGCTTCCCGCTCAAGCAGGCCGCGGAGGCCCATCGCGCGATCGAGGCGAGGGCGACGACCGGATCGACGATCCTGCTGCCCTGAAAGCTTCGCGGACCGCTCAGATCAGTTTGTGGATGCCGACCTCGGGGTGGACGATCCCATCGTAGATCATTCCGCAGGCGACCCAGACGATCACGGCCAGTCCGATCCAGGCGATCCAGCGGTAGCGCTCGATATATTTGGCGATGAAGTTGGCCGCCAGGCCCATCAGCGCGACCGACAATATGAGGCCGGCGATCAGCACCCAGGGATGCTCGCGCGCGGCGCCGGCGACGGCAAGCACGTTGTCGAGGCTCATCGAGACGTCGGCGAGCGCCACCGACCAGGCCGCGGCAGCGAAGCTCCTGGCCGGGCGCAAGCCGGTCCGCTCGTCGCCTCCTATCTCGTCCGACCCGGCCGATTCGCCAGCATGGCGAAGCTCCCGATACATTTTCCACGCGACCCAGAGCAGAAGCAGGCCGCCCGCGAAGATGAGGCCGATGACCTGAAGAAGCTGGGTGACCAGCAATGCAAAGACGATCCGGAGGCCGAGCGCGGCGCCGATCCCGATCAGGATGACCTTGCGGCGCTGGTCGGGCGGAAGCCCGGCGGCCAGCGCTCCGACCACGATCGCATTGTCGCCGGCCAGCACGAGGTCGATCATGACGACCTCGAGGAAGGTGGCGAGCGCGGCGGCGGAGAAGAGCGAAGCAAGGTCCATGACCGAGCCCCTACAGGATCAGGTGCAGGATTCCATAATGCTCGTCGACGATCCCGTCATAGATCATCTTGCTTGCGACATAGAGGATCATCAGAAGCCCGCCCCAGGCGATCCAGCGGAAGCGCTGAACGAGCCGGGCGACGACATTTGCGGCAAGGCCCATCAGGGTCACCGACAGAGCGAGGCCGATGAACAGGACGGCCGGATGGTCGCGCGCGGTCGCGGCGACGGCGAGCACGTTGTCGAGGCTCATCGACAGATCGGCGAGGGTGACCTGGATGGCGGCCTGGAGGAAGGTCTTGGTCGCCGGCGGGCCCTCGACGGCGTCGGTGCCCGGATCGTCAGCGGTGACCGGCGGCGGCGCGTGGCGCAGCTCGCGGTACATATTGTAGGCGACCCACAGCAGTAGGAGCCCGCCCGCAAGCACCAGCCCGGTGAAATGGAGCAATTGGGTCGCGATCAAAGCGAAGCCGATCAGGAAGATCAGCGCCATCCCGACGCCGAGCATGATCACCTTGCGGCGCTCGCGCTCCGGCAGGCCCGACGTCAGCGTGCCCATAATCACGACATTGTCGCCGGCCATGGTCAGGTCGATCAATATGACCTGGCCGAGCGTGACGAGGCCGGCCGCGGTGAAGATCTCGGCGAAGTTGAACATGCCTTCCATCGCCGGCCCTTAACCTTCGCCGCCGCCTACTGGTTCATCGAAGCGAAGAAATCCTCGTTCGACTTGGCGTCCTTCATCTTGTCGAGAAGGAACTGCATCGCGTCGACCGTGCCCATCTGCATGAGGATTCGGCGAAGCACCCACATCTTGGAGAGAGTCGCCGGATCGACCAGCAATTCTTCCTTGCGGGTGCCGGACTTGCCGACGTCGAGGGCCGGGAAGATGCGCTTGTCGGAAACCTTGCGGTCGAGCACGATCTCCGAATTGCCGGTGCCCTTGAACTCCTCGAAGATCACCTCGTCCATCTTCGATCCGGTGTCGATCAAGGCGGTGGCGATGATCGAAAGCGAGCCGCCCTCCTCGATGTTGCGCGCGGCGCCGAAGAAGCGCTTCGGACGCTGAAGGGCGTTGGCGTCGACGCCGCCGGTCAGGACCTTGCCCGACGACGGCACCACCGTGTTGTAGGCGCGGCCGAGACGCGTGATCGAATCGAGAAGGATGACGACGTCCTTCTTGTGCTCGACCAGGCGCTTGGCCTTCTCGATCACCATCTCGGCGACCTGGACGTGGCGGCTGGCCGGCTCGTCGAAGGTCGAGGAGATGACCTCGCCCTTCACCGAGCGCTGCATGTCGGTGACCTCCTCGGGCCGCTCGTCGATCAGCAGCACGATCAGGAAGACCTCGGGATGATTGTCGGTGATCGCCTTGGCGATGTTCTGCAGCAGCACCGTCTTGCCGGTGCGCGGCGGCGACACGATCAAAGCGCGCTGCCCCTTGCCCTGCGGCGAGATGATGTCGATCACCCGCGCCGACTTGTCCTTGACGGTCGGATCGGCGCTGTCGAGGGTCAGCTTCTCGTCGGGATAAAGCGGCGTCAGATTGTCGAAATTGACGCGGTGGCGGACCGCTTCGGGGTCGTCGTAATTGACCTGGACGAGCCGGACCAAGGCGAAATAGCGCTCGCCGTCCTTGGGTCCCCTGATCTCGCCCTCGACCGTGTCGCCGGTGCGAAGGCCGAACTTCCGGACCTGGTTCGGCGAGACGTAGATGTCGTCGGGGCCGGCCAGATAGTTGGAATCGGCGGAGCGGAGGAAGCCGAAGCCGTCCTGGAGCACCTCGATCGTGCCCATGCCCATGATCTCCTGGCCGTTCTCGGCCTGGACCTTGAGGATCGAGAACATCAGCTCCTGCTTGCGCAGGGTAGACGCGCCCTCGACTCCCAATTCTTCGGCCATGGCCACCAGATCGGCGGGGGATTTTTGCTTCAAGTCTTTGAGATGCATAGGAATACTCGGAAAAATGCTGATGGTCGCAGTCGCGCGAAAAGGACTTACGGCGGCTGGGAAAACCTGCGCGGACGGCAGGCGAACGACTGTGGCGGCGTTAGGCTCCGGCTTTTTTCAAGTCAAGCAGCCGAGCCGTTGGAAAAGAAGGCGAAGCGTGTCTCACGCGTCATCCCGGCGAAGACCGGGATCTCGTGACAAGAGGTAACGGCACTGCTCGACGAGGCCGGGGCCTCCGCCGGGGTGACGGCTGCCCCGCAGCCGTCAGAACGGCCGGACGATCACCAGAACGATGATCAGGACCGCGAACAGCCCGGGCACCTCGTTCATCATCCGAAGCGCCTTGCCGCTCATCGAGCGGTCGCCGCGCGCCAGCTTCCGCCCGTAGCCGACCATCCAGCCATGGTAGGCGGAGAGCAGGAGAACCAAAGCGAACTTGGCCTGGAACCAGTGCTGGCCGAACGCTCCGGTGATCCAGGCGAGGCTGAGTCCGAGGATCCAGACCAGGATCATGGCCGGGGTGATGATGATCGTGCGCAGCTTTCGCTCCCGCTCGATCCACCTTTTCTCCTCCTCGGACCCCGGAGCCGCTTCCTGGTGATAGACGTAGAAGCGCGGAAGCATGAACAGGCCCGCCATCCAGAAGACGACGAAGATGACATGTCCGGCCTTGAGCCAGGCGTAGGTCAAGCTGAGGGCCGCCTCGAGCGCATTCACCGGCGCACCAGCTTCACGAGCTGATCGACATTCGAGATCGGCGTGTCAGGCAGGATGCCATGCCCCAGGTTGAAGATATGCGGTCGCCCCACGAAGCTAGATAGGATGCGCTCCACCGCGCTTTCAAGCGCCTCCCCGCCGGCAATCAATGCGAGCGGATCGAGATTGCCCTGGACCGGCATCTCCGCGGGCAGCGAATCATGGGCCCAGACCGGGTCGACCGTCTCGTCCAGCCCGATCGCGTCGACCCCGGTTTCGCGCGCATAAGCGGGAAGCTTGCCGCCGGCGCCCTTGGGAAAGCCGATGACCGGGACGTCGGGATGGCGCGCCTTCAGCGCCGCGACGATCTTCGCCGTCGGGGCGATCACCCAGCGCTCGAATTGCGCGGGCGACAGGCTTCCCGCCCAGCTGTCGAACAATTGCACGGCCTCGACCCCGGATTCGATCTGGCAGGCGAGATAGTCGATCGTCATTCCAGCGATGGCGTCGACGATCGCCTGGAAGGCCGCGGGATCGCGATAGCCGAGCCGCCGTGCCTCCTGCTGGTCGCGGCTTCCCTGACCGGCCACCATGTAGGTCGCGACCGTCCATGGGCTACCCGCGAAGCCGAGAAAGGTGGTTTCCGGTGGAAGCGAGGCCGAAACTTTCTCCACAGTGCGGTAAACCGGCTCCAGACGGGCCGGCACGGCCTCCAGCGAGGCCAAAGCGGCGTCGACCAAGGGCGGGCTCAGCCGCGGCCCTTCCCCCGCCTCGAAGCGCAGATCCTGGCCGAGCGCGTTCGGCACCATCAATATGTCGGAGAAGAGGATCGCACCGTCGAAGCCGAAGCGGCGGATCGGCTGGAGGGTCACCTCGGCCGCAGCACCGGAATCGTTGACCAGGTCGAGGAAGCCGCCCTTCTCTTCACGGAGCGCGCGATATTCGGGAAGATAGCGGCCCGCCTGCCGCATCAGCCAAATCGGTGATTTTTCTGGCTTTTCTCCCCGGAGGACGGCGAGCAGGGGCTTGGTCCGACCGGGCATGAAAGGGGCTTGCTCCGCTCTCTTCTATATTAGAATCTTATATAAAGAAGAGTCTGTAGTAGGTTGTAGGGCGTCTTTTCGCGGGGTTTATTCGCTCCACCCGTTTTTGCAAACAGCTTGACTCGGCGGGACTCGCGGGCAGCCGCGGAGTCGCGATCCTTATCCCCGTTCTTCACATATGTTACCGTAGCTTTTTCCCATGTTGGCGCGGCTGTGGGCCGAATCCGAACAGCGGGGACCAAAGCTTTGGTTGAAAGCGCCCCGAGGGCTGAGCTAGCGAATTCCCCATGTTTATCCACAGGCGAGAATCCGAGTTCGTCAGGACCTCCGAATGAGCGATCCGCTTCATCTCCATCTCCTCTCCGATTCGACCGGTGAGACTTTGGAGGTGATCGCCAAGGCCTGTCTGGCCCAGTTCGAGGATGTCGAGATCGTCCGTCATTTCTGGCCGATGGTCCGCTCCGAAGGCCATCTCGACCGGGTGCTCGACGATATCGAGCGGCGTCCGGGCCTCGTCCTCTACACGCTGGTGAACAGCAACATCCGCCGCGAGCTCGAGCGCAAGACCCGCCGGCGGGGAATCCACGCCGTCTCCGCGCTCGATCCGGTGATGGACGCACTGTCCGCGGTGCTCCACCAGGAAGCCAAGGCCAGGCCGGGCCGGCAGCATGTGCTCGACGCGGCCTATTTCGCGCGGGTCGACGCGATCCAGTTCACCATCGCCCATGACGACGGGATCGGATCGGAGAATTGGGAGGAGGCCGACATCGTTCTCGCCGGAGTGTCGCGAACCTCCAAGACCCCGACCAGCATCTATCTCGCCAATCGCGGCTATAAGGTCGCCAATATCCCGCTCGTTCCCGAAGCGCCGCCTCCGCCCCAGCTCTACAGCCTCGAGCATCCGCTCGTCGTCGGGCTGACCACCAATACCGAGAGGCTGATCCAGATTCGCCGAAACCGCCTGCTCGCACTCAACGAGAAGACCGAGACCGACTATGTCGACATGGAGGCGGTCAATGCCGAGCTCGCCTTCGCCCGGCGGATCTTCGCCGACAATGACTGGCCGGTGATCGACGTCACCCGCCGGTCGATCGAGGAGACCGCCTTCGCCATCGTCAAATTGTGCAACGAGCGGATGGACGAAAGCGAGAGCAGCGAATGCGCCTGATCCTCGCCTCGCAGAGCGCCGCCCGGCGGGCGATGCTCGAGCAGGCGGGAGTCGCGTTCGAGGCGCGGAGCCCGGACCTGGACGAGGAGGCGGCCAAGGCGGGATTGAGCGGCGCCGGCTTCGATCCGCGCGGAGTCGCCGAGGAGCTTGCCCAGTTGAAGGCTCTGAGCATCCAGGCCGGGCCGGACTCGCTCGTGCTCGGATCCGACCAGACCCTCGAGCGCGACGATGGCGAGCTTCTGAGCAAGCCCGAATCGCGCGAGGAAGCCTATGAGCAGCTCCGCTGCCTGAGCGGCCGGACCCATTTGCTGCACTCGGCTGCGGTCATCGCCGAAAATGGCGAAGGCGTCTGGTGGCATAGCGAGACGGTCGAGCTGACCATGCGGCCGCTGAGCGGCGCCTTCCTCCAGACCTATCTCGACCGCGAATATGAGGCCGTGCGCTGGAGCGTCGGAAGCTATCGGATCGAGGGCATGGGGGCGCAATTGTTCGATCGGGTCGAGGGCAGCCATTTCGCCGTGCTCGGAATGCCGCTGCTTCCGCTGCTTGCCTATCTTCGCGAGCGCGGGCTGCTGGCGCGCTGATGGGCAGGTCCTATGCCGAGGTGGTCGGTGATCCGATCGGCCATTCGCTCTCGCCGGCGATCCACACCTTCTGGCTCGAGGCGCTCGACATCGCCGGCGACTATCGGACCGCGCGAGTACCGGCCGGAGGTCTGGGCGCCTATCTGAAGGCGCGGAGCCGGGATCCGTTCTGGCGCGGCTGCAACGTCACCGCGCCGCTGAAGCGCGAGGCTGCCGAATTGCTCGGCGATCCGACGGGAGTCTGCGGCTGGCTCGGGGCGGTCAATTGCATCTTCCGTTCGCCGCTTGCGCCGCTTCCCGCCAATACCGACGTGGCCGGAGTCGGCGAAGCGCTGCGGGGGGTAAGCGTCACCGGCGAGAGAATCTGCCTGATCGGAAGCGGCGGAGCGGCGCGCGCGGCCCTGTGCTGGCTGGTCGGGCAGGGGGCCGGCCAGGTGACGATCCTGTCCCGGGAGGAAGGCAAGGCCGAGGCCCTGGCCCGGATGGTGCCGACCGAGCGCGGAACCAGGCTTCGCGCCGGCACTTACGCTCGAGCGGCGGATGCGCTGTCGGGCGCGGCCTTGATCGTCCATGCGACCCCGATGGGCATGACGGGCGGGCCGCCGGTGCGGCCGGAGCTCGCTTCGGCCTTGGCCGAGGCAGCGGGCCCGGCGACGACCTTCTTCGACATGGTCTACGCGCCGGCCGAGACCGATCTGCTCCGAACCGCGCGCGAGCGCGGCGCCAAATGCATCGACGGCCTCTCGATGCTGATCGGACAGGCGGCGCCGGCCTTCACGCTCTTCTTCGGCGCCCGCCCGCCGCGCGACCGCGACCCTGAGCTTCGCGAGCGTCTGAGGCGATGATCGTTCTCGGGCTCACCGGCTCGATCGGCATGGGCAAGTCGACCGTCGCCGCCATGTTCGCCGACGAAGGCGTGCCGGTCTTCGACGCCGATTCGGTGGTGCATCGCCTGCAGGGTCCGAAAGGCGTCCTCGTCCAGGAGATCGAATCGCATTTTCCCGGCACCACCGGCGAAAGCGGAGTCGACCGGACCAGCCTCGCCGAGGCCGTGCTCGGCGACACCGCGAAGCTGCGCCGGCTCGAAAGCCTGATCCATCCCGCCGTCGCGCGCGAGCGCGAGGCCTTTCTCGAAGCGAACAGGGATGCGCCGGTCGTCCTGCTCGACATTCCCCTGCTGTTCGAGAAGACCGGCACCGGCCTGGTCGACAAGGTCGCCGTCGTCTCCGCTTCCGCCGAAGTTCAGCGCGCCCGGGTCCTGGCCCGGCCGGGGATGAGCGAGGAGAAGTTCGAGCGCATCCTCGCCCACCAGATGCCCGACGCGGAGAAGCGCAAGCGGGCCGATTTCGTCATCCCCACCGGCGGCGATTTCGCGGAGACGCGACAAGCGGTTCGCCGCATCCTGTCTTGTCTGAACGCCCCCCCGCTCGCATAAGCGGGCGGTGCGGGAAATCGTCTTCGACACTGAAACAACGGGCCTCAGTCCGCTTGGCGGCGACCGCATGGTCGAGATCGGCTGCGTGGAATTGTTCAACCGGGTCGAGACCGGCCGAACCTATCACGCTTACTTCAATCCCGGACGGTCGATGCCGAGCGGCGCCGAGGAGGTGCACGGCCTCAGCGACTCATTCCTGTCCGACAAGCCACCCTTTCCCGACAAGGTCGAGGAATTGCTCGAATTCCTCGGCGACTGCCCCCTCGTCGCGCACAATGCGTCCTTCGATTTCGGATTCCTCAATCACGAGCTGAACTTGTGCGGACGGCCTTTGGTTTGCCTGACCAGAATGATCGATACGCTCGCCATCGCCCGCACCCGGCATCCGGGCGCCAAGCACAGCCTCGATGCCCTGTGCACCCGGTTCGGAGTCGATCGAAGCATCAGGGTGAAGCACGGCGCGCTGATCGACGCGCAATTGCTGGCGCTCTGTTATGTCGAGCTGACCGGCGGCCGCCAGATCGGCCTGTCGCTCGCCTCGGAGATTGCCGAGGAGGTCGCGGCTTCGGACCAGGCCGAGCTCGCGCCGATCATCGTCACGATTCGTCCGCCGCGGCCGCACGCGCCAAGCGAAGAGGAGCTCGCCGCCCACGCGGCCTTCCTCGCGACGATCGCGGATCCCATTTGGCAGAGGCTCGAAGCATGATCCGAAAGGCGGGCACCTTCTTCCGGTCGGATCATGCGACGACAAGGTGCTCCGCCCGCGGTTGACCGGGCCATGGTCCGGGGCCACATCGCGCCCCGAGAGTGGAGAGGCAAATGGACATCCGGGTTTCGGGTCACCAGGTCGATACCGGCGATGCGCTGCGCGGCCATGTCGCGGACCGGGTGGCCGCGATCGCCGACAAATATTTCGCCCGCGCCATCTCGGCCCACGTCACCTTCGGCCGGGGCCCGCACGATCATGCCTTCATCTGCGACATCGTCGCCCACGTCATGCAGGGCGTGATCCTGAAAGGATCGGGCAAGGCCGCCGAGGCGCATCCCGCCTTCGAGCAGGCCGCCGACCGGATCGAGAAGCAGTTGCGCCGATATATGAGCAGGCTGAAGGACCGGCAGCATGTCGGCGCCGAGGCCGTCCTGCTCGACGAGATGTCGGCCGATGCCGATTACCGCGTGCTGGACGTCGGCGACGGCGACAGCGAGCCGGTCGACAATCCGCCGATCGTCGCGGAGACCAAGGTGGACATTCCCGACGCGAGCGTGTCCGACGCGGTGATGCTTCTCGATCTTCGAAACACCAACGCCCTTCTCTTCCGCAACAGCGCGACGGCCAGGTTCAACATGGTCTACCGGCGCGGCGACGGGACGATCGGCTGGGTCGAGCCGCAACGCGACTAAGGCGGGCGACCGCATTTCCTTTCAACCCGGGGGGCGGGGCGCCCCCGTGCGCTGGTGGATCATGAACGAGATTTCCGAGATACTGACGGTCGACAGCGTGGATGCGGCAATGACCGCGTCGAACAAGAAAGGCTTGTTCCAGCAGCTCGCCATAGCCGCCGGACGCAAGACCGGGCTAGAGCCCAAGGCGATCGCCGCGGTGCTCAATGCGCGCGAGAAGATCGGCTCGACCGGCTTCGGGAGCGGAGTGGCTTTGCCGCACGGGAAGCTGGATGGGCTGGAGAAGGTCTTCGGCTATTTCGTCCGGCTCTCCACTCCGGTTCCCTATCAGTCGGTCGACGATCTTCCGGTCGATCTCGTCTTCCTGATCCTTTCGCCGCCCGACGCCGGCGCCGACCATCTCAAGGCGCTGGCCGGGGTGAGCCGGGCCCTGCGCGACCGGAACACGGTCGCCAAGCTCCGCGGCGCCCGCTCGCGCGACGCCATCTTCGCACTCCTGAGCGCGACCGAAGCGCAGCATGCGGCCTGACGCGGCGTCTGGCGCCGAAGCGCATCTGAGGGCGCTCGAATCGCTCTATCGCCATGCGCCGATCAATCGTCTTTTCGAATCCGAAATCGAGATTGCCGAGCAGGGCTTCGCCCGGATCCGCTTCAATGTATCGGAAGAGGCCTTCCACGCCGCCGGCGCGGCCCACGGCACGCTCTATTTCAAGATGATGGACGATGCCGCCTTCTACGCCTGCAACTCGATGGTGACGGACCGCTTCCTCCTGACCACCGCCTTCAACCTCAACTTCACCCGGCCGCTCCGCGCCGGCCCGGTGATCGCCGAAGGACGCTGGGCGAGCGGCAAGCGACGGGTCTTCGTCGGCGACGCGCGGCTGATCGACCAGGACGGGGAGGAGGCGGCGCGCGGGACGGGCACGTTCATGCGCTCGCACATCCCGCTGACCAGCCTGGCGGGATACACGCCCGCCGGATGAACGCCCGGCTCGCCACCTCAATCCTGGTCGGGGGCCTGATGCGAAAGGCCGAGAGCGTGGGCGGATTCGCGACGGTCCTGGCCAAGGGCGATTCGACCGCGGGCGCGGTGATCGTGATTCTGCACGAGCGCGGCGGCCCGCAGAGGGTGCTCGAGCGCATTTTGCAGTCCGACGGGGCCTATCAATGGCACGATACGACAGGCCAAGTGATTGACAGGATTACGAAAAATGAAGACGTACCAGCGTTCGTCGCACGCCGGAGGCGTTTCGACCCGGATTTATGGGTGATTGAACTGGATATCCCGTCCGCAGAACGGTTCGCCGCTGAAATGAACGAGTCCGGTTGACCATGTTGCACCGCACAACGTAGCCGGCCCTCACTTCCAGAGCGGGGGCCGTTCCAGCCGGGGTTTTCGAGGCGGGCGGCACGCGAGTCGGAAGGCGATCCGCGGGTGCATGTTTTCAGGTGCGCATTCGCTTCCGGTCGCCGGCCGCACTGACCAGAGTTTGAATGACCTTTACGTTTCGCGCCGCGGGCCTTGCCGCGGCTTCTTTGCTTGCCGTTCTCGGCACGGCCTTCGCGGCCCCGGCCCAGGCCTGGGATTCGGTGCCCGCCACCTTCACCTTCCTCGATCATGGCAGCGCGTCGCTCCAGGGCGGCGATCTCGGCCTCAATCCCGACGAGACCATGGTCGCGCCCGCGCCTGAAGCCGCGCCGGCCCCCGAAGCCTCGCCAGTGCCGGAGGCGATTCCCATGCCCGCCGAGACGATCGAGCTCGAGCCGGCGCCGGTCCACCGCACCCTCGCCGAGCTGGTCGCCGCCCATGGCGCCGCCGAGACCGACGGAAGCGAGCATGAATGCCTCGCCGGAGCGGTCTATTTCGAATCGAAGGGCGAACCCCTCCAGGGCCAGTTGAGCGTCGCCGAGGTGGTCCTGAACCGCAGCCGCTCCGGCCGCTTCCCCTCGTCCATCTGCGGCGTGGTCAAGCAGCGCAGCCAATTCTCCTTCATCCGGGCAGGCCGCTTCCCGCCGATCGCCCGCTCGAGCGCCGCCTGGCGCAAGGCCGTGGGCGTTGCCCGGGTCGCAATGCAGGATCTCGCCGACGGCCCGGCCCCCCGGGCCCTCTTCTTCCACGCCACCCGGGTCTCCCCCGGCTGGCGCGGCCTCACCCGCGTCGCCACCGTGGGCAACCACATCTTCTATCGTTGATTTCCTGTTCCCCGGCGAAAGCCGGGGTCCAGTCGGAGGCTGAAGGTGGACCCCGGCGTTCGCCGGGGAAGCACAAGCGTAGGCCTTCCCTCCGTTCCCCTTTCATTCTACCCTGCCCACATGGCCAGCGCACCGAGTCCCGAGTCCCCCGTCTGCTTCGCCGACGCCCCGCTCATCGCGCAGGACGTGGCGCGCGGGGTGACGCGGATGTTCTTCAACCAGGACATGTATGCGATCTGCGAGGTGCCGCTCCGCAACGGGCGGCGGGTCGACATGATGGCGATCGACGGCGCCGGAACCATCACCATCGTCGAGATCAAGGTGTCGCGCGCCGATCTGATGGGCGACGGCAAATGGACCGACTATCTCGATTTTTGCGACCGCTTCTTCTGGGCGGTGCCGGCCGGCTTCGATCTCGCCCCGTTCGAGACCGAATGCTTCCAGCCCGGCCTGTGCGGCCTGATCGTCGCCGATCGCTACGACGCCGCGGTGGTCCGAGAGCCGGCCTTGCGCAAGCTCGCGCCGGCGCGCCGCAAGGTCGAGACTCTACGCTTCGCCCGGCGCGCCGCGCGGCGGCTGGTCGGCGATCTGGATCCGGCCCTTGCGGGCCTCGGGCATAGGGTCGGACCCTAGGTTGTGTGGACTCTTGGGATTCCCATTTGGGCTGAAGTCTGATTCAAGGCTGTCTTTTGGAGGCAGTCATGGGTGCATTGGATCGGCTCATTCTTCGCGACGATCAGTGGGAGCGGATGTCGCGGCACATTATCGGGGATGAGAGGACGCGCGGTTCTTCGGGCCGGGACAACCGGATGTTCGTGGA
>Ga0193706_1000582_pt1 | contig 20360 bp, 10 predicted proteins | sample U3c1metaG_FD_160130 | JGI IMG/M metagenome (GOLD analysis project Ga0193706, IMG submission 160130) | Soil microbial communities from a riparian zone of the East river system, Colorado, United States - U3c1 | ecosystem: Environmental > Terrestrial > Soil > Riparian zone | place: USA: East River... | reverse complement strand
CAGCTCGCCCTGGGATCGGTCGCCCGCGGCCCTCGGGAAGCGTACCTCGAGCAGTCCGCTGTTCGACCAGAAGGCCGTGCCGTCCGATCCCTCGACCAGCGCGCTCGAGCGCTTGCCCTTGTCGAGGAACTCTTCGACGTACTCGCGCACGTTCTCGTCGCCGGGTGCCGGGATCACCGGGATGCGCAGCTTCGAGAGGATCTCCCGGTTGAGCACGGACACTTTTCTGCCGGAGAAATCCTTGATGTGCAGGTTGTCTCCGTTGACGCGCAGCGTGTAGGTCCCCAGCGGCACGTTCGATGCCGGCAGCAGGCGCAGCTTCGTGGTTCCCTGATAGTAATACGCGCGCTTGTTGTAGTTCTCGACGAGCACGGCGCGCAATCGGTACTCGGGCCGCGGAATCGGTCCCTCGTCGGGCACCAGGGAGAACACGTCGTCGGAGACCGTCGAAGGATCGATCGGCTCCTCGCACTCCAGCTCGAGCCCCGATTGGGGCGTCATGCGCCGCCTCAACGTCGGCCCATCCGTCGACTTGCCCTGCGGCAGGAGCAGCGGATAGACCTTGTCGTCCGAGTAATCGAGGAACACGGGCTCGCCGAGGCGGTTCTCGACGCTGACCGTGCGGAATTCGATGCGCAGCGTCTTCGCCAGGCAGGCCCCCGCCTTGCTGCGGATCGAGTCGGCCCGCGGGAAGCCGGCGAGCTCCAGGACGTAGGTCGTGTCCGGCAGGTAGCCGCCGTCGCGCAGATCGGGCGCGCGCACCTGGTCCGGCAGGAAAGTCAGCTCGCGGCCGGCGACGAAGCGCGCGCCGCGCGCGGTGTGACTCCCGTCGAGGCTCGTGATGTGCACGGTGTCGGCCGTGATCGAGGCGCGATCCAGCTCGCTGGAGAAGTGCAGGACCAGGGGCTCGTTCAAGTAGACGCCGATGCGCTGCCTCGGCCTGAAGTCCACGAGCGCCAGGGCGGCGACTTCCGGCCTGTCCGGCGCGCAGGCCCCGAGCGGTGCGAAGGCGGCCGCGAGCATCGACCACCACAGCGGTCCGATGATCCTGATTCTCGCCAGCCCCACGCGGCCCATTGAAGCAAGTGCGACCCCCGCACTCCAAGGGATCGACGCGGCGCGCGATCGCCTTCGCGAATTCTCGATGGAAGGAACGAGCCCCTCGCGCCGGCCCGATCGGCCAGCGCGAGGGGCGCGGAGACACCCGGGTCTTTCGCTAGTAGCGGAAGGGCAGGCGCAGGAAGTCGAGCGACGGCAGCGGCGTCTGGGGCGTGATGCCCTGACCGAGCTTGTCGATGTCGAACTCGACCTGGAAGCGCAGGAAGCGGAAGCAGGGATTGCCGGCGTCCGCGTTGAGCACGGCGATGTCCGAGCCGGGAACCGGCGGCACCGCCGCGGCTGCATTCGGCAGTCCGTTCGAGGTCGCAGGCGCCGCCTGGAACTTCAAGAACACACTGGCGCTCGGCGGAAGCGAGTCCTTCACGCCGCTCGTGCGGATCTTGAAGTAGGTCGGGATCAGCTCCGTCGCGACTCCGCCCGGGGCGCTGAACGAAGTCAGCTGCGGGTCGTCGGCCGCGACCGTCAAGGTCAGGGTCGGCGGAACCGAGTTCGAGATGAAAGCCGCGGCCACCACGTCGAAGCGCAGGTTGTTCGAGGGCACACCGACCTGCGAGAGCCGCAGGGTGGCGCGCTTCAACAGACTCGGGTTGTGCAGGAAGTACTCCTGCGGACCGCCGATCAGCGGCGACGCGTCCATGACGAGCGTGCGGCCCGAAACCGTGACGAACGGCAGATTCGGCGCGACGGCGATGTTCGCCGGGCCGAGCAGCGTCGGTCCGAGGTTGACCACACCCGCGGTCGACAGCACCTCGCCCGTGATCGTGTTGACGTTGCCGAAGTCGAAGGTCGCGGGCCGGAAGTTCCCTTGGATGTCCGTGCACGCGGCGAAGGCCGCTGCCGGATCGAATCCGCCGAGCCCCATCGGAATCCAGATCGAGCGCGCGACGGACGCACGGCCGAAGGTCGGAATCAGACGCTGCGTCGAGCTGGCCGAGACCGGCGTGGGCTTGCACATCTGCGCCAGCGTCCGCCCCGGCGGCAGGAGGATGTCGCCGCCCGAAAGTCCGCCAGGCGTGTGCAACTGGATGATTCCAGGCCCGCCGTCACCGCCCGCACCCGAGATCGGGCCCTGGCACGTGCCGGGTGTAAAGGGAGAAGGACAGGCGTCGAGACTCGGTTGCGTCTCCTGCATCGCGCCGAGCATGAGCTTGGCGCCGCCGGTGTCGTTCACTCCAGCGCCGCCCTGTCCGCCCGTGGCGATGATCGAGATCTGATTGGCTCCGGTGGCCAGAGTGAGATCGATCTTGCCCGCGGTCTGCAGGATCACGTGGCCGCCCGAGCCGCCTCCGGAGCCGCCGCCGACGCGGTCGATGCCGCCCGAGTTCTCGCCGCCGCCGCCGGTGCCGCCGCGGCACTTGATCGCGCCGGTCGCACCGAACTTGATCGTGCCGAGCGAGAGGATCTGCAGCGATCCAGCGCCGCCGCCGCCGCCCGCGCCCTTGCGATCATTGGCATTCGTCGGCGGAGGGAAGGGCGTCCCGTTCGACCAGATCGCGTCACCGCCACCGCCGCCACCGCCACCGGCCCAGGGACGGCTCAGCTCGCCGACAGTGATGAGACCAGTCGTCTGGTCGAAGGAATTGCCGAAGAAATCATTGGTCGCGCTGACGTCGGTGAAAGGTGAGCGTCCGATCGCTCCGCCCTTCGGCGGGTTCTGGCCCGAGAGCGCACCGAGCGACGGCGGGTTGCCGACGAAGAGGTTGTTGAAACCCGGCTCGGCGTCGAGACCGAGGAAGGTCTGATCCGCGACTCCGCCCGGCGTCAGCAGTTGATTGGGCCCGAGGGCTCCGCCGCCACCACCGGAGCCGCGAGTTGCGGTGGGGTTGTTCGGACCGCCTGTCCAGAAGGAGGCTTCCCCGCCGGTTCCGCCGAGGTCGGGGATCCCAAAGGCACCCACGCCGTTGGCTCCCTTCGGATCGGAAGTGTTGACCAGGGGGCTTCCGGTGCCGCCGCGTCCGCCGCCTCCGACACCGGCTGCGCCGGGCTCGGGAAGTTGCGGCGTGAGCAGCGTGCTGACCCCATGGGAGTCAGAGCCAGACACCTCGATGACTCCGTCGATGACCACCGAGCCCGAGGCCAGGATCGTCACGGGATTCGGCCCCTGGATCCTCAGCGTGCCGCCCTGCACGACGCGGAAGTTGCGCAGGTCGAGCACGCCTCCGATGATCACCTGTTGCGTGGTCGGCGCGAAGTTCGGGCCGCCGACGATCGTCGCGTTGGTCGTGTCGAGCACGAACATCTGGCCGGCTTTGACTTCCCAGTCGAAGTCGCCGTTGCCGCCGCCGCCCGTGCCGGAGAAACCGAAGGCCGTGGTGAGCGCGCCACCGCCCCAGTCGGCGATCGGAAGCCCGACCGGCGGCGCGATGTCCTCGTGCGAGCCCGCCTCGATGCCGTGGACGATGAACTCCTCTTCGAGCGAGTCGCCCTGAACCAGCTGCGCGGCCGAGGTCGTGGAAGGCGCGAAGCTCGTCTGCGTGATCGAGTTGGTCTCGCCGACGATGTCGCGGAACTCCGGCGCGAGGAAAATGCGCAGCTGCGATCCGGACGGTAGCGCACCTTGCGGCTCGATCCGCAGCAAGGCGCCGGTGCCGACGCAGTTCGACTCGAGCGTGATCAGCGAAGTCAGGCCCTGCCACGCTCCGCCCTGGTCGAGGAACTCGAGGCGGATGCGCGAGGGATCCAGATTCGCGGGCGAGGAATCGACCGGCTGGTTGAACGCGATCAGGAAAGCGGCGTGGCTGGCGACGTCGCTGAGCAGATTGTGCGGGAGCTCGAACCCGTTCTCGAGGCTGACCACGCCGTTGTTCGCGCGCTCGAAGTACACGCGATTGGAGGGATCGCCGCCGATCTCCACGTAGCTGGCGTCCGTGGTGATCGAGGCCGCACTGCGAATCAAGGGCGTCGGCGAGCCGGGGACCGTGTCGAAGAACAGCGTGCCCGGGTCGGTCGAGTTCGGCGTGACGAACAGGCGTTGCTCGGCAGTGCTCAGGATGTCGCCGCTGGTCGATCGCACGGAAAAGGCGGACTGCCCCACGACTCGCACTTCGTAGGCCACGCCGCCGGGCAGCAGGCCAGCGTCGCTGTAGTCCGCTTTGAGCGGGCAGATCGGCTGGAACGAAACCGTCGTCGCATTGACCAGCCTGAACTCGCCGATCGCCGGAGTTCCGCTGAGCTGGCGGATGTTGATCGAGTTGGGATTCACCGTGGAAAAATCCACGGGCTGACTGAATTCGATCGTGATCGCCCGGTTGATGGGCCAGATGCTATTGGCCTGCAAGTTCAGGTTGTTGACCTGGAAGTCGCCGCCGCCTCCGCCCGACCCTCCACCGCCGCCGCCGCAGCTCGAGACCAGCGAGACGATGGCGAGCGGCGCAAGGAACCCAAGCGGCGCGAGTCGGTTGCCGGGCTGGGAACGACGCGAGAAGGCGTGTAGCGAATGGTCCATGGGTGGGAAGCCCTGAGCGGGAGACTGGGAAGCGCGAGGCGGGAAGGAATGGGCCGGCAAGCGGCCCATTCGAGAAAGAGCAGAAGCCGAGCCCCGCGGCGCTCCGCAGCGAGCAAGGGTGGCTGGATCCGAGTGATGAGTGCGTGCAAGGAGCGCGGCGAAGCCTGGCCCCCTGCCGGAGCCTTCAGCCGCGTCGTGTGGTCTTCCAGCTCGGATCGGGCTGATGGTTCGCGCTAGACCACCTGCGCGAACACTCGCTGGACCAAGAGATTTCGATTGTCGGGGCCCGCGTCCCTCGCGCCGGCCTCATCGGCCAGCGCGAAGGATACGGAAGCTTTTTGTGCCTTGCCTCTAGTAGCGGAAAGGCAGGCGCAAGAAGTCGAGCGACGGCAGCGGGGTCTGGGGAGTGATCCCCTGACCGAGCTTGTCGATGTCGAATTCGACCTGGAAGCGCAGGAAGCGGAAGCAGGGATTGCCGACGTCCGCGTTGAGCACGGCGACGTCCGAGCCCGGAACCGGCGGCACTGCCGCGGCTGCGTTCGGCAGTCCGCCCGAAGTCGCAGGCGCCGCCTGGAACTTCAAGAAGACCCCCGCACTGGGCGGCAGCGAATCCTTCACACCGCTGGTCGTGACCTTGAAGAAGGTCGGAATCACTTCCGCCGCAACTCCGCCCGGCGCACTGAACGAGGTCAGCTGCGGGTCGTCATTGGAGACGGTCAAAGCCAGGGTCGGCGGAACCGAGTTCGAGATGAAGGCCGCGGCCACCACGTCGAAGCGCAGGTTGTTCGAGGGCACGCCAACCTGCGAGAGCCGCAAGGTAGCGCGCTTCAACAGACCTGTGTTCTGCAGGAAGTACTCCTGCGGCCCCCCGATCAGCGGCGACGCGTCCATGACGATCGTGCGACCGGAAACCGTGATGAACGGCAGGGCCGGTGCGACGGCGATGTTCGCGGGCCCGAGCAGCGTCGGCCCGAGGTCGACCACACCAGCGGTCGACAGCACTTCGCCCGTCAAGGTATTGACGTTGCCGAAGTCGAAGGTCGCCGTCCGGAAGTTCCCTTGGATGTCCGTGCACGCAGCGAAGGCCGCTGCGGGATCGAATCCGCCGAGTCCCATCGGGATCCAGATCGAACGCGCGACGGACGCGCGGCCGAAGGTCGGAATCAAACGCTGCGTCGCGTTGGCCGAGACCGGCGTGGGCTTGCAGATCTGCGGGAGAAGCTTGCCCGGAGGCAGGAGGATGTCGCCGCCGGCAAGTCCGCCCGGCGTGTGCAACTGGATGATTCCAGGCCCACCGTCGCCGCCAGCTCCATGGACCTGACCGAAGCAAGCACCCGGAGCGAACGGCGAAGGACAGGCGTCGAGACTCGGTTGCGTCTCCAGCATGCCGCCGAGACCGAGCTTGGCCCCGCCCGCGTCGTTCGCGCCGGCTCCACCTTGGCCGCCCGTGGTCGTGATGCAGACCTGGTTGAGTCCGGTGGCCAGGCTGAAGTCGATCTTCGCCGCTGTCTGCAGGATCACGTGGCCGCCCGAGCCGGCACCCGAGCCACCGCCGATGCGGTCGATGTTGATCGAATTCTCGCCGCCGCCACCGGTGCCGCCGCGGCACTTGATCGCCCCGATCGGCCCGAACTTGATCGTGCCGAGCGAGAGGATGTGCAACCCGCCGGCGCCGCCGCCACCGCCAGAGCCCTTGCGGTCGTTGACGTTCGACGGCGGAGGGAAGGGCGTGCCATTCGACCAGATCGCGTCGCCGCCGGCGCCGCCACCGCCACCGGCCCACAGTCGGTTCAGCTCGCCCGAGGTGATCTGACCGGTCGCCTGGTCGAAGGAGTTGCCGAAGAAATCATTGGCGGGGTTGGTGTCGAGGAAAGGAGACCGACCGGCCGCTCCGCCTGTCGGCGGGTTCGCGCCGGAGAGCGCACCGAGCGAGGGCGGGCTGCTGACGAGCAGGTTGCTGAAACCCGGCTCGGCGTCCAGACCGATCAAGGTCTGATCCGCGAGGCCTCCGACCGACACCAACTGATTGGGCCCGAGCACTCCGCGGCCGCCGCCCGCGCCGCGGGTTGCGAAGGGGTTGCTGGGACCACCCGTCCAGAAGCCGGATTCTCCGCCTGTCCCGCCGATATCCGGCACACCGAAGGCGCCGTAGCCGTTGGCGCCCTTGGGGTCCGACGCACTGTTGAGAGGACTGCCTGCACCACCGCGACCGCCGCCTCCGACACCGGCTGCGCCGGGCTCGGGAAGTTGCGGCGTGTTCAGCGTGCTGACCCCATGGGAGTCAGAGCCAGAGACCTCGATCACTCCGTCGATGACCACCGAGCCCGAGGCCAGGATCGTCACGGGATTCGGGCCCTGGATTCTCAGGGTGCCGCCTTGCACGACGCGGAAGTTGCGCAGGTCGAGCACGCCCCCGACGACGATCTGTTGCGTGGTCGGCACGAAGTTCGGGCCGCCGACGATCGAAGCGGTCGTCGTGTCGAGCACGAACAGCTGGCCCGCCTTGACTTCCCAGTCGAAATCGCCGTTGCCGCCACCGCCCGTGCCGGAGAAACCGAAGGCCGTGGTGACCGCACCACCGCCCCAGTCGGCAACCGGAAGCCCGACCGGCGGCGCGATGTCTTCGTGCGAACCAACGGCGGTGCCGCCGATGTTGAACTCTTCCTCGAGCGAGTCACCTTGGACAAGCTGGGCCGGCGAAGTGGTGGAAGGCGCGAAAGTCGTCTGGGTGATCGAGTTCGTCTCGCCGACGATGTCGCGGAACTCGGGTGCGAGGAAAATGCGCAGCTGGGAGCCGGACGGCAGCGCGCCTTGCGGCTCGATCCGCACCAGGGCGCCGGTGCCGACGCAGTTCGACTCGAGCGTGGCTTGCGAAGTCAGTGTCTGCCACGCTCCGCCCTGGTCGAGGAACTCGAGGCGGATGCGCGACGGGTCCAGATTCGCGGGCGAAGAGTCGACCGGCTGGTTGAAAGCGATCAGGAAAGCGGCGTGGGTGTTGACGTCGCTGAGCAGGTTGTGCGGGAGCTCGAAGCCGTTCTCGAGGCTGACCACGCCGTTGTTCCCGCGCTCGAAGTAGACGCGGTTCGAAGGATCGCCGCCGATTTCCACATAGCTGGCGTCGGTCGTGATCGAGGCCGCGCTGCGGACCACGGGCGTCGGCGAGCCGGGGACCGTGTCGAAGAACAGCGTGCCCGGGTCGGTCGAGTTCGGCGTGGAGAACTGGCGTTGCTCGGCATTGCTCAGGATGTCGCCGCTGGTCGAGCGCACCGAGAAGGCGGACTGACCGATGATGCGCACTTCGTAGGCCACACCGCCGGGCAACAGGCCGGCGTCGCTGTAGTCAGCCTTCAGCGGGCAGATCGGCTGGAAGGAAACCGTGGTCGCATTGAGCAGGCTGAACTCGCCGATCGCCGGCGTCCCGCTCAGCTGGCGGATGTTGATCGAGTTCGGATTCACCGTGGCGAAGTCCACGGGCTGGCTGAATTCGATCGTGATCGCCCGGTTGATGGGCCAGATGCTGTTCGCCGCCAGGTTCAGGCTGTTGATCTGGAAGTTGCTGCCGCTGCCGCTCGAGCTTCCGCCGCCGCCGCCGCTGCCGCAGCTCGAGACCAGCGAAAGGATGGCGAGCGGCGCGATAAACCCAAGCTGCGCGAGCCTGTTGCCAGGCTGGGAACGACGCGAGGAAGTGTTGATCGAAATGTCCATGAGTGCCTGGGAGTTGCCGGAGAGTCAGCGAGAGGAGGAGAAAGGCGAGACGAGTGTGGGCGGGCGGGCACGCGGCCCGCCCGCCCGCGAAAGATCACTGATAGCTGAAGGCGATGCCCATCGCGGAGATTTCCGGAATGAGCTGAGTGTCCGGATTCGAGATCATCGTGATGCGCGCCTGGATGTTGCGCGGCGAAACCTGTCCGTTCGGCGGTGAGTTGAGCAGCGCCAGGTTGGTCTTCCAGCTCGGATCGGGCTGGCCGTTCGCGCCAAGCAGCATCGTCGCGGTGAAGTTCACGAAGGTCGTCGGAGGAGGAGGACCCGCGGACGCCGCCTTGGGATCACCGTAGGGATCGTAATTCAGAGCCGATTTGATCGGCAGCACGCCGCCCACCGTGGCCGAAACACCGTTCTGAACGCCGCTCGCGCCGCGCAAGGCGACGATGACCTGGGTCCCGGCGGGTTGCAGGGAATTCGGCGGCTCGGTGATCGGAGTCCGGAACTGCAGAATGTTGCCGGGCGAGAACGTGTCGAGCCACACGGTGTGGATGCGGTTGACGCGCACGACGAAGTCCACCTGACCGATGTAGAACGCATTGTCGATCTCGCTGCCGAATCCCGTGGACGCTCCGCCGGGCGTGTACCCACCCTGGGCGAAGGGCTGGTTGTCAGGATCGATCTTGACCAGCTGACCGTTGGCGAGGATGCCGCCGGTCGAGAAGGCTCGGAAGGCCGGCCGAGCCGACGAATTGGTCGCGATGTTGATCTTGAATCCGTTGAGGCCCACTGCCAGGTCGTCGGGATAGCAGCGGAATTCCATCAAGAGCGGCAGGGCGACGGTCGGAACCTTGGTGGGCCCATAGAGAACCTGCGGGAGGTTTCCTCCCTGAGCAAAGGCATTGATGGTCGTGTCCGCACCCGCGCCGTTCGGTCCCGCCACCGCCAGCGTGCCGGTGTCGCGCCAGGTGTAGCGCGTGTACTGAGCCTTGGTCAGGCCGCGGTTCAGGGGGTAGGGCATCATCAGGAGGCCCGTGCTCGAGATGAAGGAATCGACCGGCTGCACGGTGTAGCCGCGATCCTTCGGGTGCACGACCGTCAGGGTGTCGGTGGGAAGAATGTTGTCGTCGAAGGTCTTGACCAGCCCGGAAAGCGGGAAGTTCGGCAGGAGAGACAGGGGATTGATCGTCTCGTCCGGCAGGAACTTCGAGTGGGTCAGGGCCATCCGGAACCGCGAGTAGGTGTCGACCTGCAGACCGAGGAATGGCGTCCAGGCCAGGCCCTCGACGTCGATGTTCAGCGTTGCATCGTCCACCAGACCAAGCCCCAGGTCGTGGTAGCGATAGAGGGTCATCATCTTGCTGCCGAGGTTCGACAGCGGCGTCTGGATCGGCGCCGTGAAGGGGAACATGAGTCCCACGACCGGTTGCGTCGCATCAGCGACGGCCGAGAAGCGTGTCACTGGACGCGGGCGGATGGTGCCCTTGGCCAGGTTGAAAAGGAATTGTCCGCGCAGCTCGGGCCCCTGGTTGTTGTCCTGGTCCTGGCTGTTGAAGTTGAGCACGAAGCCGCGCGTCCCGGTCTGCGGGGCGTTGGGGTCGAGCTGGAAGTTGAACGGAGGCAGGGCGTCGGTGATCGGCTTGCCGGACAGGTCGATCGGACCGGCCGGGCCGCTCAGGAGCGACACCTGGTAGAGGTCACCCAAGGGGCAGAAGAAAAGGTGGCGCTCGAAGGGCAAGAGCGGCGTCAGGGTGAATTCCTTCAAGTCGAGCGACGGCTGCGTGGTCGCGACGATCGTGTTCCCCAGAGGAACGGTGGGCTGAGCATTTCCTCCCGGCACCGGCGGGGTCTGCTGCGGCAAGCGCTGAACCGTGAAGCTCTCCATGCCGGACAACGACGCGGGGTCCATGGGCTCGCTGAACCGGATCGAGATCGTCGAGTTCGGCGACACTCCGCTAGCGGGCAGTTGCGTCGGCGTCGGGCTGATGCGCACGAAGCACGGAGCGGGAACGTTGCCGGCGGGATCGAAGGGCAGCAGGTATTGAGCCTGGCCAGGCAGGAAGCTCGCGGCATTGCCGACTTCCAGCTTGACCGCGACGCCGGTGATGAAACCGCCCGCGGGCGCGTTTCCGTTCGCCGTCACGACCGCCAGCACCGAACTGCCGACGCGGATCACGTCGCCCACGTGGGGCTGTGCCGCGCAGCTCGCCGCGTCGAACACGGCGTCGACAAGGTAGTTCACGCCGCCCGCCGGCGCGATGTTCACCAAGGTGATGCCTTGGACGCCGACGATGCGAGGAGCGATGTCGTCGATCAGGAATCCGTTGTTCGGATCGCCGAGATCCGAGCTCGAGGAGCGCATGGTGCGCACCACGTCGAGCGTCGGCGAGACCGGATCGTTCGGGGAGCTGAGCCCGAAGTCGAGACCCGCGCCCGAGATGTTGCTGAGCACGGTCAGCTGACCGATCGACGACGCGACCCGCGTCGGGATCCGCAGCAGCACATTGGGCTGATCGGCCACCTGCGCCTCGGGAAGACCGAGCGAGTTTACCGACAGCGGCGGATTCGACTGCTGGGCTTCGAGCTGCGAGACGGTCAGGTCGATGATGACGCGCGTGGTGTGGAATTCGACGTTGCCGTCGCCGTCAGCGTCGATCAGGTCACCGTGGGACGGGTCGGCGATCAGGCGAGCTTCGTAGGGCACCGTCGGCGGGTAGCCGGTGAGCATCGAGACGTTCTTCGCCGTGATCTTCGCCGAGTCGAGCAGGTCGTCGAAGGTCAGCACGATCGCCGCGTTGCGCGGAATCGCGGAGAGAGTCGCGCTCGGCAGCGGGTTGAGGCCGTTCTTCTTGATCGGCTGGACGTTGAGGTCGACCTGCTGCAGCGCGGAGAGGAAAGCCGGCGATGCCGCGGGGTGCAGGATCGTGAGGGTGTCCGTCTCGGTGATCGAGTTGCGGTCCAGCTTGTAGTCGATCAGGTCGGAGGCAATGTTGTCCCCGATCACGAAGTCCTTGAACTGCAGCGTCGACAGGTTCGTCTGCGAGTCGAAGTCGTAGATATCGACGAGCCGTCCCCATGCGGCGCCGAGGAGTGCGATCCGGTTGGCCTCGCCGTTGTGGTTGGGCGTGACCACGAACTGGTTCCCGGTGCCGGGGTCCGTGAGCAGGGTGCCCGGCGCGTTGCTCGAATTCGGCGAGGGCGAAGTCGAGTCGCAAGCCGGCAGCAGGAAGCTGGTGGCGCACAGCCCCGCGATCAGGGCCAGGCCCCGAGCACGGCGCAGAGAATTTCCAGGAAGGCTGGCGATCGTGGACACGTGCGAGGCAGGCGTCGAGTTCATGGCAAACGATTCATTCATGGGAGGTATGACGAACAGGCGAACACGATCGGAAGGATCCCGACCAAGGCCGCGCAGCGCGCAATCGCGCGCAGCGGAGAGCCTTGCGGGTGAAGAATTACAGGGTCGAAACTTAAAGAACGGATCACGATCCGGGTCTGCGTGCGCGCGGAGCCTGCAGGACGCCTGCGGAGGGCACCGGTACCCGACTTGCACCAAGGAAGCGGCGCGCGCTTACGGGGTCTGGGTGCGGCACAGTAGTATGGGTTGCGATCCGAAAGATTGTGCGACCCTGACCCCAGCAGGGTCAAGAGACGCAGGTCCTTCTACCGCCACCGCGCCCTCTCGTTTCCGAAATCGTTCCGGTGTGGTGCTCCGCGAGGGAGGCCGGCGGCGATCCCAGGCAGACATCGGACAGGTTGCGGTGCGCTGGTCCCGAGGGTGCCCGAGGGTGCCCGAGGGCGATCGGGGGGGGGCCAGCTTGGAGAGGTGATCCAGCTTTGACTTTGGAAAGAGCGATCGCCCGCGAGAGCCTCGCGAGCACGCTGGAGGGACAAAATCCGTGCCGCGATGGATCGCTTTCGCACCTACCATAAGTCTTTTACTGACCAATACTTGCGAATCCACCTAGGAAGGCGAGGCCAGCCGCCGAGCGACACCTGAGCGCGCGGGAAGGGCTCCGAACCTGCAATCGTGCGCATTCGCACAGTCTCGGGTCCGTCACATCCTCGGTTTCTTCCCCCGCGAGCTCAGGGAATCAGGCTCGGGCGCGTCGCGGCGGAGAAACCCTGACCGATCGCGTCCGCCTCGTCGCGCAGGAAGACCAGGTGGTCGGGGCGGATCTTGCGCGCCGCCGAGGACTCGCGCTCGTGGAACAGACCCGTGGTCGAGCAGCCGACCAACCGGTGCTGAATCTCCTGCGAGCAATACAGGCAGTAGGCGCGCACCGGCGTCCTCGAAGCGAGGCGATAGGAAGGCACCACGTGCCGCGACTCCGTGCGCGAGATGCAGGTTGGGTTCGAGCAAGGATTGGCGCCGCGCGTGACGGGATACCCGGGCAATTCCAGGTGCTCGCTGGGCACGCCGAGCTCCAGCCGGCCGAGCAACAGGCCGAGGATCGCCATGCGGATCGGGACTCCGCGCGCGGCCTGCTTGAAATAGATGCTGCGCGGATCTCCGTCGATGTCGGGCGAGATTTCGTCGCGCCGCGGCAAGGGGTGCATGACCACGGCTTCGCGCAGGGAATCGGCCGCCAATTCCTGCTTGCCCAGGTGCACCACGCGTGTGCGCTGCAGCTCATCGGCCGTGTAGCGCTCGGTCTGCGGCCGCGTCATGTACAAGGCATCGACGCGCTCGAGCAAGAGGCCCTTGGCGTCGGTGAACAGGCTGAGCTGGTGCGGCTTCTGGGGCGTCAAGTACATCGCGTCGCACTCGCGCGCGAGATCGCCCAGGCGCGAGACGTCCGCTCGCGTCGGCTCCACGCCGAATTCCTCGCGCAGGCGCTGCATCACGTAGGCCGGCAGCTCGAAACCCGGCAGAGGCACGCAGACGATGTTGGCCCCGAAGCGCGCCAGGGCGTAGACGAAGGAATGGATCGTGCGGCTGTAGCGCAGATCCCCGGACAGGACCACGTGGATGCCGTCGATGCGGCCGCGCTCGATCCACAGGTTGTACAAATCGCAAAGAGTCTGCGTCGGGTGCTCGTGGCTTCCGTCGCCGGCGTTGATCACGGGCACCGGCGAGTACTGGGCGGCCAGGCGCGCGGCGCCCTCGCTGGCATGGCGCAGGACGATCAGGTCCGCGTAGCTGCCGCCGACGACCCGCACCGTATCGGCCAGAGACTCGCCCTTGCTGGCCGAGGACGAGTGCATTTCCGCCGCCGTGATCACTCCCCCGCCCAGGCGCAGCATCGCCGATTCGAAGGACAGCCGCGTGCGCGTCGAAGGCTCGTAGAACAGGCTGGCCGAGATCAGGCCGGGGCAGAGGTGAGACCAGGCGCGCAGGTCCTCGGAAAAGCGCTTGGCGTGCTCGAACAGGGCCTGGATCTCCGCGAGGGAGAGATCGTCGATCGAAACCAGGTGCCGAACGCCGCTTTTCATGCTGCGCGATCCGCGCGAGCCGGCCGCGGCTCACCCGTCTGCGCTTGGGCACAGAGGCTAACCGCGAGCCCCCAAACGTTCAACGAGGAGACTGCCCCGCATGATTGTGCCTGGCCGCGGGCCGCGGTTTCCGCGGGGGGGCACCTGCCGTTTCCAGCGCGGGAATGGAGCATGCACAGCGATGCGGGGCAGGTTCAGCGGGGAGCCAGAAGCTCGTCGATCACACTGGAGTCCGCGGAGCTCGCGGCCTGGGTCAGGCGCGGCCCCATCCAGGCTTCGAAGGCAACGCCGGCGCCCGCTTCCCAGGCCCGCTCGGGAAGGTCCAGAGCCTTGCGGAAGACGCGCGCGACGACCTGGACCGCTCCGAAAGGATCGGGACCCGCGGCGAGCGCCGGATCCGAGGCGCGTGCGGGACCGAGATCGGCGCGCGTCGTGATCGGCAGGGCTCCTGGCGGCGGCGGGGCGGCGTCTGCGTCGGCAGGCTGTAGCCAGAGCACCAGCTCGGCGCTCTCGCGCACGCTTCGTCCCAGGGTCTGGCCCTGGGCCTCGAGGCTGCGCCGCGGATCCTTGGGCTCGAGAGCTCGCTCCCCCGCCGTGTCGAACACGAGCACTGGCCAATCGCCGAGGTGCGCCGGCTCGCACAGGACATCGCGAGTCGTGCCGGGTGCCACGCTGACCAGGGCGCGATCGCTGCCGACCAGGGCGTTGAACAGGGTCGATTTTCCGGCGTTGACGACGCCGGCGAGCACGATGCGCGCGGGCTCTAGCAGGAAACGCGCGCGGCGAGCGCGCAGGGCGAGCAGTTCCAGCCGCGCACGCAAGGCCTGGCCCGTGAGACCGCGGCAGTGCTCGAGCTCGGCGCGCAGCGCGCCCTCGGCCTGATCGAGGAGCATGCGCGCGGCTGCCGGCGCCTTGGCCGCGGCGAGGGCGTCGAAGGCGCGCTCCTCGAGACTGCGCGGGACCTTGCTCGTCCCCGCGCCCTCGAATCCCGCGCGGATCAATTCGGATTCGACGCGGCGCACCAGCGGCGGAGATCCGTGGAGATGGAGCTCGACACGCGAGAGCGATTCGCACCAGACCAGGGCTTCGTCGAGCTCCTCGCCGCCGAGGGCGAGGCGCACCAGGCTGACCTGGCCGGGCACCAGAGCCGTGTGCAATTGCCGCGCGAGCAGCTCGAGCGCGCCGGATCCCTCGAGCTCGAGCACGGACACGCCGCCGCCAGCGCGCGGAGTCAGCTCGCGGATGCGCGCGCTCATCGCGCCTGGAACGAGCGGGGCCGAGCGAGGCCTGTCTGCTGCAGCAAGGCGGCGCACAGGCCGTAGTGCACGAGGTCTTCGCTCTCGAACACGCGCCTGCCCGTGAAAACGGAGGCGACGAAGGCGCGCGCGCCGCCGGTCAAGGCGATCGGCGGATCGACGAGGCCGGCTTCGCGCGCGATGGTCTCCGACAGCTCGCGAGCGGCGCCGCGGATTCCCACGCCGACGCCGGAGCGCATGGCCGCGGCGGAATCGCGTCCGAGCGCCGGCGGGTCGGGCTCTGGCACCACTTCGAACAGGCGCGCCGCTCCCGACGAGAGTGCGCGCGCGAGCAGCTGCGGGCCGGGAGCGATGGCTCCGCCCAGGAATTCGCCCCGTGGCCATTCCGCCGCGGACGACGGCGCGCGGCGCACAATCAGGACGTCGACGGTCAGCGCAGTCCCGACGTCGACGACCAGGGCGCTCTCGCCGATCCATTCCAGCGCGCCGCGCGCCGCGAAGAGTCGATCGCGGCCGACGCGCTCGGGTTCCCTGGTCTGGTTGTCGAGGCCTGGGGAGAGCTCGTCGAAGAGGCGCGCACGCGTCGATTTCGCGAGCAGCTCGCGCCAGCTCGCTGTCGATCGCTCCCCGGCGACCGAGGACATCGCGGCCAGCTCGAGTCGCGGATGAGCGGCGAAAAATGGCTCGAGCGTGGCCGGATCGCTCGCTTCCGACGCGACCTCGAGTCGCGCGCCGCACACCAGGGCTCCGGAGGAATCGACTTGCCAGGCGCGCAGCTTGGCCGCGCTGTTCCCCAGGTCGACGGTCAGCAGTGAAGCGCCCATGGAACTCGTCGTGGACGGCGAGTCCGCCCCGCGATCAGTGCTTCTTCGGCACCTTGTAGACGATCGTCTTTTCCTTGCCCTTGCTCTCGATCACCACTTCCCACACATCGAACTTGTCCTTGTTCTGCTTGATGTAGGCGATGGCTTCCTGCTTCGTGTTGACCAGCTGGCCGTTGATCGACTTGATCACGTCGCCTTCCTGCACGCCGTGCGCGGCGGCGACGGAGTTCGCGGGAACGCTGGTCAGCGCGATGCCGTCGTACTTGCCCGTGGTGGGATCGCGGTGCTTGCCGGCCTCGATCTGGTTCAAGTAGACGTCGTAGTTCTCGGCCCAGTCGTCGATGTCTTCGGTGCCGATCGTGAATTCGCCAGGCCGAAGCTCGACGGTGCGCTCGGGTGCCGTGTTGTAGTTGGGGCCGCGTCCGATCGCGATCTCTTTCGGGCGCAGCATGCCGCCCGAACCGGGATTCTTGGCCAGCCACTCCATGTCGAGCCGGCGTTCGAATTCGCCGGGAACGAGCAGCTCCTCGGGACGATTGGCATCGGCGAACTTGAAGCGCACGCCCTCCTTCGTGATCGCGGCAACCGTGATGCCTTGCCAGGGATCGTCGAGCGAGTCGCCGACGTGCTTGACGACTGTCGGCTCCTTGAGCTTGACCTGGGCAGGCGCCAGGTACTTGATCACCGCGCGCGCGTCGGCAGTCGTGCCGGAGTCGTCGACCGAGTCGGTCTTGTACAGCAGGACCTTGAGCAGCTGAGCGACGGGAATGGGCCCCTTCGGCCCCTCGGGTACCGGCGCGATGATCGGTGCCGGCTTGGGCGGCGGCTTCGCGGTCCAGTTGTACTTGTACAGCGCCTCGTTGACCCGGTCGTAGGCGACGATGTCCTCGGCCTTCTTCTCGACGTTGGGCACCTTGGACAACGCCCCCGTGATCGTCGCCGGGGCCACCCGCTGCTCGAGCTGGGGCTTGTGCATCAGGTAGTTCCCGACGTAGAGCGCGAGACCCGCGCCGAAGACCAGCGCGGCGCTCCAGGAGATGACTTTCAGTTGCGCTGTGTTCATGGGCTGGAGAGATCCTATCCAGGTCGGCGTCGCGCTTCCAAAGATCAGGCAGCGGGGACGTTCAGGGCTCTCTAGACCGTCCGGACGATTGCGGCACCGGCTTCTTCCGACTTAGGCCGGGATCGGCCCCCCGCTCGCTCACTCGTCCTGGGACATTTTCAGGCCGTCCTTGCCACGGCCCGAGCTCGAGGTGATCCCGCGCAGGGCGAGGACCAGCTCGTCGGGGCGGTCGCTCGCCGCCAGAGCGTCCTTCAGGTCGACCAGCTTGTGCTGCACCAGGCGGCGCAGGGACTGGTTGAAGGAGATCAAGCCCGGCGTGTTCGAGCTCTCGATCGTGCGCGCGATTTCCCCGGTGTCGCCGGTGTCGAGCAGCTCGCGGATGCGCGGCGTGGCCGTCATCAATTCAAAGGCCGGCACCATGCCCGTGCCCGCCGAGCGCGGCAGCAGGCGCTGCGAGAGCACGCAGGCCATGTTGTCGCCCAGGCGCGTGCGCACCTGGCTGTGCTGGCCGGCCGGGAAGAAGCCGAGGATGCGGTCCAGGGTCTGGGCCGCGTTGACCGTGTGCATCGTCGAGAGCACCAGGTGTCCCGTCTCCGAGGCGTCGAGCGCGGCGCAAACCGTCTCCTGGTCGCGCATTTCGCCGATCAGGATCACGTCGGGGCTCTGGCGCAGGGCGTGGCGCAGACCCTGCTGGAAAGTGGGGCAGTCGATGCCGATCTCGCGCTGGCTGATCACGCAGCGATCCTCGGTGAAGAGCATCTCGATCGGGTCCTCGAGCGTGACCACGTGGCGCTCGGCGTGGGTGTTCATGTACTGGATCATGCCCGCCAGGGTGGTCGACTTACCCGAGCCGGCGATGCCCGTGACGAGCACCAGGCCGCGCTTGCGCATGGCGACGCGCGTCAGCTCCGCGAAGGGCAGCTCCAGTCGATCGAGCTGCGGCGGCTGGTCGGCGACACGGCGCAGCACCACGGCCGGCTCGCCCATCTGACGGTAGGCGTTGATGCGGAAACGGCCGAGACCGTCGAGCTGCAGCGCGGAGTCGACCGAGCCGGACTCGCGCCAGTGGACCATGCGGTCCTTGCCCATCACGCCTTCGAGGACCTCGAGCAACGCGCCTGCTCCGGGCACGCGGCCCGGCAGGAATCCGATGCGTCCGTCGACGCGCGTGGAAGGCCGGCCGCCGGCGCGCAGGATCAGGTCGCTGGCTCCGGTCTGCACCATGACGGCGAGCCAGGCTTCGATCTGGTGGCGCGGCGACATCGAGGTCGTGCTCAGTCGCTCGGCGAGCAGGCTCGCTTCGCGCAGGCGCTCCGCGGCGGCGGGATTCATCGGCGTCTCGCGGCCGAGGATGGGCTTGAGGTTGGCGGCGGCGAGCTCCTGCTCGGTGACCTCGAGGCCGCTCAAGGCTTGAGCGTGCTTGCCGGCCTTGTCCTGCGCATCGGAGCGCAGCGGCGGATTCGGCTCCGGCGCCTGCATGGGCTTGGGAACTTGCGGTGCGCGAGGCGCGGGTGCGCCGCTGCTCGGCGATTGGGAAGGAGACCTGGGACTCGTCGGCTCGGCCACGCTGGGTTGCCGATGGGTCGACGGGGGCAGGTCGTTTTTGCCGGGCGCTCGACGATCCTCGTTGCCGCCCAGCGGGATCTTGCTGGGCCGCGGCGCGGGGTTGCGGCGGTCGTAACGCGGGTCGTCGGATGAGTTCACACGGCTCCTCGGGGAAATGCAGCTGCAGCTCGAGGCCGATCGCGAGGACCGATCCCGACGGCTCTGTCATCGGCCGAGCGGAGGACCGCTCTTGAGAGGAGGGGGCTTCCCTCACCCTCCGCAGGCCGCGCTCAGGGCGTCTGCGGCGCCCGGACCAGGCGCTGGGCCGCTGTCAGGAGCTCGCGCAGCCCCTGGCCGGTCCAGGAGGAGATCCGCGCGATGGGCACGCCCACGGCGGCCTCCAGCAGGTCGGCGCGGGCCTCCCCATCGGCCGATTCGACCTTGGTGGCCACGGTCATGCGCGGCTTGGCGAACAAGAAAGGCGAGGCGCGCTCGAGCTCGAGCTCGACGGTGCGCCAGCCTTCGACGGGATCCGCGGCGTCCTCGGAGACGTCGACGAGGTGCAGCAGCACGCCGCAGCGCTCGACGTGCTTCAGGAACCGGTGGCCCAATCCGTGGCCGGTGCTCGCGCCCTCGATCAACCCCGGCAGGTCGGCGATCACCAGGGTGTCGTAGTCGCCGATGTTCGCGATCCCGACCTGGGGCACCAGGGTGGTGAAGGGGTAGTCGGCGATCTTCGGCGTGGCCGCGGTCACCTTCGAAAGGAAGGTCGATTTGCCGGCGTTGGGCAGACCGACCAGGCCGACTTCGGCGAAGAGCTTCAATTCCAGGCGCAGCCGGCGCTGCTCTCCGGGCTGACCGGGCTGGGCGAAACGCGGAGTCTGTCGCACGGCGGTCGCGAAGCGCGCGTTGCCTTGGCCACCGCGTCCGCCGACCACCACTTCCAGGCGCTCGCCGTTGTGCGCGAGGTCGCGCAGCAGATTGCCGTGCACCGAGTCGAACACCTGCGTGCCGACCGGGACCTCGATCTCGAGGTCGAGTCCGTCGCGGCCGGCCTTGTTCGAATTGCCGCCGGGCTGACCGTCGTGAGCGAGGTAGCGCAGGCGCCGTCCGAGCTTGAGCAGCGAATTGACCTGGTCGCTCGCGATCAGGATCACGCTGCCGCCGCGGCCGCCGTCACCGCCGTCGGGTCCTCCGCGCGGAACGAATTTCTCGCGGTAGAAGGACACCAGGCCGTCGCCGCCCTTGCCGGCGCTGACCTCGATCTGAATTTCGTCGCGGAACACGGAGGGGAGTGCGGGCCTTGGACACTCACCCGGCGCGTCCAGGCACCTGGGGCGATCGCGGGAAGAGAGCCGTGGGCTCTCGCGAATCAGGTCTCGAGGTCGACGTGGATCTTGCGGTTGGCCTGGTAGCGCACGCGGCCGTCGACCAGCGAGAACAGCGTGTAATCGCTGCCGCGACCGACGTTGGCGCCGGCGTGGAACTTCGTCCCGCACTGGCGGACCAGGATCGTGCCCGCGGTGACCAGCTCGCCGCCGTAACGTTTGACCCCGCGGAATTGCGGGTTGGAGTCGCGACCGTTGCTGGTCGAGCCCTGACCTTTTTTATGTGCCATGTCGAGTGTTCCTGGAGCGCCCTAGGCGTTCACTTCCTGGATGCGCACCTTGGTGTAGATCTGGCGGTGTCCGCGTTTCTTGCGCACGTTCTTGCGGCGGCGGAAACGGAAGACGATCAGCTTCTCGCCGCGCTCCATGCCGATCACCTCGGCCGAGACCGAGGCGCCGGCGACGGTGGGCTTGCCGATTTTCGACACGCCCTCGCCGGAGATCATCAGGACCTGATCGAAGGTGATCTTCTCACCTTCGGTCTTGGGGGCGTCGAAGTCGCAGAGGATGACGTCGCCCTTGCGCACAGTGAACTGGCGCGAGCGGTCTTGGATCACGGCGTACATGGGATCGGAGGGAGCTTTG
>Ga0193706_1000581_pt1 | contig 20378 bp, 18 predicted proteins | sample U3c1metaG_FD_160130 | JGI IMG/M metagenome (GOLD analysis project Ga0193706, IMG submission 160130) | Soil microbial communities from a riparian zone of the East river system, Colorado, United States - U3c1 | ecosystem: Environmental > Terrestrial > Soil > Riparian zone | place: USA: East River... | reverse complement strand
GACTACGACCTTCTGTACTGCGGCGTCATGGGTTTCGTGGGCAAGAACGCGCGCGGGATGTGTTTGCTCGGCGCGAGCCGCGAACCCATCGAACGCACGGCTCCTGTCGCCGGAGATCTGCGCGACTGGCTCGGTGAGCTCACCAATCAGCTGGTTGGCCGGCTCAAAGGCAAGCTCCTGGCACGCGGCGTCGAAATTGCGCTGACCACCCCCTTGGTACTCAAAGGGCATCACATCGCACCGTTGCCGCGCCGGCAGCTGATTCCGGAGGTGCTCGTGGGGTCGTGCGGCCGCGTCCTACTCTGGGCGGACGTCGAGACGGCCCCCGGCTTCAGCTTGACGCTCGAATCCGAAGAGAGCGTCACCCTTTCCGAAGGTGGGCTGCTGTTCTTCTGAGCGCTGCAGCGAACTCACTCCGGGCCAAATCGAGCTCCGAGCTCTCCAACGAAGTCAGCGCTGGCCCGGCGAGCGCAGCTTCCCTGGCAACGGATAGCGCCGCTCGAGCTCGCGATGACTTCTCAGCCCGAGTGCCTCGCGCTGGATGCGTAGGTTCCACAATGCCCGCTCGGCTTCGGCACGCTCGGCCTGGTGTCGTTCGACCAAGGCTTCGGAAGGTTCGTTTGCGAACTCGCGCTCGAGCTCGCGTAGGGTGGCCAGCGCGCGTTCCACTCGTGCTCCCTGGCGGCCCAGCGAGGCCGCCGCTTCGCGCAGGAGCTCTTGTTCGATGGCAACCAAACCTTCGACCTTGCGGCCGAGCCGGCTGCGCACCGCGTCCAGGTAGCCCCCGTCGGGCTGCGATTCCTGAATGCGCTCGGCCACTCTCTGCGCTGGTCGGGTCACTGAATCCTCCGCGCTACCTAAAGAGTACGCGATCTGCGCAGTTGTGCCAGCGCGCTACGCGCCGCGCCGCATCAAACAGGTCGATCGGGCAGGAGCTTGCCGCGATTCAAGAGCTCGTGCGGGTCGAGGCTCGCGAACGACGAGCGCAGTAGCGCGATGCCGACCTCGGATTTTTCCGCTTGCAAGTAGCCGGCATGGTCCACACCCACGCCGTGCTGATGGCTGATCGTGCCTCCGTGCCGGACGATGCACAGGCTGGCTGCGTTCTTCAGCGCCTGCCAGCGCTCGTGAAGCTCTTCGTGCTCTCGCGCGCGCCGAAACAGGTAGGTGACGTACACGCTCGCGCCATCCGGATACACGTGGGACAAATGAAGGAAGCAGACCACGCGTTCACCGCGGTCCTCGAGGCCATGCGTGAGAACGTCTTTCACGTCGGCCGTAAAGCGCTCGACGGCTGCCCAGGGCAAGGCCGTTTCCAGCGTGTCGACCGCATAGCCTGCGTCCCAAAGACTGTTGCGCAGGTAAGGCCCCTTGAAGCGGTTCTTCTGCCACACTCGGCCGATCCAGGGACCGGCCGGTAGCGCACCGCGCGCTCGACACACCGCATAGGCTCGAGCGATCTCGAACACGCTGCTGCCCTGTCCTCCGCTCGCTCCGAACAAGAGCACGCAGCGTCCTGCCCCGAAGCCGAGCCAACGCAGTCCCTGCTCCGCGCGCTCCGGCAACGCAAACAGGAGCGCGGTTTCGTCCGGGTCGCTCAGCCGCAACATCGAGAGCTCGAGGCCCTGTTGAACCAGCTCGCGCACGGTCGCCACCGCGGTGGCAAAATTGCCGAACACCACCGCATGAAAGGACTCATGCTCTGGCTTTCGGGTCACGCGCACGCTGGCGCGCGTAATGATGCCGAGCCGCCCCTCGGATCCGAGCACCCACTCCTTGAGATCCGGACCGGCAGCGCTCGCGGGCAACTCGGGTAAATCGAGCATGCCGCCGAGCGTCGCTACCCGGCAGCCGGCGACGAGCTGCTCGATGCGCCCATAACCCAAAGACTGTTGACCGCTCGAGCGCGTGGCGATCCATCCGCCCAGGGTGGAATACTCGAATGACTGAGGATAGTGACCCAATCGGAAGCCATAGGGCGCGAGCTGCCGTTCCAGATCTTGCCCGCGCACGCCAGGCTGAAAACGCGCCAGCTGACTCGTGCGATCGAGCTCTTCGAGCGCCGCATACCGGTCGAGAGCCACCGTGACAACCGGTTCGTCGCAAAGCGGGACATTGATGTGGCCGGCCACACTCGTGCCTCCGCCGTAGGGAATCAGCACGACTTTTTGCGTGCGTGCCCACTCGATCAAACTGACGATCTCTTCTTCTCGGCTGGGATGCGCTACGCCGTCTGGCAACAGGCCCAAACGACCACTGCGCAGTGCGAGCCAGTCGGGAAAGCTCTGACCGCGCGCATGCCAGACGCGCTCGTTGGCAGTGCTGGAAATGAGCTCATGCCGCAGTACCTTGGCAGCGGGTACGCTCAGAACCACCTGTTCCAAGGTTGCATCGGGCACCTGCACCCCCGGCCCGAGCAACGCCATCAGTTGTTCGAGCATGCTGGCGCTCAGCGGCGCGTGCACGTGTTCTTCACCCCAGCCGTTCCAGCGTCGCATGCGGGACGACAGCGTGGCACAAAACCCTTACCGCGCGAACAGCGCGCGACATTGCCCGCGGTTTGTCTGGAATGCGGCGCTCTTTTGCCGTAGCGTTCAGGTCCGTGCTGGGCGACTTGGTCACCATTCTATGGACGATCGACAACTCTTTTGCGCGAGTTGCCGAGAGCGTCGGAGGCAATCGCATCGAGTTCGTTCGGGTCCATCCCCGCGAGTTCATCCCGGCCGTCGTTCCGGCGCTGGGCCGGGGCGGCGTGGTGGCGGTGGTCGCCGACGCCGCCTGCGAAGAGCTGGCCTTGAGCCTGGGTGTGGATGAAACGCTCTTGGCCACGCAGGTCGAGGAAGACGCACTCGCCTCCCTGATTGCGCGCGCTCGAGTGCGGGCCAACGCGCGCGAGCTGCGTGAGCGCAGCATGGCCGACCAGGCCACTCACGACGGCACGGCTCACATGATGCTCCTCGGCGCTGCGATCGCGCACGAGATGAACAACCCCTTGGCGGTGGCGTCGCTCAACACGGAAGTGTTGCACATGAGCGTGCGCTCGCTCCTCGAGTTGCTCGAGGAGGTGAAGTCGTATGCAGACGCAGGCACCCCCATGCCGCTCGCGGTGCTGCGGCGGCTGTGCGCCGCTCGCAAGCTCAGCCCGGCGCGTGAGGACATCGCCGCAGCGCTCCAGGACCTGCAGATGGCATTGCGCGACGCCGCGATGATGGTCGTGCGCATGACCGCACTCACGGATACGCAACCCGCGGGCGAGACGGTCGATCTCGGTGTCCTGCTCTCGGAGTTCGCCTCGCTGGTGCGCGCGGAGGTGGAGCGTGTCTCCCGCTTCAACGTGCAGCTGCCGAGCTCGGGTTGCTTCGTGGAGATCCCGAAGGGCTGGGCCATGCAGATTGTCGCGTCGCTCGTCGCCAACTCGCTCGAAGCGGTCGCGGACCTGCCGCACCGCAAGGCAGAAATCGAGCTGCGGCTCACCTTGCACGAAGAGGTCTGCGTGATCGAAGTGCGGGACAACGGCACCGGCATGTCGGCCGACGTGAGACGCCGAGCCGTGGAGCCCTTTTTCACGACCCGCCGGCCCGGCGCGCTCGGCTTGGGCCTGACGATGGTCATCGCTCAGGCGCGGCGTGTGGGAGGCGAAGTGCTGACCGACTCGCGGCCCGGCGTGGGCACGACGATCCGCGTGTTTTTGCCGACCGTGAGAAAAGTGGACGAAAGAGTCGGCAATCCGCGGCTCGCGAACTGAGTCTACGCCGCGCTCAGCTCCTCCACCCTCAAATCCAATACCGCCGAGAGCGGCAAGTGATCCGACGCCTGTCGCGCCAGCTGCGAACGACACGCGTGACAGCTCTTCGCCCGCAGATCGCCGCGCACGAAGATGCCATCGAGCGGCCGCACCGGCAGCATCGCGGGAAACGTGTTCAGGAGCCGTCCCGCACGCGCGAAGCCGGCAGGCGCCAAAAAGCGCGGTCCGAGCGAGCCCCAGACATCGTTCAGATCGCCCCCGAGTACGATCGGCGTTCGGTGATGCAGACCCTTGAACGGCTCACTCGACAGAAAGCGTTGAAGCTGCAGCGCGCGTTCGGAACCGACGAGCCCGAGGTGCAGGTTGTGAAAGATCACCGTGCGTGAGTGCGCGCCGAAGCGGATGCGCGAGCGAGCTTGCAGCGCGCCGCGTTTCTTGCGCGTGCCGATCGTCAGATCCAGGTGGTGCACGTTGGAGAGAGGCCAGCGGCTCAGGATGGCGTTGCCGTAGCCGCCACGCGAGAAGCGATGCTGCGGACCATACACGCGGTGCGGCATGTGGAGCGCCTCACTGAGGACCTCGGCTTGGTCGTGGAAGTGTGAGCGAGGCAGGTCCTCGGAGACTTCCTGGAGCAGAGCCACGTCCGGGGCTTCCGCGCGCAAGAGGTCGATAGTTCGCTGCAGTTGGTAGCGGCGGTCGACGCCGCCGATCCCCTTGTGGATGTTCCAAGTAACGACGCGCAAGAGCATGTGGTGTAAAAATAGCCCATGACCGCGTCTTCGCCGTCCAACATCGAGGGCAGCCTCATCGCCGGGCGCTATCGCGTTGAACGGTTGATCGGTCGGGGAGGGATGGGATCAGTTTGGGTCGGGCGGCACTTGACCTTGAAGCGCCTGGTGGCGATCAAGTTCATTCATCCGGAGCTAGTGGGCAGCGAGGAAGCGCTGCGGCGTTTCGATATCGAAGCGAAGGCAGCGGCGCGCCTGAAGAGCCGGCACGCGGTTGCAGTATACGATCACGGCGTCACCGAGCGCGGGCAACCTTATATCGTCATGGAGTACCTCGAAGGCGAGGTGCTCGAGGAAGCAATACGCCGGCGTGGCACATTGCCTCTGCCCGAAGTGGCGGACATCGTCGATCAGGCGGCCCGCGCGCTCGAGGCTGCGCACGAGGCGAATATCGTGCATCGCGACTTGAAGCCGGAGAACGTCTTTCTGGCGCGAGAGCGCGAAGCCGGTAAATACGGCTATACGGTCAAGCTCGTCGACTTCGGTATCGCCAAGATCGTGCAAGACGAAGCGGCTGTGGGCGCTGCGGCTACACAGGCGGGCTCCGTGCTGGGAACGCCGCACTACATGAGCCCGGAAGCGCTCACCGCTTCGGCCCCCGTGAGTCCGGCATCGGACGTGTGGTCGCTCGGGGCCTGCGCCTTTGCCGCCGTGTGTGGGCGGGTGCCGTTCGAGGGCGAAGCCATCGGCGACGTGGTGCTGAAGGTGTGCGCTGCGCCCATGCCCGTGCCCTCGCGCATCAACGCCCGCTTGCCGCGATCGTTCGACGGTTGGTTTGCGCGTGCGTGCGCGCGCGACGTGAAACAGCGCTTCACCAGCGTTCGCCAGATGGCGGACGCCTTGCTCGAGCTCGAGAAATGGGCTCAGCGCGAGCGCGAGACCGCGGCCTACGAGCTGCGCGCGGCCGACCTCGCCGCTGACGAGAGTCCGGAATTGCGGCCCGAGCGCCGCGGCTGGGTGATGGCGGGGGTGTTCATGGGCGCCGCGGCGATGCTCGGCGCGCTCGGCTACTACGTGCTCGAGCGCACTCGCGCCGCGGACGCCGAGGCCGCGCGCGTCGCGGCGAGCGCGCGGGCCGTGGTGGAAGAGATCGACAAAAAGAAGCTCGACGAGTTGGAAAAATACAGCTTCGGCATGGGCTCGCGCGACGCGATGGTTCCGGACGCGAGCGCCGCTCGTCCGCGCGGCAAGGGGCGCCCGACTAGCGGTAAAAGTTCTGCACCACCCAAACGGCGCCGTCCGGAGTGACGTGAAAACCGCACGCGACATTGCGGTAGCTCGGGTTCGTCATGTTCGTGTAGTGCCCGTGCGTGGGTCCTTGTCCCGGGCCTTCGTCGAACATCATTTGCAGGCAACGGTCGACGACCACGTCGAGGTTGCCCTTGAACGCAGGGCACTCGTTTTGTGCGCTTTCGCCACACTGGCCGAAGGCGCTGTGCGGGGTCTTGGCCGCGGCGTCCAAGCGAGCGGCGTTGTCCGCGCACGAGAGCTGATCGGAGCGACTGCCGAGCGCGGGCGCCGATGTTCGCGCGCGAAAGTCGTTCGTACGCTGCAGGCAGCGCGCACGAGCGCTCGCGAACGCATCGACTACGGGCGGGCTCGGCGCAGCCGGCGGCGGTGCGGGTGCCGGCGTGGTCGCGACGGGGGGAGGCGCCGTGCTGCCGCCGCCACCACCTGGGACGCAAGCAGCCCCGAGCGGCGTGGGTAGGCAGCGGGCGATCGGCTTGCAGTCGGCATCGCTCGAGCAGCCGCCACAGCGTGAATTCAGGCAGCGCGCGAACGGACACTGGAAATCCGCGTCGCTAGTACACGCAAAGCCGCTGGCTGGAGGAGCCGTAGAGCCACTGCTCGAGGGGGGCGCAGCGGTGGTGGCCGGTGGCGGCGCGGGCTCGGTCGTCGGACCGCTCGGAGCGGGAGTAGGCGCTGGTGCAGGGTAGCCGCCGCCCGTGGCACTGGGGCCCGGCGGTAACGGCTGTGGTGCAGGATACTGCGGCTGGCGCGCAGGCTCCTGTTTGCACCCGCCAAAAAGCGCGATCGCAAAGAATGGGACTGCTCGGAATAAGGCCGTTAGCTCGGATTTCATCGCTGGGGGCAGAGCTTACGCCAGGGCTCGCAGTCCGTGCATCAGGGTGTTATATGCCCTGACTCAGTTACCAGAGCGCCCACAGATATTGGAGCGATGCGATGATAGAGGACGTGCTCGGCGAGCTGCGAGAGGCGATCGAAAAGTCCAAAGACGCGCTGAGGCGTGAGCTCGGGAAGCTGCGCACCGGCCGCGCCCACCCCGGCATGTTGGACAGCCTGCGCGTCGATTATTACGGCCAGACCACGCCGCTCGCGCAAATGGCGACGGTCAGCGCTCCCGAGCCGCGTCTTCTGACCGTAAAACCCTGGGACAAATCCCAGGTTCCGCACGTGGAAAAGGCGATTCGTGAAAGCGACCTCGGCTTGAACCCCCAGAATGACGGCGATCTGATTCGCATCCCGGTTCCCGCCCTCAGCGAGGAGCGCCGCAAAGAGCTCGTAAAAGTTGCCAAGAAGCATGGTGAGGACTGCAAAGTCAGTATCCGAAAAGCGCGCCACGACGCGCTCGACATGCTCTCGGAAATGAAGTCCAGCGGAGACGCCAGCGAAGATGACGTCGAACGCGCTAAGAAGAAGGCCGAGGAAATCGTTTCCGAAGGGGGCTCCTCGGTTGACCAAATCATCGCGACTAAAGAGAAAGAGATCCTGGTCGTCTAAGCTGGTCAAACCGGCTGAATTGCCGGCTCTTGTGCGGCCGATCTGGGGGAGTTCGTCAAAGCGGCCCCGCGGCCTGAGGACTTTCTCGTGGAAGTACGCTAGCCTGTCCTTGACAACGTTTCCCGAGCCGTGAAAATTCTGGTGTTATTCATGAGAGTGCGCCGCCCGTGCACGATTTGTCAGGAGGAAAAGCTCCAGGATGCGCGCAGTCGCGGCTGGCATCAGTGACGTAGGTCTCCAACGCGATCACAACGAGGATTGTTTTGCAATTCTCAGTGATCAGGAGCTCTACGTCGTCGCAGACGGAATGGGCGGCCACCGTGCCGGCGACGTAGCAAGTCGTCTGGCCACGGACGCAATCGTCGATTTCTTTCGCGCCACGGCGGCGGAAGACGTCACCTGGCCGTTCCACTTCGATTCGCGCCTCTCGGAGGAGGAGAACCGTCTGCTGACGGGAATCCGCATCGCCAATCGGCAGATCATCGAGCGCAGTGCGCGCTCGCGTGAGTGCCACGGCATGGGAACCACCGTCGTGGGTGCGTTGTTCAGCCCACGCAAAGGCAAAATGTACATCGGGCACGTCGGCGACAGCCGCGCGTACCGGGTGCGCAAGGGCGAGATCACGCAGATGACCCGCGATCACTCGCTGGTGAATGATTACCTGCTGGCGATGCCCGAGCTCAGCGAAGAGCAAAAGAGCGAGCTCCCCAAAAACGTCATCACCCGTGCCCTCGGCATGCAGGATCACGTCACGGTAGACTTGCAGAGCGACGACAGCGAAATCGGCGATCTTTACGTGCTGTGCTCGGACGGCCTGTCCGGAATGATCGGCGACGAAGAGCTGCTCGAAGTCATCCGCGAGACCCCGGACCTGAACGAGGCCTGTCGCAAGCTGGTGCAAATGGCCAACGAGCACGGTGGGGAGGACAACATCACCGCCGTGATCGTGCGTATCGATTCCGATCCGCCCGAGCGTGAAAGCATCAAGCTATCCGATACGCTCCCGCAGCCTCCCGGCGTCGGTGCGGGTGGGGCGAGTGCAGCTTCGGAAACGGCGGATACACCCCCCGCGGGCGTGGCAGCGATCAGTACGCCGGTCGCCGATAAGATCTGAGCAAGAGCGCGCGACGCTCTCGACGCGCGCTCGGTCTCCGGGCCCCCCCGCTCCAGGCTCAGCGGTCGCAGTTTTCGAACACGAAGAACCCGGTCGAGGAGCAGAACGTGTTCTGCTGGCGGCTGGCCTCCATGTCCGTACAGTTGTACTGCGCCCAGATCCGCCCGGGGGCGACTTGGACGGGACGGAGCGTGCAGGGCTTGCCCTCGATCGGCACCAGCGATTGGCCGACGGTGCCGGAAGTCACGACCTGCACCTCGCCCTCTCCGGTCTGATTATCGTCCCACTCGGCGTTTGGCACTACACCCGTAACGGAGAGCGTCACGCCGCCGCGCCGTGCCGAACCGCGGATTCGGAACGTCTCGGAGCCCGCCACCCTGCACGAGATGGACGTGCCGTTCTCCTCGTCCACCAAGCGGGTTCCGAAATTGTATGCGTCCGGCAGCTTGCTGGCCGCGTCTCCACCCACGTAGGCCTCGTGGGGCCCGAACTGGCACACCCCGCCCGGCTCCCCCGGTGCGTTCACGCTGATGCGCACGGCGGCCCGCGGTGTGATGGTCGTGCCGTCACTGCACGCGGATGAGAGCAGGAATAAAGCCATGGCGCAGCCAGTCGTCGTTCGAAGCGTCATACCGCCTCCGGTGTCTTGCGGTTGAGTGGGCATATCAGCTCGAGCAATTGGCACTGCTCGGTGAAAGATCGATCGATCCTACTATTTCGGAGTGGCCGCGCGCATCCCGATTTCCGGTTTACGCTCCCGCCGAGCGCGCCAGGCCCTGTTCGAGGTCGTCCCACAGGTCTTCGACGCCTTCCAGGCCTACCGACAAGCGTACGAGGCTATCGGTGATCCCCGTCGCGCGCCGTACATCTGCCGGTATGGAGGCGTGGGTCATGAGCGCAGGTTGCTCGGCCAGGGACTCCACGCCCCCCAGGCTTTCGGCGAGGGCAAACACGCGCAGCGCACGGAGGAACCGCTCCGCCTCGTCCATGCCGCCAGAAAGTTCCAGGCTGATCATGCCGCCGGGTCCGCTCATCTGGCGCAGGCAGAGCACGTGCTCCGGATGGTCCGGCAACCCCGGGTAGAGTACGCGCTTCACCTGTGAGTGATGGGCGAGCCGGCGCGCCAATTCGGCGGCCGAGGCAACGTGCTGGCGCATGCGGAGCGGAAGCGTTTTGATGCCGCGCAACACCAGATAGCAGTCCATCGGGCTCGGCACCGCCCCGATCGCGTTCTGCAGAAAACGCAGGCGCTCGCCCAGGCGTTCGTCGTTGGTTACCAGCGCGCCACCCACCACGTCGGAATGGCCATTGATGTACTTCGTGGTGGAGTGCAAAACCACGTGCGCGCCCAGCTCCAGCGGACGCTGGAGAACGGGCGTCGCGAACGTATTGTCGACCACCAGCGCGATGCCGCGCGCCGCAGCGCGCTCGCCCAGCGCGCGCAGGTCGAGCAGCTTCAAGAGCGGGTTGCTAGGCGTTTCCACCCATACGAGGCGCGTCGTGGCCGTGACCGCCGCGTCGAAGTGACTCGGATCGCGTAAATCGGTGAAGGTGGTCGTGATGCCGAGCGGGCGGAGCACCTTGTCGAGCAGCCGGAAGGTACCGCCGTACACGTCGTCGTTCGCGAGCACGTGATCGCCCGGAGAGAGTGTTTGCAGCAGCACGAGCGCTGCGGCGCTGCCGCTCGCGAATGCGAAGCCGAAGCGCCCACCCTCGAGCGCGGCCAGGCACTGCTCGAGCGCCTCGCGCGTGGGATTGCCGCTGCGAGAATATTCGTAGCGCTTGGGTTTTCCGGGAGCGTCTTGCGCGAACGTGGTCGAAAGCACAATCGGCGGCATGACTGCGCCGTGGAGCGGATCGGGCGCTTGTCCGGCGTGAATCGCGATCGTATCGAGGGACGGACGTTGCATCACTCAGGGAGTGTAGCGCTCCCGGCTCTGCACCGCGCGCTATCAGTACCGTAACAATTCTCATTTCGTGGCTGAAAATGCCTCGCTGTCATCCGCGCCCCCGGGACCTGACTGTTGATGCCGCGCGACTCTTCCAACAAGCAGTAGTCCGCGCCGGCCTCGCCGGTTTTGTTTGTGTGGCTTGGGGGCTACTCGGGCGGATCGTGATCTGCTCCTGCCAAAGACTGGTGCAGTAGTGCTAGCCGAGCGGTTTGCCGCCGGTCACGCCGAGCACCTCGCCGTTGACGTAGCGCGCTTCGTCGCTCGCCAGAAAAACGAAAGCGGGGGCCAGCTCCGCGGGCTGTGCCGGGCGGCCCATCGGCGAATCCTTGCCGAATTTGGCGTTCTCTTCGGCGGGAAAGGATTGCACGACCAGCGGGGTCCAGACCGGACCCGGGGCTACGCAATTGACGCGAATACCGCGCTCGATGAGCTCCTGTGCGAGGCCCTTCGTGAACGTGACGATCGCGCCCTTGGTGGCGGCGTAGTCCAAGATCGGCGGCGACGGCTGATACGCCTGAATCGAAGCCACGTTGATGATGGCGCCCCCCGCCAACATGTGCGGGAGCGCGTGGCGCACCAGGTGAAACATGGCAATGACGTTGGTGCGAAAGGTTCGATCGACGCGTTCAGCGTCGATGTCTTCGAAGCGCGCCACGGCTTTGCCCTGGGCGGCGGCGTTGTTCACCAAAATGTCGATGCGCCCGAAACGCTGAACTACGGCGTCCACGAGCCTCTTGCAGTTCTGGTCGTCCGCGATATCGCAGGCGATGGGTAGGCTCTTGCGTCCGTCCTCCACGGCGCGCGCCGCTTCCCGTGCGTCGTCATGATTCTCGAGATAGCCGATGGCTATGTCTGCTCCCTCGCGCGCGAAGGCGAGGGCTACCGCGCGGCCGATGCCGCTGTCTGCGCCGGTGATCAACGCCACGCGATCTTTCAGGCGAGCGTGGCCTTGGTACGAGCTCTGTCCGTAATCCGGCTTCGGATCCATGTCAGCCTCGCGGCCGGTCGGACGTTGCTCCTGCGGAGGTTGCGGTGGCTTTCGTTCTGCGCTGCGCGGGTCGGTTGTCGGCGTTGCCATGGCTTTACCCGAGCAATAAGTGCGCCTCCGCGCGCGCTTCGGTTTTCATCGTCGAAGGAGGCCGCAAGAGCTGCGTTCTGGCTCGTGGCGTGCTGCCACAGTGCTGCATTCTCCCGCGTGACTGCACGGGAATCAGGCGCGAGCGCACCCGCAAAACGTGCGCTTGTCAGCGCTTCGTGCTCGGCCCGGCGCTTGCTTAGTCGGTGCGGACAACGGAGGCACGATGGCCATCGATCTATTGAAAGACAAAGGAATAGCGCTCGAGATGCAGCGCTTCACGTGGAAGGAGCTAGCGCCGCCCACGTATAGCAAGCTCGACGACGACGCCTTCACCCGCGTGCGCGTCATCCTCATGAACGGCATCGAGTCCGAGGCGCTGCGCTTCAGTCACGGCTGCGCGCGCATGAACCGAGATTTACAGCTCGCGCTCGCGCGGATTCGGCGTATCGAGCAACATCAACAAACGCTGATAAACTGGCTGAATCCCGCGGATCAGACGCCGCTCGAAACCACCATCGGCTTCGAACAGACCGCCATCGAAGTTACGGCCAGCGTCGCCCAGAGCGAGCCCGATCCGTACCTCGCCCAGGTGTACCGGCTCGGCTTGCTGGAAGACTTCGATCACCTCTACCGCTACTCGGCCTTGATGGACCGTGTGGAGGGTAAGGACGCGAACGTCTTGGTCCAGAGTTATTCGGACATCGTTCCGGGGCGCCCCACGCTCGTTCAGCATCGCGCACCGGAAGACGACTTGCGAATGGCCTACGACCGCAAGACCGCCGCGCTGATCAGCAAGCTGCACGCGACCACGATCATGGCGGGCGAGCACCAAACGCACGACTACTACATGAACATCGGACCGACGTACCCGGATGCCCTCGGCCGTCAGCTGTACGCGGAGATCGCTTCGATCGAGGAGCAACACGTCACGCAATACGAGTCGATCATCGATCCCGACGAAACCTGGCTCGAAAAGTGGCTCATCCACGAGGCCACCGAGGTCTACAACTATTACAGCTGCGTCGAGTACGAGAAGAACCCCAAGGTCAAAGCCGTCTGGGAACGCTTCCTGGAATATGAGCTCGGACACGTGCGCTTCGTGGCGGACCTCTTCGAAAGTGTGGAGCGCCGGGATGCCGCGGAGGTTCTGAACGGCAAGCTGCCGGATCCGATTCGCTATGAGAGTCACCGGGCTTACGTGCGGGAGGTACTCCGCAAGGAAGTCGACTTCCGCGCCCGCGGCACGGAAATCATAACGGCAGAGGAAGAAGGGCCGGACAGCCCGTCCGTCCTCTACCGAGAACAGCTGAACTCCGAAGGCTCGCCCACCGAACGCGTCGCCGCTGGATATGTCTGGTCGCCGGGAGGCGAGCTGACGACGCGCTCGAACGGCAACAGTAAAGCGCGGCCACCCGCGAAGAAATCCACCTCACACGCTACGGGAGCTCGATGATGGCGCAGCTCGAAAACGTAAAAAAGGCCGTTGGCCAAAATCGAACCGGAATCGCGACGGCCAAGAAACTCAGTGCCGAGATGATCGAAGGCACGCAAGAATTCGCTCCGACCTCCGCCGGCGACGAGCGCGAAGTCGCCGCTGTGCGAGCCGAGGCTTCCAGTGAGGCGGGTCGAATTGGATCGATTCCGCCGCCTGCGAGCGTGAAGCAGGCCGTCTCGACCGCGGCCAAGGCGATCCAGCGCGAGAAGCCCACGCTGTTTCTCGACAAGCTCGGCGCCCGAATCGGATTCGAACGCAGCGGCACGCGTCTCTACGAGGCCTTGCTCTCCAAGTTCGACATTCACGGCAGCTTCACGGGTGGGCCTTCGCGGGAAGAGCTCGAGCAGATCCATCACGACGAGCTCGAGCACTTTCACATGCTGACGGAGGCCATGGTGTCGCTCGGTGGCGATCCCACCGCGCTCACTCCCGCAGGCAACGTCCAAGCCGTGCTGTCACAAGGCGCGTTCAACATCGTGACGGACCCGCGCACCACATTGCCCGAATGCCTCGAGGCCGCGCTCACCGCCGAGCTCGTGGACAACGACTCGTGGGAGGCCCTGGTCGACATGGCGAGCATCGCCGGCGAAGACGAGCTCATGACTCGCTTCGGCAACGCGCTCGCTCAGGAGCAGGAGCATCTGATGAAAGTCAGAGCCTGGCTGGCGGCCCACCGCGCCCTCTGAAGCCCACGTCGAATGGAGCGTTCCGAGGGAGCGGCGACGCGGAGGACCGTCGCTCTCTCGGAACGCGCTCGGCGCCTGCTAGAGCTGCCGATTTCGGGGTGAGTGACGGGGATCGAACCCGCGACGTCCGGAGCCACATTCCGGTGCTCTACCACTGAGCTACACCCACCGTAGTGAGCGCCGGCCGGGCCGGCGCCAGGGGGTGTAGCGCAGATGGCGAAGGCGGCGCAACCCGCGAGCTCACGGAAAGCTCAGGGAAGCTTCCAATACGGCGCGAGCGCCCGCCGCGCCCGGGCGATCTCCTGCTCGTGGACGGGCTCCGCCCAGGCGTCCGCCGCGTCCGCACGCTCTCGGTCCGGGCCGAGCCGACCCAGGGCTTCGAGCGTGGCGGCCAGCGATGAGCGCAGTCCCTCCAGATCGTAGCCGCCCTCCAGCACCAGGCCCACGCGGCCCTCGGGTCCACGCGGCAATGCACTTTGCAGCACGCTCAGCATGTCCGCGTAGCCGCCCTCCGAGAGCCGCATCGATGCCAGCGGGTCCCGGCGATGCGCGTCGAACCCGGCGCTGATCAAGAGCAGGTCCGGGTCGTACGCGTTCAATATGGGCGCGATCAGTCGCTCGCAGGCCGCTCGGTACACGCTGTCGTCCGCCCCGGCGGAGAGCGGCACATTGACGGTATAGCCGCGCCCCTCGCCCGTACCGACTTCTTCTGCAGCGCCGGTACCGGGGTAGAACGGATACTGATGCAGTGAGACGTAGAGCACCGATGGATCGTCGTAGAACATCTCTTGGGTGCCGTTGCCGTGGTGCACGTCCCAATCGATGATGGCCACGCGCTCGGAACCATTGGCGCGGGCGTGCGCCGCCGCCACGGCCACGTTGTTGAGCAAGCAGAACCCCATGGCCGTCTGCGGGCGGGCGTGGTGTCCCGGCGGCCGCAACAAGGCGACGCCATAGCCGATTGCGCCGGTCTGGAGCGCGGACACCAGCTCGATGGCGCCGCCCGCCGCGCGCAGCGCCGCGCCCACCGAACGCGGGCCGTAGAACGTGTCGGCGTCGAAGTGCCCCGATTTGCCCTGCGCCCGCTGTAGAGACTCGACGTACTGGCTCGAGTGCACGCGATTCAGCTCATCGAGCGTCGCATCGCGTGGCGGTAGATTGTGGCGGGGTAGGGCGATGTCGGCGTGCTCCACGGCGTTGCGCGCCGCCTCCAAGCGCTCCGGCCGCTCGGGGTGTGGGCCAAAGGCCCGATGTTCCAAAAAAATCGGATCGTCTACGATACCCAGGGCATTATGCATGGCGTTGTGGCTCGAGTAGCCCGGGTGATACGCTCCCCGGTCGTCGCGGGTCTGTCTACTTAGTGCCTGAAGCAGAGGGCGGCGAAACCAGCAGGAAGCTTGGATCGCCCAGTCTAGAGTGCGAGAAGGGGCTCGAGGAAAATGCGCTGGAAGATCATCGTCGTCAACGCGGGCATCGTACTGGTCGTCGGCCTACTGTCCTACGTGATGTTGGCGACGTCGCTGCGCGACGTTCTGGCCAATAAGAGCCAGCAAAAAGTGCAAGTAGCTCAAGCGCTTCGCGCCGCCAACGCGCAGCTCGCCGTGGATGCACTGCGCCTGGAACGCTGGCTCAACGAGCAGGTCATGACCGAAGGCGTCCGCAACGTACTCGCGGTGGGCACACCGGAGGGCCGCAGTGAGAGCGCAACGGTCGCGGCCAATCGCCTGCGGGACGCCGCCGTGAGCGAGCCCACGTTCGCGAAGATGGCCCCCTCGCTGGTCCTGTTCGTCGATGAGCAGGGCACTGCGCTCGGCCGGAACGGCTCGGCCTTGATGCGCGGCGACAACATGGGTGCCGCGTACCCATCGCTGATGGAGACCCTCAAGACGGGCAGGACGATGAGCGACGTCTGGCTGAACCGCCAGCGTCAGGAGCAGCTGCTCGTCAGCTACGCGCCCGTGCGCAACGAGACCGACAAAGTCATCGGTGCCGTGCTGGTCGGTACGCCCTTGAACGACGAGCGTCTCGCGCGTACGAGCGAGCTGACCAGCGGCAACCTGCTGCTGCTCGCCGTGCCGACGCAGGCGGACAAGCTCGAGCTCGTGGCGAACAGCGGCCGCGCGGACGGTGCGGTCATCGCTGCCGCAGCGGGCCAGAACGTGCTGGGTACGGCTCAGAGCGCGCTCAGCACCGGCAGCGTCACGAGTGGCGAGAACGAGTCGGCCGATCACCTGTTCGGCGCCACGCCGCTGGAGGGTTACGGCAACGGGCGGCGCGCGGTGCTGATCGGTGCCGTGCGAGCGTCGCTGGTTGACAGTCTGGGCGGCGTGCTCTGGCCGATCCTGGGCGTCACGGCGCTCGGAATGCTGCTCGTGATCGTCGGCGGCGTGCTGCTCGGCAATTACATCTCGCAGCCGATCTCGGAGCTGGAAGACGGCCTACTCGCCATCATCAACGGCAACTCCGAGCTGCGCTTCCAACTCGAGCACGAAGAGCTCGGCGGCCTCGTGTTCCGTATCAACTCGCTCTTGAACGCCTTGATGGGCGTGCCAGAAGACACGACCGACGAGCAAGGGCGGCCTTCGGTGCCCGCTTCCGCGAACACTTTCAAAGAAGCGTTGAGCGTCGACGAGAGCTCGGCGGTCGGCCAGAACATCGAACCCCGAGTAGCTGCCGCGCTCGCCGCCGAACCGGTCGAGCAGTACTACCGCCGGCTGTACAGCGAGTACATCGCCGCCAAGCGCCAGCTCGGCGACCCGGTGGACCACATCACGTTCGACGCGTTCGTCACCCGCATCCAGGGCAGCGAACGGGAGAGCGCTGCCAAGTACGGCCGCCCCGTGCGCTTCCAGGTTCAGCTGAGGGATAACGCCGTGATTCTGCTCGCGGTGCCTCTGCCCTAAAAAACGTGCCCGTGCCCATAAACGTGCCCGCGCCCGCCGCCCGGACCTCAAAACGCGGCTGAGCCGGCTGCGCCGGCCCAGTGCGCGTCTTCGCTGTAGTTCGCGGGCAGTAGTGCTAAGACCCGAGGCTCACAAGGATTGATGGGTTATGGCTCTGTTCGATTTTCTTGGAAAGAAGAAGGGGGAAGCGGCACCCCGTAAGGTAAGCGAGCGCGAGCTGGGCAAGCTCGAGAAGCTCGTCAGCAACAAGCTCTCGCAAAATTACGATCGCCAGGAGGCCATCGAGGAGCTCAGTCGCATGGCGACCGGTCCCGGCACCGCCGTGCTTCTGAAGCGCTTCACCTGGCACATGGATCCTTCGATCACGGATCAGGAAGAGAAAGAGGCGGCCTTGCGCGGAGTCGTGGCGGCGGGCGAAGCAGCGCTCGATCCGATCCGTGAGTTCTGCAAGAAGGCGGAGAGCCTCACCTGGCCACTCAAAGCAGTTCGAGAAATCGTGCCCAAGGACCGCTACGCCGACGAGCTCCTGAGCCTGCTCGATCTATTCGACACCGAGTACGTCAGAAATCCGGAACCCAAGGTTCAGATCATTGCCACGCTCGAGGAGTTTCCTTCGGACGACGTGCGCGTCGCCGTCGAGCCATTCTTGCAAGACATGAGCGAACCGGTTCGCTTCACGGCGGTCACCACGCTGTTCGCCATGGGCAACACCGAGTCTGTGCCGACGCTCATAGCGGCGCTGGAGGAAGAGGAGTCGCTGCGCGTGAAGAACCGCATCGCGCAGGGGCTCTCGGAGCGCGGTTGGGAAATCCCGGCCGAGCTCGTGGACACGTGTCGCAAGGGCTTGCCGCCGGACTTCGCGTTCCAAGCTGGCAAGGTGCGCCGCACCGGCTGAGATACTTTCGCCGGCCGCGGTCAGCGTTTGCGGCAGCAGGCGACGGGGTCGGCGACGGCGCTGCGCGCGCTGACCCGGTTACTCGCTGACCCGATGCTCGGCGGGCAGATAGAAGTTGTAGCTGATCGTGAGTACCTGGTTGAACTTGAACTCGCGATCCGCGTCCGTGATCTTGTTGTCGGGGAACTTCTCGTCCTTGCCGCCACCGCGGGTATCGAAGCCACCCGTGTTCCAGGCGAAGGGAAAAGCGCGGTACTCGAAGCCGATCGCGCTCCACTTGTTCACGTAGAACGTGAACCCGAAGGTCGGCCCGATCGCCACGCGGCTCTCTTGATCGAACTGCGAAGTGCAGTCCGTGTCGCAGTTCATGCGCTCTTTGAGACCAGCGAACGCGGCGCCGCCGAAGAAGTACAAATCCGTATCCAGGTAGATGCTCTGAAACAGAGCCAGCTTGCCGCGAAACGGCACCGCTGTGACTTGCGGCGCGACGATCCAATCGATGGAACCGATCTGATCCTCGAAGCTCGAGCCCAAGTTCACCGCGGTCAGGCGACCTTCCGGCGTTTGTCCCGCCCCGGAGTCGATCGACGCTTGCTCCGCGCGCCGGCGGCGGCGGTTGACCGTCTGAACCTCGTCCGTGAGTGACGTGGGGATCTGAATCAATCCGCCGTACGCACCCCAAACACCGAGGGCGAGCCAGTCGGTGATGTTGTAATTCAGGCGAGCGCCGAGGAAGATCGTGCGCTGGTACTCGTCGAGCAGCGTGAAGGAAATGGCAGGCGCCAGCTCGAAGCGACCTTCGCGATAGAGGCGCAACTTGCGCACGGCGGGCGCTCCGGCGAGCGGCCCGGTGATCAGAACCTCCTGCGCCTCAGCCCGCTCGGCCGCAGCGCATACGGCAAGGCCTGCAGTGAGTGCCAAAAGCCCGCGACGTTTGATAGCCGCTCTCGTCTTGGTGGTCTTGGTGCCCATCGCTTCGCCCATCACTTCGGCAGCCGATAATCGAACGAGAACGGAATGAAGATCGCAACACCGAGCTGCGCTTGAACGTTGTTCGTCAGGCGGGTTTCGTCCGTCCAGTCCCCCTTGTCCGCGGGGTTCGTGGCGTTCACCTCGATGTTCTCGAGCTTGTCGTTGAAGATGTAGTCTCGCACCTCGAGGATGGCGGCGAACCAGCGATTGAAGAAAATTCGCAGCCCGAGCCCGGCGTTGAAGGCCAGCTTCGGCTCGAAATCGAAGGTGCGGTACTCCGGATCGATGACCGGGATGGGACGGCTACTCAGCGCGCCGACCCCACCCACGACGTAGGCATCGTAGTGGAAGATGAAATCGCCGAAGCCGGCGAACTTTCCGTACGCGGGGACGTACGTGAAGTTCAGGGCGGCGGCCCAATCATACTCCGTCAGCGGAACGCCCACGCGCGCGGCGCGGCGCACCTGCGTATTGAAGTCGCTATCGAGGTTGAACGGGCGGTAGTAGTTGCCGTTCACGCCGACCGCGAGCACGTTGGTGATGTAATAGTTCAGCGCCAAGCCCGGCGCGGGGTGCGCCACGAACTGATCGTTCAACGAGAAAGACCAGTAGGGCTGCAGCTCGAAGCGGCGCGCGCGGAGCGCGAATACCTGCTGCACGGCGTAGATTTGCTCTTTGAGCGGACGCGCGGCCTCTTTGTCCATGTCCAGCTTGGGACATGCAGCCGGGTCGAGCTTGCAGATATCTTCGAGACCTTCGCCGCCGGGCACTTCACCCGGTAGCTCTTCGCCACCGACACCCTCTACGGGCTCCATGCCTGCTGCGTCTTCACCCGCAGCGCCTTCACCGGCGGCGCCTTCTTCGACTGGCGCTGCTGCGGCCTCAGCCTTTTTGGCATCGCCCTTCTTTTGCGCATAGCTGCTGGCGGGAAACGCGCAGAGCAGTGCTGCAGCGAGGAGCCCGATGCGTGATTTGTTCATCGATGCCTCTTGACGTTTTCCCCTGGAACAGCCGCTACGAGAAGCTCCGCAACCACCTGGAATAACAAGGTAAATGACGAGAACTCGATGGTCGGGCGACTATATCACGCAGAAATTCTCGTGATCAATAACGAAACTAGCAAAGTCCCACGTTGTGTGTGGCGTTGCACGTCTTCGCCCTACCTCGGTCCGCATCACGCGATCGATCCTTCGCGAGAACGACTTTCGAGCTCGCGCTTCTGCGCACGAGCTCACGACGATCTTACTTAGATAAGTGTTCAATGAATCGCCAATCGGCTCTCGAAGACTCTCCAGCAGCATTGCTAGTACACCCGGCGAGGAACATCGAGCAAAACGCGTAAGCGTCAGTGCAACGCTGATCAGGCAGCACTCGCTTCCGTATCTTTGCCGAGTAGTGCTTCCACGAATTCGTCCGGCGAAAAGTCGTGCAAGTCGTCGGCGCGTTCGCCGAGACCAATGAAGCGAACCGGCAGCTCGAGCGTGTCGCAGATGCCGAGGATCACGCCGCCCTTGGCGGTGCCGTCGAGCTTCGTGAGCACGATGCCGGTGAGGGGCAGCGCGTCCTTGAATTCGCTGGCCTGGGCGAGCGCGTTTTGACCGTTCGTCGCATCGAGCACGAGCAGCACTTCGTGCGGCGCCGAATCCAGGGCCTTGCTCGCGGTTTTGACGACCTTCTTCATCTCGCCCATCAAGTTCGTCTTCGTGTGCAGGCGGCCGGCCGTGTCGGCCAGCACCACGTCAGCGCCGGTTTCCTGCGCTTTCTTGATGGCGTCGAAGATCACGCTGCCCGGATCGGCGCCGTCCTTGCCGCGCACGACCTCGCAGCCGACGCGCTGCCCCCAGACGATGAGCTGCTGAACGGCCGCGGCGCGGAACGTGTCTCCGGCTGCCAGAACACACTTTTTGCCTTCGGCTTCGAGCTTGGTGGCAAGCTTGCCGATGGTGGTGGTTTTCCCGGCGCCGTTCACGCCGACCATCAATACGACCGTGGGTTTGGCGCGCAGCTG
>Ga0193706_1000580_pt1 | contig 20390 bp, 18 predicted proteins | sample U3c1metaG_FD_160130 | JGI IMG/M metagenome (GOLD analysis project Ga0193706, IMG submission 160130) | Soil microbial communities from a riparian zone of the East river system, Colorado, United States - U3c1 | ecosystem: Environmental > Terrestrial > Soil > Riparian zone | place: USA: East River... | reverse complement strand
GCGGGGAAAGCGCGGTGGCCACTGGCATCGCGGCATGAGCAGGAGCGGTGCTGACGGAACCCGTGCTGGCGGCGCCGGACGCGGAACCGGACGCGCTCGAGGCCTCGCTTCCGTCGCGTCGCGGCAGTCCGAGCAGGATTCCACCGACGATGGCGACCGAAGCCGCTGCCCCTCCCCACAGAATGCGATCGCGGCGCTTGCGGCGCGCACGCGTGATTTCGGACAAGAGACCGGACGAGGCATGCGACGGAGAAGCGGTTTTAGGGGGAATGGATACGGCCGATGACGACGTGGTCGTCGCCCCGCCCACACCCACGATGATGTCGCGGTCGTCGAGCTCCGTTCGGCTTGGCTCGCTCTGCGCGAGCCACGCCCGCACCGCTTCCCGCTGCTGGCTGATATCCTGCCCGAGGACCTTCTGCACGTAGTCGGCCACTTCGCGCACGCTCGCGATCGAGGACAACGCGCGCGCGGCTTTCTCGAGCTCGTCGGCGAAAACAGCCGCCGTGGGAAAGCGTTTGTCGGGGTCGCGATCGAGCGACTTCATCGTGACGGCTTCGAGCGCAGGCTCGATGTCGGGGTCGATGTCGCGGACCTTCGGGATGGGCTCGAAGAGCACGCGGTTCAGCGTGTCGGCTTCGCCCTCGCCTTTGAAGAGGCGCTTATCCGCGAGCACTTCCCAGAGCACCGTGCCGACCGCAAAAAGATCGGCGCGGCGATCGATCTGGCCGCCGCGCGCCTGCTCGGGCGCCATGTAGGCGAGCTTGCCCTTGAGCTGCCCCGAACGGGTCGACGACAAACGCGTGGCGGCGCGGGCCACGCCGAAGTCGGTAATCCGCGCCGTGCCGTTGATGCCCACCAGGATGTTCTGCGGCGACACGTCGCGGTGAACGAGACTGAGGTGATGGTCGTTGTCGTCTTTGAGCTCGTGCGCGGCGTGCAGCCCGGCCAGGGTGTCGAGCACGATACGGACGACGATGGGAATGGGAATGCGCTGACGGCTCGTCGCGGCGCGGGCCAAAAGGCGCGCCAGCGTGTCCCCCTCGATGTACTCCATGACGAGGTAGTAACCGCGGTCGGAGGTACCGACCTCGAGGATGGGTACGACGTTGGGATGGTGAATTGACGCGGCCAGGCGCGCCTCGTCGAGGAACATTTCGACGAATTCCTGCTCGCTCGCCAAATGCGGGTGCAGGCGTTTGATGGCTACGAAGCGCTGAAACCCACCGGCGCCGAGTATCCGCCCCAAAAAGACGGTGGCCATGCCGCCCGAAGCAAGTTCGGCGACGAGCTCGTAGCGATCGAGCCGCTGCTGACCCCCTCGGTCTAGTAGCTTTACCGCCGCCAAGTATCCACCATCTTCGTCAGAAACGTCCCACAGCTCCGATGGTTACGCCATTGCTAACCCCGACTAGAGGCATGATGCGCGCCTCTTTCTTCTCGGCTGGCGCTGAATCGTCGCCCCAATTGGTGAAAAACAGGGCGAGGATCCCTGTAGTCACACCAACTACACTGGTGACCCCGATGAACACGTTGGTTCGCGTCTCGTGTGCCTTGCCCTCGTCGAAGAGCGGCACCGGATCGCATCCCGCGGTCGCCTTGCACTTGTCGATGGCGTCGGTTCCAGGGTTGTTCAGGGTGTCGATTCCACTCCACACCGTTGCGCCGCCCAAGACTGCCGTTGCCGCAAGCCCGATGTAAAAGACGGCCGGGGGGAGACCACTTTTCTTCTCGGTTTCAGGACCGTGGTCGACCGTTGGCTCGGTCGTTCCGATTGCGGGATCGTGCGATCCGTTCGGCGCATCGGTGGACGGCTTGTCGGCCGATGCGGCGTTGAAAACGAGCTTGCTCGTGCCTGCCGGCACGGCATTGACGTCGGAGTTGCGGTGGCGGTTATTCGGCCAGCCCGCGACGACCACATGAGGCCCCGGATCGAGGTACACCGTGGAGTTCGCGCTCTCGGGAAAGGGCATCACCTTGTTGTCGACGATGACACTGCAATCGGGCTGGCAGCCAATGGCTACCCGATGCAGCGTTTTGTCCGCCTCCGTCAGCACTTGACGCGCGTAGTCGCCGAAAGTTTTATCGGCAGGATAACGCGTCAGGCCCCAGGCGCCGAGGGTCGCCGCGCGGGCGATCTGGCCTGCCTCTTTGCGGGCTCGCATGGCGCTCTGCAGGGCTTCCGGGCTCGGGGCGTCGCGGTCGGCGTTTTCGAAATGAACCGCGGAGTTCTCGAAGTCCTTCACTTTGAAGGCGCGTCGACCCGCGTCAAATTCCTCGGCCGCAATCTTGAGACGCTCTGCATCTGGCGGGCCAGCCGCCGCCGCGATTCCGGAAGTTGTCGAACCCGCCAAAACGAGCCAACTCAGCCCAAGTCGTAGTCGCATGCCCGTCCTTAGCGTCGCTCCTCAACTGCCACGGCGTCAAGTCACACCCGCCCGAAATGCACGACAATGAGCCGCTTCGGCGGTGTGGGGGGGGGCGACGACAACGCATCGGGGAGCGCGCCTTGGCGAACGACGCATGTCTCCCTGCTTCCTCGCCCGAGCCGGCCGCTGTTCATTTTTCCACGCGCGAGTGTGGCGGCGTGAACAACGTGGCAGGAGCGCCTCTCGCGCTCGCGAAGAGCAGAGACTTCGAACGGCTAGATCATCTCCAGAAACATCGACTCGGGATTTTCGAGCAACCGGATGAGCTCGTAGGCGAACGCGGCGCCGATATGACCGTCGACGAGGCGGTGGTCGAACGAAAGTGACAAGAGCATCACTTCGCCGATGACGATTTGATCGTTACGTACGACCGGCTTCTTCTTGATCTGATGGACGCCGAGGATGGCGACCTCCGGGAAGTTGATGACCGGGGTGGCGAAGAGGCCGCCTTGTTGTCCGAGGGACGTGATGGTGAACGTGCTGCCCTGCACGTCTTCGATCTTGAGCCGGTTCTTGCGCGCGTCCTCGGCGAGGCGCTCGATCTCCCGAGCGATGTCGAGGAGGGAGCGCTCGGCCGCGCTCTTGACCACGGGAACCACGAGGCCGGCGTCGGTCGAGGCGGCAATGCCGATGTTGTAGTAACGGCGGGTGACGATCTCTTGCGTCGCCTCGTCGAACGTCTGATTCAACGTCGGATGGCGGCGCAGCGCGATGACGACCGCTTTGACGATGAACGGCAAGAACGTCAATTTGGTGCCCTGCGCTTCGGCGGCGGGCTTCAAGCGTTGGCGCAGCGCTTTGAGAGCGCCGACGTCGCACTCTTCGACGAACGTGAAATGGGCGGCCTTTTGCTTGGACCGCGCCATGTTCTCGAAGATGCGTTTGCGGATCCCTTTGAGCGGGGTTCGCTCTTCGAGCGCGACGCGCGAGAGGGAAACGACGTTTGCGCCCCCACCGCCCGTCGCCGGACGCGGATCGGGAACGGCGCGGAGCGGCTGGCGTTCGCTCACCTCGGCGGTGGCGAGGGCGGGGCCCGAGGATGCGCGCCGCACGTCATCGGTGGTGACGCGACCGAACTGACCGGTGGGGCGCAGCGTTCGCAGATCGAGACCGAGGTCGCGCGCTAGCTTACGCGTCGCCGGCGTGGCGAGCGGTCGCTCGTTGAAGTACGTACCGCTCGCTCCCGCGGTGGCCTGGGCGGGGGCGGGCGCGGCCTTGGCACTGCCGAGCGACATGCCAGGAAGATCTTCGCGGATGTCGCCCACGGCGCTAGCGACGTTCTCGCGCGTCGCCTTGCCGGCGCCGTTCTCACTCGCGCTCTCGGCGTGAGCGCCGTTGGCACGCACGCCTTCCTCGAGCTCGAGCACGACGAGAACGGAGTGAACCTGCACGACCTGCCCGACCTCGCCGCGCAGCTCGACGACGCGCCCCGTGCGCGGCGCGGCGATGGTGACCGTGGCTTTGTCGGTCATCACCTCGACCATGGGGTCGTCTTCTTTGATGATTTGGTCGACCTGGGCGTGCCAGGTGACGATCTCACCCTCGGTGACGCCCTCGCCAATGTCGGGAAGCTTGAACTCGAAGCGAGCCATGCGCGTGTCTCCTCAGTACCTGGCCGTTTCCACGATGGCGGGGAGGATGCGATGGGCGAGCGGCAGGTAGTCCATCTCCAGCGTGTAAGGGAAAGGGGTGTCGAATCCGGTGACGCGTACGGGGGGCGCTTCCAGATGCAGGAATGCCTTCTCGTTGATGAGGGCAATGATCTCGCCGCCGAAACCGCAGGTGCGCGGCGCCTCGTGCACTACGACGACGCGCCCCGTTTTCTTGACGCTCGCGGTCACGGTGTCGATGTCGAGCGGCCATAGCGTGCGAAGGTCGAGCACCTCGCACTCGATGCCTTGGCTAGCGGCCTGGTTGGCGGCTTCGAGCGCTTCGTAGAGCATCGCGCCCCAAGCGATCACCGTAACCTGGGAGCCCTCGCGCACGACGGCGGCCTTGGAGAGCGGCACCGTGTAGTCGGCTTCGGACACTTCCCCTTTGGCGGCGCGGTAGATGCGCTTTGGCTCGAAGAACAAAACCGGATCGGGGTCGCGAATGGAAGCGAGCAAGAGGCCCTTGGCGTCGTGCGGGTTCGATGGGCACACGACCTTGAGACCCGGGGAGTGAATGAAGAGAGATTCCGGCGATTGCGAGTGGTAGAGCCCGCCGCGGATACCGCCGCCGACTGGCGTGCGAATCACGAGCTTGGCCGGGTATTGTCCGCCCGATCGGTAGCGATACTTCGCAAGCTCGGAGACGATCTGGTCGTAGCCGGGAAAGATGAAATCGGCGAACTGGATCTCGGGCACGGGAACGAGACCATAGAGCGCCATGCCGATGGCGGTGCCGATGATGCCGCCTTCGGAGAGCGGCGTGTCGATGACGCGATCGTCGCCGAATTCGTCGTAAAGCCCGGCCGTCACGCGGAAGACGCCGCCCACCTTGCCGACGTCCTCGCCCATGACGATGACGCGCGGATCGCGCCTCATCTCCAGCCGGAGCCCGTCGTTGATCGCCTGCACCATGTTCATCTGCGGCATCGTCGTACCTAGTCGAATCGCGTGTTCGCGAAAGTTGGTTGGTCGGGCGGGCAGAGGCCCCGCGCTAAAGGTTCAATGCTTGGAGGGGGGACGCGGGCAGCGCGCCAGGTATTCGGCTTGCTCGCGCAGGTGCCACGGGATCTCGGCGTAGACGTCTTCGAACATCGACGACTGGGCGGGCAGCGGCGTTTGTTCGGCGATCGTGATCGCCTGCTTGATCTCGTCCTGGATGGCGGTCTCGGCGGCCGTCTGATCGGCGTCGGTCCAAATGCCGCGCGCTGTCAGCAGGCGGCGCGTTCGCGCGATCGGATCGCGGCGGCGCCACTCTTCGACCTCGGTTTCTTGGCGGTAGGCCTTGGGGTCGTCGCTCGTGGAATGACCGGAGAGCCGGTACGTGATGGCCTCGATGAGCGTCGGCCCGTCGCCGCGGACGGCGCGCGCCAGTGCTTCGCGCGTAGCGGAGATGACGGCCAGCAAATCGTTGCCATCGCAACGAATCGACGGAATGCCGTAAGCGTCACCTTTTTCGGCAAAAGTGGCGCTGGCCGTCTGCCGCTCGGTAGGAACGCTGATCGCCCATCCGTTGTTGCGGCAGAAGAAAATGGTGGGCGTCTTGAACACGCCGGCGAAGTTGAGACCGTTGTGAAACTCGTTGGAGCTCGTCGCGCCGTCGCCGAAGTAAACGATCGCCACCAGGTCGTCCGCCTTCAGTTTGGCGGCCCAGGAGAACCCCACCGCTTGCGTGATCTGCGTGCCAATCGGCGAGCTGATGGACCCGAAATGCACCTCGCGCGCCGTGTAGTGGTCCGGCATCTGCCGGCCTTTCACGGTGTCGTTGGCGTTGCCGAACATGTTGTCGATGTAGCGCTGCAGCGTCATTCCCCGCCACAGAGCCGCCCCGAATTCGCGGTAGCAGGGGAAGATCCAGTCGCTTTGGCGCATGGCGAAGGTCGAACCGAGAATGGCCGCCTCCTCGCCGATGGATCCGATGTGAAAGCCGATACGCCCCTGCCGCTGCAGGGAGACGAGGCGATCGTCGAGCAGGCGGATCCGCACCAAGGCGGTGTAGAGCGAGACGAGCTCGGCGTCGGTGAGCCCGGGATCGTGGGCAGGGTCGATCGTACCGTCGTCTTTGAGGACGCGGATCACGCCGGGCGCGAGTACGTCGTTGGGGTTACGGGAATGCTTGGTGGGTATTACGGCTGCGAGCGTCATGGATCACCGAGAGAAGATCGCGTCGTGCGGGCCGACCTATGACATTGTCGACACGGGAGTCAAGCTAGCGCGGACTTTACTGCGTCGAGGGCGGCGTCGACCTCGCGTGGTTGGAGCTGAAAAGCGGTTGCCAGCTTATCGAGGATGCCTCTTTCGACGCCGCTGACGCCCCCCGAAACGTGGGCGAGGAGACCGGCGATACGAAGAATTTCAAGCCGGTGCTCGGCCTTGGAGACCGCGAGCGCGACGGCACGGATGCGTGCCTCGACGCCATCGTCGCGGAGGTGGTCGCGCAGATCGGCAAGAAGGTCGCGGACTTGGTATTCATGGATCGCGCCGCCACACGCCTGGGTCACCACCTGCGCGAACGCCTCGCGCTCGGAATCGTCGAGCACGCCGTCCGCCGCCGATACGACGTACGCCGCTTCGACGATGGCCTCGAAAAGGGCGGCGGCTTGGGGATCAAAACCGGTGGGAATCGTCGTTTCTTCTGCGGCGGGGCGTGCGCCGTAGACGCCGGCGGCGACGGTGAGAATGGAGCCCTGCGCGCCCCCGTTGGTGGCTGCCCACGGTTCGTTCAGGCCGCGTGCGACCTTCTCGAGCAAGCGTGAATCAGCGACAGACATGGTCGTGTCTCCGTGGGCCCCGAGGGCGGCAGCCTAGCATTACTGCCGCTCACTTTCGCTACCAGATCGATCGCCGGATCCGCCGTCGCCGGCGCCCCGAGTGGACCGGCGAATTTCGCGCATTGGCAACGATGATGACCAGGCGCGGCGGGCTACGTGGCGAGAATACACGCCGCGCTCACGCGCCGCACGCTATTGCGGCTTCCGGCCCAGTGTAATGAGCGGCCCATCACCGCGCACGCGCTCCTCGCGAAGCAGCGTCGACGCTTGACGCGCGGCGAGCTCGCTCACTGTTTGCGCTTCGGCGGCTCGTTCGGCCAGCGTACGCGCGCGCTCGAGACGCGCTTCGAGCACGCCCTCGTACCCGCCCTCTGGGCGCAGGACCGAACGCACGAAGACCTCGGCGGCCTTGTAGCTCGACCGTACGAGGGGTCCGCTCGCAGCGTAGACAAAGCCCATGGACATCGCCGCCTGCTCGAATTGCGCGAAGGTCTCGGGGGTGACGAAGCGGATGACTTCGTGATGCTTCGGCGAAGGTCGCAAGTATTGGCCGATAGTGACGATGTCGACGCCGGCCGAACGAAGATCAGTGAGCGTTTCGATCACCTCCTCGTCCGTTTCTCCGATGCCGACCATGATCGACGATTTGGTGACGCGCTCGGGAGCGCGATCTTTGGCGCGCCGCAACACCGAGAGCGAACGATCGTAGCCGCATCGCACATCGCGGACGCGCCGCGTGATACGGCGCACGACTTCGATATTGTGCGCAAAGACGTCGGGCTTGGCATCGACGACGATGTCGATGGGCCCCGTCTCCCCCTGAAAATCGCCGACCAGCGTCTCGATGAGGAGATCGGAGCGAAGCTCTTTGAGCCGCTCGACCGTGCGAGCAACCTGGCGCGCACCGCCGTCGGCGAGATCGTCGCGGTCGACCATGGTCAGAACGACGTATTGCAGGGCCATCCTGCCGATCGCAGTCGCGACGTGCTCGGGCTCGTTGTCGTCGAGCGCCGCGGGCCGCCCGGTCGTGACGGCGCAGAACCGGCAGCCGCGCGTGCAGACGTCGCCGAGCAACATGACGGTCGCCGTTCCTTCGCGCCAACATTCGCCGATGTTGGGGCAGCGCGCCTCTTCGCACACCGTGAAGAGGTTGAGCTCGCGGAACGTCGTTTTCAGCTCGTGGTAGCGGTCTCCACCCGGAGCGCGCACCCGGAGCCAGGGGGGCTTCATGGTGCCGACCTTAGCATTGCGCCTCGCACGGCGCCCGGCGCCGCAATCGGTCGCGAGCCCCTCGACGAGATGCGGGAAGGGCTCGCTCGCGCGCTAGGAATGAAGGTGTCCGCCGCCCGCCATTTTGAGGCGCGCGGCGATCTCTTCGGCGGCGGTGCCGAGGTCTTCGGCTGCCTCTTTCTTGCGGCCCTTCAAGTAGGCCCGCAGCCCATCGGCGACGAGCAGCGCGAGACTCGTGTTGATGCCACGCGCCGTGAGGAGCGTGGCGATTTCGGGTTGCTTGAGGACAGCGTCGAGCTCGTCCAAGAGCTCGTCGAGCTCCGCGCCAGCGTTGTCGGTGTCGCCCATGCGCCTGTCGCTCCGCTCAGTTTTTCTCCGATTGGCGGACGTACGCGATCGTGCGCACAGCCTCGACGATTCGTTCGCGCTCGTCGGGCTGGAGCGATTGAAAGCGAATGCCCATCCCGGGGTTCAGATTGTCGCCGAGCGGCCGGACCGGATTGATCCATTGCACGATGCCGCGCAGCACGAAGGTCTCTTCGGTGCTCGGCGGAGCGAAACGGAGGACGAGCTCCGTGCCCACGGCCAGCGGCTTCTCGGTCTTCACGAAGATCCCCATGTCGGAGATGTTGGTGATGCACGCGTAGAGGAAGGTGTCCTCGGTCTCGCAGTCCACCTGCCAGGTGACCTCGAACCGGCTGCTACGACGCCGATTGATCGAGGCGGGGTCGAGGTCGAGCTCGTCGTCAGGAACGGACTCTCGCCCCGGAGGGTCGCTCGCGGCTTCGTCCTTCACAATTCTCCGCGTAGCCCCGAATCATCGGCGTGTCACTGCTTCTTTTCGGTCTGTTCGTCTTCGACGTCTTCGTCGTCTTCCCAGATCGGGTCACGACCTGGCGGGGCTTCGAGCTCGCGCTTGTAATCTTCATCTCGCTGTAGAATGGCGGCCAGGCGCGAAACCATCTCCTCGGGCACGTCGAGAAATTCGAGACCAACGTCGAAGCGAGCGGGCGCACCCTCGTCGAGCTCGTCGATCCAGGCCACGCGTGCGAAGACTGGCACACTGGTCTCGGGGTCGGGCATGAGCTCGAGATTCAGCTTGGCGCCGACCCTCATCCGCTCGTCGCTGAACACTCGCGCACCACCCATGCTGACGTTGACCGTCCGGCTGAGCTTGGCGACGAGGCCCGGCGATCGCCAAAGCATCGGGACTTTCAAGCGCGGATAGATCCTGCGGTCCGACTCGGCCAGGAGAACCTCCTCCTGCCATCCTACCTCCGCCGCTCACGAAAAGCTCGGCTCGCCTGCATTCACCTTGCCGGACGCGGCGCCGCGTCTATTGGACGCGGAGCGTGCCCCCTTCGATGCGGTTCTCGTCATGGCGGCCCGTCTTGACCTTGAGCCGCGTGTCGCCCGTGTAGAGACCGTAGAAGACGTTGTAGGTGCCGGCGGTGAAGTTCGGTTCGAGGGAGAACTCGTAGTCGTCAACGATGAAATCGCCCGGCTGCCAGAGATTCAGGGGGTACTTATTGTTCACCGTCTTGTGGTCGCCATTGAATCGCCGGTGAAAGCCGTCGATGTGAATGAACGTCTCCCAATCGGCGCTCGTCGCAGCGAGGACTTTGTAATAGAGCCGGAAGTGGTACTTGCGGGCTGGCACCACGTAATCGACCAGTTGCCCAGCGCCATCCGTCACATCCCACCCGAGCGAGAGCAGCTGGTCTTGAAGGTTGACCTCGACCCGGTGAACGATGTTCGGCTCCGTATCGAGCACGAAGCTCTGGTAGGGGCTCTCGTTGCGCTCGCCGCCGCGCAGGAGGTTCGACACGAGCATGTTCTGGCTGGAGCGAGCGTCGAGAACCGGGAGATTCTGCTTGGGACCCGGGCGGCCGCGAAAAAGTGAGTTGAGCTTGCCGAGATCTTCGTTGCGCACCGCGAGCCAGCGCCGTTCGGTCGACGAAGTCAGCCAGCCGAAAGCCGAGTTCACGTCGCCGAGCGATCGCGCGTCGCTCGAGGAGTAATAGGTGACGGTCTTGCCCGCGATCCCGAGCAGCCCGAGCGGCTCGCCTTGGCCGTGTAGCCGCTGGTACGAAGCGAACACCTCTTTCGGCGACAACTGCGATGCGAGCGCCGGGTAATAGACGAAGCTGAGAAGTCCTCCCGCCACGAGCCCCGCTCCGGCCGTGGCCATTCCGCGCGTAACGCCGGTCCGGTCGAAAAACCAGCGGAACGCATCGCGCATCAGCATGGCGGCCCACACGATCGCAAAAACGAGCACGGGCGCGATCCAGAAGGCGTTGAGCATGGCCACGCGAAGCTGAAGCCCAATGGGGGTCATCCATTTCGAATGCAAGACATGCATCGCCAGGTACGCATTGATGGCAAGAAGGACGAGAACGCCTTCCAGCGCGGCGAGCCCGAGGAGCAGATTGCCGCCCCAGGCCGTGGCGAGGGCGCGCGGCCATGCCAGGTAATCGTCGCGCCGGAACCAGGGGCGGTTTCGTTCTTCGAGCCAGGCGAAGAAAACGACCAGCACGAAAATGGCGCTGCATCCGAGGATGAGCGTCGCGCCGCGGTCCTTGAAGCTATCGGGAAACGTCGGGTTGCTCACGGCAAAGGCCGACAGCCCCTTTTCGGGGAACATGGCGTAGTCGCGCAGAAAGAGCGCCGTCAGCACCGCGACGCCGATGCCGAGCGCGCGCGACGCAGGGGCGCCGCGTTCGAAATCGCGGATCGACACCGCCGCCATGGCGGCAAGTAGCGAGGGCGCGCCGAACGCCAGGTAGCCGACGCGCGGCGCCACCATCGAATAAGCGCCGAAAGCCACCGCCGAACCGACGAGCATCACCAACCGCAGCGACGTTGCGCGAGCGTCGCCCTGTTCGCCTCCCTCACCGGGCGGGGGGCTGCGGAAGATCCGACCTACGGCGAAGGGAATGAACGCGCTCCACGGAAAGAGCGAATGGCCGAGGTAATGAATGACGAGATCGAAGGTCGGAAACTTCCCTTGCACGGCGATGGTCGCTCCGAGCCACATCGAATATTCGCCGGCATTCGTGCGAAAGAGCGCGCTCGCGCCCAGCCACGCCGCTGCGAGTCCCACGACGAGACAAGCCGCGCCAGCAACGTCGCCGGGGAGCTCTGCTTTGCGCTGGGAAGAAGCCCACATCGCCGCCCACGCCAAACCGACGCCGAGCGCGGGGATGGCGACCCCGATGAGTGCGCCGCGAGAAAGAAATCCAAATAGGAGCCCCAACGCCGCAAGCCCCCACGAAAGCTTGCGCGCTCGCGGGACGCCGGGACCGTCGAATACGGCGATGCCCAGCCCGGCGAAAGCCATGGAGATGGCCGCCATCGAAACGATGTCGCCCAGCATGGTGCGGGCCTGCAAAAAGTAGAGCGGCATCGTGGAAAGCACGACGGCGCCATAAAGTCCGGCGCGCCGGTCGACGAGCCGGGCGAGCAGCCAATAAAGCGAGAGGACGCCCGCGACGCCCCAGAGTGCCAGGGGAAGGCGCCCTGCCCATTCGTGAAGGCCGAAGAGCCGGAAACCGAGGGCGATGGAATCGAACGCGAGCTCGCCGCGACCGAGATCGCCGAGCTTGGGCATCGTGTTGTCCGCGCCGTCGAGCGCGAGCGCGCCGGCGCCGTAGACGTTGACGGCGATGCGACGCGCCAGCTCGGCCACGTTGAATTCGAACGGGTCCCAGAGACCGCTTCCCGCGATGGGGACCAAGAGAAAAAGCACGGCGATCGCGAGCACGACGAGCCCCGATCGGCGCGTCCACGCCGGTTCGGTGGCGGGATGCGCGGAGCTCGCCGTGCTGGCATCGCGATCGGGCTCGCCCGATGCTGCGAGCTCAGCGTGGACGTCGAATCCATTCTTCGAGCTCGACGTCGAAGTGGCGGGGGATCCAGCAGGCAAACCCGTAGTCGAGGCGCTCATAGGGAGGCGCCGACCTTAGCACCACTTCCGCCGATTTCTTGAGGTGAGGTGAAGCTGTCCGCCCGGTCTCAGTGGCGGATGCAGCCCCATCCCGCAGCCGGATCGCAGACGCATTCCGAGTGGCCGCTGTCATAGAGGCACGGCCCGAGAAACCCCGCATCGGCGCACGGATCTCCGAAACTCGGCTCCGCCGCGGGGCACAAGCCGCCCGTGTCCGTGTTTCCGCCATCGCTAGGTCCTCCGCTGCAAGCCCAGCTTCCCATCGCACCCGGGCTTAAACACGTGCAGGTCACAGGGCCGTAGAGGCAGTCCTCGATCACATCACAGTCGCCGCCGGGCGCGGGTGGCGTCGCTGGGCACTGGCCACCGTCGGGACTCGCGTCCATTCCCGTGCCGGCGCTGCCCGCGGCTCCACCGTCTTTACCGGCGCTGCCTGCAGCCCCTGCCGCACCAGCGCTGCCTGCGGATCCTCCCGCCCCCGCAGCGCCGCTGCTTCCTGCCCTGCCTGCCGCACCGGCATTGCCGGCTGCACCGCTGTTACCGCCTTTTCCGGCGCTGCCGGCGGCGCCCGACGAACCTCCCGTGGCGCTGCCGTCCGGCATGCCGCCGCCGCTCGACCCACCCGTACCCGCGGTGCCGCCCGCGGCTCCGCCCTTCCCACCCGCGCCGCCGGTGGTGCCTCCTGTGCCGCCCGCTGCGCCCGAACCGCCGCTTCCTCCCGTGCCACCCGTCGGCGAAGAGTCGTCGCCTCCGCAGTTCACGAGTGCGACTGCGGCGCCAACAACCAACAACGTGCCGATCGTGACAGATGCTTTTCTCATCGAAATCCTCCTCCTTAAGAACGAGCGCTGCGGCAAACGACGGGATCGAGTGGCCGGCATGATAGGCCGCCCACTCGATCCCGGCTAACAAATCAGGAACCCAACGACTGGGCCATCCGCCCGAAATGCACCGGGTTTTGCAGTCTCGGTATGTTTCCGCAGACAACGTACGGACCGCGAGCGGGCGACTTTCTGCAGACGATCTGGTAGCAGGACGGGCCAAACCAAAGGCCCACCGCTTGACGACGACGCGATCCGATCGGGAAATGAGCCCTCACCGTAGCGGCGCCGCGGCGATCGTGGGGCGGCCCAACGTGGGGAAGTCGACGCTCCTCAATGCGGCGCTCGGCGAACCGCTCGCGATCGTATCGCCCGTGCCTCAGACGACGCGCGATCGCATCCTCGGAATCGTGCATCGCCCCAACGCCGAGATTGCGCTGCTCGATACGCCGGGGATCCACAAACCGCACTCGCGCTTGGGCCGATCCTTGAACCGCACGGCGCGCCTGGCCGCCGATGAAGCGGACGTGGTCGTCTTCGTGACGTCGGCTCCCGTGGGAGCCCCGCGCGTCCACCCCGGCGATCGCACGCTACTCGTCGATATCGGCAAAGACGTGCCCACCATTCTCGTCGTCAATCAAATCGACCGCGTGAAAGACAAGTCGCGCCTTTTGCCTTTGCTCGAAGAACTCGGCAAGTTGCGCGACTTCGCCGCCGTCGTGCCCATCTCGGCGCTGCGCGGGGACGGCGTTTCGCGGGTGCTCGATGAAATCGAAAAAGTCTTGCCGGAAGGGCCTGCGCGTTTCGAAGATGACGTGATCACCGACCGTCCCATCCGTTTCTTCGCGGGCGAGTTCGTACGCGAACCGATCCTCCTCTCGACGCGCGAAGAGATCCCCCACGCGGTGGCCGTGGAAGTCGAGCGCTTCGAGGAGAGAGGGGGCACGGTGCACATCGACGCGACGATCCACGTCGAGCGGGACGGTCAGAAGCGCATCCTCATCGGGCACGCGGGAGAGAAGCTGAAAGCGATAGGCAGCGCGGCGAGGCGGCGCATCGAAGCGCTCGTCGACAAGAAGGTTTACCTGACGTTATGGGTCCGGGTAACGCCGGACTGGACCGACTCGGAAAAGCGTTTGGCCGAGCTCGGATACGGAAAATGACATGACTCCTCGCCCCATCGTGGCCGTCGTCGGCAAGCCCAACGTGGGCAAGAGCAGCCTTTTCAATCGGCTCGTAGGTCGTCCGCTCGCGATCGTACACGACCAGCCTGGCGTGACGCGCGACCGGCACTACGCCGATGTCTGGGCCGTCGGTCGTTCCTACGTGCTCATCGATACGGGCGGCTTCGACCTCGACAACGACGACCCCATGGGGGTGGGCATTCGGCAGCAGGTGGAGCTCGCCGTCGCGGAAGCGGACGCGGTGCTGTGCGTATTCGACGCGCAGACGGGCGTCAGCGAAGCCGACCGCGAGGCGGTGGCGATGCTCCGTCGCTCGGGAAAGCCGGTCATCTACGCGGCCAACAAAGCCGATACGAAGTCGGGCGAAACCGAAGCGCTCGACCTTTATCGGCTCGGCGTTCCCAAGGTGTTTCCCATCTCCGCCCTTCACGGTCGCGGCATGGGGGACCTCGAGGCGGCCCTCGTTGCCGCCCTTCCCGCGGCCCCGCCCGAAGAAACCCCGCCGCCCGACGAACGTTCGGTAGAACACGAAGCTCCGGCCAGGCCGCCGCGCATTGCGCTCATCGGACGCCCCAACGCGGGCAAGTCGTCCTTGCTCAATCGCATCGCCGGCAAGGAGCGCGCCCTCGTCGACGAACGCCCGGGAACGACCCGCGACCCCGTCGACATCACCGTCGAGAAGGACGGCCGCTCGATGGTGCTCATCGATACGGCTGGGATCAGGCGCAAAGGGAAGGTCACGAAAGAGGCCGACGTTCTGGAAGGGGCCAGCGTGTTCCACGCCATCCGCGCCATGGAGCGCTGTGACGTGGCGGTCTTGCTCTGCGACGGTGCCGCGGGGATCGCCGAGCAGGACGCCAAGATCCTGGGCTTGGCGGTCGATCGCGGGCGCTCCATCGTCATCGCCGTCAACAAGACGGATCTGCTCGACGTCCGTGAGCGCAAGGGTCTCGAAGAGCAAGCGCGCGACAAACTGAGCTTCGTTCCTTGGGCGCCGGTGGTGCCCATCTCCGCCAAAACAGGCCGCGGCGTGGGACAGCTCTTGACGACGATTCAAGAAGTCTTCGCCGCCTACCGATCGCGCGTTTCGACCGGGCAGCTCAACCGGTTTTTCGAGAAGGTGCTCTTTACCCATCCACCTCCCACCATGAGCAACCGCGCGCCGCGCCTTTTCTTCGTGACGCAGGCCGAAACGGCCCCGCCGCACTTCGTCGTCGTGACCAACGAGCCGGAGCACATCCACTTCAGCTACCAGCGCTATCTGATGAATCAGCTGCGCAAGCAGTTCGGATTCGAAGGCGTACCGCTGCGCATTACCTACAAGAAGCGGCGCCGCCGCGGCGACGACGAAGAGCCCGAGCCCGCCCGGCGTGCGCGCAAACGGCGCGCGGCCGGCAAGCCGCCGCGCTAGACGATGCGCACCCGCTCGATGGCGTTGCTCTGGGCGAGCGGCACGATCACCTTCTCCATCAAATCGAGCAAGCGTTGCCAGCGTCGATGGTTGGAGCGAAGCGGCAGTCGTTTGGAGTCGATGACGCCGAGTCGGATCTCCAGCGTTCGCTCGTCGGATCGCTCTTTGAGGAGCAGGACGTCCTCCGAGACGGCCTCGAGACGCGGCTGCAAAGTGACACGCGTGGGAAGGTGCGCGTCAGCGGCAAACACGATTTCGACCGTGTCACCCAGCCCGGCGAGGATCGCGTTCAGATTGTCGACCGGGAAAGGCAACGCGCAAAGCCATTCCACCACTTTGGCGCGCGAGCCGCGCAGCGACAGCGACAGGAAAGCGCTCGCCACGAGGGGCACTGCGGCGAGGGCGAGGACGACATAGAGCAGCGAAGGGTCGTTCGATCGTCGAATGCCGAAAAACCCGCCTGCCACGATGGCCCCCGCGAGAACCGAGGCCGCCGTGAAATCGCTGAAGGGGCCGAGGGGCGACGGCGTGGCGTTCATCACCCGCGTAAACTTCTCGGCCACGCACTCGCTTGCTTCGGTCGGGGTCAAGGGGCCTCCTCTCTTCGAGCTATTGCGTGGGGAGTGACAACTTCTGCACCACAGGGCTCTCGGAGGAGCGCACGAGACCGACAGCGAGCGCGCCTCCCGCGCGTTCGCGCGCCAATGCGAGCGAACGCTGGCCAGTGAGGGGACCCTCCGGCCAAATGGCGGCCAGATCGGCGGGGGAGAGCGGCGTCGACGAGCGCACGCCGAGCGCCATGAACGCGAGCTTGCCGGAGAGCGCGATCGCCAGCGGGGCTGGCACCGGAAGTACCTCGCCGGGCGAGACCCGGGGAATTCCGCGCCGCACGACAACAGCATCGCGCGGCAACGTGAGGCCGAGCTCCGGGACGGGGAGCCCGTCGTCGTCGGGAGCGTAGCCGAGCACACCGAGCACGCCGCGACCATCGGCGGCCACGATGACCTCCACCGTCCGGTGCGGGGCTTGCGGCGAAGGCCAGGGCGTCACGAGCGCGCTGCGATCATCTCGGAGAGGAACCTCGCGGGGCAGCGCGCTCTCGGGGCGAACCTCGGCGAGATCTCTTTCGCTGAGCAGGCCACCTTGGGTGCGTCCTGCGACGGCGAGAAGGGATCGGAGAACGGTCGGGGCCCGTAGCGCCGCCGGTCCGAGACGCGCCACCTTCCCGAGCAGCGCCCGCCGTTGTTCTGCGCCTGCGGCCTTGGCGAGGTCGAGGGCTGGCCGCGCAAGGCGCTGGAACGAGAGCGTCGCATCGTACGCATGAAGCAGCGCCAGCGCGCCGAGCGACGCCGGCGCTGCGACGTGCGCCGCTGGGGGCACCGAAGCCGGATCGAGCGCCCCGCGTGGACGCGGAAGGCCGAGGCCCGGCTGCCGCGCGCGCCCGTCGAACGCACGCGCAAAGGTGCCAGGGCCGGCGATCAATGCTTGCAGCGGCGACCAGAGGACCCCTGGCCGCGTCGCCGCTGCCGCCAAAAATCCCGCGATGAGCGCCTCGGCGACGGTGCCTTCTTGCTCGAGGATCGATGCGGCGGCCTGCTGGGCAGCCGTTTCCGAGGCGACGGCGCTCGCCTTCACTGCTCTTCGTCTTCTGCCTGGAATGTCGCGCGCGGCTTGAGGACCACGCCGGTCCCGCGCCCGGGCGCCGCGCCGCGGACCACCTTCTTGCGCAGGGCTTGCGCGACCGCGGCCGGCGAGCTGGACTCGATGATGACGTAGGCTTCGCGCCTGGCCACGAGCTCGCTGGCCACCTTGTCGATGGCGGCCGGCGACAGCCGGGTCGATTCCCCGAGACCGCGCAGACGAAAGTAAGCGACGGGCCCCTTGGGAGCCGGTTCGCGCGCGGCGTCGACCACGAGCACGAGATCGAGATCGTGGGCCAGCGCGATGGCTTCGTCGGTCTCCCACAAACCGCGCGGCTCCCAAGCGAGCGAAACCGCATCGTGGGGAATCTTTTCGACCAGCGCCTTCAGCCGCTTGCGATTCAAGTCGGTGGGCGTCACCGACGGCGGCGTCGCCAGCACCAGACAGCGCGCTTCCACTTCACGCGCAACATCGAGCGCGCGCTCCATTGCTTCGTCGAGCTCGGGCGACGGTTTCAGCTCGCTGACGACGCGCGGAAAAACGACGCTGAACACGAAAGAGGGCGGAACCTTGCGCCGCCACGCGCGCAGCGTGGCTGCTTTCGGTAAGGAAGCGTCACCGGGGCGAAGCTCGACCAAGTCGTACTTCTCCGCGTACCGCTCGAGACTGCCTTCGAGCAGGGGTAGGCCGACGTGAGGACGTGCCATGCGGCGTGCTTTCTACGGGAGGAAGGGCTGACTGGCTACCACGGATTGACGCGGGCTAGGTCAACGGCGGAGGGCGGTCCGCGTCGCGAGCCATCTTCCCGCTCTGGGGGACAGCGGAAGGCAACGGTGGCGCGGCATCACAAAGGGGCATTCATTCCGGTGCTTACGCCATTCTAGAACCGGGAGGAGCGTGGTCCCCCGGCCCAGCCGATGCGCCGTTGGACCCGAAATGAAACCAGTGCGTCGGGTGCAACCGAATGAAGCGCTCCATCTCCGCGGCCACCTCTTGCGCCGTTCGCTGGAGCGTCTCCTCCGACGCGTCACGCGCCAGCTCGCGCGCATCGCAGATACGGATCTCGTAGTCGAAATGCCCGCGCCGGTGAGCAAAAACGGGAACGATGGGAGCGCCGGTCGCACGCGCGAGCCAGAAAGGGCCGCTCGGCACGCGCGCCGGAGCATCGAAAAGGCGCACGGGAATCGACCGCATCGCCACCGGTGCTCGATCGATTTGCACGCCGAGCACGCCGCCGTGACGAAGATGGGTGAAGAGCGGCAAAACGGCGAGCGGCTCGGTGCCCACATGAGCAATGCGCACCCCCGAGCGCTCCCGCCGGCGGTCCTGGATTTTGCGCGCCCTGTCGTCGGGCTCGCGCTCCATCGCGATCAGCATGTCCGCGCCAAGCGCTTTTTTGAGAAGCGGCCCCGCCGTCTCCCAGCCTCCCGTGTGCGCCGTCACCACGATCACGCCCCGCGCTCGAGCCAGCGCCTGCTCAAGATGATGCGCCCCTTCCACGGTGCAGGTGACGTCCCGGGGATGCGGCGCACCGAGCGCGAGGGCTTCGGTCAGGCAACTGGCGAAATGCGAGAAAGTGCGGAACACATCCACGAGCTCTTCGTGATAAGGGCGGCGCCCCAGCACCGCCCTCAGGTTCTCTCGCACGCGCGCCCTCACGCCGGGCAATGCGAGGGCAAAGGCCAAGGCGAAACCTGGCGGCCCGTAACGGACGACCGGTTCGGGCGCGTGCGCGGCGGTGAAGCTGGCCAATCCTCGCCAGAAAGGACCGTCGGTCCGCAGCATCTCGAGTGGCCGCCGCCATCGACTCGCCGGCGCTACTGCGGCCGTGGCTTTACCCATTCGAGCCGCAACCTAGCACTATTTCGCCGGATTTTCTGGGCCGAGCAGCTCGAGCCCCCATGCGGCGTGCTCGCGAACGACGGCGTCGTGATGGTCACGCGCCACCCTTTCGAAGAGCGCGCGGTAGCGCATTTGACGCCGTCCGGCGAGGATGGTGATGGCGTTGCGCGCCAGACCCTGGCGCGTGGCGCGCTTCAAGGGCGAGCCCTCGGTCAGTGTCCGATAGCGCTCTTCATCGAGGTCGACGAGCCCTTCGAGCGACAGTTCACGCCATCGCTCGAGCGGCAGGTAGCGCGAAGGCACGTCTCCGTGGCGTGCGCGGTTGTAGGGGCAGACGTCCTGACAAGCGTCGCAGCCAAACAGGTGTTCGCCGACGCCGAGGCGCTGCTCGGCCGGCATCGCGCCGCGTAGCTCGATGGTTAGGTAGGAGATGCACCGGCGCGGGTCGAGGACGAACGCGCGATCGAAGGCCTGCGTGGGGCACGACTCGAGGCAAAGCGTACAGCTGCCGCACCGCTCGGCCATCGGCGCCTGCGGCGCGAGCTCCAGCGTCGTCACCACCTCACCGAGCAGCACGAACGATCCCAGCCCCGGCACGATGAGAAGACCGTTTTTCCCCACAAAACCGAGCCCAGCACGCGCCGCCCACGCCCGCTCGAGCAAAGGAGCATCATCGGTCATCGGACGCGCGCGCGTCCCCTCCCCCAACGTACGGATGAACGCCGCCAATTTGCGCACGCGACGGCGGAGGTGGTTGTGATAGTCGCCGCCACGCGCGTAGCGCGCGATGTGCTGCACGATCCCCTCGTCGTTCGCGGTGGGGTCCACGCCGGCGTAGCTCTCCGCCACGCAGACGATGCTGCGCGCGCCTTCCAGAATGGAGTCGCGGTCGATTCGGCGTCGCGCTTCCCTCGCTTCGGCCAGGTACGCCATTGTGCCGTGCATGCCGGCATCGACGAAGGCCTCGTAGCGGCCAAAGTCAGGTTCGAGGCTGTGAGCGGCCGATGCCACGCCGATGTGGGCGAAGCCGAGCGCCCGCGCTCGTTCGCGTACCAGCTCATCGAAGTCGCCCACGAGCGTAGGGTAATCCGAAGCTGGGCCGGCGTATGGTACGCTGCTCCGCGTCATGTCCTGGGACAGTGCGCCCGTCTTCCTGCAAGGTCGGATGAATGCCGCACCGGCCCTCGCTTACCGCGTCTTTCTGCCGGCGGTCGCGAAAATGCTGGTGGTCGTCACCTTTGGCTATTTCGAGAACATGAAACGCTACCGGGAGGTCATCGAGCGCTGGAATGCTCGCGGCCTCGCCGTCGTCGCCTACGACCTGCGCGGACACGGCCTTTCCGAGGGACGGCGCGGCTTCATCGCCCGATTCAGCGACTACATCGACGATCTCGAAGCGATCCTCGCCGCGGCGGACAGCGACCCCACGCTCCGCGATCTCGGGCCGCCCGTGCTATTCGGGCATA